>Ga0208243_1000072_pt1 | contig 106708 bp, 99 predicted proteins | sample Subbio2Aug_QV12A_FD_184826 | JGI IMG/M metagenome (GOLD analysis project Ga0208243, IMG submission 184826) | Serpentinite rock and fluid subsurface biosphere microbial communities from McLaughlin Reserve, California, USA - CR12Aug_QV12A (SPAdes) | ecosystem: Environmental > Terrestrial > Deep... | reverse complement strand
GGGGCTCACCTCTTCCCATTCCGAACAGAGAAGTTAAGCCCACCTGCGCAGATGGTACTACATCCGTGGGAGAGTATGTCACCGCCTTCTTCAACCCTTCATCATTACGATGAAGGGTTTTTTGTTTGGTATGTAAAAAAAAATCTCTAATTTTTATTTATATTTTTTTGAAATATTTAGGGTTGAAAATTTTTAATGATTTAAAATATTCAGTCACCCCTATATAAAATAGGGGGTAAATGTTTATATTTGAATATATTTTAAATGTATTTGTCGTGAAAATAGGGGTTCCAAAAGAAATTAAAAAAAATGAAAGCAGGGTGGGGATGACTCCAGCTGGGGTTTATGAACTAATAAAGAATAACCATACAGTATATGTTGAAAAGAGTGCTGGAATGGGTAGTGGTTTTTTTGATGAAGATTACATTTCAGTAGGTGCTAGCATTTTAAATTCATCAAAAGAAGTATATTCTATTGCCGACATGATAGTAAAAGTTAAAGAACCTATCCATGAGGAATTTGAATTGATTAAAAAGGATCAAATTATATTTACTTATTTTCATTTTGCTTCTTGTGAGTTGTTAACAAAAGCAATGATTCAATCTAATGCTATTTGTATTGCATATGAAACAGTTGAAGATTCCGATGGCTCCTTACCATTGTTAACTCCAATGTCGGAAGTTGCAGGCAGAATGGCGGTTCAGCAAGGAGCTAAATATTTAGAAAAACCTATCAAAGGTCGTGGGGTTTTATTAGGTGGAGTACCAGGTGTACCACCCGGGAAAGTGCTAATTTTAGGAGCAGGAATAGTTGGTATACAAGCTGCAAAAATGGCAGCAGGTTTGGGAGCACATGTTACAATTCTAGATGTAAACATGAAGCGATTGAGATATGTTAATGATGTAATGCCAAGCCATGTTGTTACAGAGTTTTCTAGTGAATTTAATATAAGGAGACATATTAAAAACCACGATTTGATTATTGGAGCAGTGTTGATCCCAGGAGGGAAAGCACCAAGATTAATTACTCGTGACATGTTAAAAGAAATGCATCCAGGTACTGTAATGGTTGACGTTGCTGTAGATCAGGGTGGATGTTTTGAGACCACTAGACCTACTACCCATGAAAATCCAACATATATAATTGATGATGTGGTGCATTATTGCGTAGCAAATATGCCTGGAGCAGTGCCTTATACTTCTACTTTAGCATTGACCAATGTGACTTTACCTTATGTTCTTAAAATTGCAAATTTAGGTTGGATAAAAGCAACAGAAACCTATAATGATTTACAGAAAGGGTTAAATATAGTTCATGGAAAGATTGTTTATGATAAGCTTGCAGAAACGTTTTCGTTTTAAGCTTATAAAAATTCGTAAATAGTTTCCAATTTAATTCCTCTAGAACCTTTGATTAAGATTGTTTTGTTTTGTAGATTATCTAAAATTTTGCTATCAATTAATTCATCCACACTTTCAAAAAATCTAAAGTTTGGATAAAACTCTTTTAGGATTTTAAAGTTTTTACCAACCAAGTAGGCTTTTAGATTTAGGTTAGATAACAAACTAAGTATATTTTGATGTTCTATTTTACTTGAATTTCCTAGTTCAAACATATCTCCTAGAATACATAACTTTTCGTTTTCAGTTTTTAGATGATAAAATTCATTTATTGCAAACTGCATGCTGGAGGGGTTGGCATTGTAGGCATCCAAAATTAATTGGTTTTTCAAAGTTGTTTTCCATTGTGAACGATTATTTGTTGGAAAGTAACTTTCAATTGCTTCTTTAATTTCATAGTCAGGTACTTTAAAATAATTTCCAATTAAAACAGCATACATAATATTTTGAGCATTATAACTTCCAAATAAATTACTCTTTATTTCATTTTCAAGATAGGTAATCTCAACTTTTTCTGATTGGTTGTTTACTTCGTAATTTAAGCAAAGGGGTATATTTTTCTTGGTAAACCCATTTTTGTTTGCATAATTCTTCAAGATTTCTTTTTGCTTTTCATCATCTGCATTATAAAATATAGTTCCATTTGAATCAAAAAGATTGTTGTAAAGCTCAGATTTTCCTTTAATAACTCCTTCCACTCCACCAAAACCTTCTAAATGTGCTTTTCCAAAGTTTGTGATTAAACCATAATTTGGTTGACATATATCACTTAAAAATTCAATTTCTTTTTGATGGTTGGCACCCATTTCAACAATACCAATTTCTAAATCTAACGGAAAGGACAACAAAGTTAATGGGACACCTATATGGTTATTCAGGTTTCCTATAGTAGCCATAGTTTTAAATTTTTTAGATAAAACTGCTTGAATCAACTCTTTGGTAGTTGTTTTTCCGTTACTTCCTGTTAAACCTAAGATAGGAAAATTAAATTGTTTTCGGTGGTATTTTGCTAATTCTTGTAAGGCCAACAAACAGTCATCTACTAAAAATGTATTAGGAATATTGATAAATTCAATTTCATCAATTACAATCAATTTAGCCCCTTTTTCAAAAGCAAGTTCTGCGAATTGATTCCCGTTAAAGGTTGGACCTTTTAAGGCGAAAAATATATTTTCTGGTTCTATTTTTCTAGTATCAGTGGTTACACCGCTAGAGCTTAAAAATGTTTGATATAATTGTTCTATTTTCTCCATACTAATTATCCATAAAAAAAGCCCTATAAAAGGGCTTCTTATTTAAATTATTTTGCTTTTGGCTTCCCTCTAGCAGTTTTTTTGTTTGATTTTGGACCAACTTTTGACATGGCACATCTGAATCCAATATCGTCTGTTGCCATATCTTGTGGGAAGAATCTTCTTTGAGCCGGATCTAACCAATAAGCTCGATCTCTCCATGAACCACCTTTGTATACTCTAACATTATCGTCAATTAAAGAAGTTCTTTTAGATGATTTGTCGTACTTTCTAACCATCATACCAATACTATCTGACTTTACTTCATGCATTGGAGAGTTATACATTCTTTTGTTGTCTTTTAACTCTGCATTAGCTTCTTCATTATCTCCACCACCAAACTTATAGTATTTAGAAGATTGTTTGTCACCATCTCTGTAATTTCTATTATCGCTTCTGTCAAAGTTTTGTCTTAAATAAGTTTCATTTTCATCTACAGCAACCTGAGCAATTTGTCCGGGAAAGTTTCTAGCAATAATTTTTCCATTAGACAAAGTATCATATTTAATGTTATCGGTAGTTACTAATTCAATTTTGCCATCTTCTCCAATTTTATTTTTAAAGTAAACATTACCTCTGTAGTAATTAAAATCATTGGCTTCATCATCTACGATAGGTCTGTAAACATCCGCAACCCATTCGTTCACGTTTCCAGCCATATCATACAAACCAAAGTCGTTAGGAGGGTAAGATTTAACTATTTGAGTAATATCAGCTCCGTCGTCAGACCATCCTGCAATTCCACCATAGTCTCCTTTTCCTTGTTTGTAATTTGCTAATTGATCACCTCTCATTTGACGCTTACCAGCTCTGGTGTACATGCCTGACCAAGGATATTTTTTTTGACCTTTATACAAGTTGTATTCTCTATTTCCAACGTTAGCTACTGCTGCATATTCCCATTCAGCTTCTGTTGGTAAGCGATAATCTGGTAAAAATACTCCTGAAGATCGGGTAGCGTAAACGCCTTTTGCATCCGGTTTTGAACGTCCCCTTCTTCCTTTTAAAACTATTTGCTCATCGCCTCCAAATGTTTGGGTAGGAGCATTAATATAAGTTTCTGTGCTAAATGTTTTATCAGCGGCAACATCTAAAACTTTTGCGTCTCTTTTTAAATAACCTTCTCTTTCTAGTACATTTTCATTTACACGATCAGTTCTCCATTTGGCATATTCCATTGCTTGAATCCAATTAACACCAACAACAGGATAGTTAGCGTATGCAGGATGACGCAAGTAATAATTGGTCATGGTTTCATTATATCCTAATCGATTTCTCCACACTAAAGTATCTGGCAAAGCACCATAATAAATGTATTTATAGTTTTCTTCATTTGGGTCAAAAACTCTTTTTACCCAATCTAAATACTCCATGTACATCATGTTGGTAACCTCATGCTCATCCATGTAAAAGGATTGTACATGTTGTTGATTAGGGGAGTTGTTCCAATCATGCATCACATCGTCTTGTACTTTACCCATGGTAAAAGTACCTCCTTCAACAGCAACCATTCCTGGTGGAGTTTCTTGCTTTTTGTAATTAGAGGCAAATTGAAATCCTCCTTTTTTGTCGTTGATTTTCCACCCAGTAGCAGAAGAGGTGTTTTTAGAACTGTTCTTTTTACCACAGCTCACAAATCCAACCATTAACAATAAACTTAATAAAAGTCTAACGGTCATAATCTTGTTTCGTTTCATTATTAGAAATAGGTCAATTTTAGGCACGCAATATAGCAATAATGCATTACATTGCAACATAAATTTTAGGTTACCATGGAAAATTATTTCCAAATGGTGACTATATAACGAATTGGGTTATTTTTTATTGTTTTTATAACTTAAGTTATCGCTTTTACAATATATTTTTGCTAATATCGTTTCATTGAACATGAAGAATTTTCGTTTTTTATTTTTTGTTTTCTTTTATGTTATATCCAATGCTCAACAGAGTTTTGATATAAATTTAGAGTGGAAATTACAAAATTACACTACAACGAACCAAGAATTTTTACTTCCTATGTTTGAAGTGAAAAATTTTTATTTCGATGAAGGGAAGGGTCAGGTATTTTACCAAAACCTGATCAAATCCAAGTCGACATTGGATGAAAATAGCGTAACCATTGGTAGGTTTCAAACGGAAATAGTTGCTTCTTCAGATTTGGGGAGCATAAAAGTTTCTGAAATCCCATCAAAATTTACGTACCAAGTTTCCAATGTTACCGAAAGAAATCAATTTTCTCATTGGGTACAATTCAATCCTTTTTATAAAGAGAACAATCAAATTTATCGTGTAAAAAATGTTTCATTTAATTATGATTTAGAAAGTTCAAGTCAAAACAAGTCAACTTTATTGAATTTTCAAGGAATTTCTAATTCGGTTTTGAGAACTGGAGAATGGTATCGATTTTTTGTAGAAAAATCAGGAATTTATCGAATTAACAGAAGTTTTTTGCAAAGTTTAGGGATGAATGTTAACGTTGATCCACGAAGAATTCAGCTTTTCGGTCATGGTGGAAAAATGTTACCACTTTCTAATGCAGTAAATTTTCCTACAGACCCACAAGAAATGTCTATCAGGATTATTGGAGAAGAAGATGGTAGCTTTGATAATTCAGATTACATTCTAGTCTACTTAGAAGGCCATGATCAATGGTCACAAGAAAATTTTACCCATTTAAATTATTATAGCGACAAGGCTTACTACTTTATTACAGTAGGAAGTTCATTTGGTAAAAGAATTCAAAGTTACCAAGAGCCTACTTCTACCGCAACAGTTACAACCAATACTTTTGACGATTATCATTTTCATGAAAGAGACTTAGTAAATATTGGTAGATTGGGAAGAAGATGGTTTGGAGAACAATTCGGAATTCAAAACAATTACTCTTTTACATTCAATATTCCTAATATAGATAATTCTGAGCCAATTCAAGCACAAGTTCGAATGGCATCTGCGGCAACTTCCTCAACTTCTTTAGCAATTAGAGCTAACGGAACCGAGGCGGCTAATGCTACTTTGGTTGGAACAGGAACCGTGAGTCCTCCTTATTATGTAGATACACCAATTAATTTTACCATCAACGCACAAAGTAATATCGACTTACAATTGGCATTTACTAATAATGGTGTGCCAAATGCTAGAGTTTTCTTGGATTTTATTACGCTAAGAGCAAAGCGATTTTTAACTGGAGGAAACCAACAATACCATATACAGTCTCAACAATTAGATTCTGGAAATGGAGTGGTGCAAATGAACTTTCAGAATACCCAAAATTTGATTGCTGTTTGGGATATTTCAGACATTTATAATGTTTCTGCTATTGTTATCAACGGGAATAATTCTTTTGGTTTTAAAGCGGCACAAGGTCAAGGGAAAAGATTTGTAGCAGTGCATCAATCGGACTTTTTAACCCCACAAAGAGAGTCGAATACAAGGGTAACCAACCAAAACTTAAAAGGTACTATTTTTCAAAACAACGGACAATTTCAGGATATTGATTATTTGATTATCACTCCAAGAAATTTACGGTCGGAAGCACAACGATTGGCTAATTTTCATCAGAACACAAATCAATTAGTGGTAAGGGTAGTAGATTTGGAGAGTATTTACCAAGAATTTTCATCCGGTAGACAAGATATTTCTGCCATTAGAAATTTTGTTCGTTATGTGTATTGGAATGCTTCTGCACCTTCAAATAGGCTTAAATATTTGAATTTATTTGGAGATGCTTCATTCGATTTTAAAAGCAGAGTTCCTGCAAGTATCAATACCAATATTGTACCGATATATCATGCAATTAATGGCAACACTACCGGAATAAGCTCTTTTATGTCGGATGATTTTTATGGATATATGGATGCTAATGAAGGTAATTTAGATCAGTTTTTTCCGAACGGAATCGATATTGCTGTGGGAAGGATGCTTGTTTCAAACACTATGCAAGCAAAAGAAATGGTAGATAAGGTAATAGATTACCACGATGAAAAATCTTATGGGAGATGGCGTAACAATTTGGTAGTTGTTTCTGATGATACTGACAAGCCTTCAGATGCTACCTTACAATCTAGAATGAACCAAGCAGCAGATGTGATTGTTGCCGAAAAGCCATTTTTTAATATGACTAAAATATTTTTAGATGCTTATCAACAAGAAACTTCTGCTGGAGGACAGCGATATCCAAAGGCTAGAGAGGACTTTAAAAATGCATTTGAAAATGGTACTTTAGTAATCAATTATCTTGGTCATGGAGGGGAAGAAGGTTTGGCTGCAGAGCGAGTATATGAGAAAAGTGATGGACAAAATTTTTCCAACAAATTCAGATATCCATTATTTATCACACTTACTTGCGAGTTTTCACGTTTTGACAATCCATACCGACCAGCTGCAGGAGAATACACTTATTGGAATCCGAATGGTGGTGCTATTGCAATGATTACCACTACCAGAGAAATTGGACAAATTACTGCAGAAAATGCCAATTTTGTATTAAATGAGTATTTGTTTGGTTACGGAGCTTCCAACGAAGTAGTTAGCATGGCAGAAGCACTTCGAAGAACTAAAAATAGTTTTGGGAATTCTAGTTTAAGGGTAATTTCATTCATTGGTTGTCCGGCTACCAAATTGGCAATTCCGAAACCAAAAATTACCATCACAAAAGTAAATGATGTGCCATTGGCACAATCCAATACGGTATTAAATGCCTTATCTAGTGTGAAATTATCAGGTGAAGTTCTCGATGAATCTGGCAACCAACTTTTAAGTAATTATAACGGACAATTGGCAGTACAAGTGTTTGACAAAAACAGAACTGCCACTACATTGAACAACGATTTTTTGAGTCCACCAATCAATTTCAATATTTTAGGAGAAACCATTTTTAGAGGAAATGCTTCTGTAACTAACGGTGTATTTGAATTTTCATTTGTTGTGCCAAGAGATATAAGGGTAAATGTTGGTAATGGTAGGGTAAGTTTGTATGCCAAGACTTCTAATCCATCTTTGCAAAATCAAACAGGTTATGAGCTTGGAATTCAAGTAGGAGGTGTAGATGCAAACGCTCCGGTAGATAACATTGCTCCAACTGCAAGGCTGTACATGAATGATGAAACATTTATTAACGGAGGAATTACCAATAATAATCCTATTTTTTTAGCAATTATGGAAGATGATAGTGGTATGAACACTGCTGGAGGTATTGGACATGATATGGTTGCAATTTTAGATGGGGATGAAAGCAATCCAATCATTATGAATGATTTTTATGAGGCTGATGCAGATGATTTTACCAAAGGAAGCGTACGTTTTCCTTTCAGAAATTTAGAAAAAGGGTTACATCATATCAAATTTACTGCTTGGGATACCCATAACAATCCGGTTACCTCTGAATTAAATTTTGTAGTGGCTGGTGAAGATCAAATCACACTAACCAATGTATTAAATTATCCAAACCCGTTTGTAAGTTACACCCAATTTTGGTTTAGTCACGATAGGCCTTTTGAGCCTTTAGATGTACAAGTGCAAATTTTTACCGTAACAGGTAAAGTGGTAAAAACCATCAATCAAACTGTGATGACAGAAGGATTTTTGTCTAGAGAAATTACATGGGATGGCAGAGATGATTTTGGAGATAAAATAGGGAAAGGGGTTTATATTTATCGATTAAAAGTAAAATCAACGTTGACCAATAAAATTTCTGAAAAAGTAGAAAAATTGGTGATTCTATAATAATAGTTTTATATTTGCTATCCTTGTTAAAACAACAAACACAATAAAAACAATTTGTTCAAGTTATCATAGGGACATCAGCAAGGTTCACTTTTTATGAAAAAAAATATTTTAGTTGTATTATTGGTATTCATTACCTTGGTTTCATTTGCTCAAAATCAAGATAGTAGAGTAATTACCACCGGAGTTCCATTTTTAATGATTGCAGCAGATGCTCGCTCTGGAGGGATGGCAGACCAAGGTGTGGCAACTTCTCCAGATGCATTTTCCCAACAATGGAATCCAGCGAAATATGCTTTTGCAAACGAAAAAGTTGGAATTACTGCAAGTTATATTCCTTATTTGGTTGAGTTAGCAAATGATATTTCTTTGGCACAAGTAACTTATTACAATCGAATCAACGAGCGTAGTGCATTTGCTGGGAGTTTGCGTTACTTTAGTTTAGGACAAATTGAACTTCGTCAGGATTTTGATGGTCCGGTTACTATTGTTAAGCCAAATGAGTTGGCTTTAGATGCTTCCTATTCTTTAAGACTTGGGGATAGATTTTCTATGGCTGTTGCCGGTAGATATATTCGCTCACAATTGCGAATTCAAGACGTGAATAACGATGCTTCTGCAGCCAATGCCTTTGCAGTAGATATTGCGGGTTACTATCAGTCAGAAGAAATTGCGTACAACACTTTTAACGGCCGATGGAGAGCAGGTTTTAACTTTCAAAATTTAGGACCAAAAATTAGTTACGATTTCGATCAAAACGATTTTAATGCCAATTTTTTACCATCTAATTTAAAAATTGGTGCTGGGTTTGATTTTATTTTAGACGACTACAATAAAGTAGCATTAAATTTAGAGTTAAATAAATTACTTGTTCCAACACCACCACAAGTTACTGATGTAAATGGAGATGGTGTGGTAGATAGCCAAGATGCTGCTATTGTTTTTAACGATTATAGAAGCACCAATTGGTTTTCCGGAATTTTTCGATCATTTGGAGATGCTCCGGGTGGATTTAAGGAAGAATTACAAGAAGTAACTTGGGCTTTAGGTGCAGAGTATATGTATCAAGATTCCTTTGCCTTTAGATTAGGATATTTTAACGAAAGCGAATTAAAAGGAGCAAGAAAGTTCTTCTCTCTAGGAGCAGGATTTAAATACAATGTAGTAAAAGTAGATGTTTCTTACTTGTTCTCTGCATCTAAAGTGAGAAATCCGTTAGAAAACACCTTGCGTTTTTCACTAACATTTAATTTCGGTGATTCTTACGATGAGTATTAAAATGAAAAGAAAATAAAATACAACTCCAAAAGCTTTATTGTTTTTGGAGTTTTTTGTCTATAAACAGTTTATGAGAGAAATTACATTACAAACTACTTTTGTTGAGTTTGACGGATTGCAAGAATTGCCAATTCAGGTTAAAGATTTAATGTTGTTGGCAATAGAAGTTCGGAAAAAAGCTTATGCTCCATATTCAAACTTTCAAGTTGGTGCAGCTATTTTGTTAGAAAACCATCAAATAGTAACTGGATCTAACCAAGAAAATGCTGCATTTCCTTCTGGACTATGTGCAGAGAGAGTGGCAATTTTTCAGGCAGGTAGCTTGTACCCTGACCAAAAAATTAAAACCATTTGTATTTCTGCAACTTCTATCGAAAAACCTGTTTTAGAACCTATTCCGCCTTGTGGAGCATGTAGGCAAAGTATAGCAGAATACGAACAAAAACAACAAGAAAACATCGAAATTTATTTTATGGGAGCTGATGGCAAAGTTTTAAAAACAAATTCCTTAAAAGATTTGTTGCCATTATCGTTTGATAAGAAGTTTCTGTAATTCTGAAAACGTTTTCGTAAAAAGTTTTAGAATTTAAGGTCTGTTTAATTTTTACATGTTATGCAGAAGTTTTAATTTTGCATTTCGATTTTTAAGCAACTTTTGTGGATTAAACAACAATCATTCAAAAGAATACCAAATAAAATATAACTGCTGTGCAAACGGCATCTTAAAACTACTGACAAATGAAACCTATTACCAAAGAAGTTTACCTAAAATGGTATGAAGAAATGCTCTTCTGGAGAAAATTTGAAGACCGTTTAGCAGCTTTATATATCCAACAAAAAGTAAGAGGATTTTTGCATTTATACAACGGACAAGAAGCAGTATTAGCAGGTGCTTTGCATGCCATGGACTTGTCTAAAGACAAAATGATTACAGCGTATCGTAACCACGTACAGCCAATTGGAATGGGAGTAGACCCAAGAAGAGTAATGGCCGAATTGTTAGGAAAAGCAACAGGTACTTCCAAAGGGTTAGGTGGATCGATGCATATTTTTTCCAAAGAACATGGGTTTTATGGAGGTCACGGAATTGTAGGTGCACAAATTCCGGTAGGAGCGGGAATGGCATTTGCAGAAAAGTATTTAAAAACAGGTGGTGTGTCATTAACTTATTTTGGAGATGGTGCTGCACGACAAGGATCATTACATGAAGCATTTAATATGGCTATGTTGTGGAAACTTCCGGTAGTATTTATTTGTGAAAACAACGGATATGCCATGGGAACATCGGTGGAGAGAACAGCTAACCACACCGATGTTTGGAAACTTGGTTTAGGTTACGAAATGCCTTGCGGGCCGGTAGATGGAATGAATCCGGTTAAAGTTGCTGAAGCAATGCACGAAGCTATTGAAAGAGCTCGCAGAGGTGATGGGCCAACTTTCTTAGAAATGAAAACTTATCGATATAGAGGTCATTCCATGTCAGATGCACAACACTACCGTACCAAAGATGAAGTAGAAGAGTACAGAAAAATTGATCCTATTACCCAAGTGTTAGACATTATCAAAGACAAAGGGTATGCTACAGATGCAGAAATTGAAGTAATAGACCAAAGAGTAAATGACTTGGTAGACGAATGCGAAAAATTTGCAGAAGAGTCGCCTTATCCAGATTTATCTGTGATGTATGACGTAGTGTACGAACAAGAAAATTATCCATTTTTACCTCATAAATTGTAAGCATTATGGCAAAAGTAATTACCATGCCACGTTTGAGTGATACCATGACCGAAGGGGTAGTGGCTAGTTGGCTTAAGCAAGTTGGAGATACGATTAAACAAGGAGACATTTTAGCGGAAATTGAAACCGATAAAGCAACCATGGAATTCGAAAGTTTTCATGATGGTGTTTTGTTGCATATTGGAGTGCAAGTTGGAGAAACTGCTCCCGTAGATTCTCTTTTAGCTATCATTGGTCAAGCTGGAGAGGATATCTCTTCTTTGCTAAACAATTCTGCAGACAGCAATGTTACAGAAGAGAAAAAAATTGAAAATACAACTCCTGCTTCCACTGCATCAAGTATTCCTGCGGGAGTGAAAGTGGTTACAATGCCTCGATTGAGTGATACGATGACAGATGGTACTGTGGCAACGTGGTTGAAAAAAGAGGGAGATGTAGTAAAACAAGGAGATATTTTGGCTGAAATTGAAACAGACAAAGCAACTATGGAGTTTGAAAGTTTCAATGACGGTACCTTGTTGTATATTGGAGTACAAGAAGGGCAAACGGCTCCGGTAGATAGTATTTTAGCTGTTTTAGGCCCGGCTGGCACCGATGTTAGTGGTGTAATTGCAGGGTTTTCAGCAGGAGCAGCAAATGCTTCTCCAGCAAAAGAAGAAGCTCCAGCAGTACAAGCCCCACTGGTTACTTCCAATGTTTCTTCTGTAGAAGTTATTACCAATAACGATAGAGTATTTGCTTCTCCTTTAGCTAAAAAAATAGCCAAAGAAAAAGGAGTGCAACTTTCTCAAATTAAAGGAACCGGAGAAAACGGTAGAATTACCAAAAAAGATGTGGAGCAATTCCAAGCTCCAGCAGCTGTAGCTCCAACACCTGTTGTTGCAACTTCAAATATAGAAGTTGCAACTCCGGTAAAACCATTTGTGCCAGCAGGAGAAGAGTTTACGCAAGAAGTGAAAAATTCGCAAATGCGTAAAACCATTGCAAAACGTTTGAGTGAATCTAAATTTACTGCTCCACATTACTATTTAACCATCGAAATTAGAATGGATAAAGCCATGACTTCTCGTGAAGTAATCAATGGCTTGCCAGATACCAAAGTTTCTTTCAACGACATGGTAATCAAAGCTTGTGCTATGGCATTGAAAAAGCATCCACAAGTAAACTCTCAATGGAAAGACGATGCCATGATGTTACACCATCATGTACACGTTGGTGTTGCAGTTGCTGTTGAAGACGGTTTGGTAGTTCCGGTACTAAAATATGCCGATCAAATGAGCTTGACCCAAATTGGTGCTCAGGTGAAAGAAATGGCAGGAAAAGCAAGAAACAAAAAATTACAACCTCAAGAAATGGAAGGAAGTACTTTTACAGTTTCTAACTTAGGAATGTTTGGTATCCAATCATTTACTTCCATCATCAACCAACCAAATTCTGCAATTTTATCGGTAGGTGCTATTGAACAAAAACCAGTAGTGGACAACGGACAAATTGTGGTTGGAAATACCATGACGGTAACTTTGGCTTGTGACCACCGAACTGTAGATGGTGCAACCGGTGCACAGTTTTTACAAACTTTAAGAAGTTATATTGAAAATCCGGTAACTATGTTGGCATAGTTCGGATAAAACAAATCATTAAAAACAGAAATCCACCTCAAAAGGGTGGATTTTTTACTACTTATCGGCTGCTATTAATTAGTATTTTCTAAACATTTCATTGCCATATACCTCGTAGGTAATTTGTACCTTTGCACCTCATTTTGCAAATACAAGTATGAATCGGTTTTTTTCGGTTGGATTTTGGGAAACCATTGCTAGAATTATTTTGCGTAATCGCATCACCATTTTAGCGATTATTATTGCTTTAACGGTATTAATGGCCATGCAATGGAAGCACATGCGTTTTTCCTACACCGAAGCCAATCTGCTTCCGAAGGACCACCCGGTAAACAGTGATTATGAAGCCTTTTTAAAAGTTTTTGGGGAGGAAGGAAATCTTATTGTTTTAGGAATACAAGACGAAAAATTTTGGGAGGTAAAAAATTTTGAAGCTTGGCAGCAATTCGTGCAAAAATTACAAGATGCTAATGAGGTTACTTCTGTCATTTCCATTGATCAATTGTACGTACTGCAAAAAGATACTTTACAAGAAAAATTGGTAGCCAAACCTTTTTTGGACCAAACCAAAATAAGTACAGCCAAGTATCTTTCGGAAAAAGAAAGTGAATTATACCAAAAGCTTCCTTTTTATGAAGGATTGATTTATAATGCCAAATCTAAAACCATTCGCTCTGCAGTATATTTAGATAAGGCAATTGTGAATACGGAAGCACGTAAAATATTTATCGATTCTGTGTTAATTCCAGAAAAAGAAAAATTTGAACAAAACACTGGCATGCAACTTCGTGTTTCCGGGATGCCTTATGTGCGGACTTTAAATTCGCAAAATATTATTGATGAAATTGGTTTATTTGTTCTGGGAGCACTGCTAGTAACCTCTATCATTTTCTTCTTCTTCTTCCGAAGCTTTAGGGCAACTTTTATCTCCATGTGCGTAGTAATTGTTGGGGTGATGTGGGCTTTTGGAACCTTAGGTTTGTTTAAGTATGAAATCACGGTTTTAACTGCAATTATTCCGCCATTAATTATCGTAATCGGAATTCCAAATTGCATCTTCCTTATTAATAAATACCAACAAGAAGTCAAAAATCATGGCAACCAAGCCAAGTCGTTACAAAGAGTAGTTTCTAAAATTGGAAATGCTACCTTAATGACCAATTTAACCACAGCCTCCGGTTTTGCAACTTTTATGTTTACCAATAGTCAGTTGTTAAAAGAGTTTGGTATTGTTGCTTCCATCAATATTGTAGTGTTGTTTTTATTGTGCATTACCGTAATTCCAATCATATATAGTTTTATGCCTTTGCCCAAAGAGCGTCATTTACAACACTTAAATAAAAAATACATTGCAAGTTTGGTAAAGTGGTTTGAGCATGTGGTAAAAAACAAAAATGTGACCGTTTATGTAGTATCTGTTATTTTATTGATTTTTAGCATTATTGGAATTTACCAAATGCGAATATCCGGAAGTTTGATAGAGGACATGCCTCGTAAAGCAGACTTCTTTAAAGACATTCGTTTTTTTGAACAAGAGTTTGAAGGTATCATGCCTTTGGAAATTTTAATCGATACCAAAAAAGACAAAGGAGTGCAAAAAATGAATGTACTCAAACGAATGGATCGATTACAAGAGACCATTGACGACATTCCGGAACTCTCCAAATCAATGTCGGTTGTCAATTTGGTGAAATACGGAAAACAGGCATATTATAACGGTAACCCCGAATATTATGAATTGCCAACTGCGCAAGAAGTCAGTTTTATTTTGCCATATGTGAAAAACAGCACCGAAGGCAATACCCAAAATTTAATGAAAACCTATGTGGATTCAACAGGCAGATATGCCAGAATTACCACGTTTATGAAGGATATAGGCACCGATAAAATGGAGAGAATTCAAGAAGAATTAAAAGAGCTCATTGCAAAAGAGTTTCCAAGTCCACAATTTGAAGTAGCCATTACCGGAAAAGCATATTTGTTTCAAAAAGGAACGAAGTATTTGATTGATAATTTAGTAGTATCGTTATTATTAGCCATTTTTCTGATTTCCTTGTTCATGGCTTATTTGTTCCGATCGTTTAAAATGATTGTAATTTCTTTAGTGCCAAACTTATTGCCATTGTTGCTAACTGCTGGAATTATGGGGTATTTTGGTGTACCCTTAAAGCCATCTACCATTTTAGTATTTAGTATCGCTTTTGGTATTTCGGTGGATGATACCATTCACTTTTTAGCAAAGTATCGTCAGGAGCTCAAAGCCAATAATTGGAGAATTAGAAAATCGGTTTTTAATGCCCTTCGCGAAACTGGGGTGAGCATGTTTTACACTTCCATTGTATTATTTTTTGGATTTTCTGTTTTCATGATTTCCAGCTTTGGAGGCACGGTAGCATTGGGTGGTTTGGTTTCATTAACCTTGGTTTTTGCCATGTTGTCTAATTTAATTTTACTTCCGGTATTATTGTTGTCTTTAGAAAAAACCATTGCCAACGAAAAAGAATTTATAGAGCCAAAAATTGACATTCTTCCGGAAAATGATTCCGAAGATTCCATCTAACCAAGTATATTTGTATAATAAAATTGAACTTATGAAGCGTGTTGTAACTGTGCAAGAAGCATTAACTAAAATTCCGGTAACCTCAGAAGTAACTGTAAAAGGTTGGGTAAGAACTTTTAGAAACAATCAGTTTATTGCCTTAAATGATGGTTCTACCATACATAATATCCAATGTGTTGTTGATTTTGAAAACACTCCTGAATCTTTGCTAAAAAGAATCACTACCGGAGCAGCTATAGAAGTCTTCGGAGTTTTGGCAGAAAGCCAAGGGAAAGGACAAAATGTAGAAATACAAGCAAAGAATGTTATCGTACACGGAGATTCTGACCCGGATAAATACCCGATGCAACCTAAAAAACATTCCTTAGAATTTTTACGTGAAAACGCACATTTGCGAATTCGAACCAATGCTTTTGGAGCTATCATGCGTTTGCGTTCATCTTTAGCTTTTGCGGTACACCAATACTTTAACCAAAAAGGATTCTTTTACGTAAACACTCCAATCATCACCGGAAGTGATGCAGAAGGTGCTGGAGAAATGTTTAGGGTAAGTACTTTGCCTTTAAATAACGCTCCTTTAAAAGAAGATGGGACCATCAATTTTAAAGAAGATTTTTTTGGAAAAGAAACTAATTTAACCGTTTCCGGACAGTTAGAAGCCGAAACTTATGCCATGGGCTTAAGTAAAGTGTATACTTTCGGGCCAACTTTTAGAGCTGAAAATTCCAATACTTCTCGTCATTTGGCTGAGTTTTGGATGATTGAACCGGAGGTTGCTTACAACGACTTAGATGCCAACATGGATTTGGCAGAAGATTTCATCAAATATGTGATTGGATATGTAGTAGAAAAACACGAAGACGATTTGAAGTTTTTAGAGCAACGTTTGTTGGAAGAAGAAAAGTCAAAACCTCAGTCAGAACGAAGTGAAATGACGTTGTTAGAAAAATTAAACTTTGTATTGCAAAACAACTTTAAGCGAGTTAGTTATACCGAGGCCATCGATATTTTAAAAAATTCCAAGCCAAACAAAAACAAAAAATTCCAATTTTTAATTGACGAATGGGGAGCTGATTTACAAAGTGAACACGAACGCTATTTGGTAGAAAAACACTTTAAGTGTCCGGTGATATTGTTTGATTACCCAGCCAACATCAAAGCGTTTTACATGCGTTTAAACGAAGATGGTAAAACAGTAAGAGCCATGGATATTTTATTTCCTGGAATTGGGGAAATTGTTGGAGGGTCACAAAGAGAAGAGCGATACGATGTGTTGGTAGAAAAAATGAAAGCTTTAGGCATAGATGAAGAAGAATTGTGGTGGTATTTAGATACCCGTAAATTTGGAACTTGTGTGCACTCTGGTTTTGGATTAGGATTTGAAAGATTGGTATTATTTGTAACCGGAATGACCAATATTCGCGATGTAATTCCTTATCCAAGAACCCCACAAAACGCAGAATTTTAATCGAAAACAACCATACTATTTTAGGTTAGTGATAGCATGCTCAAACAAAATTTACAACTCAAACTAAGTCAAAAACTATCTCCTCAACAAATTCAGTTGATGAAGTTGATCCAATTGCCTACCCAAGCATTGGAGCAACGAATTAAAGAGGAAATGATAGACAATCCGGCTTTGGAAGGAGCATCGATGGAAGAAACCTATGAAGAGGATTCTTATGAAGAGGATTACAATGAGTTTGAAGAAGATAGCGATCACATTGATGCGGAAGACATCAACATTGATGAGTATTTGAGTGATGATGAAATTCCGGATTACAAAACCCAAAGCAATAACTATTCTGACGATGATGACGATAGAGAAATGCCAGTGGTTGCCACAGCTACCTTTCATCAGGATTTATTACAACAACTAAATACTTTTATTTTAGAGGAAGAAGATCGTGTAATTGCAGAGTTCTTGGTAGGAAGTTTAGATGATGCTGGTTATTTGCGAAGAACCTCGCAAGAAATTGTAGATGATTTGGCTTTTACCCAAGGAGTTTATACCACCGAAGAGCACGTGGAAAAGGTATTACAAATAGTGCATCAATTAGAGCCATCGGGAGTAGGAGCAAGGGATTTGCAGGAGTGCTTGTTATTACAATTAAAGCATAAAACCCCAACGGAGGCTACCGATTTAGCTATTGATGTTTTGCAAAATCAATTTGATGCATTTACCAAAAAACACTACGATAAGCTATTACAGAAATTCGGGATTTCGCAAGAAACGCTTAAAAAAGCCATTGCAGAAATAGAAAAATTAAACCCAAAACCAGGTGGAGCTTTTGCTGGAAGCGGTAAAAATACCGAACACATTGTACCGGATTTTATCATTCGAGTGGTAGAAGATCAATTAGAATTGCATTTAAATAGCAGAAATGCACCAGAATTGCACGTTTCTAAAGACTACCAAGTGATGCTGCAAACCTATAAGCAAACCAATGAAAAATCGCACGCACAAAAAGATGCCGTGCAGTTTATCAAACAAAAATTGGATGCTGCCAAATGGTTTATCGATGCCATTAAGCAACGTCAGGAAACTTTGTATGTTACCATGAGTGCAATTATGGAATACCAAAAGGAGTATTTTTTAGATGGCGAAGAAACCAAGTTAAAGCCAATGATTTTAAAAGATATTGCGGATATGGTTGGGTTAGATATTTCTACCATTAGTCGAGTTGCTAATAGTAAATATGTAGATACTCCTTATGGAACCAAACTATTGAAAGATTTCTTTTCAGAAGCCATGAAAAATGCAGAGGGAGAAGATGTTTCAACCATCGAAATCAAAAAAATACTAGAGCAAGTGATTGAGCAAGAAGATAAAAACAAACCTTTGCCAGACGACCAACTGGCAGATATTTTAAAAGAAAAAGGATATCCGATTGCCAGAAGAACCATTGCCAAATACCGGGAACAATTAGACATACCGGTAGCCAGACTTCGAAAAAAAATGATGTAATGATATTTATGAAAGACTCTTTTGGAGTCTTTTTTTGTTTATATTATTGATTATTACTCACGTTGATTCCAAAATTCCGCAAGCATTGTAATGCAAGTTTCTATAGGGGTAAATGTAAAACCAATGGCATCTTTAATTTTCTGATTGCTAATTACCTCTTTGCTATGCATCGATTTTGCAGTGGCTCTGTCCAAACTTCTTTTCCTAAAAAAGAGGGTGCTAAAAATGGCATCCAATCTCCAAGCTATAGATGTCATCCATGGTTTTACCCAAATTTTTGGAGTAGGTTTTTGCAAGGCTTTGCAAATGTTCTTAATTAGGTTTTCGTAGGTCACATTTTCAGCAATACAAATAAAACGGTCTTGCACCAGATTGGCATGCATTAATTGGTGCATGATTTTAACCAAATCGGTAACGGCAATAAATCCGGTGGAACCTTTGGTGTAAAAAGGCAAACCTTTGGCAACTTTGCTAAAAATTACTCCGCTGCCTTCGTTCCAAAATCCTGGACCTAAAATCACACCAGGATTCACCACCACCATTGGTAGTCCTTCGTAAGATGCTTTAAAAACCTCTAATTCTGCTCCGTATTTTGATAGTGCATAGTCGCTATGTGGTTTTTCCGAAAGCCAAGGAGTCTCTTCATCAATCCATGGCATGGGAGCTACCCAATCACCAAGGGCAGCTATGGAACTTACATGACAAAACTTTTTAATTTTTTTGTGCATACAAACATGTACCATATTTGCAGTACCTTCTATGTTGGTTTTTAGTAAGCTCTCTCTATCAGAAGGGTCAAATGAAATTTTTGCAGCACAATGGTACACCATTTGGTTTGCTTGGATTTGCTTTTCTAAGGATGGAATGTCTAAAATATCCCCATGGACCCATTCAATTTCATCAAATAAATGACTTTGTTGATAGCAGTCAAATAACTCTTTGGTTTTGTTTTTAGCTTTTTCGGTTCGGTACAATGCCACCACTTTTTCTTGATGTTGTAACAAGTACAAACACAAGTGTGCACCAACCAATCCGGTTGCACCGGTAACAAAATTTACAGGTTTTGATTCCATAACTACAAAGATACATTTTTGTTATTGGAGCCAAGTTAATCTGTCGTGAAATAGGTTAAAAAACTAATCGATTTTTTCAAGAGATACCTATCTTTGCAACTTTCAAAAATAATTTCAAGCATGAAGAATTTAGTGGAAGAATTGCGTTGGAGAGGCTTATTACACGATGTAATGCCAGGAACTGAAGAACAATTATTAAAAGAATCTACCACAGCATATATAGGTTTTGATCCAACTTCTGATTCATTACATATTGGGAGCTTGGTGCCGATTATTTTATTGGTTCATTTGCAACAGTTTGGTCACAGACCTGTTGCATTAGTTGGTGGAGCAACCGGAATGATTGGAGATCCATCCGGAAAGTCAGACGAAAGAAATTTGCTAGACGAAGCCACTTTAGAAAAAAATGTAGCAGGAATTAAAAACTTGTTAAGCAAGTTTTTGACTTTTGACGAAAACAACCCTTCTGCTCCTATTTTGGTAAATAACTATGATTGGATGAAAGATTTTTCTTTTATCCAATTTGCCAGAGATGTTGGGAAAAGAATTACTGTAAATTATATGATGGCCAAAGATTCGGTAAAGAAAAGATTTACAGGAGATGGTCCGGGGATGTCGTTTACAGAGTTTACCTATCAATTAATACAAGGATACGATTTTTACCATTTGTACAAAAATTACGGATGTTTGTTGCAAATGGGAGGTTCTGACCAATGGGGAAATATTACTACTGGAACAGAATTGATCAGAAGAATGAACGTTGGAGAAGAAGCCAAAGCGTATGCAATGACTTGCCCGTTAATTACCAAATCAGATGGTTCAAAATTCGGAAAGTCTGAAGGTGGAAATATTTGGTTAACTGCGGATAAAACTTCTGTATATAAATTTTACCAATTCTGGTTAAACGTGTCTGATGAAGATGCTGCGAAGTACATCAAAATTTTTACTTTTTTAGACCAATCAACTATTGAAGCTTTAATAGAAGAACACCAACAAACTCCTCATTTGAGAATTTTACAAAAGCGTTTGGCAGAGGAAGTAACCGTGTTTGTGCATTCTCGTGAAGCTTTTGATAAAGCTGTAGAAGCATCACAAGTGTTATTTGGTGGGAGTTCAGAAAGTTTAAAGCGATTAGACGAAATTACCTTCTTAGAAATTTTTGAAGGAGTTCCTCAAAAGGAAATGCCTAAAGAGACATTAAACGAACCGATTGATTTGGTAGAGTTTTTGGTGCAACATTCCGGATTCCTACCTTCTAATGCAGAAGCAAGACGTGCTTTAAAAGAAAATTCTATTGCTATTAATAAAGACAAAGTTGGGGAGACTTATCAAATTACAACTAACGATTTGATTAACAAACAATTTGTTCTGTTGCAAAGGGGAAAGAAAAATTATTTTGTAGTAAGAATGGTGTGATAATTATTGCACCATTAAATTACATCCTCTGACATCAGAAAAATCAAAGCGACCTAAAATTTCAAAGGAGCCATTTTCGTACACTTTACCTAGGTCTTCCGTAGCAATAAAAGAACACGAATGCCAATTGGCCAAGTCGATGATATTGATGCCTCCGGTTTTGCCGTAGTTTGCCATCGAAAGCGGATCTTCCGTTTGCCGAGCAAACACTCTCATCCAAGGTGGGCATTCAAATATGCCGTTTCCGAATGAATATGCTTGACTCAATAATTCAGTCATTCCATATTCTGAATGAATGCTTGGTGTTTGAAAGGCTTTTTGTAAAGTTTCGTGCAATTCTGAACGAACCATTTCTTTTCTTTTACCTTTCATCCCACCGGTTTCCATCACAATGGTATGCATTAATGACATCGGAAATTGTTCTGCCAAATCCAATAGGGCATATGTAACTCCTAATAAAATAGTAGGCTGTTGTTCCTTTTCTAATTGTAGCAAGGTAGTTGCTAGCTTTTCATAATCATGTAAATAAAAGCCATTGTTAGGTTGGGCCGAGGTTTTTATCCATTCTTTGGCCATATACACCAAAGAGGAACCTTCTCTTTCTAAATAGGAAGGCAACAAGGCCAAAATACAATAGTCTTGTAAATTACCATAAAAGTGCGAAAATCCGGACAAAAAACTCTGTTCATACAATGCCAAATCTTTTACCAAATGTTTGCTGGTGGTTTGTCCGGTGGTACCACTACTGGTAAAAACACTTTGTGGGTTAAAGCTACCTGAAACCACTTCATGACTTTTAAAAAAAGAAATAGGTAAAAAAGGCAAATCGGTAAACTCTTTTACATTGCTTGGGTTTCGTTGTAAGTGGTTACAAAAAGTTTGGTACACCAAATTGTTTTCGTATTGGTAACGAAAGGCTTTAAACACCCACTTATGAAATTGTTTTTGATTTTGTATATAAAAGACTTCCTCCAAGTTAGTGGTTTTATGATTTGCAAAAGTAATCGATACATATAAAAAAACACCAACCGTAGTTGGTGCTTTTCCAATATTTTAACCTGAAAATTAATTATTGAATTACTAATTTTCTGGTAGAAGTTTTTCCTTCTTCTGTAATTTTAACCATATAAACACCAGTAGTTAACCCATTGGTATTGATGGTGTTTTGCTGGGTAGTAGCTTCTAAAACTTTTCTTCCTAACACATTGTAAATTGCTACATTTTTCTCTACAGAACTATCTGAAGTAATGAAAAGTGTTTGTCCGTTTTTGGCTGGGTTAGGATACATTTTCAAACCAGATATTGCATCAAAAGAAGTTACATCTAAGGTTATGTCAGATAAGTTTCTTGCAACAATTTGGGCTAATGCATTGTTTCTTGCAACAATAGCAACAATGTCTTGTTCTCCTGATGGGATAGTTTGGGTAATATAGTTAGCTTCACCAAACAATGTTCTGAAAACTAAAGTTTCACTATTATTGGTAACATTGTAATTGGTATTTACTGCAAAAGTTGAACCAGCATCGGTAAAAGTAAGGTTATTAACTCTAACTAGTTCACTTTCGTAAGCATCTAAATTACTGTTTAAATCGTTAATAGTTACTACTTGAGGAGTAACAGTGTTTCCACTACTTGCTACAGTTGCATTAGTTAATGGGGTAAATTGTAAACCACCTAAAAACGAGGTTGTAAAACCTTTTAAGCCAGCAATGGCATCACCAATTACCATTGGAGTGGTAATTATTCCTGGAGCAGGTGTGTTGTCGTCAATCAATACTGCTGCACTTGCATCTTGAATGTATTTTTGATTTCTGTTGGTTCTTGTATAAGTAATAACAGGATTGCTGTTGATTTGATAATATCTTCCTAAACCATTGCCAGAAACATCTTGTCTCATTTCAGCTATGTTGTTTACAACAATGTAAGAAGCTACAGTGAAGCTTACGTTAGCATTAACCGTAGGGTTTAATGCATTGTGATTGTTGTCTACTAACTGCATAGTAATGCTATAAGTTCCCGGAGTTAAGCCTGATAAAGTAATTGGTGTTGTATCGTATTTCATTACAGTTGCTCCACCATTTACAGAATAATGAATGTGTCCGTCAATACCTGCACCTGGGTTTCCCACTACGAAGTTTGAAACAGATATAACAATATTAACAGAAGTTGTTTCTGGATTAAATATGGCATTGTTAGAGGGAGAAGAAATAATTAAGCTTGGGGCATTTGAACATACGTTTGTAGCTGAACTTGAATTTCTAGGAGCAGCAGCAGCAGCACTAAAATCAGCACTGTTGTTATTTGTATCTGAACATCCACCATTTAATCTGAAAATTGCATTGGTTGTACTTGGAGCCGGAGCTGCACCAGTGCCTTCAAAGGCATTAGCTGTTCCGAAACCAACAAAATCTATTAAATTAGTTGCTCCAACTGGACTAGATCCAGTTAATACTACATTATCATTAGTTAGTGCTATCTTACCATTTGCAGTTGCAAGATTAATAGCAGATGTAGTAATAATTGCGTCTGCTATAACTGGTAATGGACTTCCGTTACTTCCGCCTGCTAATTGGATTAGAAAATAACTGTTTGCATTTATAATTGTACCAGCAGGTAAGGTGTTTCTTGACCAACTTGTACCGGTTGCAGCTGCATATTGCAAAGTCCAACCTGAAATATCAATAGGAGATGAAGTGGTGTTAAAAAGTTCTACATAATCATGTGTAAAAACAGCACCAGAATTTCCACCAGCACCATAAATTTGACTAATCACTACCTGTGCTTGTGTTGTAAAAGTAAAAAGCGACAAGATTAATAAAGCGTAAAGTTTTTTCATATTTGAATAGATTTATTTTGTTACAAAAGTAACAAAAAATGGGTTTAAAATGCTAAAAAATAGTTATTTAATTACTAACTTTCTGGTTGCTGTAGCTTCGCCTTCTTTGATTTTAATAATGTAAATCCCAGGATTTAAGGCAGAAACGTTTAACTCCTTAGAGTTGATGGTAGTGTTTAAGACTTCTTTACCCAATACATCAAAAATACTGATTTCTTTGGTTAAAGAGTTTTTAGTGGTAATGTATAATTTACCATTACTTACTGGATTCGGGTAAAAAGAAAGTCCCTCAATGGTAGGTTCTCCTTTGGATTTGGTGTCTTGTGCAGAACCAATCAAAGGGAGTATACATAAAAATAATATGAGGTAGATTTGCTTCATAGGCTATTTAACAGAACAAATTTAGAAAAATTATTTCAAATCTAATGCCAAGAAACTAATTTGTCGAAAAAATTTGCAAATCAACAGCTTATTTTGTTTTCCAGGATCTGCTTTTGTCGTCAAAATAAGTATGGTCGTCTGGAAATTCTACCCAAAATTCAGGTTGGGAATTTTTGGTTAAATATTTTTCAAAACTTTTATTTTGAATCACCAAATCAAACAACACCTTGGTTTTTTCCTGTAGTTCCGGAACTTCCATTTTCCAGGTTCGTAAAACTTCCTTGTACAAAATAACGCTATCTTTTTCTCTTTTGATTTGAATAATAGTAGCTACTTTTTTTAGTTTTATACTAGGAGCAATTTTGCTTATTGCAAAAAATTCTTCTCCTTGATCGTTTTTGAAGTAGAGAAACAAATCTGCTTCTTTTGCTTTTTGGGAATAATACTCGTTAAAAATGGTGTCAAATTTATTTTGTTCCGTTGCTTTTGCAGGCAAACGTTCAAAATAACGAACGGTTTGTTGTTTTAAAGTAAGTATTTCTTGATTATTTAATTGATGTAACGGATTGGTATTTAAATTTTTTTGTTGACAAGCTAGTACTAGTAAAATACCAATGATGATTAAAATTGCTTTTTGCATGGGTATAGGTTTAAAAATAAACACCTCAAAGGTACGAAACCGATGAGGTGTTTAAAATATTATAAAAAGTATTAATATGTTTTTGTATTTGGTAAAAATTCAGCCCAACCATCTGTCCAGTCTGACGTACCAAAAGCTCCTCTGTAAGTTACCGATTGGAAACCGGCTAACTTAGCATCTGTAAAAGAAGCACCTGTAGCTAAAGTACCTGAAGTAACAGCAAAATTAGGATTGCTTGGGTAGTTTGAAGTTACATTATTACCAAAAGCTAAGTTTGAAGCTAAACCTAAAACGGCAAATTGATCTTCAATTGCAGCTGTGATAGTTGTATTGGTTAAGTTAAACCAAGTTTGAATGTCAGTTGCAGTTGCGGTCATACCACTACCTACAGAAAAAGTTGTATTAGGTGCCACCATAATGTTGTTTAATAATTTACCAGTACCAGCAGCATAGTTATCATATACTGATTGTTGGTTCATTCTTAAACCTCTTGGGTATCCTGTAAATACAGAGTTAGCAATGGTTACAGCAGTTCTTCTTCTTAAGTCCATTGAATGCTGATAATTTGCATTGATACTTTGTGCATTTGTTGCACGAGGACCTATACATGTAAAGTTAGAGAAAACTCCTGTAGTTAAAAAAGCTGTTGTGTTATCATTTGGTCCATTGTCACATTCAAAAGCATTTGATCCTGATTGGTCTGCAAAAGATGGATATCTTACAGATAAACCAAATTGCACTTTTCCGGAATAACCAAAATCTACATCAAAACAATCATCCCACATACCGAAAGCAATTAAGTATTTTCCATCTACGGAACCACCAAACCATTCAAATCCATCATCACCACCATAAGTTACCATACAATATTCCATTACGGTTTGGCTACCAACACCACCCATGGTAATAGAGTTGGTTTCGTTATTTGGTGATAATTCAATACCAGCATATTCTACTCTCAAGTATCTGTATGTACCAGAATTATCAGCTGCATTAGTTCCACCAAAAGTTACCGATGGTGTAATTCCTTCAATTGAAGGGTCTGTTTGGTTAACAGGTGCATTCCCTAAGATAACCAATCCACCCCAGTCACCTCTGTCTCTTGAACCAGCAGGTAAATTAGAAGTCATTACAATTGGTTCTGCAGCTGTGCCATTTGCTTCAATTCTTCCTCCTCTATCAACAATTAAAGTTCCTTTGGTTGCCTTATCACCTTTGATGATAGTACCTGGCTGAATGGTTAAAACTTTACCTGTTCTAACAAAAGTTTGACCTTTAATTAAATACTTTTTGTCTTTAGTTAAAGTTTGTGTTTCTAAATTACCCTCTAATACTACTACTGTATCAATTGGAGTATTGTTGTTGTTGTCATCGTCGCTACTGCATCCAATCATGCTTAATGCAGCCACTAAAATTCCTGAAAAAATTAATTTGTTGATTTTCATAAATAAATGGTTTAGTTGTTATGTTTAAAATTTATATGTTACGGTTAAGTTGTACAGAGTACCTGTTCTGTGAACAAAAAGTGGTACATCAGTACTACTGTTAAGATCAATTTTATTGTCGCTATTAGTGTCTTGATAAAATCTAAACTTATCATCCAATAAATTGGAAATGCCAAGTTTTAAACTCATTTTTTGGAATGACTTTGCAATGGTAAAATCTAACTGATTACGAGCAACCTCAAAAATTGCTGGAAATATTTGGTCTCCTACAGAAAAAATTCTGTCACCAAATCTGTTAAAAATAATATTACTACTCCAACCATTGTCTTTATTGTCATAACCTAAAGCAGCATTAATCACATATGGAGATTGTCCTTGTAAAGGTCTTACCGTAAAGATATCATTAGATGCTGCACCTAAATCTACTTCAGAGAATATATAAGAAGCATTAACATTTATTGCTAAATCAGATAGAAAGCCTTGTTTAAAAATATTTTTCATTGATTTTCTTAATTCAATCTCAGCACCATATACTACAGCTGAGTTTGCATTTCTGAATGTGAAAGCTCTTTGTTGTGTTCTTACTAACAAACTGTTCTCAATAGGTTTATCAAAGTTTTTGTAAAACAAACCTAAACTAACTGTTTCTCCTTTTTCAGGATAAAGCTCATAACGTAAGTCAAAATTATCAATAGTTGCCGTTGTTAATAATTCATTACCTGAAACATCAGCGTCTAATTGAAAGTTGTAAAAGTTGAAAGGAGCAATTTCTCTAAACTCTGGTCTGTTTACTGTTCTGCTATATGCAAGCCTTAATAAGTTCTTTTCATTTATGGTGTAACTAAAATTTAATGATGGTAAGACTGAAGTAATAGGTTGTTTAACATTACTAGTTCCAGTTAATTCAAGAATGTTGTGCTCTACCCTAACCCCACCAGTTAACAATAATTTTGAGATTGGAACTTCACCATAAACATATCCAGCCATTAATAAATTGTTTGCTTTGTATGAATCTCTTGCATTAGAACCTTCTCTAAAAACCCATCCATCAGTTGCATTTACATTTAATGGGCTGAAAACTTCTGTTAGAGGTAATCTTACTAACTCATTTCTTCTTTCCAAGCTAATAAATCCAGGTATGATGTATGAAAAATATCTAGCACTGAAATCTCTATTTTTATAATCAGCAAAAGCCCCTGCTTTTATAACTATGTTTGCCAATTCCTCATCATCTTTTATTCGCTCAAATTCTTTTTTAAAGTCAACACCACCATTGAATGAAAATTCATTTAATTCAGAAAAAAACCTACCTGTATCAAAAGGGTTAGAACTTGGTGGGTCAATCATTGCAAATGGTTCATTTGGAGTATCTTGATCCCTGAATGTTCTAAATCTTCTTAAATCAGGCATTATATCATTGATTAAATTACCTCCAAGTACCCATTGTATATTTCGATTGTTTGAAAAATTATGAGTTCCGTTGAATTGTCCGGTATAAATTCTTCTTCCTGAATATCCAAACTCATAATTTCTTAAATCTTCTCCAGCTCTTTGGTCAAAATCGAAACCTGTTCTAAGTGTACTAAAACTATCTCCAATTTGATTGTATAGGTTTTTAAAAGTAATTTTATTGTTATCATTAATTCTTAACGACCAATTTGATAATAAAGTCAATCGCACTTCATTAGAGTAATAATTATCGTCATAATCTCTTTGCAATTGTGCAGTTTGACTTCCTAATAAGTCGTTGATATAATTATTTGTGTTTCTTATGTAACTTTGAAATTTATTAGAATATGACAATGCGTTTACTGTACTTAAAACTTTCCCGTTTTTAAAATCAATTTTTCTGCCTAAACTAAATCCAATTCCAGTGTCAAAAAATGCATTACTTTGTTCAGGATTAAAGTTATTTGGTAGTTGGTTTGCATAAAATACACTTTGGTTATTGTCATTCAAAACGTTTGAGTCTTTAGGAAAACCTGAAGGCAATTGTCTAAAACCATTATCAAATCCTAAGAAATCGGTACCAGAACCTTTTGTTTCAAAAAAATCGTTAAATGTAGTATTGTTTCTAAAACCAACGTTAAATGATAATTGAGTAAATTCAGTAAAATTATCCGATGTAGTTACATTAATTAATCCACCAGAAAAATCTCCTGGTAAATAAGCTGCACCAGTTTTACTAATGGTCATTTTCTCCAAAGAGTTTGTTGGTAATAAATCAAATGAAAAAGTTCTTCTGTCAACTTCGGTACTTGGTGCCAAAGCATTATTGATCATCACATTGTTATATCGTTCATTTAATCCTCTAACCATTACAAATTTACCATCGTTAATAGTTACTCCAGGAACCCTCTGAATAGCTTGTGCAGCATTTCCATCGGTTCCTTTGCTCATTTGTTCTGCAGAAATGGCACTGATCACCTGCTTGGCTTCTTTCATTTCTAACAACAAAGCCGATTCGGTATTTTTTCTTCTTTGAACAGCTACAACTACATCTTGTAATTGCACTCCATCACCTGACCCTAAAGATTGGTTAAGCTTAATATTATCTCCAGCTTTTATTTTAATAGCTTTTTCTACCGTTTCATATCCTAAAAAACTAAATTCTATCACATAGCTTCCTGCTTCTACTTGTATAGAATATTTTCCTTTTTCATCTGAAGTAGTTCCTATACTAGTACCTTTAATTAAAACGTTTGCAAATGGTAATGGTGAATTATTAGCGTCTTTGTCAGTAATCGTTCCAGAAACAGTACCTTTCTGTGAATAGCTATTCAATGTAATAAGAGCTAAAACTAAATATAAGTATTTCATTATCTGTTGTTAAAATTTCTGCAAAGAACAACCCAAATTGTTAATTGCGAGTTATTCGAAAATGATGCTTACGTTTAGTTTTGGTTAAGGAATTGTTAGCATATTAAATAATGGTTAACAGCTTGTTTGGTTTTTTTTTATATTTACCTTTACTTTTTGTAAACAACAACAACCTCATGAAAAAAAAGGACATCAAAATTTTACTAGTAGATGATGAACCGGATATCTTAGAAATATTAGAGTATAATTTGGCACAAGAAGGTTACCAAATTAGTACTGCTAATAACGGGAAAGAAGCCATTGCCAAAGCCAAAAAAGAATTGCCCCATTTGATTATTTTAGATGTGATGATGCCCGAAATGGATGGCATTGAGGCTTGCGAGCAAATTCGTAAAATTCCGGAACTACAACAAACCATCATTACCTTTTTAACTGCACGTAATGAAGATTATTCGCAAGTTGCAGGTTTTGATGCTGGGGCAGATGATTACATAGCCAAACCAATCAAGCCTAAAGTGTTGGTTAGTAAAATCAAAGCCTTGTTGCGAAGATTTAAAGAAGATGAGATGCTAGGAGATGTGTTAAAAGTAGGAGATATCGAAATTAACAGAGAAAGCTACAAAATCATTAAAGATGGAGAGGAGATTGTTTTACCACGTAAAGAGTTTGAGTTATTTTATTTATTAGCTTCCAAACCCGGAAAAGTTTTTAAAAGAGAAGAAATTTTAGACAAAGTTTGGGGGAATGAAGTTATTGTAGGTGGAAGAACCATTGATGTGCACATACGGAAATTACGTGAAAAAATTGGAGATGATTGGTTCAAAACCATTAAGGGAGTGGGGTATAAGATGGAAATTTAATGGCAATTCGATTTAAAAAAACATACAAATTTGCAGTTAAATCTGCATTATACGTTACCTTATTTACCTTAGCAACCTTCGGGTTGTTTTCTTATTTTTTTTACCAATTTCATTTAGGCATCAGTTTGTTGTTTGGCTTATTTGTGTTTGTTTTTGCCTTTTTTGTCATCCAATATCGCGTAGAGCATTTTATTTATCGAAGGGTAAAAAAAATATACGACGATGTTTCTTTGCTTGAGCAAAGTTCGCTTCGAAGCCAACCCATCACTACCGACATGGCTACTTTAACACGGGAAGTGAAAAAGTTTGCCATGGATAAAAAGCTGGAAATTGAAGCTTTAAAAATTAGAGAAGAATACCGAAGAGAGTTTTTAGGCAATGTTTCGCACGAATTAAAAACCCCATTGTTTATGGTACAAGGCTATTTATCTACCTTGCTGGATGGTGCTATGAAAGACAAAAACTTGTTGAAAAAGTATTTGGAAAGAGCCGAACATGGGGTAGAAAGACTCATTTTTATAGTAAAAGATTTGGACATGATTACCAAATTAGAAACCGGAGATGTGCATTTGGAATATGCTTATTTTGATTTGGTGGAGTTGACTCAAAGAGTGTTCGAATTGTTGGAGATGAAAGCCCAAAAGAAGAATATTTCTTTAGACTTAGAATCGAAAAACTCGGTAAAAGTATATGCCGATCAGGAAAAAATTCAACAAGTATTAACTAACTTAATTGAAAACTCTATCAAATACGGAAAAGTAGGTGGAACTACCGAGGTTACCATTGAATCGTTGACCAAAAACAAAGTAATAGTTCGTGTAACAGATAATGGAGAAGGTATTGAAAAGAACATGATTCCACGGCTATTTGAACGATTTTTCAGGGTAGATAAAAGTGGAGCACGTTCCGAAGGTGGTTCTGGTTTAGGTTTGGCAATTGTAAAACACATCATCGAAGCCCACAACGAAAAAATTTATGTGGAAAGTCAGATTGGAGTTGGTTCCGAATTTTCGTTTACTTTAGAGAAAATGAAAACCAATTAACCTTCGAACAAGTGGAATAATTTTTTCCAATTTACATCGGTGTTAAAGTTTCTCAAACCTTGATAAAAAGGCACCTCGTTTAACTTTTCGATTTTAAACTTGTCTTGTTTTGCATAAGGTACCAAACCTTCTTTTTTGTACTTTTTTGCCAAGTATTCTTGTTCAAATTGTCCGGGAGTTGGAATAAAAAATGCTTTTTTATGCAATTTGGCCAAATCCATTACCGTAGTATAGCCCGACCTGCTTAAAATCATATTGCTTTGCTGAATGGCATCTTCTAATTGCTCACTTGTCATGAAATTATAAATTTCAACATGGTTATGGATGTCAATAAGCTGCTCTTTTTCCATTTTTCCCTTAACAAATAAAACTTCCCCAGTAAATCTTTGAACTTCCTCCAATAATTTTTCTTCCAGCATGGTGCGTTGAGGTTCTGGTCCGGAAAGTAAAACCATCAAATCGTATTTTGTTTCTAGTTTTTTTTGTTCCATTCTACTTAAAGGTCCCAGATAAGTAATAGGAAAATCTGGGTTTTTTAAGTGCCCTAATTTGCCGGTTAAATTTGGGGTTCCAGCTACATCAGGTACCCAGCATTCTGTGTATTTTTTTATGATATATTGATGTATTTTAGAGCTTAACCAAGTGGTATTTCCGGTAATCACGTTTAATTGGTGGGTAATAAACACACTAGGAACTTTTTTGCTAAAAACACCCAATCGATTGTCGGATATGATGCCGGATAACTCATGCTCTTTTACCCATTTTTTTACCAATTTTCGCTCTTTTTTAATGGCTTTCAGCATTTTTGGGCTATCAAACAACAATTTCCATTTAAAAAAGATGCCCTTTTTGGCATAGCTAATTTCGTAGGATGGTAAGGTTAAAAAAGTAAGCGTTGGAAATTCTTTTTGCAATAAGGTAAGAGCTACTCCATCTGTAGCAACCATAGGTTCAAATCCTAGTTGTTGTAATGCTTTAATAATCGGAATGCATCTGGTGGCATGACCTAATCCCCAATTTAACGGAGCAACCAATATTTTTTTGGCAAGCATGGTTTTTTTAACAAAGGTATTTATTTAGCCAAACGATAGGTTAGGGAAATATGAAGCCTTTGTGAATTTTTGGTTAGTAGTTGCTAGTGAATAGTGAATAGTGAAAAGTCCTTATATGTATCAGGGACAGACATGACTCAACCATCAACTGCAGACGCTACGGTCTGCATCGAGACAAGCTTCGCTTCGTCTCGACATCAACTAATCTTTAACCGATTCACTACCGGATTGGCATACATGGTTAAAAAGCTTTCTACCATTTGAGGGTTGTTTTTGTCAATTTTTAACTCCAATCTTCGTTCAAATATTTGCAACTCGTTTTCGGTGTAATGATTTTTCATTTGATTGCTGCCATGCAACAAATCATAAGCAATGTAATTGGTTGGCCACAAATGATAATTTTTCTGAATTTTACCATCTAAACATTGTACCAAGGCTTGAATTTGCTTGTTTGCATTGTCATTTTCCGAACTAATTTGGTCTAATTCTTTGTCAAGCGGAGTATCTACATGGATGTGAATTCTCTTCTTTTGTCCTAAAATTCCACTCATCAAATTGATAAAGTCTTCGTTTTTTTCTTTCACATATACTTCGTCGTTTGCTTGTGCCATTAATTGTGGCATTTTTAAGGCATCGGTTGGGTCGTATTCGTACGAAATAGAAACGGGCACTATTTTCAGTTTTTTAAAATAGTCCATTAAGTTGGATTCCTGACTTGCCATTCCTAACATTTTCAATACTCCTGTTTGGGTAATGTCATTACCATCTTTGGTTCTTCCTTCTCTTTGGGCAATCCAAACCGAACGGTTTTCATGTAAAAGCATCTGTTGGATGTATTCCGATAACAGTTTGGAACTTTCTAATAATTCTCTTGGTCCTAAATTTCGTTGCACCACAAAATTTCGATTCAAACGAGACAAGGTTTTTAAGAATTGTTTTTGAATCAAATTGTCTCCAATGGCAGAAGCAGTCATGATCATGCCTTTGTCAAACAAGGAAACATTTAGTAAAGAAGTATCTAACAAGATATCTCTATGGTTAGAGATAAATAAATATGGGGTATGGGTGTCTAAGTTTTCAAAGCCAGTAGTGGTTAATCCATCAGAGCTTCTTTCCAACACTTTTTTGGCAGCATGGTAAATAAAATTACACTGAAAATCGCGAATAGAATGGGTTTTACTCAATTGGTTTTTCCATACGTCTTCTTCCATTTCCGGAAACGTGAACTGCATCAATGCCTTCATCATCGGATGATGCATGGCTTGTTGCAAGGCAGCATTCACTTCGGTATCATGATAGGGTCTTATGGCATCAAATTTAGGCATGGCTTTATCAAAAGTTAAAACGCAAAAAAACAAAAAATAAAGCGATTTGTATCTATTTGTGGCAAAGCTTTTACTTAACTTAATGTTACGATTGCTTTATATTAAAAATTTTAAAAGCATTTTCGGTGGTAATTTTTGCAATTTCTTCCACACTAATTTGATACAATTGGGCTAATTTTTCTGCCACCAAAACAGTGTAACTGCTTTCGTTTCGTTTGCCTCTGTAAGGTACCGGTGCCAAGTAAGGGGCATCGGTTTCTAAAACCAGTTTTTCTAACGGAAGCTGGTTCAAAAAGGCATCAATTTTTCCGTTTTTAAATGTCACCACTCCTCCAATTCCTAAATAAAAACCCAATGCAATGGCTTCTTGGGCTTCCTCTAAAGTGCCACTAAAACAATGCAAAACCCCACGTAATTTGGGATGCTTTTTTTGTTGTAAAATTTCGAGGATTTCTCGGGTGCTTTCTCTGCTGTGGATTACAATGGGTAAATCCGATGCAATAGCCCAATCTATTTGCTGCTCAAAGGCAATTTTTTGTATCTCAAAAGTGGTTTTATCCCAATACAAGTCAATACCAATTTCTCCAACGGCAACATAATTTCCGGTTAACAATTGTTCTTGCACATGATGTAACTCTTCTTGGTAGTTTTCTTTTACATAGCAAGGATGCAACCCCATCATTAAGTGTATATTGTTCGGAAATGCTTGCTTTAGCTCCAACATGCTATGGGTGTATTTTTGCTCTATAGCTGGCAATACAAAATGTGTCACACCAGCTTGTAAGGCTCTTTCAATTACTTCCGCTCGGTCATTGGCAAATTCTTCTACATACAAATGGGTGTGGGTATCAACTAAAGTCATGAATAAGTTATTGAGGACTCAAAAGTAAAGTTTTTGCCCAACTTTGTCCAAGCTTTCCATTGGCTTTTTGTATTTTTGTGCGTTCAAAAAACAGATTCTACATAAAAACCAATCTTATGAAAAAAGCATATATTTTTCCTGGCCAAGGGTCGCAATTTCCTGGCATGGCAAAAGATTTATACGAGCAAAGTCCGGTTGCCAAAGCGTTGTTAGACCAAGCCAATGAAATTTTAGGTTTTTCTATTACCGATATCATGTTTCATGGTACTGCAGACGATTTAAAGCAAACCAAAGTAACCCAACCTGCGGTTTTTTTACATTCGGTAGCTTTGGCCAAATCTTTAGGAGATGCCTTTCAGCCAGATATGGTGGCAGGACATTCCTTAGGAGAGTTTTCGGCTTTGGTTGCTAACGGAGCTTTGGCTTTTGAAGATGGATTGCGATTGGTATACCAACGAGCTTTGGCAATGCAAAAAGCATGCGAAATGAAGCCTTCTACCATGGCTGCAGTTTTAGGTTTGGACGATGCTATCGTGGAGCAAGTTTGTGCTTCGGTAGATGGGGTAGTGGTTGCTGCCAATTACAACTGTCCGGGGCAATTGGTGATTTCCGGAGAAACTTCGGCAGTGGAAGTTGCTTGCGAAAAATTAAAAGAAGCTGGAGCCAAAAGAGCTTTGTTGTTACCTGTTGGTGGTGCTTTTCACTCTCCAATGATGGAGCCTGCAAGAGAGGAATTGGCTCAAGCCATTCAAAATACCCAATTCCAAACTCCAATTTGTCCGGTTTATCAAAATGTAACAGCAACGGCTATTTCCAATCCGGAAGAAATCAAACAAAATTTATTGATTCAATTAACAGCTCCAGTAAAATGGACCCAATCTGTACAACAAATGGTTGCAGATGGTGCCACTGATTTTATTGAAGTTGGACCGGGGAAAGTGTTACAAGGATTGGTGCAAAAAATCCATAAAGAAGCAAATGTCGTAAGTGCCTAAAAAAAAGTCATGCAAGTAAATACTGTACATCACGTTGAAGAAGCAATTGCAGCTACCAAACAACAATTGTTGCAACATCTGTTATACCAACACATCCAAAACTTGGACGATTTAAAAGTGTTTTTGAACTATCATGTATATGCCGTTTGGGATTTTATGTCGTTACTAAAAGCCTTGCAACAAAAATTAACATGTACTACCACTCCATGGGTGCCGGTTGGCAATCCGAAAGTGAGGTATTTAATCAACGAAATTGTATTGGCAGAAGAAACCGATGTAGATGCTTTGGGTAACCGCAAAAGTCATTATGAATTGTATATAGATGCCATGAAAGCTTGTGGAGCCAACACCCAAGCAATAGAACAATTGGTGGCACAATTTGGCAATGGAGCCACTTGGGAAGAAGTTTCTAAAAGCATCAAATTGCCCGAAGCGGTTCGTAATTTTTTAAATTTTACTTTTCAAGTCATTCAACAAGGAAAGCCACATGAAATTGCAGCAGCTTTTACTTTTGGAAGGGAAGATTTGATACCGGGAATGTTCACGGAAATTTTACACCACTTTCAAAATCAATTAAACGAAACTTCGTTAGATAAGTTGATTTATTATCTTGAACGACATATCGAGTTAGATGGCGATGAGCATGGGCCAATGGCTATGTTGATGATAGAAGAACTTTGCGAAGGAGACGAGCAAAAGTGGAATGAAGTGGCTGCAGTTTCTGAACAAGCATTGCAAATGCGAATTCAATTATGGGATGCCATGTTGCAACACATCCAGTTGAGCAAGCAATTTTCTGTAAACTAGAGTAGATGAGAAAAATCAAGTTTTGGCAGTTGTTGTTTTTCGGATTGTTTTTTCTTTTAGGTTCTTGCCAAGAAGATACTACCCAAGAAATAGTGCCTCCAAAGAATTTGAAATTACTTTCGTTGGGAGATAGCTACACCATTGGAGAAAGCGTTTGTGCTAGCTGTCGTTTTCCGGTGCAGTTAAAAGATTCTATTGCCAAACGATTGCGTTCGGAGGATGCTATTTCGGTGCAAGTAATTGCAACAACGGGCTGGACCACTACGCAGTTGAAAAATGCAGTTGCTTCTGCCAATTTAACCAATCAGTTCGATTTGGTTACCTTATTAATAGGTGTAAACAACCAATACCAAAACAAGCCTTTTACATTATACGAGCAAGAATTTCCGGAATTGTTACAAACTGCCATCGATTTGGCCAAAGGAGACGTAAAAAAAGTAGTAGTAGTTTCTATTCCCGATTATGCTTATACCCCTTTTGGGCAAAACAGACCCAATCCTGCTTTAATTTCGCAACAACTGGATGCGTATAATGCCTTTGCGGAACAAACAGCTACCAATAGAGGAGTGGCTTTTGTTAACATAACCGATATTACTCGTTTGGGCTTGCAACAACCTAATTTGGTAGCTTCGGATGGTTTGCATCCTTCTAGCCTTGCTTATACCAAATTTGTAGAGAGGATTTTACCTAAGGTGACGTATTTGTGGGAGTAATTTACACTCCCTTAATCACATAAGTCACAATACCCCAAACGATCAATTCGTTTTCTTCGGTAATTTTGATGGGAGAAAAATTGCTGTTTTCGGGCATCAAATACAAACCATCTTTTTGAAACAAAATCCGCTTTACGGTAAAAGCACCATCCAAGTAGCACACGGCTATTTTATTGTTAGCAGGTTCTAAGCTTCGGTCAATTACCAAAATATCGCCATCTTGTATGCCTGCATCTATCATAGAGTTTCCTTTTACTTTGGCATAAAATGTAGCTTCTTTGTGTTTTACCAAAGTTTGGTCGAGGCTAATTCGCAATTCCGAAAAATCGTCTGCCGGAGATGGAAATCCTGCGGCTATTCCTCCTGCCACAAAAGGTCGCTCTACCGATTGTGTCCAATCTGGAGTAAAAAACGTAAGGGTATTTTCAACAGGTAATTTTTTTACTCGCATAGTACTTCTATAATATCGTTAACGTTGGTGGTGTATTTTGGAGACAGACTTTCCTGTCGCATTTTCCAAGTACGATGCATGTCCTGTCCGGCTAATTTTAAATGGTGTTTGCCCCACTTTTGGTTAATTTGATCCATGGTTTGCATCAACGATTGATGTTTTGGGTTTTCTTGCACAAACAAATCGAGTTGTTGGTGGGTTTGCGAAATCAAATCGGTAACGATAATTCCGGCTTTTTTGTATTCAAAACCTTCTACAAACAAATCTTTCAAGCCTTGCAACGCATACTGGGTTAAGGTAATGGCAGAGTTGGAAGCATAAGGCAAAGTAACTGCTTTGGAGTAGTAGTATCTGCCAGAGGCTTGTTTGAATTTATTGGTTTTTAACAATACAATCACGGTATGACATTTGCTTTTTTGCTTGCGAAGTTTTTCAGCACAAATCACCGAAAAGGTGGTAATACGTTCTCTTAATTCCTCTATGGTATAAATAGAGCGGTCAAAACTTCGGGTGGTAGCAATATTCTTTTTACAGGCTGGCAACTCTAAGTCTAAAGTTGGTTTGCCTTGCAATTCGTGCTTTAATCTAAGTCCAACTACGCTCATGTGTTTTTGCACCCAAGCATCGGGTAGTTGCGTAAAGTCGTAGGCAGTATGTACTTGTAACGCTTGTAGTCGTTTGGCATGTTGGCCTCCAATGCCCCAAACGTCTTCTATTTTGGTCCATCGGAGTGCTTTGATGCGTTTTTCTTCGGTATCAATGGCATAGCTGCCTTGCGTTTGGTTGCTGAACTTTTTCGCAATTTTGTTGGCTACTTTAGCCAATGCCTTGGTAGGAGCAAAGCCTATACTAATCGGAATGCCAGTCCACTTTTGTACCCGTTTTCGCATTTCTATACCATAGTTACTTAAGTCGTAGTGTTGGTATCCGGTAAACTTTAAAAAAGCTTCGTCAATACTATACACTTCCACTTCCGGTGTAAACTGTTGCAAAATGCTCATTACTCGGTTGCTCATATCTCCGTATAGAGCATAATTGGAAGAAAATACGTGTATTTGGTGTTTTTCAAAAGCATCTCGGTACATAAATGCTACTGCTCCCATCGGGATGCCACAAGCTTTGGCTTCGCTACTTCGGGCAATCACACAGCCATCGTTGTTAGACAATACCACTACGGGCTTCCCGATCAAATCCGGACGAAAAACCCTTTCGCAAGAAGCATAAAAGTTATTACAATCTACCAATGCAAACATGGGTTAAAGGTAATTTTTTTTTGCTGGTTTAAAGTTTAACGTTTCGTAAAATTTAAAACTTTGAACTTTAAACTTAACCATCATTAAATTTTCAAATCACTATATTTGTGCATCTACAAAACCCATCATGCAAACAACCCCACGCATACTTTTATTGTACACCGGAGGCACCATTGGGATGCAAAAAGATTTTAAAACCGGAGCTCTTAAAGCATTCGACTTTAATAAACTATTGAAGCAAATACCGGAATTAAAATTATTAGACTGCGAAATCCAATCGCTGTCTATGCAGCAACCTATCGATTCTTCGGATATGCAGCCAGCCTATTGGGTGCAAATTGCCAAATTAATTGAAAAGGTATACAACGATTTTCAGGGATTTGTGGTGTTGCATGGTTCCGATACCATGTCGTATACCGCAAGTGCGTTGAGTTTTTTATTGGAGAATTTGACCAAACCAGTGATTTTAACAGGGTCGCAATTGCCTATAGGCGACTTACGTACCGATGCCAAAGAAAATTTAATTACTGCCATTCAATTGGCTTCATTGCAACAAAACGGCATGCCTGTGATACAAGAGGTAGGCTTGTATTTTGAGTACAAATTATATAGAGGCAATCGGACTACTAAAATAAGTGCTGAACAATTCAATGCATTTACCTCCCCAAATTATCCGCCTTTGGCAGAAAGCGGGGTGCATTTGAATGTACAAATAGATGCTTTGTGGAAGCCAAAAACAAAAAAGAAGTTGTTGGTGCACGAAAAACTGGATACCAACGTTATATTGATTAAGTTGTTTCCCGGTTTATCGGTAGAAACTTTGCAATACATGTTGCACCAACCTAAAATAAAGGCAGTATTGTTAGAAACTTACGGGGCAGGGAATGCCCCAAGTGATGAACAGTTTTTGAAAGTTTTAAACGATGCCACAAAAAGAGGAATTCACTTGATCAATGTTACCCAATGTAGTGGGGGAAGGGTGCAAATGGGGGTGTACGAAACAAGTGTAGGATTGCAAAAAATAGGCGTGATTTCGGGAAAAGACATTACTACCGAAGCAGCGATTTGCAAAATCATGTATTTGTTAGGAGAAGAGGTTTCGCCTAACTTATTCAAAACCATGTTTGAAACTTCTCTGCGTGGAGAATTAGTATAAAAATAATAGATTATATTTTTTCAAGTTATTTTTTTTTTGTTATTTGGCACTCGCAAATTCTATAGGTGAAAAACCAATGGAGAGGTGTCCGAGTGGTCGAAGGAGCACGCCTGGAAAGTGTGTATACTCCAAAAGGGTATCAAGGGTTCGAATCCCTTTCTCTCCGCCACATTTTTTGTTTGTAGAACTGTATCATTAAAAATAATTTATAACTTTAACATCATTAACTAATTAATCAAGAACAGAACAATGAAAAAACTATTTTCTATTTTGGCTATGATGAGTTTGATGACCTTTGGTACCATTCAAGCTCAAGAAACTGAAGCTGCTGAATCTCAGGCAGATTCTACGCAAGCTGTAGAAGCTACGTCAGAAGAAGCTGCACCAGCAGAAGAAGCTGCAGTAGTGGAAGAATCAGACGAAACAGCTGCAGAAGGCAGAGGATTTACACAAGAATTAAAGCAAAGATTTATTGAAGGTGGTCCTGGTTTTATGGGGATCGTATTGCTTTGTTTGATTTTAGGTTTGGCAATTTCTATCGAAAGAATTTTGTATTTAAACCTTTCTACTACCAATTCTAAAAAATTAATTGACGATGTAGAAGCTGCATTAAAATCAGGTGGTGTAAATGCTGCTAAAGAAGTATGTAGAAATACTGCAGGTCCGGTTGCATCTATCTTTTACCAAGGTTTAGACAGATCTGGTCACGGGGTGGAATCCGCTGAAAAAGCAGTAATGGCTTATGGTGGTGTACAAATGGGTCAATTAGAGAAAAACGTATCTTGGATTTCATTGTTTATCGCTTTGGCTCCGATGTTAGGTTTCATGGGTACAGTAATCGGGATGATTCAGGCGTTTGACCGTATCGAAGCTGCAGGTACTATGGATGCTTCGTTGGTAGCTGGAGGTATTAAAGTAGCGTTATTAACTACCGTATTTGGTTTGATTGTTGCGATTATCTTACAAGTATTTTACAACTATATTGTTGCAAAAATTGATGCTATCGTAAACGATATGGAAGATGCTTCTATTAGCTTAGTTGATATTCTTTCTGACTTAGAAAAGAAATAATACTAACCCTCAAATAACTTTAAGATGAACTTAAAAAAGTTTACGAGAATTGCAGTATTGGCTTTATCTGTTATATCAATTATCCTATGGTTTTTTGTTGCAACATCGGATTCGGTTGATGAACAAGGAAGGCCAGATGGTGGTGTAATGACATCTCCTTTAATTTTTACATCATTAATTATCACCTTTGTTACGGTTGTATTAACTTTAATTTACTCTTTTAAAGGAATTTTATCTAGTAATAACTTAAAGAAGACTTTAACTCCTTTTGCATTAATGATAGGATTATTTATTTTATCATATATAATTGGTAATAGTGATCCAGTAATAAAAGATGGTGTTGAAATTGTTTCAAGCGGGACTTCGAAGTTAGTTAGTGCTAGTTTGAATATGTTTTATATCCTGGCATTAGCTGCATTTGGTTTATTACTATACTCTAGTTTCGTAAGATTTAAAAAATAAATTATGGCAAAAAGAAGTGCACCTGAAGTAAACGCAGGTTCGATGGCTGACATCGCTTTCTTGTTGCTCATCTTTTTCTTGGTAACCACGACCATCGAAACAGATAGAGGGATCAACAGAAAGTTGCCACCAATTGAGGAGCAAAACGACCCACCACCAATTAAAGAAAAAAACATCTTTATGGTAATGGTGAACAGAAACAACCAATTGTTGGTAGAAGATCAGTTAATGGAACTTCAAGATTTAAGAGCAGCTGCTGTTAAATTTTTAGACAATAATGGAGATGGTTCTTGTGCTCATTGTAAAGGAGAAAAAAATCCTGATTCTTCTGATAATCCAGAAAAGGCAGTTATTTCTTTACAAAATGATTCTGAAACTAGCTACAAAACTTACATAGCTGTGCAAAACGAATTGGTTGCAGCATACTATGAGTTAAGGGATAAGGTTTGTTTGCAAAAGTATAACAAAACATATCGTGAGTTAGAAGCAAGATACGATGATCCTAAAACTAAAGAGGCAGAAAGATTGCGTTTGGAGCCATTGGTAAAAGAAATTCAAGCCATGTATCCACAAAAGCTTTCTGAAGCTGAACCAAAAAGAAATTAACCTGTAAAATCAAAACCTATGTCGATTTTTAAAAAGAAGAAAAAAGGCGATTTGCCTGCTATTTCAACCGCTTCTCTACCTGACATTGTGTTTATGTTGTTATTCTTTTTTATGGTGGCTACCGTAATGAGAGATACCGAATTAATCGTTCAAAACTCTCTTCCTAAAGCGGATCAAGTAACCAAATTAGATAAAAAAGATCGTGTGATGTTTATCTACATTGGTAAACCACACGAAAGATACCAACAAAGATATGGTACAGGTGACATGATTCAGTTGAATGACAGACCAGCTACAGCTCAGGATATTCAAGAATTTATTAAGAAAGAAAGAGCTGCTAGAAATCCGGAATTAGAAAAAGTATTAACTGCTGCATTAAAAGTAGATAGAGATTCTAAAATGGGATTGGTTGGGGAAGTAAAACAAGAGCTTCGCAAAATTCAACAGTACAAAGTGAACTACACAACTGTAGTTGGTAGTGCCTTAGATCAATAGTTTTTTTAATGATATTAATACCGAAAGGCATCCGTTAATTGGATGCCTTTTTTTATTTTTACCAAAAAAACAAATGCGTTGGGTTTTAGTTTATTTATTTTTAATGCTTGCTTTTTTTGGCTTAGCTCAAGACAGCCTCTACAAATACCCTATAGATTATAAATATCGCGAAGATCAATTTTATGCAACCATTGCTCATCAAGTATTTGTTAACCGACCAAGCGACATAGCCCAAAATTCTTTTTCTCCTGAGATAAGGATAGGCTTTTTAAGAGATATGCCTATCAATCAGAGCAGACAATTAGCAATTGCACCGGGGTTAGGTTTGTCTTATAAAAACATTAATACCAGTGCCTCTTTTAGTAAATTTAATACCAAAGATAACTTTGGGAATGTAGTATACAATAAGCAGTCGATTAATCAGTTTTTAGTAGAGTTTCCGTTAGAACTTCGTTTTAGAGCTTCTACGCCAACTACTCACGAGTTTTTTAGATCGCATCTTGGAATAAAAGCTGCTTATTTGTTTTGGCACCAATCTTCATTTAGTGGTTTTGATTCATTCACTGTAAATAATCGAGCCGACTTTAATTCCTTACTTTGGGATGTTTACGTTTCCTTAGGCTATAATACGCTCAATGCCTACATTTCTTATGGATTAAATCCGATGTTAAAAAACCAAGAGAATTTTGATGGGACTTCGATTAACTTTAAAAGATTAAGTTTTGGTTTGATGTTTTACATCTTGTAAGCTATACCCAATACACTGCCAACAGCAAATTAGGAATGCTACCAGCGACATATCCTGCTGCCAATTCCGAATTGTTATGTGCTTGCAAATATAGTCTGGAACTTCCTACCAATCCACTCAAAATCAAAGCAAAGATTGGGAAAAGCCATTGGGTTAATCCGAAATGGATTTGTAATAAAAAAACAAAAGTGGTAAACAGCTGTATGCCTATGGCATGTAAGCTTATTTTAAATTTAAACCAACTCGCTATCAATGCTAATAAGAGGGAGCAAAAACTTGCAGTATAAAGCATGCAAAGTTCGAGGTATATGCCTGATTGCAATAATTTGTAAGTCAACAACCAAAACAAAAACAATCCCAAAAGCAATGGAATTCTTCTTTGGTTTAGATTAGGAAGCATTAAAGAGTCTGCTTTTTTTAAGTAAAGCAATAAAAAAAATATAGTAATCGGAATCACTAAAGTTAGGTTACCAACCAATAGTAAAGTGTGGCCTATTTGGGTGTAGCTGTAATATTCTTTGGTAATCCAAAAATAGTATGAAGTAGCATATAACCCCATAAAAATTGGGTGAAAAAGATAAGAAGGGGTTTTAAAAACAAAGTCTTTCAAGGCTACTACGAACTTGGAATCAATCTTTTACGAGGGCTTTTTGGTTTTACAGTATCTAATTCTAATTTTGGGCTTTTATTTTTTGTGCCTAACAAAAGGGTATCGTTTTCTGCTTTTTGTTGTTCCAACTTTTTTCTTACCCGATCAAATAGATGCTTGTAGTTTTTTACATCAGATGCATAATATTTGTTGTTTTGTACCCATTGTAAGCTATCTATTTGGTATTTCTCATATATGTAAGCATAAGGGTTAATTCCGTTGTCTTCCAACATATTCGGTTGGCTGTTCTTAATGGCTTCTAACAACACCAAGTCGTAAACTATGGCTTCCATAGTTTCCTCATTAAGTAGCTTGTCAGGTTTTGGCACAGCAGACTCATTACATGAAAGAAAACAAAGCAAAACAATTAAAGGAACTAATTTCATCGGTCAAAAGTTAAACGTTGGCCACTTTTTATACCTGTTAATTGGCCATTTTGATATACCCATTGGCCATTAATCATAGTGGATTTTACAGAACTTTGAAACGTAGTTCCTTCAAACGGACTCCAGCCACAATGGTACAAAATATTATTTTTTTCCACTTTCCAAGATTGGTTTAAATCTACCAAAACCAAATCTGCAAAGTAGCCTTCTCTTACAAAACCTCTTTTCTCAACTTGAAATATGATGGCAGGATTGTGACACATTTTTTCAATAATCTTTTCTAAAGTAATCATTCCTTCATGGTATTTTTGCAACATGGCAGGAAGTGCGTGTTGTACCAAAGGGCCCCCAGAAGGAGCTTTGCCATATTTGTTTTGTTTTTCTTCTAAAGTATGCGGAGCATGGTCGGTTGCAATGCAATCTAAAGTATCGTTTAAAAGTCCTTCCCAAAGTTGGCTTCTGTCTTTTGCGGTTTTCACTGCAGGATTCCATTTAATAAAGTTGCCTTTGGTTTCGTAATCTTCTTCCGAAAACCACAAATGATGGATGCAAACTTCCGCAGTAATTTTTTTGTCTTTTAACGGAATATCATTTCTAAACAAACTTAACTCTTTACCGGTAGATAAGTGAAAAACATGCAATTTGGCTCCGGTTTTTTTTGCCAATTCCACTGTTTTGGAAGAAGAAATAAAACATGCTTCTTCACTTCTAATATACGGATGGTATTTTACCGGTATATCTTCACCAAATTCCGCTTGGTATTTTGCCAAGTTGGCTTTGATAGTTTCTTCGTCTTCACAATGGGTAGCAATAGGTAAAGGAGTATTTCTGAAAATAGCTTCAATGGCTTCTTCTTTATCTACCAACATATTTCCGGTAGAAGACCCTAAAAACAATTTAATTCCTGCAATATTCTTTCCGTTGGTTTTTTTCACTTCTTCTATGTTGTGGTTGGTACCACCTAACATAAATGAAAAATTGGTAGTAGAAGTAAGAGTAGCAATGGCATATTTTTCTTCTAGTACTTCATGGGTAACAGCATTAGGTACTGTGTTGGGTTGTTCTATAAAACTGGTAATGCCACCTGCAGCTGCAGCTTTGCTTTCTGATGCAATATTGCCTTTGTGGGTGAGTCCGGGTTCACGAAAATGCACCTGGTCATCAATTACCCCTGGGAATAAATGCAAACCTGAAGCATCCATTACTTCATCATTTTCAGATGGTGTAATGGATGTATCAATTCTTTCGATGTGTTGGTTTACAATGCGAACATCTACTATTTTAGAAATGCCTTCATTTACCAAGCATGCATTTTTAATGACTATACCCATGGTTATAATTTTTTAAACAAATGGTTGATTCGTAATTTTATGACTCCAAAAACAGCTTCTCTTATAATGGCATTGCTCATTTTAGAGGTGCCTTTGGTTCTATCGGTAAAAATAATTGGAACTTCTGTAATTTTAAATTTTCTTACAAAAGCTCTGTATTTCATTTCAATTTGAAAAGCATAGCCTACAAATTTGATTTTTTTGATGCCAATTCTTTCTAAAACTTCTCTTTTATAACAAATAAATCCTGCGGTAGCATCGTGGATTTTCATTCCGGTAATCCACTTTACATAGATAGAAGCAAAATAGCTTAACAAAACTCTACTCAATGGCCAATTTACCACATTTACACCATTCACATATCTAGAACCAATTGCAACATCATAACCGTGTTCTGCACAAGCTTTCCATAATTTTATCAAATCTTGTGGATTGTGTGAAAAATCGGCATCCATTTCAAAAATATACTTGTATCCATTTGCTAAAGCCCATTCAAAACCGTGAACATAGGCTCTGCCTAAACCAGATTTCTTTTTCCGAATTTCTAAAAACAAAGATTCCGGATATTTTTTTTGTAGTTCTTGTACATGTAAATAAGTGCCATCTGGAGAAGAATCATCCACAATAAGCACGTGAAATGCACCCGGTAATTGCATAACAGCATGGATGATTTCTTCGATATTTTCACGTTCGTTATACGTTGGAATGATTACAATTTTTGACATGCACTTAATTTGTAAGCAAAAGTAAACGATTTTATATCGAAGCTGTAAATTTTAAATAATTTTAAACTAAAAAAAATCAGCTAAAATAAAATACCTTTGCAACGCATGGAAGCTTTACAAGAAAGAATTATTGGTATACAAGACTGGGCAGTGTATTTTTTTACATTGGCATTTTTGTTTTTAGTGATGAGTAAGGCATATTTCCCGGTAAAATTTTATGATTACATTCGGTTGTTTTACACCGATAAATATTGGAGGATTTACAAGGATTCTCCAAGTACATCCTCCGGATTTCATTTGCTTTTATTTGTAACACAAACCATTAGTTTTGCTTTTTTATTGCAATTATTATTGGCTACAATGGGGTGGGGTAATTTATACGATTTGAATTTATTTATTCAAATCATGGTGCTTCTTTTTTTTGTGATTTTAAGTAAGTATTTTCTAGAGAAAATTATTGCAGTTACTTTTCATATAGAAGATTTTGCTGAGCAATTTCATTTTTACAAACTAAGTTATAGAAGCTATTTAGGAGTTATTCTTTTACCATTAGTAGCAATCTTGTATTTTAACGAAATAATTATTTCTTCTGTATTATATCTTCTGATCGGATTACTTTTGTTAATCAATATCGCATTGTATTTGAATAGTATTAGAATTTTTAGATCGTTAATTTTTCCTAAATTTTATTATTTTATTTTGTATCTTTGTGCCCTTGAAATGGCACCCTATTATTTAGTGTATCGTTTCCTGATTAAAAACTAAGCATTAGATAACTTATGAAAGTGAAAACTATCTTGGTTTCTCAACCAGAGCCTAAAGATGAGAAGTCCCCTTATCTCGATATAGCCCAAAAACATAAAGTTAAGATAGATTTTCGACCTTTTATTCATGTTGAAGGGCTTACTGCCAAAGATGTTAGAGCTCAAAAAATAGATTTAAATAACTTTAACGCTATAATTCTTACCAGTAAAAATGCTGTAGACCATTTTTTTAGAGTAGCTGAAGAAATGCGTTATAAAGTTCCGGAAGATTTAAGATATTTTTGTCAATCTGAAGCTATTGCTTTTTATTTGCAACGTTACGTAGTTTATAGAAAGCGTAAGATATATGTAGGACAGAAAGATTTTGCGGATTTAACCCCATTATTTAAAAAGTATAAAGAAGAAAAGTTTTTGCTGCCATCTACAGATGTTTTGAATGCGGATGTACCTGAAACATTAAATAACTTAAATTTAAATTGGAAACAAGGAATTTTTTACCGAACCGTAATGAGTGACTTGTCTGATTTGGCAGATGTGTATTACGATGTGTTGGCCTTTTTTAGTCCAACCGGTATTAAATCATTATTTAAAAATTTCCCTGATTTTAAACAAAACAACACTCGTATTGCAGTTTTTGGTAGCACTACCCAAAAAGAAGCATTAGACCACGGATTGCGTATAGATATCATGGCTCCTTCACCAGAGGCCCCATCCATGACCATGGCTTTGGAAAAGTATATTGCCAAAGTAAATAAGGATAAATAATCAAAAAGGATTTAAATATAAAAAAGAGCTGGAATTTTCCAGCTCTTTTTAGTTAATAGTATGTAAGTTTGGTTAGTTTATTTTTGGACCTGCCGCTACCAATCGTTTTCCTAATTCATTTTGGGTGTATTGTGCAAAGTTTGCAATAAACAAATTGGCTAACTTGGTTGCTTTTTCTTCCCAAATGCTTGCATTTTCATAGGTATCTCTTGGGTCTAAAATTGCAGAATTTACATCGTGTAAAGCAGTAGGAACTTCTAAATTAAATACCGGAATTATTTTGGTTTCAGCTTGTTCAATGCTGCCATCTAAAATAGCATCAATAATTGCTCTGGTATCCTTGATGGAGATTCTTTTTCCGGTACCATTCCATCCGGTATTGATCATATAAGCAGTTGCCTGGTGTTGTTCCATTTTTTTCACCAATTCTTTCCCATACTTGGTAGGATGTAAGGTTAAAAAGGCTTTTCCGAAACAAGCAGAAAAAGTAGGTTGTGGTTCTGTTACTCCTCTTTCTGTACCAGCTAATTTAGCAGTAAATCCGGATAAGAAATAATATTGTGTTTGCTCTGGAGTTAATTTAGATACCGGAGGCATCACACCAAATGCATCAGCAGTTAAAAAGATTACTTTATTGGCATGACCAGCTTTAGAAACGGGTTTTACAATATTGTCAATGTGATAAATTGGGTAAGAAACTCTGGTATTCTGAGTTACTGAACCATCGGTAAAATCAATTTTTCCATTTTCGTCCAGTGTTACGTTTTCTAACAAAGCATCTTTGCGAATGGCTTGATAAATATCCGGTTCGTTTTCTTTACTCAAATCGATGGTTTTGGCATAACACCCTCCTTCAAAATTAAATACTCCTTCATCGTCCCATCCGTGTTCGTCATCTCCAATCAACTCTCTTTTTGGGTCGGTAGACAAAGTGGTTTTTCCTGTACCTGACAATCCAAAAAATACCGCTACATCCCCATTTTCTCCTTTATTGGCTGAACAATGCATGCTTGCAATTCCTTTTAAAGGCAAGTAATAATTCATCATAGCAAACAAGCCTTTTTTCATTTCTCCACCATACCAAGTACCACCAATAATTTGCATTTTCTCGGTTAAATTAAAAGCAATAAATACTTCTGAATTTAATCTATGTGCCGCATAATCTTTAAAAGTAGCCTTGGAGGCATTCATTACTACAAAATCAGGCTCTCCAAAGTTTTCTAATTCTTCTTCAGTCGGACGAATAAACATATTTTTTACAAAGTGGGCTTGCCATGCTACTTCCATCACAAAACGCACTTTTAATCGGGTATCTTCATTGGCACCGCAAAAAGCATCTACCACATATAAAGTTTTATTGGAAAGTTGTGTAACAACGGTTTCTTTTAAAGCATTCCAAGTTTCCGTAGTAATTGGTTTGTTGTCGTTTGGAGCTTCGTTGCTATTCCACCAAATGGTATTTTCTGTGGTGGCATCTTTCACAATATACTTGTCTTTTGGAGATCTTCCAGTAAATTCTCCGGTCATCACATTAACGGCTCCTAATTCACTTAGTTGCCCTTTTTCAAAGCCAGTGAGGTTTTGGTTCAATTCTTCTTGGTATAAAAAGTCGTAAGAAGGATTGTAAATTACTTTAACGGTGTTACTTATTCCATATTTTTCCAACGAAATCGTTTTCGTAAAGGAGGTGTATGTTTCCATAAAATTGTGGTTTGTTGTGTAATTTGGCTACAAATGTAAGGGATTTTAGTGTTTGAATGGACAAAAAAATACTAAAAACAAAGCCTTTTTAACAAAAAGTAAATGGTCTTTTTAGTTCGTTAAACATTTGATGACATTCACTTTAAAAGTTTGCTTTTAACGCATTCCAAAGTGTTAAAATCCAAGCAATAATTAAAAGAGTTCCTCCAATTGGAGTAATCCAAGCAAATTTTTTGATGCTAAAACCAATCAAACTTTCGGTAGTTAATAAAAAAATAGAGCCTGAAAAAAACAAAGCCCCAATTACTACCAACCAATAGATACTAGACAGAGCGGTAGATGGAATGAAATCAAATTTAGCAAGTGCTAATAAGAACAATCCATGATACATTAAATATTTCACCCCTGTTTCAAACGAAATCAATTGCTCTGGCAATAAATGCTTTTTTAAACCGTGTGCTCCAAAAGCTCCCAAAACAATGGCAATAATTCCGAATAGTAATCCTGTAATAATTATTTGTTTGCTCATCTTATCTAGATATAAAACCCAAAATTAAGATTTTTATTTTGCAGGAAAGTAAGAAATGATAGGAACTTTTGTTACAAAAAACTTTAACATGTTAAAATTGTTATAGATGTAACGCTTTTTATAGATTTGTAGCATAAAACACACAACTACTATTTATGAAACGCATTTTGTTGATTGGTGCCGGACGATCTACTTCCTCTATGATTTCTTATTGGTTGCAAAAAATGGAAGACCATTCCTTTGGACTTACCATTGTAGATGTATATACAGAATTGGCAACCAAAATCGTGAAAAACCATCCCAATGTTGCCATTTTAGCTATCAATATATTAGAGGATGAAGCACAACGCAAACAACTAATAACTTCACATGATATAGTGGTTTCGATGTTGCCTGCCCATTTGCATTTAGAAGTTGCGAAAGATTGTATATTATTTAAAAAGCATTTGTTCACAGCATCGTATGTAAGTGAAGGGATGAAGCAATTGCACGAAGAAGCCGTTCAAAACGGTGTCATGTTGCTCAACGAAATGGGAGTGGATCCTGGGATTGACCACATGAGTGCCATGCAAGTAATTGATAAAATTAAAATCCAAGGCGGAAAAATGATTTTGTTTGAATCGTTTACCGGAGGTTTGGTTGCTCCGGAAAGTGATGATAACTTATGGAACTACAAATTTACCTGGAATCCAAGAAATGTGGTTTTGGCTGGCCAAGGTGGTGTTTCTAAATTTATTCAGGAAGGAAAATACAAATACATACCGTACCAAAAATTATTTCGAAGAACAGAGTTTTTGCAAGTAGAAGGATACGGAACTTTTGAAGGATATGCCAACCGAGATTCTTTAAAATATAGAAGCATATACGGTTTAGATGATATCGCTACCATGTATCGTGGTACTTTGCGTAGGGTAGGTTTTTCTAAAGCTTGGGATATGTTGGTGCAATTAGGAATGACGGATGATAGCTATACCATCGAAGATTCTGAAAACATGAGTTATCGCGATTTTACCAATGCTTTTTTAGCTTACCACCCAACCGATTCGGTGGAATTGAAATTAAGGCATTATTTAAAAATTGACCAAGATGATGTGCTGTGGTACAAATTGGTTGAATTGGATTTATTCAACTCCAATAAAATGGTTGGTTTAAAAAATGCAACACCAGCCCAAATTTTAGAAAAGATTTTGTCTGAAAAATGGAAACTACAAGCCCAAGACAAAGATATGATTGTGATGTACCATAAGTTTGGTTATGAAATAGATGGCCAACAAAAACAAATAGATGCTACCATGGTTTGTTTGGGAGAAGACCAAACTTACACAGCTATGGCAAAAACAGTAGGTTTGCCATTAGCAATTGCTGCTTTGCGAACATTAACCAAAGGATGGTGTATTCCGGGAGTGCAAATTCCAATTTTACCGGAAATTTATCAGCCAATTTTATTGGAACTACAAGAACATGGGATAATATTCCATGAAAAAGATACCATGTACCAAGGGTACAATTCAGAGAATTTGGTATATTAAAAGTATCAAGAAAAGCATTTCTTTTTAAAATCATTAGATTTCCAATCAAAAACATTAGTTTTGGTAAAATTTTTTATCAAAACTTTTTTTATGGATAAAAATGTTAAGATGGATGGTATCGATAAAGAAATCATCCGTAGTTTGATGGAAGATGCCAGAGTGCCTTTGTTGCAAATAGCCAAAAAAGTAGGTGTGTCTGGAACTGCAATTCACCAACGCATTAAGAAATTAGAAGAATCCGGACTATTGTTAGGTTCTAAATATGTGTTAAATACTAAAGCATTAGGGTACAAAACCCTTTCGTTTGTAGGGATTTATTTAGACAGAGCTACCAATAATTCGGACACTGTAAGAGAACTAAAAAAAATCCCGGAAGTATTGGAATGTCATTACACCACCGGAAACTGGAGTATTTTAATAAAGATTCTTTGCCAAGATAACGAGCATTTGATGCAATTGCTTTCTAAAAAAATACAATCGATACCGGGTGTTTCCAGAACCGAAACTTTTATTTCGTTAGAACAACAAATTGATCGTCAGTTACTGGTATAAAAAAACCTTGAAGGGTGGCTTCAAGGTTTTGTATGATTTCAGATCGATAAAAAATCAATCTCTTCTGCCTAAAATCAAATACGCGTAGTATACTAAAGTAGCCAAAGCTCCTAAAGCTGCAACCACATAGGTTCTGGCTGCCCATTTTAAAGAATCTTGTGTTCCTTCCATTTCTTGTTGGCCTAACATGCCTTTGGTTTTTAACCAAACTAATGCACGGTTACTGGCATCGTATTCAACAGGAAGTGTAATGAATGAAAACAAAACTCCCAACGACATCAATCCTAAGCCTATCAAAGCAACAGTAAAACCAATATTAGAAGTTGCCATTAATACCAAACCTCCAATAATTACCCATTGCGACATCCCGGAAGCAACGCTTACAACTGGAACTAATTTGGAACGCATGGTTAGCCATTGATACGCAGTAGCATGTTGTACAGCGTGTCCAACTTCGTGAGCTGCTACTGCTGCTGCAGCCGCATTGCGTTGGTTGTATACTGCTTCACTTAAATTCACCGTTTTGTCAACCGGATTGTAGTGATCGGTTAATCTACCTGGGGTAGAAATCACTTTCACATCATAAATGCCGTGATCCTCCAACATCTTTTGTGCAATTTCTGCACCACTCATCCCATTTCGTAAATGTACTTTGCTGTAGTGTTCAAATTTGCTTTTTAAGCGTGAACTAACCAACCAGCTTACTAGGGCAATGACACCCATTAAAATATAAAATTCCATTTCTTTCTATTTTTTGTAATATTAATCAAAAGTTACACCAAAAACAAACAACTGACATTATAGCATGATGCCAAATAGCCATCTGCCTTGACCTTGTTCTTGTACGGTATTGGTAATGCTTGCAAAATCAGATTTCCATCTACCTCTGGTGATTCCATATTCGTATGCAATGTTAAATCGAATCGATTTTTTTGGATCTTTTCCAAAACCAAAAGAAATATTTGGACCGGCAGACCACAATTGATTTCGCAAACGCAAATAGCCGCTGTTGTTTTCCGGAACCAAATCATTCATGTCAATTACGTTGGATTTGCTGTATAAATTAAGCTCGTTAAATCCATAACTGGTTTGTAAACCAGCAGTTAAGTGAAAGTTTTTGGTGTTCACCACAAACCGATTCACTCTTAATCGCACATTAAAATTTTGCAATTTGTTTTCGTGCTGGTTGGTTTCTTTGGAATTTTGGAACCAACCGAATTCTGTATCAATGGTGTATTTTTCTCCGGTATAACGCCATCCTAAGAAAAATTCAACTCCTACATTATTTACTTCTGGTAAGTTGGCAGCAGCCAAATTATCGTTGATTTTCCATCGGTCAAAAACATTGGTTTGTAATCCGATAGACATTCTGATATTTTCGGTTGTTTTCATCGAATCTCCCGTAAATGGAACCGTTTCTTCTTGAGAAAATGCGAAAGAACCAATCAACAAAGCGAGTAACCAAAGTCTTTTTGTCATGTTACAATAGTTTTTAAGTTTAAAATATAAAGGTAATTCAAGTTTTTTGGTTAAAAGAAATGCTTAACGAAATTTTATTGCTGTTTAATCCCATAAGCCTTTGATGGTAACACCTGTGCCAAACCAAAAGTTTTCTGCTTCCTGACGATAACTAAAATTAGAGTTTCCAAATGCTTTTCTATACTTTAATTGGGTCGTCCAGTACACCGGATGTTTTGCATCGGGTTTGGTTAATAATATTTTTGCAGTAACACCAGGTTCTAACACAAAATAATAGTCTATAGCAATAGGTGTGTCATCTACAAAAAATCCCCCAACGATGCCTTCATTTAACTGCACCGACATGAGCCCAGAATGTAGGTTTACCCCAAGTTCCCATCGTTTGGTTTGGGCAATTTTCAATTCATTGATCCATCCTACTTGTACCATGCTTAACATAGGGTTTGGTAATCCAAATCCGAAATCGTTAAAACTACTACCCCAAGCAAATCCAGCTAAAATTCCGGATGATAGTTTTTCGCTTAACGGATATTTGGCTTCTACCTGAATGCCGTATAAGGTTTCATGGTATAAACGAGTTTGTCCTAATAAAAAATCTGCGGCAATTTCTCTTTCCGTATTTTGACTAAAATAGTTTTCTGCATCTTGTCCGAAGGATTGGGTGGTAATACAAAGCAAAAGGATTAAATAAAAATACCTCATAAACAAACTGTTTGATGAGGTATTTGTATCCAAAATAGTGCCAAAGTTACATCACAATATTGATGATTTTACCCGGAACTATGATTGTTTTTTTAGGGGTGTTTCCTTGCAAATAATTTTGGGTGCGTTCGTCTTGCATTACGATGGTTTCTATCTGTGCAGCAGTTAAATCTAATGGCAAGTTAAGGGTAAAACGCATTTTTCCGTTAAATGAAACCGGGTACTCTTTGGTTGATTCTACCAAATATTTCTCCTCAAATTTTGGAAATGGTGCAAATGCTACGGAAGTAGAATGACCTAATTTTTCCCACAATTCTTCAGCAATATGCGGAGCATATGGAGAAATTAAAATTGCCAAAGGTTCCAATATAGCTCGATGACGACATTTTTGTTGGCTTAACTCATTCACACAAATCATGAATTGCGAAACCGAAGTGTTGAAGGAGAAATTCTCAATGTCTTCGGTCACTTTTTTAATGGTTTTGTGCAAGCTTTTGTACATTTCTGCGGTAGGCTCATCATTGGAGATGTTTAAACCATTATCATCAAAATACAATCGCCATAGTTTTTTCAAGAAGCCAAATACTCCAGTAATCCCAGCGGTATTCCATGGTTTGGCTTGCTCCAGAGGCCCTAAAAACATTTCGTACAATCGCAAGGTATCTGCTCCATATTCGTTGCAAATATCATCCGGATTTACCACGTTGTATTTGGATTTCGACATTTTTTCGACTTCTCGGCCTACGATGAATTTGTTGACAGCTCTCGAGCTGTCATCTTCAGAATTTTCATAAATAAATTCTACATTTTTATAATCTACATACAACGGGTGATTTCTGAATTTTTCGATATCTAATTCGTTGGTAATGTCATTGATACAGGATAAATCTACGTGGATAGGTTGCGTTTTGTAATTGGAAATTTGTCCTTTTGAAATGATTTTTTTGGAATCTTCTGTACGGTATACAAAAGCACTCATTCCTAAAATCATCCCTTGATTGATCAACTTTTTGAAAGGTTCTTCCGTGGGAGCCAATCCTTTGTCTTTTAAAAATTTATTCCAAAAACGGGCATACAATAAGTGACCGGTTGCGTGTTCGCTTCCTCCAATGTATAGGTCTACACTTTCCCAAAAGTTTAAAGCTTCCTTTCCAACAAATTCTTGTTCATTAGTTGCATCCATATAACGCATCCAATACCAAGAGGAGCCAGCCCAACCAGGCATGGTATTTAGTTCCAATGGAAAAATTTTTACGTTATCTATCAACTCACAACTCACAACTCCCGACTTTTCAACGTCCCATGCCCAAACAGTTGCGTTTCCTAAAGGTGGTTGTCCGTCTTCCGTTGGGAGGTATTTTTCCACTTCCGGCAATTCCAAAGGCAAACATTCGGTTGGAATAGGGTAGGGTACTCCGTTTTTATAGTACATCGGAATGGGTTCTCCCCAATATCTTTGTCGGGAAAAAACCGCATCTCGCAAACGATAATTTACTTTTGCTTTACCGGCTTCTACGTCTTCTAATGCTTCAATCACTTTTTTGGTAGCTTCCTTATAACTTAAACCATTCAAGAAGTCTGAGTTTATCAATTCAAATCCATCTTTTGAAGTAAAAGCAGCTCCAGAAATGTCTAGGTTAAAAATATTTTTAATTTCAGGCATCCCTTTAGTTCCTTTAAAGAAATTTGCAAACGCATAATCTCTTTCATCTCCACAGGGTACTGCCATCACTGCTCCGGTACCATAACCAGCCAACACATAATCCCCAATCCAAATCGGAATAGGTTCCTTGGTAAGAGGATGTTCTGCATAAGCTCCGGTAAACACACCCGAGATGGTTTTTACATCTGCCATTCGCTCTCTTTCCGATCTTTTAGAGGTAGCTTCTATATAAGCCTCTACAGCTTCCTTTTGCTCAGGAGCAGTAATTTGGGTCACCAATTCGTGCTCAGGAGCCAAGGTTAAAAAAGTTACCCCAAAAATAGTGTCAGGACGGGTGGTGAAAACCTCAACTTTAAACTTGAAACCTGAAACTTTGAACTTTACGGATGCCCCCACACTCTTCCCAATCCAGTTTCGTTGCGATTCTTTGATTGATTCGCTCCAATCAATCGTGTCTAAACCTTGCAAAAGTCTTTCGGAGTAAGCAGTAATTCGCATACTCCATTGGGTCATTTTTTTTCTTACCACCGGATGTCCTCCTCTTTCTGAAACACCATTGATGATTTCGTCATTTGCCAATACTGTTCCTAAAGCCGGACACCAGTTTACTTCGGTTTCTGCCAAATAGGTCAAGCGATATTGCAACAATATTTTTTGTTGTTTTTCTTCTGAAAAAGAATGCCACTCTTCTGCAGTAAAAGTTTCTACATTTTCATCGCAAACTGCATGTATTTTGGTGTTCCCGTTTTGTTGAAATTCTTTTACCAAAGTTTCGATACTTTCGGCTTTATCGGTAGCAAGGTTGTACCATGATTCAAATAATTGGATAAAAATCCATTGGGTCCAACGGTAATAGTCGGGGTTAGAGGTGCGAACTTCTCTGCTCCAATCAAACGAAAAACCAATTTTATCTAATTGCTCTCTGTAACGAGCAATGTTTGCTTTGGTAGTTTTTTCCGGATGCTGCCCGGTTTGTATGGCATACTGCTCAGCCGGAAGTCCGAAAGAGTCGTATCCCATTGGGTGTAAAACTTCAAAGCCTTGGTGACGCTTGTATCGGGCTACTATATCCGAAGCAATGTATCCTAATGGATGCCCTACGTGTAGTCCTGCTCCACTTGGATACGGAAACATGTCCAACACATAATATTTTGGCTTTCCTGAATTTTCAGGAAGATTAGTCGCTTTAAAAGTTTGGTTTTCTTTCCAATATTGTTGCCATTTGGCTTCTATAGAATTGGCTTCGTACTTCATATTTTTTTCAAAATTCCTGTGGTTATCAAAAGGTAATTTGCGAGCACAAAAGTAGTAATTTTTACCCAACAGATATTTGTAGAGATAGGATTCCTAGTATTTAAATGAAGCTTGGGTTTGCATAACATTTGCCCTTTACCCTTTTAAATAAAATAGTTTCTTATTTTTGTGACAAATTAAGCATTACGTATGTCCGGATCATTTGAAAAATATCAAAAACGAAGATTAATTAGTTCTTACTTTTCCGTAGTGATTAGTGTGGCATTGGTATTGTTTTTATTGGGCTTCTTAGGAGTTTTTATGATCCAATCTAAAAAGTTGATTGCTAATTTTAAAGAACAAGTGCCTGTTACAGTTTTTTTAAATAAAGAAGTAACCAAAGCGGAAATCCAAGAGTTGGACAAATATCTTTCGGTAAAAAAATATATCAAAAAAAGAGAATATGTTTCTGCAGAAACCGCTGCATCGAAACATACAGATATTGTTGGTGAAGATTTTATGGAGTTTTTGGGTTTTAATCCTCTCGAAGATTCTTTTGATATCGAATTGCAAGCAGATTATGTGCAAATGGATAGCATTTATAAAATAGAGAAAGAGCTTAAAAGTTTTTCTTTTGTTTCGGATGTTTTTTACGATAAAAATTTGGTAGATTTAGTTCATGAAAATATTCAGAAAATTACCTTTTGGATGTTGGTTTTGGCAGGAATTTTAACCGTGGTAGCCATACTTTTGATCAATAGTTCGATGCGATTGAGTATTTATGCCAACCGGTTTATCATCAAAACCATGCAAATGGTTGGAGCTACCAAGTCGTTTATCCGAAAGCCATTTATTTGGAAAAACATTCGATTGGGAATTGCAGGAGCATTATTGGCTATTTTAAGTTTGACCTTATTGTTGTTTTACTTAAACGAAGAGTTTCCGGAGTTGGAGTTGTTGCAAGACCCTTTAATGATTGGGTTGGTAATGGTAGGTGTTTTGGTTGTAGGAATTTTAATTGCTTGGATCAGTACTTTTTTTGCAACCCAACGTTATTTAAATTTAAAAACAGACGATTTATATTAGTATGAGTAAAGAAAACCAACCGGAATTTTTGTTCGATAAAAAGAATTATCGCTTACTATTGGCAGGTATTGCCACTATTTTTATTGGATTTGTGTTGATGAGTGGAGGAGGAAGTCCAAATCCGGAAGAATTTAGTGAAGCAATATTTAGTTTTCGCAGAATTCGTTTGGCACCAACTGTAGTATTACTTGGTTTTGGAATAGTGTTTTTTGCTATTTTTTACCAACCTAAAAGCAAGGCATGAATTTATTAGAAGCCATTGTATTGGCCATCATCGAAGGGATTACGGAGTTTTTACCGGTATCTTCTACCGGGCACATGATCATAGCTTCGTCTTTTTTCGGGATAGCCCAAGAAGATTTCACCAAGTTATTTACTATCGTTATCCAATTAGGTACCATATTGTCGGTAGTGGTGTTGTATTGGAAACGGTTTTTTCAGAGCATCGATTTTTACTTTAAGTTATTGGTGGGTTTTATTCCTGCCGTAGTGTTAGGATTGTTGCTGTCTGACTGGATTGACAGTTTGCTCGAAAACCCAATTACTGTGGCCATTTCTTTGGTAATTGGAGGATTTATTTTATTAAAAGTAGATGATTGGTTTAACGATGGCACACAAACAGAAATTAGTTATCTCACTGCTTTTAAAATAGGACTATTTCAGTGTTTGGCAATGATTCCTGGAGTTTCACGAAGTGGAGCAAGTATCGTTGGAGGGATGACACAAAAGTTAAGCAGGACCGTGGCTGCAGAATTCTCTTTCTTTTTGGCTTTGCCAACCATGTTAGGAGCAACGGCTAAAAAATCCTACGATTTTTACCAAGCTGGTATGGTGTTAACCAATGAGCAAATACAATTATTGGTGGTAGGTAATGTGGTGGGCTTTGTGGTGGCCATGATAGCTATCAAAAGTTTTATCGGGTACTTAAGCAAGCATGGCTTTAAAGTGTTTGGTTACTACCGAATCATTGCCGGGATTGCCATTTTACTCATACACTTTTTTGTGCAAAAACTAACCGTTATTTGATGGAAGCAGCAGATTATTTGTCTGGGCAAACCATTTTGTTAGACAAACCTCTTACTTGGAGTTCCTTTCAGACAGTAAATAAATTAAAGTATGCTTTGAAGCGTAAAGATGTGTTGCTAAAAAACATCAAAGTGGGGCATGCCGGAACTTTAGACCCCTTGGCATCCGGATTGTTGATTGTTTGTGTAGGAAAAAATACCAAGAAAATTTCTGAATACCAAGGCTTGCCAAAAGAGTACACCGGTACCATTCGCTTGGGAGCAACCACACCTTCTTATGATTTAGAAACTGCCATCCACCAAACTTTTCCAACAAATCATCTTACAGAGGCGTTGGTACAAGATGTCATTCCTCAGTTTTTAGGAGAAATCATGCAAAAGCCTCCTATTTTTTCTGCCATCAAAAAAGAAGGCAAACGTTTGTATGAGCATGCCCGGAACCAGGAAGAGGTTGAGATTTCAGCCCGACCAGTCACCATTCATGCCTTTGAAATTACTGCCTTTCGATTGCCGGAAATAGATTTCAGAATAGTGTGCAGCAAAGGCACTTACATCCGAAGTATAGCCCATGATTTGGGAGAAGCATTAAAATGTGGGGGATATCTTACTGCTTTACGCAGGACTAAAATTGGAGATTTCTCTGTAGAAGATGCTTGGCAAATTACCGATTTGGAGCAGTATTTGTGATACATTTGGAAGTAAAAATTATTCTTACATGTACTTTAAACAACCAAATTTTTTCTAAGATAATTAAAGACTGAGAGGTAAAGAGTGGGGTCAATTAAGAATTTAAGAATTTAAAAGAATGATAAAGAATTATATTTTACTTTTTCTCCTCTGCCTACAGCCAATATCTGCTCAAAAAGAGGCAACTTTAAAGTCAGGGGATTTGTTGTTTATCACCATGGATTGTGGTCCATTATGTGAAGCCATCCATGCCGTTACCCAAGGATGGAATCAGATGCCCATCAGTCACCTTGGTTTAGTGGTGGTAGAAAAAGAAAATATTTTTGTGATAGAAGCAGCCGGATCCGCAGTAAGAAAAGTCACTTTAGAGCAATTCAAACAAAGCACCAAAAAGCCTATTTTGGTGACTAGAGTTCGTATTAAATACCAAAAGAAAATTCCTGATGTTATTGTATTTGCCGAACAACAAATAGGCGTGCCTTATGACGATGCTTTTTTGTTGAACAACCAAAAGTATTATTGTTCCGAATTAATTTATGACGCCTTTGCACATGCTTTTGGAGCTCCATTTTTTAGCATGCAACCCATGACTTTTAAGCAACCGGGTTCGGGAGATTTCTTTCCGGCTTGGATAGCCTATTATCAAGAACTTGGAATAGAAATTCCAGAAGGTGCTTTAGGTTGTAATCCAGCCAATTTTTCGCAATCAAAAAAATTAAAAAAAATAGGGTGGATTTATCCGTAAATGCCTATTTTTAACCAATGAGTATTCTACAGGCATTTTTATTTGGCTATGCAGCCGCTTTTGTTGGCACCCTTCCTCCAGGATTGTTAAATATGACTGCGATTAAAATTTCCTATCGTGATAACAAAAATCGAGCATTGTGGTTTGCTTTTGGTGCTAGTACCGTGATTTTATTTCAAACTTTTATTGCAGTGGTTTTTGGTAGATACATTAGCAAGCGAGCCGATATTAGCGATGCCATACACGAAATTGGAATATTTATTTTTCTTGGCCTTACTATTTATTTCTTTTGGAGCAACCGCCAAAAAAAGAAACAAAAAAAAGGAAAAGAAGAAGTAAAAGTTCGCACCAAAAGTAGTCGGTTTATGATTGGGGCATTGCTTTCTGCTTTAAATTTATTCCCGATTCCATATTATGCAGTGGTAAGCTTAAGTTTGGCAACTTTAGGTTGGTTTTCGTTTGAAAACAGTTTTTTGGTGTCGTTTTCTATAGGAACAGCTTTGGCCGCTTTTAGTGTATTTGTGTTATATGTGTGGGGATTTCCTACCAAAAAATCGGAAGATTCTTACTTGTTGCAAAACTTTAATAAAGTCCTCGGAATCATTACCGGAATCATTACAGTTTTTGGCCTCATAAAATTGGTTTTTTAATTTATGGATGCTACTTTTTTTGAAAGAGTGTATGCGGTGGTTAGACAAATCCCTTATGGGAAAGTGACTTCCTACGGAGCCATTGCCAAAGCCATTGGGGCAGGAAAATCAGCTAGAATGGTGGGTTATGCCATGAATGCTTCGCATGCTTTAGAAGACGTGCCTGCACATCGGGTAGTGAATCGGGTTGGGATGCTCACCGGAAAACACCATTTTCCGGGTTCAAACTTAATGCAACAACTCCTCGAAAGCGAGGGTATTCGGGTGGAGAACAACCAAATAATAGACTTTCAACAACACTTTTGGGATCCACAAAAAAGTTAATATAAACTACTTTCAACAGCTTTCCCATCTATTTTCTGTCTCACTCCTTTGACAAGAAAGAGACTATGGGTGAAGTATCAAAAAACTTTTATAAACCTCTTTAATTATTTTTTTAAATTAAAATCAAAACCTTTGAAGGTGTCTCAAAAGTAATGATTCTGTCATTATGAATTTATTTACTTAATCTGTTCGCTACGCTCGGGTCAGAGTCTAAATGATTTGATATTCAATTTTTTGCAGAAGCTGAAACGAGTTCAGCTTGACAAAAATTGAGTTTTGAGACATCGTCTTTGGGGTGAGGTTTTAAGTGAGCTTTGATTTCACAACTTTTAAAAGCAATAAACTTTCTTCATTATTAACAGGATGCAATTCCCCTCTCCTTTGGAGAAGTCCCGAATTCTTTCGGGTTAGAGGTGAGGTTTTAAGTGTTCTTTAATTTCACAACTTTTAAATACAATAATCTTTCTTCATTATAAACGGTATGCAATTCCCCTCTCCTTTGGAGAAGGGTTAGGGGTGAGGCCTATATACTATTAATTACTTAAGTTATACAAACCAATCAATTATATTCATTTTATATGGGGGTAGGGGGGTAGGTTTTAACAATAAATTTTTTCCAAAAAGCCTCTCCTCTAATTTTCATATCCTTAACATCAGTTTTCAAAGGGCATGTTGTATCTTTGCACTTTAAAATCATTTTAAATAAAGAAGGTTCCTATGGTGAAGATAGATAAAAAGCAAGTATTGACTGCACTGGAAACCATTACGGTTGCTGGAGAAGGAAAAAACATGGTAGAAAGTGGTGCCGTACAAAACGTGGTTTGTTTTGGTGATGAGGTGATAGTGGATTTGTTGTTACACACACCTGCTTTACATATCAAAAAAAGAGCAGAAGTAGATGTGTTGAAAGTGATCCACGAAAAAGTATACGAAAAAGCAAAAGTAAAAGTCAATATTAAAGTAGAAGCCACCGAAAAGCCAACCATTAAAGGGAAAGCAATTCCGGGAATCCAAAATATTGTTGCTGTAGCTTCTGGCAAAGGAGGGGTAGGAAAATCTACTGTAACGGCCAATTTAGCAGTTACTTTAGCCAAGATGGGCTTTAAAGTAGGGGTGTTGGATGCAGATATTTACGGGCCTTCTATGCCAATTATGTTTGATGTGGAGCACGAAAAACCCATTTCGATAGAAGTAGATGGCAAATCGAAAATGAAACCTATCGAAAGTTATGAGGTTAAAATTTTATCTATCGGATTTTTTACCAAACCTGACCAAGCGGTGGTGTGGAGAGGGCCTATGGCTGCCAAAGCATTGAACCAAATGATTTTTGATGCCCACTGGGGAGAATTGGATTTTATGCTGATTGATTTGCCTCCGGGGACAGGGGATATTCACTTATCCATCATGCAGTCGTTACCAATTACCGGAGCGGTAGTGGTAAGTACCCCACAAGCAGTTGCATTGGCAGATGCGAAAAAAGGAGTAGCCATGTTTCAGTCAGAAGCCATTCAGGTTCCGGTATTGGGAATCATTGAAAATATGGCGTATTTTACCCCAGCAGAATTGCCCGAAAACAAATACTACATCTTTGGAAAAGAGGGAGCTAAAAACTTGGCAGAAGACTTAGGGGTACCTGTTTTAGGAGAAATTCCCTTGGTACAAAGTATTCGCGAAGCAGGAGATTACGGTCGTCCAGCTGCCTTGCAAACCGCTACACCGGTAGAAGAAGCTTTTGAAGCAGTTACCAGAAATGTGGTGCAAGAAGTAGTAAACAGAAACGAAAATTTACCTCCAACCGAGGCCATCAAAATTACTACAATGGCAGGTTGTTCTGCGGTGAGAAAAAAATAAACAGGATGGAACCACAAGAAATATTAGCCCAAATAGAAAAGGCATTAGACGAAATTCGCCCTTTTTTGCAATCAGATGGAGGAAACATCACGTTATTAGATGTGGTGGATGGCAAGCATGTAAAAGTCCGCTTAGAGGGAGCCTGCAGTGGATGTAGTGTGAACCAAATGACTTTAAAAGCAGGGGTAGAAACTACCATCAAAAAATATCTTCCACAAATAGAAACCGTAGAAAATGTGGCATGACAAATGTCAATATTTTTTGGGGACAATGCTTCTAACTTTGAAGCTCAATTATAAATAAAATGATACAAACAGATATATTGATAATTGGTGCAGGTCCTACGGGACTTTTTGCCGTTTTTGAAGCCGGATTACTCAAATTAAAATGTCATTTAATCGATGCCTTGCCTCAACCAGGTGGGCAATTGGCAGAGTTGTATCCAAAGAAACCAATTTATGACATTCCGGGTTTTCCGGAAGTATTGGCTGGGGATTTGGTAAATAATTTGATGGAGCAAATCAAACAATTCCAACCAGGTTTTACCTTAGGAGAAACAGCAGAAACTATTGACAAGTTAGAAGACGGGACTTTTATAGTAACCACCAATAAAGGTACGAAACATCATGCCAAAGCAGTGGCCATTGCTGGAGGGTTAGGCACCTTTGAACCACGAAAACCGGAAGTGGAAAACCTGTCGCACTTTGAAGAAAAAGGCATCGAATATTTTGTGAAAAATCCGGAGCAATTCCGCAACCAACGTATTGTGATTGCCGGTGGCGGAGATTCTGCTTTAGACTGGGCCATTTTTTTAAGTGAAGTTGCCAAAGAAGTTACCTTAATTCACCGAAGAAATGAATTTAGAGGAGCTTTGGATTCGGTTGAAAAAGTACAAGAGTTAAAAAAATTAGGAAAGATTCAGTTGATTACTCCTGCTGAGGTAACCGCTTTACATGGTACCAACCATTTAGAAGCTATCACGATGAAAACAGAGGAAGGAGAGCTTTATAAAGAAACCGATTATTTGATACCGTTGTTTGGTTTAACACCCAAATTAGGTGCCATTGCCAATTGGGGGTTAGAGATTGAGAAAAATGCTATCAAGGTGAACAATGCGTTAGACTACCAAACCAATATCGAAGGTATTTATGCCATTGGAGATGTGAATATTTATCCCGGAAAATTAAAACTAATTTTGTGTGGTTTTCATGAGGCAACCTTGATGTGCCAAAGTGTATACAACCGATTGAATCCCGGAAAGAAGTTTATCTTAAAATACACTACTGTATCTGGAGTAGATGGCTTTGATGGCACCAGAAAAGAAGCAGAAAAAGCAGTGGTAAAATCAATTGATTAAAATGTGTGATATACAGATACAAATTATTGACAGAGAAGGGATCACCCACCAAATAGAGGCTCCAACCGATATGAATTTAAATTTAATGGAGGTAGTGCGAATGTATGAATTGGCTGAAGAAGGCACCATAGGAATTTGTGGTGGCATGGCCATGTGTGCTTCTTGTCAGTGCTATGTGTTAAATGACGTTGCCTTACCTGATCGCAACGACGACGAAGAAGCCATGCTCAGTGAAGCTAAGTTTGTACAAAGCAACAGTCGCTTAGGTTGCCAGATACTTATCACCGAATCTCTACATGGACTACAAGTGCAGTTGGCCCCTGCGGAGTAATTCCGAGGGAGATGTTGAATCGATGATCGATGCTCGACAATCGATGTTCGACGGTCGGAAAAAAACATTTTCAAATTGACACATTTTCAAAATAAAATTGTTGAAGCGTTGAAGCGTTGAAAAGCCTGCCCTGAGCCTGCCGAAGGGTTGAATCGATGATCGATGCTCGATGGTCGAAAATCGATGCTCGAAAACCGATTCTCGAAATCTCAAATTCCTTTTTACTTTTTTCTGGTGTTATCGCTAAAAAATCAAATTTCGTTCATGAATTAGAATGGCTATATGTCAAAAGAATTTGAAGAAATTGGTTACATTTGAATCGATGGATAGCGAGAATAAAAAATTAACTGACCAATACTTTGATGTCTATATCTCCTTGTTAGAGGTGGACCTAGCACATGCTATGGAACAATTGGAGCAACGAGAATGGACAGCAGAAAATTTCCGATTTTATACGGCAGTATCTGTGATATCTTCTTCTAGAATAGAGGGAGAGACCATGGAAATAGACAGCTACTTAAAGCATAAATTACAAAACATTTCCTATCTCCCAAACTTAACGGAAAAGCCGAACGATTTATATGCGGCTTATGAATTTGCAAGAGATCATAAGTTAACACTTTCCAATTTTTTAGAAGCCCATCGCATTGCTACCCAACATTTATTGCCTGAAAGATTACGTGGTGTGGTAAGAACCAACCACATGATTATTTTAGACCACCAAACCCAGCAAGTGCAATATGAAGCAGCTTTAGCATCGGTGGTGAAAAAAGAGTTTGAAGATTTTTGGTTGGAGGTAGATACGTTGATTACAAAAGAATTAGACCTCCATCACATATTTTACTATGCCGCATGGATGCATTTGGTATTCGTGAAAATACATCCATTTAACGATGGAAATGGAAGAACTGCACGGCTACTAGAAAAATGGTTTTTAGCAACCAAACTAGGTGAAAAGGCTTGGTATATTCCAAGTGAAAATTATTACTACCATCAATTGGCTTCTTATTACCAGCACCTTGCCAGTGTAGGATTGTTTTATGAAACACTACAATACGAAAAAGCCATCCCTTTTTTATTGATGCTCCCGAATTCGTTGAATCGTTGAAAAGCCTGCCCTGAGCCTGCCGAAGGGTTGAATCGTTGATCGACCACCGATTTTCGACCACCGGTCATCGACCACCGGTCATCGAACATATAAACACATTTTAGTTTATTTTTAGTCTACCATTGTTCGAGGATTCTTTATAAAAACCCCTATTTTTAAAGGTGTTCACAGAGGTTTTTGAAAACTAAAGGTACCACAACCTGCAACCAATGTAGAACAAAACCCGAACCAAACCCGAACCAAAGTGCTTTTAATAGGTTGGTATAAGAGCAATAATTGGTCTTTTTTTTTAAGGGTGTTTTATGATTTTTTTGGAGTTATCTTATTGATATTTATATATTTGTGTTGAATTACTGTTTGCAAAGGTACCACAAGTATAGGGTATGTATACTTCAAGCATACACTTGCTATACTGTAAGCTACTTCCATGCATTAGTGATTGAAACTTTTAAGGTAAAATCTTCGTTTAAAAATTTTAGCAATGGGATTTATAACTTCCAAAGGACCAATGCCCAAACGTGTAGGCGACTGTGTGATTTATCCTTATGAAGGGAAGTATTTGATTAGAAAGAAAAGTGGATTTACCTCTCAGGCACTAAAAAAACATCCAAAATATGCCAAGAGCAGAGAGAATGCCAGTAATTTTGGTCGATTGAGTAGGGAAGCCAAAATATTGCGAGATCCTTTGAAACCGTATTTGCCCAAGCGAAATGCGATGCAAGTTTTTAACGGGTGGAACAAAAAATTACACCAACTATCGTTGTTGGATAATGCCGAGCCCGGAAAGCGAAGTGTTTTTCATGTGGTGCACCTTCCGGAAGTTGCTTCACAGGTGTTTGGTTATGCTTTTGCTCCAACAAGTATAGTATTGCATGGGGAATTTAAAAAGAATGCCTTCCGATTGTTTACCTCCGGATGGAAGCGAAAAGACCGACAAGGGCATTTTGGTTTTCGAATCATTGCTTTGCAATTAAATTTGGAATCACGGGAAACAGAGGTGTTGGAAGGCGATTGGAAGTTGTATGCCAAAGCTACGTTGCCTAAAAAAATCAATTTGACGCTTCCCGATGAGCCCAAACAAGGGATGTGTTGGTGCTTTTTGCAAAGCGATTTATTCCAAGAACAAGAGGGCAGCTTTTACCCGTTAGGAGGGGAGGTGCAAAATTTGTTTTTACTTCAGGTAACTACTCCTGCCCATAGGTGAGGCAAGTGAGGTGTTTTTTTGTAATGTTAAATTTTTACACATTCCCAACTAAATAAAACCATAACGTTAAAAAACAATGCGTTTTGTCGATTATTTTAAAAACTTAAACTTTTAATGAGTACTTTTGTTATTCATTTGAATTCTTTTATTGTTGGATCACACCCTGTGACTGACGTGGCGGAGCCGTAATTTGTTGAATCGTTGAGTCGATTATCGATCACCGACCACCGACCACCGATTGCCGATTGCCGACCGTCGAAAATCGGCCACGACCATCGAGCATCAGCTACCGAACATCGGTCATCGAACATCGGTCATCGAACATCGAAATAAAACGACCACCAATTGCCGACCATAACATCGACCATCGAACATCGAACATCGAAATAAAACGACCACCGATTGCCGACCATAACATCGAACATCGAACATCGAACATCGAACATCGGTCATCGAACATCGCTTGTCGACCACATAAACAACAAATTTTGCTTCCCGAATTAATTACTTCTAAAACCCGATTGCGATTGTTGGTAAAGTTTTTTATCAATGCGGCCAACCATGGGTATTTGCGTGGTTTGGCAACCGAAATGCAGGAAAATACCAATGCCATTCGTAAAGAACTCAACCATTTGAGTGAAGCAGGTTATTTAGAAAAAGAGGAAATTGGCAATAAAGTTTCTTACAAAGCCAATACCCAACACCCGTTGTTTGGGTTGTTGCAACAAATCATTCATAAATATATTGGACTTGATGTGTTGGTAGAAACCATATTGAGCAGAATGGGTAAGGTGCAACAAATATGGTTAATTGGGGATTACGCTGCAGGGAGAGATTCAGGGGTTTTAGAAGTTGTGATTGTTGGCTCTGATTTAAATTATGACTATATATACCAATTAGCTCCAAAAGTGGAAAAAGAAGTAAAAAAACAAGTAAAATTAATACCAGTATCAGATTTTAAGGATAAAGGATTGCTTTTATTTGATGAAACAATATTGTGAAGTTAATTATTGGACTAAAAAATTTATAAAATGAACACCAAAATAGCAGTAATAGGATTAGGCTACGTAGGCCTACCATTAGCCCGTTTATTTGCTACTAAATACCCTGTGGTAGGATTCGATATCAATCAAACTCGTATTCAAGAATTACGCTCAGGTACAGACAGTACTTTAGAGGTGGAAGATGAAATTTTACAAGCGGTTATAGTAAATAACAACCCGGTGGCTGAGGTTCTCGAAGCCACCGGATTATACTGCTCCTCAGATATTTCCGACATCCAAGAAGCTAATTTTTATATCGTTACCGTACCGACTCCGGTAGACAAAAACAACCGTCCGGATTTGACACCATTGTATAAAGCGAGTGAAACCGTTGGGAAGGTGTTAAAAAAAGGCGACATCGTGATTTACGAATCTACCGTGTACCCTGGGGTAACGGAAGAAGAATGTGTGCCGGTGTTGGAACGTATTTCAGGTTTGCAATTTAACGTTGACTTTTTCGCGGGCTACTCACCGGAGCGAATCAACCCGGGAGACAAGGAGCATACCGTAGAAAAAATATTGAAAGTTACTGCCGGCTCTACTCCTGAGATTGGAGAAAAAGTAGATACTTTGTACAAAAGTGTGATTACTGCCGGGACGCATTTGGCACCTACCATCAAAGTAGCAGAAGCAGCCAAAGTGATTGAAAACTCCCAACGTGATATCAACATTGCGTTTGTAAACGAGTTGGCAAAAATTTTTCAATTGATGAACATAGATACCCATGCAGTTTTAGAAGCAGCTGGCACCAAATGGAACTTCTTACCTTTTAAACCAGGTTTGGTTGGGGGGCACTGCATAGGAGTGGATCCGTATTATTTGGCACAAAAAGCACAGGAATTGGGCTACCACCCGGAGATTATTTTGGCAGGTAGAAGATTGAACGACAGCATGGGAGAATACGTGGCTACCCAAGTGGTAAAAACCATGATTAAAAAAGACATCAAAGTAAACGGTGCCAACATCTTGATGTTGGGTATTACCTTTAAAGAAAACTGCCCCGATGTGCGTAACACCAAAATAGTTGATGTGATAAAAGCTTTGGCAGATTATGGTACCCACGTCACCATTTACGATCCATGGGCCAACCCCGCAGAGGTCATGCATGAGTATGGCTTGGTTTGTCATGCTGAATTAAACACTGAGCAAAGTCGAAGTGCAGCATCTCTTGTTTCGGAATCTCTTGTTTCAGGATCTGAATCCAACCCATCACCCATCACCCATCACGATTCTTGTCATCCTGAACTTGTTTCAGGAACTCTTGATAGTCAAACTAAGCTAAGCTTAGGTACTATCAAGTTCGACGCAATCGTATTAGGTGTTGCCCATCAGGAATTCAAAACATTAAATTTAGAAGCCTTGAAAAAAGACCATGCCATCGTGTATGATGTGAAGGGGATTTTGGAGAAAAGTGATGCAACATTATAGTAAGAATCGAGAATTGAAATAAATGAAAAAAAACTTAATAATTTTTGGTACAAGGCCTGAAGCCATTAAAATGGCACCTTTGGTAAAGGAATTTCAAAAGCATTCTAATTTAATTACCAAAGTATGTGTTACTGCACAACATAGGGAAATGTTAGATCAAGTTTTAGATTTTTTTGAAATTGTACCTGATTACGATTTGGATTTAATGAAACCTAATCAAGATTTGTTTTCTATTTCGTCAGATATTATTTTAGAAATGAAAGGAGTTTTGAATGATTTTCAACCTGATTATGTATATGTTCATGGAGATACTACTACGTCAACTATTGCTGCATTGGCAGCCTTTTATGTAGGGGTAAAGGTTTGTCATGTAGAAGCCGGTTTGAGAACTTTTAACAAATGGTCGCCATTTCCGGAGGAAATGAACCGACAAATCACCGGAAGAATAGCAGATATTCATTTTGCACCAACTTTGCAGTCTAAAGATAATTTGTTAAAAGAAAATGTACCTAATCATAGCATTTTAGTAACGGGAAATACAGTAATAGACGCTTTATTGTATAGTGCTGAAAAAGTTAATCAATTAGAGAATACTGAAATTGATTTTTTAAAGACAATCGTAAATCCTAATAAGAAAGTTATTTTAGTTACCGGACATCGGAGAGAAAATCACGGACAAGGCTTTATACATATCTGTGAAGCTTTGAAACAGATTGCAGAACAAAATAAGGAAGTACAAATTATTTATCCAGTTCATTTAAATCCAAATGTGCAAAAGCCTGTATATGATTTATTGTCAGAAGTTTCCAATATACACTTGATTCATCCATTGGCTTATCCTGCATTTGTTTGGTTAATGACCCAAAGTTATTTAATTATTACCGATTCTGGTGGAGTACAAGAAGAAGCACCAAGTTTAGGAAAGCCTGTGTTGGTAATGAGAGATACCACGGAAAGACCAGAAGCGGTTGAAGCTGGAACAGTAATTTTGGTAGGAACCAATAGGGAAATGATTGTAAAAGAAACAGAAATACTTTTACATGATCCTATCAAATACCAACAAATGAGTTCTTTACACAATCCATATGGAGATGGCAAGGCGTGTGAAAGAATAGTAAATTTTATTCTACAATCAACAAATTAATTAAGTGTTTTAATTAAAAACTAGTCAAAATAAATGAAAGCACAAGTAGTTACTGTAGGGCTTGGTTATATAGGTCTTCCAACTTCGGCTTTAATTGCCAATAATCAAATGAAGGTTCACGGTGTAGATATTTCTAAACATGTGGTAGATACCATTAATGAAGGGAAAATTCATATCATAGAGCCTGAATTAGATATTGCGGTAGCAAAGGCAGTTAAGGAAGGATATTTAAAAGCGGATACCAAACCTGTGGAAGCGGATACCTACTTAATTGTGGTGCCCACACCATTTAAAGGAAATCATGAACCGGATATTTCTTATGTAGAAGCTGCAACCCATGGAATTATCCCGTTATTAAAAGAAGGCGATTTATACATTATCGAATCTACTTCACCGGTGGGGACTACAGAAAAAATGATGCAATTAATTTATTCTATTCGTCCGGAGTTAGAGGATAAAATATACCTAGCTTATTGTCCGGAAAGGGTATTGCCAGGTAATGTGATGTATGAATTGGTACATAACGACAGAGTAATAGGTGGTGTAAACGAACAATCTACCAAAAAGGCTGTTGCGTTTTACAAAAACTTTGTAAAAGGAGCTTTGCATCCAACCAATGCCAAAACTGCAGAGATGTGTAAGCTAACAGAAAATTCATCTAGAGATGTACAAATTGCATTTGCTAACGAACTATCGTTGATATGTGACAAAGCCGGAATAAATGTGTGGGAGTTAATTGAATTGGCAAACAAACACCCAAGAGTAAATATTTTACAGCCAGGTTGTGGGGTTGGAGGACATTGCATAGCGGTAGACCCATATTTTATTGTAGCTGATTTTCCGATGGAATCACAAATGATTGCACAAGCAAGAGCAACCAATAATTACAAATCGTTTTGGTGTGCAGAAAAAATTAAAACAGCCAGATTAGAATATGAAATTAAACATGGCAAAGCACCAGCCATAGCTTTGATGGGTTTGGCATTTAAACCAAATATTGACGATTTAAGAGAATCTCCAGCCATTTATATTACCGAAAGGGTGTTGCAAGATGCTGGTAACTCTATGTTGTATATTGTAGAACCTAACGTACAAAACCACCAAATATTTAAACTAACCAACTACCAAGAAGCCATTGAAAAAGCAGATATTATTGTGTTCTTAGTTGCACATAAAGAATTTAAGTTGTTAAAATTGGATGGTAATAAAGTAGTGATAGACTTTTGTGGGGTAACAAAAAAGATTTAATTATGTTGAAATTTAAAGTATTTATAGCTAAAATTTTAGTTAACAATTTTACAGGAAATATAATTTCTTATTTATTTTCCAATAAAATTCCTTTTTACGACATTAAAATTGATGTGTCCAACCCTATTTTAAAAAAAAGAACTGCAGCTGCATTATTTTTTAAAACCTATGAGAGTTCTGAAATAAGATATATAAAAAAACACATTCATAATTATGACAAAAATATTATTGAGTTAGGTTCTAGTATTGGAGTTGTTTCTTCAATTTTGGCAAAAAGCAATCCAAATGCAAATATATATACATTTGAAGCAGATGAAAGGTTTATTCCAATAATTAAAAATAATTATAAATTAAATAATATTAAAAATGCCATAAGTTACCAAGGAATAATTGGGGAAGCTGGTTATGAATTCCATATTGGGGAAGATAATACCATGGGGAAAATATTAAAAAGTAACAATTCCACACAAAAACTTATCAGTTTATCCAGTATTTTAAAACAAGAAAATATAGTTGATTACGTTTTAATATCTGATATAGAAGGAGCTGAGTATTTTATCTTAAATGAGGATAAAAATGTATTAAATAACTGTTCATTAATAATTATGGAAATCCACAATATAGAAATTGAAGACAGAGTTATAGAAGTTGAAGATTTAGTTAATATGATAATAGAACATGGCTTTTCAATTATAGAAAGGTATGGTTCAAATGTAGTTGCAAAAAAGATATAATGAATAAGAGCAAATCAAATCTTCAAATTATTATATATCATGTTGGTGCAAGGGATTATTATAGTGTTTCTGAAGTTTTTGATGCAAAAGAAAATTTAAAATTTTTAATTACTGATTATTGGTTTTCAAAATGGAATTTTTTAAAAATTTTCAACAAAAGCATCTCACGAAGAAATAATAGCACTATTAATAACAGTAAAGTAAAATCATATAATTTTTTAAAAATAATATTTACAGAGCTTTCTAAAAAAAGAAACTCTAATAAATTCAACAAATGGATTTTTACAGGAAAAAAGTTTACATCATTCGTAATTAAAACCTTAAAAGACAATTTAAAAGAAGAAAATAGGTATATTTTATGGGGTTACACTGCAGGAAACTTAGAAGTTCTAAAAGAATTTAAAAATAAAAAAAATGTTTTCTTATTGCATAATCAAATCGATCCTGGATTAGTTTATTATGAAATTGAGGATTTACCTAATCATGTTGATAAAACTAATTTTTTAAATAGAGTTACGGAAGAATGGGATTTAGCAGATGTTATCTTAGTGAATTCAAAATACTCAAAAAAATGCCTCGTTGAAAAAAAAGTGGACGAAAAAAAAGTAATTGTCGTACCTCTTATTTATAAAAAAAATAATCTTATCCAAAATAAAGAATTTAATAAAAGACTAAATATTGCATTTGTTGGCAATATTACTAAATTAAAAGGATTTGATACTTTTTTAAAAATAGCAATAAAATTACATAATAAGTTTAATTTTATAGCTGTAGGAAATATTCACTATAATGAAAAATTTGTAAATGAAGCAAAAAAATATGTTGAATTTAAAGGATTTTTAGATAGAGATAGCTTAAATACTTTATATGAAAAAATAGATTTATTATTATTCCCTACATTATGTGATGGTTTTGGAATGGTACAATTAGAAGCTATGTCTTATGGAATTCCTGTAATTTCATCTACTAATTGTGCAGATGTGGTAATAGATAATAAAAATGGTTTTATTGCAAGTAATACAGATGAATATATAGACAAAATTAACTATTTAAATGAAAATCGAACTCAATTAAAAGAGTTTTCAGAAAATTCACTAAATAGGATAAAAGATTTTTCAGAAGAAAATTTTTTAGAAGAGCTTAATAAAGGCCTCGTAAATTTTAATATAAAAATTTAATAATTTATGAAACAAAAAACTTTAAGCTTAATAAAAAAAATAAAATCTACTGAAATATTTAATGGTATTACATGGACAATAATTGGAAGTGGAACATCAAGGATTTTAATCTTACTTGGAACTTTGATTTCGTCTAATATTTTAGGTGTTGAAAAATTTGGTGAATTTAGTATGACAAGATCAACAATTAATGTTATTTTAGTAATTGCTGGTCTAAATTTAGGAGTTGTATTAACAAAAGATATTGCAAAATATAAGGATTCTGACACATTAAAATGCTCAAGATTAATAACTTTGAATTATTTTGCAATATTAACAATAACGTTAATATTATCTTTGTTTTTGTTTATTTCATCTTCTTATATTTCTGCTAATTTTTTTAATAATTTAGAATTTTCAATACAATTTAAATTAAGTAGTGCAATTATATTGTTTTCAATAATTTTTTCATTGAATGAATCCATTTACAGAGGATTAGGTTTATATAAAAAATTAGGGAAATTACAAATTATTTCATCGTTTGCCTTTTTAATTTTTGTTCCATTAGGATCATTCATTTATAATGTTAATGGTGCTATTTTGGGATATTTAATTTATTCTGTACTTATGGTATTAATTACAGTTTATGACTTAACTGTTTTTTCTAAAAAAAGTAATTTTATTTTTTTTAATTTTAATAATTTAAGAAGTGAATTAAAAGAAATAAAAGAAGTAACATTACCCATTTTTTTTTCTTCAATACTCGAAGCTCCTGTGTTTTGGTTGGCACAAGTAATATTAATAAAATATTCTGGTATGGCATCTAACGGTGTGGCCAGTGCACTATTGCAAACAAGAAATTTAATACTAATTGTTCCAGGTTATGTGAGTTTAGTGGCACTCCCAATTTTAAGTAAAAATTTAAAAAACAAAAAAGAATACAACCAAAACTTTAAGTTAGCTTTAAAAATAAATGTCTTAATTTCTGTAATATGTATCCTTCCTTTATTGGTTTTTCCGACTTTTTTTTTAAAAATTTATGGTGAAGGATTTGATGAAAATTATAAATACTTAGATTCATTTCTTGCATATATAAGTATTCCTGTAGTTGTAATATCAAATGTATATCAACAAAGCATTGTTGCAAATAATAAAGGATGGAATAGTTTAATAATTTCTATCATTTGGAATGCTGTTTTATTAATAACTACTTATATATTTTGTAAGAACTTAGGTCTAGGAGTTACAGGTTATATGTTATCCTTATTATTAACCATTATTTTGCAATTAATTTTAAGATGGGTTTATGAAAGAAAATTTATATAAATTAAATATTAAAAACAGAAGTCTTTTGCGTTTTATAATCGGACTTTTTCCTAGATTTTATAAGTATCATTGTAATAGTTTAATTGTCTCTATTGCAAGATTAAGAGGAGCAAATATTGGAAAAAATTCTAGTATTACTTTACTACTAGCAATTAAAAGTAATAAGAATCTAACTATTGGCAATTACTCCATAATAGAAGCTTCTGAACTGGACTTAAGAGAAAAAATAACAATAGGTAATAAAGTAATAATAAATAAAGGTGCAATTATATTGAGACAATCTCATGATTTGAATTCAAATGTCTTCAAAACTATTGGAAGCGAATTAATAATAGAAGACTATGCTTGGATAACTTCCAATACAATTATTACACCATCTTGTAAAATTATCCAAAACTCTGCTGTGATTGCAACAGGTTCTGTTGTAGTGAAAGATGTAGAACAAAATATTGTGGTTGGTGGAAACCCGGCAAAATTTATAAAAGATAGACCCAACATACCAAATGAACTTGAATTTGATAGCTTACAAGGAAGAGATTTTTTTAAATACATAAAAGCTAGGTTTTTTAATTAGATTATGAATAATTGTAAGCTCCCCCAAAAATAGTACAGTTTAAAAGTAGAAAAAAAAGTATTAATTTTAAACTGTAAATATGAAGAAGAGTAAATTCACCCCGACCCAAATTGCCAAGATTTTAAAAGAATTTGAACTTGGCAAAGATGCAGAGACTCTATCACGGGAGTATGGAGTTAGCAAAGCAACCTTTTATAAATGGCGTCAACGCTATGGTGGTATGGAAGCCAGTGAACTCAAACGCATTAAGCAATTAGAGGAAGAGAACACGAAGTTAAAACGCATGTATGCGGATTTGGCCTTAGAGTTAGATATGGCAAAATATATCATCGAAAAAAAGCTTTAAAGCCTTGTCGCAAAAGAGTAATCGTTAAGGATTTAATATTACATTATCCTCAAGGCATCAGCAAGGCGTGCCGTCTTTTAAGAACCAGCAGGAGTTCATTAAAGTATCAATCAAAGAAAAATGATTTAACTTTAATAGAGCAATTAACCTCCTTGAGTGAAGCTCATCCACGGGAAGGATTTTGGAAGAGTTATTATAGGCTCCGTAACAAAGGAGAGAAAGTCAATCACAAAAGGCTCCATCGCGTTTACAAACAGATGGGTCTGCCTTTACGTAGAAAGGTAAAAAAAAGATTACCAGCCAGAGTAAAAGAAGCTATTGTTATTCCAACTAATTACACCCATACTTGGAGTATTGATTTTATGAGCGATGCATTAAGTAATGGCAGTAAGTTTAGATCATTTAATGTGATGGATGACTTTAACCGGGAGATACTTCATATTGAAATTGATTATAGCTTAAAAAGTAGTAGAGTGATTTGGGTTTTGAATCGATTGATTAACAAACATGGGAAACCACAAAAAATAAGAATGGATAATGGTCCGGAATTTATTGCAAAATTAGCCCAAGAATGGAGTGAAATACACCAAATAGAGTTCAAATACATTCAGCCAGGAAAGCCAACTCAAAATGCACTAATAGAGCGATTTAACAAAACCTATCGCAACGGTGTTTTAGATGCTTATTTATTTGATTCCTTAGACGAAGTAAGAGAACTTACAGACCAATGGATAAATGATTATAATCTTTATAGACCACATGAATCATTGGCAGGATTAAGTCCTGTAAAATACAGAGAACAGTCTATTGTTCATGGGTTTCATTCCGCTACGCTTCATTCAACCCATGAACAATATCAAAAACATCTTTATGTGGAATAAATGTTATAATTTAGAACTGTACTAAAAATGGGGAGTCTACAATATTTAAAATCATTTTTTTTCAATTTAATTTTATAAGTTGTGGAATTCTTTATTTTATTAGTTCTTTTTATCTATGGTTTTTATATTGTTAGTTCAGATACTAAAAGACATTTTCTTCTATCATTTGTTTTAATACTATATTTTGTTTATTGGTTTTTAGGACCTATAAACACTTCTATTGAAAAAAATTATTATTATTTAGGTGGATATTTTGAAGATTATTTTGATTTATGCTTGATTATATATATAATATCTTTATTTTCTTTATTGTTTTTTTATAAGTTAGGTAGCGTAAATGTTTATAATAAAATTAATTCTAAAAATGCTCAATATGAATTGAATAATAACCATAAATATTACTTATTGTTTTTTTTTATTGCAGTTTCTTACATTGTTAGTATAAAGTCTGAAGATAATTTAGAGTATAATGGTGGATTTTTAAATTACCTTTTATTCCTTTCAGACTCATTAATTCTTGCTTTTGTTATACTTTTATATGAAAGTAAATTAAAAAAATGGCATCTCATTTTGCTCAGTTTCACTTTTTTATTTTATCTATTTTTGGGGTTTAGGTATAGGGTTATACTTTTGATTTTGGGCATTTTCTATCATTATTATGTTGTTCTTAATTTATCTTTAAAATCAATAATTAAATGGATTGTATTTTTTATGATTGGCATTTATACTATAAATTTTATTACCACAAATAGAAATGCTTTTAGAAAATTTGATTTTAATGAAGTAACTTTTGAGTCTGAAATTATTGGTGAAATGACGCCATTCCAACTCTTGATGCACCAAACAAATAATCATAAAACCGATATGATGGTTTTAAAGTACATGCACCAACCAAATGTTGATTTTGATTACGGGGAATCTATGTTTTTAAATATTTTTTATAGAATTATACCAGCAAGTTTTTTCGAATACGAAAAAAAACCACCTATACCACAGCAAGATATAATAAATAATTCATTTGGAACGATTGAAGCTTTTTATGCTGGTTCAGCAGTTACTAATACTTTTTCTTATTATATAGCATTTGGATATTTTGGTGTTATTTTCTTTATGGGGTTAATTGGTTATTTGATAGGTAAAATGTCAATGAAAATGCAATTAAATGTTATTAGAGATAGGGTTAAAATTATTATTATGGCAATGTTTTTATTTCAGGAAATTACTAGAGGATATTTACCACAAAATATTACTTTACTAGCTTTTTTACTAATTACATTCAAACTTTTTTATAAAAGAAATGCTAACAATAGTTACCAATATACCAACCCCATATAGAACTGCTTTTTTTAACGTTTTAAATGTTGAGTTAAATAAGCAAAATATTAACTTTCATGTGATTTATTGTGCCAAAACAGAGCCAAGAAGATTTTGGAAATTTAATAATGATGAAAATCATTACAATTACACTTTTTTAAATGGCTTTCATCCTGAGTTTAAAAATTTTTACCCACATTTTAATTTTGATTTAATTAAAAAACTAAAAGATTTAAAGCCAAATTGGATTTTAATGGCAGGAAGTTGGAATTCACCCAGTGTTATCAACATTTTGTTACATAAAAACAAATTAAAATCAACATTATTGTTTTGGAGTGAGGGTCATATTGACGCACAAAGAAATAAAAATAAGTTTATTGATAAACTTAGAGGCATTATATTCAAAAAATTTGATGCATTTGTTGTTCCAAATCATAAATCTGAATTATATGTAAGGAATTATAATTCCAATGCTAGTGTAGGTTTTTTACCAAATACAATAGATGAAGCTTTTTTTTGTATAGATGATTTTTGTAAAAATACAATAAGACATAAATTGGAAATACCTGCAGAGGCTATATTGGTTTGTTTGATTTCTACTTTAAATGATAGAAAAGGCGTAGTAGAGTTTATGGAAGGTTATAATTTGTTAAGCAAAATACAGAAAGAAAAAATTTATGTATTGCAGATAGGTGAAGGAGAATTCATGGAAAAACTTGTTACTTATAAAAAAATTAATAATTTAAATAATTATTTTATAATGGGGCAAAGAGATCAATTAGAGGTAAAAGAATGTTTGATTGCATCCGATTTTTTTGCTTTACCAACAAAATTAGACCCAAATCCATTAACCCCAATCGAAGCTAGTTTTTTAAAGAAGCCACTTTTACTTTCAAGAAAAGCAGGTAATATAAATGAATTATTATTACCTGAAAATAAAAATGGTTTTATTTTAAATGAAATAAATAAAGAAGAAGTTTATAAGAGTTTATTAAATATCCTTGAATTAGATAGAGAAATTATGCAGAAAATGGGTGAGAATTCATATCAAAATGTAATTAAAAATTTTTCGAGAGAATCAGCTTCTCAAAATTTAATCAAATTTTTAAAAAGTGTTTTGAGATGAATATACTTATCAATTGTTCAAATATTAAAATTGGAGGTGGTATTCAGGTATCCAATTCATTTTTAAATGAAATTTCAAAAAATACAGATCATCATTTTATAATTGTGCTTTCGCAAAAATTATCAAATCAAATAAATCAAGTCAAATTTTTACCAAATCATACTTTTTTTGTTTATGATATTAAACCAACCCCATTAAATATTTTTTTTTCTTGTAATAAATTTTTAGATGGATTAGTTGAAAAATACCATATAGATCGAGTTTTTTCTGTTTTTGGTCCAACTTATTGGAAGCCAAAAGTGAAACATGTTTGTGGTTATGCCAAGCCACATTACATTTATAAAAACTCTCCATATTTTGACATAATTTCATTTAAAGAAAAATTTCTATTAAGCATTAAAGAATTTTTTCACTTATTAGATTTTAAAAAAAACAATGATATTCTTATTACTGAAAATGAGGATGTGTCTGATAAAGTGAAAAAATTATTGAATAAAGAAGTATTTACGGTTACAAATTATTACAATCAAGTATTTGATAATAAAAATGAATGGGAGTTAATGCATTTGCCAAAGTTTGAAGGAAAATATTTATTAACAATATCAGCCAATTACCCACATAAAAATTTAAGTATCATACCTCATGTAATAAATGAGTTGATCAAAAGAGATATTAAAAAATTTAAGTTTATTGTAACTTTAGAAAAAGGTGATTTAAAAAATAGCAATTTAATTATTGATGAGTACATAATTTATCTTGGAAAAATAAACATTAATCAATGTCCTCATTTGTATGAGCAATCTTCTTATATGTTTTTGCCCACATTGCTTGAATGTTTTTCTGCATCTTACGCTGAGGCGATGAAAATGGGAAAAGTGATTTTAACTTCCAATCTAGATTTTGCAAAAGGTATTTGTGATGATGCAGCTATTTATTTTGATGCTATTTCTGCTAATGATATAGTAAATAAACTTATAGAGACTGATGAAGATTTTGAAAGGCAAAAAAGTTTAATTCAAAACGGTGTTGAAAGATTAAAAAAATTTGATAATTATCAATTTAGAGCAAATAAATATTTAGAAATTATTTTAAATGAAACAAATCATCCAATCCTTTAAAACAGGAGCCACCATATTAGAAGAAGTACCTGCACCACAAGTGCAAAGAGGCTGTGTATTGATACAAACCACGCGTTCTTTGGTTTCGTTAGGTACAGAACGCATGTTGGTAGAGTTTGGCAAATCAAATTTAATTCAAAAAGCAAGGCAACAACCCGATAAGGTAAAACAGGTATTGGATAAAATTAAAACGGATGGCTTGGTACCAACCCTGGAAGCAGTATTTAACAAATTAGGGGAGCCATTGCCTTTAGGTTATTGCAATGTGGGTAAAGTAATTGCGGTTGGTGATGGGGTTACTGATTTTAAAGTTGGGGATAGAGTTGCTTCCAATGGGCAACATGCCGAGTTTGTTTGTGTACCTAAAAATTTGGTAGTTCATATTCCGGACAATGTTTCAGATGAAGAAGCTACTTTTACTGTGATTGGTTCCATTGGGTTGCAAGGCATTAGACTGTTAAATCCTACTTTAGGAGAAACAGTGGTGGTAGTTGGCTTAGGCTTGATAGGCTTGTTAACTGCCCAACTGTTGGTTGCCAATGGTTGTAAAGTGATAGGAACAGATATAGACGAAGCAAAACTAGCCATGGCTAATGCATGGGGTGTGGTTCCTTTTAATCCTTTGAAAGGGGATGTGGTAAAGTTTGTAGAAGAACAAACGCATGGGATTGGAGCAGATGGTGTAATTATAACTGCCTCTGCCAAAAATAACGATATTATTTCGCAAGCTGCTCGGATGAGCCGAAAAAGAGGTAGAATTGTATTGGTAGGTGTGATTGGTTTAGAGTTGAGTCGTGCTGAATTTTATGAAAAAGAGTTGTCTTTTCAAGTGTCGTGTTCTTATGGCCCTGGAAGATATGACGAGAACTACGAGCAAAAAGGAATTGATTATCCTTTACCTTTTGTGCGTTGGACAGAAAAGAGAAATTTTGAAACCATTTTACAAGCCATTAGTTCCGGTCGTATCCATGTGAAAGAGATGATTACAGAAGAGGTCCCATTGCAAGAATATTTAAAAATTTATGGTGAAATTGGAACAAGTAAGTCAATTGCTTCTATATTAAAATATGATGAGCAAGTACAACTTCATCCAAGCCATAACGTTAAGCTAAAAGACACCAATTTTACAGCATCCAAAGGGGTGGTTGGTATTGTAGGATCTGGAAACTTTACCAAAATGACCATGCTTCCGGCTTTGAAAGGTACAGGAGCCGGTTTTAAATATATAGCAAGTAGTGGTGGTGTTACAAGCACAGCTTTGGCAAAAAAATACGGTATTGCCAATTCTACCACAAATTATCAAGAGATTTTACAAGATGAGGAGGTTGATTTGGTAATGATAACCACTCGACATCATTTACACGCTCCGATGGTTGTAGAATCTTTAAATGCTGGTAAAAATGTGTTTGTAGAAAAACCGCTAGCCTTGAATGCCGAGGAATTGGAGCAGATTATTGATGCTCAGCAAAAGTCAAATAAAAACATTACTGTTGGTTTTAATAGAAGGTTTTCGCCTCATGTACAAAAAATAAAACAAATAGTAGGAGATACTCCCATGAACGTAATTGCAACCATGAACGCAGGATTTATCCCTAACAATGTTTGGGTACACGATATGAAAGTGGGAGGAGGAAGAATAATTGGAGAAGCATGTCATTTTATTGATTTGATTACCTTTTTAACAGGAAGCAAAGTAAAAGCAGTTTGTATGAATGCCATGGGAGTGCATCCGGAGGAAAATACCGATAATGCATCTATTTTGCTGAAATATGAAAATGGCTCTACAGGTGTGATCAATTATTTTGCTAATGGTTCAAAAGCCTATTCTAAAGAGCGATTGGAGGTTTACTCGCAAGAAAGAACTTTGGTAATGGATAACTTTAGAAAAACAGAAGGATTTGGAACCAAAGGATTTTCTAAACTAAAAACAGCTTTAGACAAAGGACATAAAAATCAGTTTGAATTACTTATCAAAAGAACCAAAGAAGGTGGTAGTCCGCTAATCCCCTTTGACGAAATTATCAATACCACCAAAGCTTCTTTTGCAGCAATTGAAAGCTTGAAATCTAATGCTTGGGTGGTGGTAGAGTAGTACAATGAATTTAAAACTTGCCATCCAATTATTACGAAATATGGGAACACGATATGTGATGTATCGTGTTTCTCATGAATTAGAGAAAAAGTTTGGAAGATTAAAAAAGAAACATCCTACGGATTTAGTTTTACAAAAGCCAATTTCGCTTAAGGAGTGGCACCAAACTAAAAATTCATTTGCAATAAAAGCAAAAGAGGATGTAAATTTTGGTAAAAGGCCAACAGAAATTTTAGAACAAAAGGCTAAAAAGATTTTACAAGGCGAATTGCCCTATTTTAATGCCCAGTGGATTTCTATAGGGAAAGATTACGATTGGCTCACCAATCCAACCAACGGTTATCGTTATGATGCAAAGAAACATTGGTCTGAAATTGCAGATTTATCTACAGAGGCTGGAGATATAAAATATGTATGGGAGAAATCAAGATTTTCCTATCTTTTAACTATTCTGAGATATGACTATCATTTTGATCAGGATTTATCTGAATTTGTATTTGCAGAAATAGACTCCTGGATTCAAGCCAACCCAATCAACCAAGGCCCGAATTGGCGATGTAGCCAAGAAATATCCTTACGTATTCTTAATTGGTGCTATGCCTTGTATTATTACCAAAATGCTCCTGCTTTAACTGAAGAACGTTGGCAGAGAATACAACAAGTGATATATGCTTCACTTCATCATGTGTATCATCACATTAATTTTTCGAGAATTGCAGTAAGAAACAATCATGCCATTACAGAGACCTTATTTTTATCTCTATCTAATATATTGTTTCCGTTTGTGCCTGAAACTAAAAAATGGTCAAAAGACGGAGTCAAGTGGCTAGAACAAGAAATTGACTATCAAATATATGACGATGGTACTTTCTTGCAGTTTTCGATGAACTACCATAGAGTGGTGGTACAATTGTTATCGTTAGGGATTTCAGTTTTTGAGAAAAACCAAAGGCAATTTTCTGATGTAGTTTATCAAAAAGCATATCAGTCGGTAAATTTTTTATTCCAATGCATGCAGGATGAAAACGGCTGGTTACCGAATTATGGCTCTAATGATGGTGCCTTATTTTTTCCATTAACTGACGCTGATTATAGAGATTATAGACCTCAATTGAACACCTTGCATCAAATTTTAACCGGAAAGGTGTTATTTATGAACGATGTAATTATGGAAGATTTTCATTGGGTAAAAGGCGATGTATTAAACGCCAAATATCAACCAATATCCAAAAAGCAAGGTGTGCAAAGTTTTGATGTTGGAGGTTATTATTTATGCAGAATAGGTGATTTATTTACATTTATTCGTTGTGGTAATCACAAAGACAGGCCGGCTCAGGCAGACAATTTACATATAGATATTTGGTACAAAGGGGAAAATGTTTTAAGAGATTCAGGAACATACCAATACAATACTTCCCCTGAAAAATTAAATTATTTTATGGGAACCACTTCGCATAATACCGTGATGGTAGGAGAAAATTCTCAAATGCAAAAAGGAGGTAGATTTATATGGTATTATTGGTCACAAAAAAAGAAAGCCGGTTGGAGTGAAACGGAGGATGCATTTATTTTTACCGGAGCTATCAGTGCGTTTCGTCAGTTACACCAAAAGGCTTTACATCAACGAGTAATAAAAATAAGTAAGCGTGAACCAAAGTGGTTGGTAGAGGATAACATAAAAGGTTTAGATTCTTATATAAAAAAACAAATATGGCATCCGAATAGTCCAAATTTAAAAATCAGTTCTAACCAACATCAACCTGCATATTTTGATTCCTTCAACTCAGATTACTACGGTTTATTAGAGCCAAAACAATCCTTATTTTTTGAATTCAACAACTCTATCGAAACCAAAATAGAAATTATCAATTAAATGAAAATACTTTTACTACACCAATATTTTTTAGAAGAAGATGATCCAGGTGGTTCAAGATGGAATGAAATGACTAAAGTTTGGACTTCATTAGGACATGAAGTCACAGTGATAGCTGGTATGATGCATTACAATGGAAGTAAAAAGAGAGAGGAATACAAGGGTAAATACTTTGTCAAAAAGCAACAAGGAGAGGTAACCATTTTTAGAACCCATGTTTCAGAAGCTTATAACCGTGGTTTTTTGGGCAGACTTTGGGGGTATTTTTCGTTTATGTTTTCTTCTCTTTGGGCAGGATTGTTCCAAGTAAAAGGAAAGTATGATGTTGTCCTTGTAACGTCACCTCCATTATTTGTAGGTATTTCAGGTTATTTGCTTTCTAGGTTTAAACGGATTCCTATGATTTTCGAAATTCGCGATTTGTGGCCTGAATCTGCCATAGATACTGGAGTTTTAACCAATCCTTGGGTGATCAAGATGGCATATGCTGTAGAAAAATTTATCTACCAAAAAGCTCGGTTAATCAACGTATTAACTCCAGCATTTTACAATACTTTAAGAGACAAAAAGCAGGTTAGTGAAAGTAAATTGGTCATGATTCCAAATGCAGCCGACTTTAGTTTATCTGAAGAAGTATTGCAAAGCTTTGATAGAGAACAATTCCGTTTACAACATAATTTAGAAAACTATTTTGTGATTACGTATGTTGGAGCTCATGGGGTTGCCAACCACTTAGAACAAATTTTGGATGCTGGTAAATTGTTGGAAGACACCAATGTGCTTTTTTTATTAATTGGTCAAGGCATGGAAAAAGCAAGATTGATACAAAAAGCTAAGGAAATGCAAGTTAAAAATGTAAGGTTTTTAGATCCTGTACCAAAGGCTGAAGTTTTTAAATACATTATAGCTTCGGAGATGGGAGCTTCTGTTTTAAAGAAAGTAGATACTTTTAAAACGGTATATTCAAATAAGACTTTTGATTATTTTTCTTGTAAAAAACCAATTCTAATGGCTATTGATGGGGTTTCGAGAGAATTGGTTGAATTGGCAAAAGCTGGGACTTATGTAGAACCTGAAAATCCATTAGAATATGATAGGGTTATTAGAAATTATATGAAAAATTTGGATTTATTGAAAGTTGAAGGAAATAATGGATATATTTTTGCTAAGGAAAATTTTGATAGAGATGTTTTGGCTAAAAAATATATAAATGAAATTTCTATACTGAATTTATAATATAGTTTCATTAAACTCATATCATTAAAATATTACCAAAACCCATTTATCCAAACTACATCAAACCCTTTTTCGATTTTATTTCTGCCTTTATTGGTTTTATCTTGGCAAGTCCTATATTTTTGTTGTGTACCATAGCCTTGGCTATTGTAAACAAAGGGACACCTTTTTTTAAGCAAATCCATCCGGGTAAAAAAATAAAAAAACTGTTCCGATTTGTGAAGTTCAAAACGATGAATGAAAAAAAAGAGGTACTCAGAGGCAATTTTTTAGTAAAATTTACATAAATAATCGATTTAATATCGATTATCTGTGTAATAAATACTATTTTTACATCTCATAGTAGTGCTACCAGATGATAAATTTAGATCAATTTAGAAATACCCCTATCGATTATGCTACCTTGGTTACTTTGCTAAGGGACTACCGATTTCCGAAAGACAAAATTGCTGCTATGGAAAAACAAAAGCAATTAATACGAATTAAAAAAGGGTTGTTTGTAGTAGCCCCACAAAATGGCGTTGGCACTATTTCTAGGGAGTTGATAGCCAATCATTTGTGTGGTCCTTCGTATGTTTCTTTAGAAAGTGCTTTGTCCCATCATAATTTGATTCCCGAGAGAGTGTATACAGTACGTTCGGTAACTATGAAACGAGCTAAAAAATATGATACTCCTTTAGGAGTGTTTGAATATCGTACGGTTTCACCGGAGTATTTTTCAATTGGTATTCAACAACAAGTTACCCAAGACCATACCGTTTTTTTAATTGCTTCACCTGAAAAGGCTATATGCGATATGTTAGTATTATCTTCTAGATTACGATTGCAATCGGCAAAAGCAGTTAAAATTTATTTAGAAGAAAATTTGCGAATGGATTTATTTGGAAATAGAAGTTGGAACACTGAAATTATTAGCCAGTGTATGGAAGTAGGAAAGAAAAAAACAGAATTGTCACAACTTTTAAAACTATTGAAAAACAATGAGTAGTTCCGTATTTGATCAAATGATGGAGCGTTATACCATACAAACTGCAAACGACCGCACTAATGCTTTACATGAAGTAATGCAACAAATTGCTTTAGCAGGCTTGTATAGAGCAGGATTTTTTAATAAAGCAGCTTTTTATGGTGGTACTTGTTTACGCATTTTTCATGCTTTGCCTCGTTTTTCAGAAGATTTAGACTTTTCTTTATTGCAACCCGATCCTAATTTTTCTATATCAGATTATTTTGATGCAATTGTTGATGAATTTAAGGCATTGGGTAGAGAAGTAGTGATTTCCAAAAAAGAGAAAAAAAACAATCTCCTGTTGAGTCCGCTTTTTTGAAAGATACTACCGAAATTTACAATATCCATTTTCAATCTACACCTAATATAAAAATTAAAATAGAAGTAGACCTGCAGCCACCCTTGGGATTTTTAACTGAACCAAAATTATTGTTATTGCCTTTTTCTTTTATGGTGCCATGTTATACCCTTCCCGATTTATTTGCTGGAAAAATGCATGCCATGCTATTTAGAAGTTGGAACAACAGAGTGAAAGGAAGGGATTGGTATGATTTTGAATGGTATGTTCGACACAATACTCCTTTGGGATTGGAGCATTTTATAAAAAGAGCACAACAGACACATGGTTACAACTACTCGTCTATAACGCCAACGCTATTTAAAGCATTACTTAAGAAAAGAATACTCGAAACAGATATTAATTTGGTAAAAAATGATGTACAACCGTTTATAAAAGACCCATCTGAAATTGCTATTTGGTCAACAGACTATTTTTTACAATTGGTTGACTATATGAATTTTTCTTCGAATCTTTAAGAATTACTTTCAAATTCCAGATATTTTGTACCCACTACACCTAAAACGCCTCTTTGATTTTACAGCCGTCTTAGTTGGTTTGTTAGTTCTAAGTCCAATTTTTCTTATGGTTACTACAGGTTTGTTTTTTGCCAACAATGGCAACCCTTTTTCTTACAAATCAATATTGAATAAAATTACGTGTTTTTAACATGATTAAATTCAGAACCTTGAATAAAAAAACGAAATACTATCGATTTGCTACATTGCATCACTTCATAACTCAAAAAGAAAAATAGACCCAAAGCGAAAAGTAATTACTTTTTAATTGGGAATTGATACATTGCAGTATATTTGTTATCGCAATCCAAATTACGGTAATCCAAATTACGATAAAGTGAAATTTTATATCAGAGAACAAGAGCTTACTTTATTAAGGGATTTAGAAAAACGTTCGCATCAAGTGGCTCAAATGGCATTTGAATTAGGTAGAAGACGTATTGGCAAAGCAAGTCTTTTGGTAAAAGCCTATCAGCAATCCACTTCTCTTTATTTTTTTGTAGCCAAGCAGCAGAAGTATTAAGTATGGTGTAGAAGATCATTTTCACAAATTTTGGTTTCGTTTTATATACAAATACCGCAGTACATTAGAAATAAGTAATATAGAGTATCTCAAAGAAATAATCAAAAGAGATTATGCTACTTACAGGGGAAAAATATTGGAAAATTATTATATGGAGAGACTTATGGCTACCAAGCAATATAATACTATAGCTAGGTATTGGGAACGAAACAACCAAAATGAAATAGATATTGTAGCCATAAACGATGTAGAAAAAAAAGTATTATTTGCCGAGGTAAAAAGGAATCCAGACAAACTCAACCTAAATAATTTAATAGAAAAATTGCAAAATCTAGTACCACATTTTAAGGAGTATCAAATAAAATATCAGGGTTTTTCTATACAAAATATGTAACACAACCATGTATCCAAACTACATCAAACCTTTTTTCGATTTTATTTCAGCCTTCATTGGTTTTATCTTGGCAAGTCCTATATTTTTGTTGTGTGCCATAGCTCTGGCTATCGTAAACAAAGGGACCCCCTTTTTTACGCAACTACGTCCGGGTAAAGATGGCAAGTTGTTTGCCATTTACAAGTTCAAAACCATGACCGATGCCAAAGATGCCAATGGCAATTTGCTGCCCGATGCCCAACGGTTAACCAAAATAGGAACATTGGTACGAAAAACATCGTTAGACGAGCTTCCGCAATTGTTTAATGTTTTGCGTGGCGAGTTGAGTTTTACCGGACCCCGACCATTGTTGCCGGAGTATATTCCGTTGTATAACGACTTTCAGAAACGCAGACATGAGGTAAAACCGGGTATTTCGGGGTGGGCACAAGTAAATGGAAGAAATGCCATTACGTGGGACCAAAAATTTGCATTAGACGTGTATTACGTGGATCATATGAACTTTTGGTTGGATGTAAAAATTGTATTATTAACTGCCAAAAAGGTATTTGTACGCGAAGGGATTTCCCAAACCGGACAAGCAACCGCAGAGGCATTTAAAGGGAATGAATGATGTTTATATACGGAGCAAGTGGTCATGGCAAAGTAGTGTGTGAAATTGCACAAGCTTTAGGACTTCCAGTGGAGGTTTTTGTAGATGATAACCCAAATTTACAAGAGGTTTGCAACCTGCCTGTGAATGCTAAAATTCCAAATCAACTTACTGCCGGAATTTTAGGAATTGGAAATAACCAAACCAGAAAAAAGTTGGCCAATCAAAATCCTACGATAGAATTTCAAATATTGCTACATCCAAAGGCTAACATATCACCAAGTGCTTATTTAGGTTCAGGTACCGTTGTAATGGCTGGAGCTACCATCAATGCAAGTGTTCAAATTGGAACACATGTAATTGTAAACACCAATGCCTCTGTGGATCATGACTGTGTTTTAGAGGATTTTGTGCATATTTCACCTAATGTAGCCTTATCAGGTGGTGTTAGAGTAGGGGAAGGTACCCATATTGGAATTGGTGCATGTGTAATCCCCGGAATTCAAATTGGTAAATGGGCAACCATTGGTGCCGGAGCCGTGATAATTAACGATGTGCCAGATGGTGCTACAGTAGTGGGTAATCCTGGGAGAGTGTTGTGAAATTGTTGAACTGTTGAATCGTTGAATCGTTGAATCGTTGTCAGATTTCTAATGATTGGTTTTTAAATCATATTGCAATTTTTTTAAACAAATAAATACATAAACGTATCCACAATATAAAAATACCCCGCTACTTAGGCGGGGCTTTTTTATTTATAACATGGTGCTGAATTGATGGTTGTTATATGAGGTTTCAAGTTTCAGGTTTAACGTTCAAGTTGTATTGTTGGTTCGTATTTATTTGTTTAAGTATTTGGGTTTATTGTCAATCCCTAAAATCGGTTGTCGGTAAATACATAAAAGCGTTAAGTTTTTCCTTTGCGGGTGATATTTTTTTTCAAGAGTCGCTTAACTGATTGAATTGAGATCCTGAAACAAGTTCAGGATGACAGAAATTAAGCGTTTATTTGTTTAAGTAGTTGGGTTTATTGCCAATCCCTAAAATCGGTTGTCGGTAAATACTTAAAAGCGTTAAGTTTTTCCTTTTCGGGTGATATTTTATTTTTAAGAGACGCTTAACTGATTGAATTGAGATCCTGAAACAAGTTCAGGATGACAGAAATTAAGCGTTTGTTATGTAAACACATAAACAGATAAACAATATTTCGGTGGTCGGTCATCGAGACTCGATTCAACCCTTCGGCAGGCTCAGGGCAGGCTTTTCAACGACTCAATAAAAAAATAAACACATAAACAAATAAACGCATCAACAAATATTCCCGACTTTTGTCGGGTATTTTGTTTTATGATACTTCAGCTTTTTTTAGGATTGGTCCTTTTTTTTGGAGGTTTTGTTGCATTACTTCTCCTGTTGTCTGCTTGGGATACTGCTTCCAATGGACTTTTTGTGCAAGATAGGGTAGGGCAGCATGGCAAAGTATTTCGAATATATAAGTTTCGAAGCCTGCATCGGGTAACAGGACGTATTTCGGTTTTTGGAGCTTGGATGCGAAAATACAAATTAGACGAGCTGCCACAACTTTGGAATCTCTTGAAAGGTGATATGGTTTTGGTAGGTCCACGTCCGGATGTGCCTGGCTATGCCGACCAACTGCAAGGAGACGACTACATCGTTTTGCATTGCAAACCCGGTCTTACCGGTTTGGCTTCGTTAAAATACCGCAACGAAGAAAGCATCCTTGCTGCACAACCCAACCCAAAGGAATATAACGATACGGTTATTTGGCCGGATAAAGTTCGCTTGCACCGTTGGTATGCCCAACATCGTTCTTTTTGGTTGGATGTACAAATTGTTTTTTTTACACTATTTCCTTTTTTGATAGACTTGGATGCTTGGGTGGAGCGGGTGGTTAATCGTTGAATCGTTGAATCGTTGAATTGTTGAATCGTTGAATCGTTGAATCGTTGAGTCGTTGTGTCTTTCAGTCATTGAATCGACTTTCATTTAAGGCTTACTTCAAATGATCAATAAACAAATAATATACTAAACCATTAATAATGATTTAAAGAAGGGATTTCTTCCCTCTCCTTTGGAGATGGGTCGGGGGTGAGGTTTTATAATTGCCATAAAACAATGATTTTCCTTATTTTATCTATTGGACATAAAATCTTGTCGATAATCGGTAATTGCTTAAAAGCTTTAAGTTTTTCCTTTGCGGATGATATTTTATTTTTAAGAGACGCTTAACTGATTGAATTGAGATCCTGAAACAAGTTCAGGATGACAGAAATTAAGCGTTTGTTATGTAAACAGATAAACAGATAAACAATATTTCGGTGGTCGAAAATCGATGGTCGGTGTATTGTTAAATCGTTTATGCGTTGAATCGTTGAATCGATTTTAAGGCTTACTTCAAGTGATCAAAAATCATTATCAAATTAAAATCGACGAGGAATTATTGTCAATTATCAAAATTTTTTGTTTGAAATAGAAGTTCTATTATTTTATTTTATTAGTACAAAACGATTGTTAAAGAAAAAAAGTTAACTTAAACTGTGAAGGAAAATTTAAAATAAGATGTCAATTTTAGTTATATTTGCGACAAAATAAAGGATTGGCTTTGGAAAAAATATGGTTGTCTTCTCCTCATATGGGAGGAAACGAATTGAAATATATACATCAAGCGTTTGATCAGAATTGGGTAGCTCCTTTAGGTCCAAATGTAGAGGAGTTTGAATATCGTTTGGAGAGCTTTATTGGGCAAAACAAAAAAGTTGCGGCTCTTTCTTCTGGAACTGCTGCACTGCATTTAGCCCTCATTCAATGCGGAGTTTCTGCAGGAGATGTGGTACTTTGTCAATCGTTAACTTTTGCTGCATCTGCCAATCCAATTGCTTATTTGGGTGCAACTCCAGTGTTTATTGACAGTGAACGAGAAACTTGGAATTTATGTCCGGGTGCTTTAGAGGAAGCTCTTGCATATTACCAAAAAAAAGGGATTCAGCCAAAAGCCATTATAGCAGTTCATTTATATGGAATGCCTTACCAAGTGGATAAGATTCATGCATTATCAAACAAGTACAACGTTCCAATTATTGAAGATGCTGCAGAGGCCTTGGGAAGCTTTTATCGTGGTCAATCTTGCGGAACTTTTGGGGTATTTGGTGTGTTGTCGTTTAATGGCAATAAAATCATTACCACCTCAGGTGGTGGAGCATTGGTGGTAAATGGAGTAGAAGTAAAACAGCACACGGTATTTTTAGCTACCCAAGCCAGAGACCAAGCACCACATTACCAACATTCTCAAATAGGTTATAATTACCGCATGAGTAATATTTCTGCAGGAATTGGCTGTGGACAAATGGAAGTATTACAAGCACATGTGGAGCTTCGAAGAAAAATGAATGTTTTTTACCATGAACTTTTTCGAGATTCTCATATTCATGTACATACGGAATGCAATGATCAGTACCATTCCAATCATTGGTTAAGTTGTATTTTAACGAATGGCTATGAGCAGCGAGAAACCATTCGTTTGGCATTAGAAAAAGAAAATATAGAGTCTCGTCCGTTGTGGAAGCCAATGCATTTACAACCGGTATTTGCAAATGCGAAATATTTTGGGGAGAATGTTGCAGAGGAGTTGTTTGAAAAAGGCTTATGTTTGCCTTCCGGATCTAATTTATCTGAGCAACAAAAAGCAAGGATTCAAAACGCTTTTCAGAATTTGAAAGTGTCCAATTCTATTTCAATTATTATTTAGTGAAAACTATTTTCTCCATAGAGCCTAACCAAATTTTCAGAAGTTGGAATTTAAAAACCAACCTCGGGAATTTACGTTATCTACCTCGTTGGTTGGTACTTTTTTTGGATGTTTTCATATTGGCATTTTCCATTCTTTCGACTAGAATATTGTTATTAGACATGGGGATGTATTTTGCTATTTTGCAAAATTTTAAGGAGATCACATGGTCGGGTGTCATCACCATGAATGTGTTGTTCTTTTTTGTTTTTAAAACTTATGCCGGCATTATTCGTCATTCTAGTTTTATAGATGGAATTAAATTGTTTGTTGCTCAAGGGGTGACTTGTTTGGTGTTGTTTTTTCTGAATTGGTATATTGAACAAAAAACGGGTATCAAATTACTTTTGAATACCGGTTTGGTGATTTATTTTTCTTTCAGTTTTGTGTATTTGTTTTTATACCGAATTTTTGTAAAATTTATTTTTGACCATTTTCTATCCATCCAATCACAAATCAAAACTCGAGCAATAGTTTTAGGAGCAGATGCCAACTCTATAGCAATTGCCAATGCTTTGATGATGGAGTCACCGGCTAGATTCAAGATTTTAGGATTTATTGATCCTTACCAAAACAATACCTCTAAGCGTATTTTAAATGTACCAATTTACAGCATGCCTAAGAGGGTAAGTGTCTTGATGCGAAGCATGCAAGCTGAAGCATTAGTTTTGGCTGATAATAGTTTGTCTAAACAACAAAAAAATCAAATTGTAGACGACTGTTTGGAATATAATTTCAAAGTGTTTGTTTCTCCTATGGTCACCAATTGGGAGAATAGTACTGAAATTTCCAAAAAAATCAAAAAGTTCGAAATTCATGATTTGTTGGAAAGAAAGGAAATTGTATTGGATAAAAAGGGAATTTCTGAACAGTTACACAACAAAGTAGTCATGGTTACAGGGGCTGCTGGTTCTATTGGCAGCGAAATAGCAAGACAAGTGTTGCAGTTTCAACCTAAAATGTTGTTGTTGTTAGATCAGGCAGAATCGCCTTTACATGATTTGCATTTAGAATTGAAAAAACTTTTTCCAAAAATGCATTTGGTTCCAGTTTTGGCAGATGTGAGAAGAAAAGGTGGGATGCAAAAAATATTTGAACAATATCGTCCTCAAGTAGTGTATCATGCAGCAGCTTACAAGCACGTACCTTTGATGGAAGACAATCCGAAGCAAGCAATATTTACCAATGTACTCGGTACTAAAATTGTGGCTGATTTGGCTTGTAAATACCAAGTAGATTCCTTCGTGATGGTTTCTACAGACAAAGCGGTTAATCCTAGTAATGTCATGGGGGCAAGTAAGAGGATCGCAGAATGTTATGTGAGGCATTTGCATCAAGTGAGAGAAACTAAGGGCTGTTCTACAAAATTTATTACTACCCGATTTGGAAATGTTCTTGGCTCAAATGGTTCGGTAGTACCATTATTCACAAAGCAGATTCAAGAAGGAGGGCCAATTACCATTACCCATCCGGATATTATACGTTTTTTTATGACTATTCCGGAAGCTTGCCAATTGGTTTTGGAAGCAGGAACCATGGGAAATGGGGGAGAAATTTTTATTTTTGACATGGGAGAGCCAGTTAAAATAATTGATTTAGCTAAGAAAATGATCAAGTTGGCGGGTTATGTACCGTACAAAGATATTGACATTCAAGTGGTTGGTTTGCGACCTGGAGAGAAGCTATTTGAAGAATTATTAAATGACAAAGCCAAAACTTTACCAACCTATCATCAAAAAATTATGATTGCAACTGAAGAAGAAACCGAAATTAGTAACTTGAACCAACAAATTTCTGAATTGATTCAGTTGGCTAAAAACTTGGAGGAAGAATTGATCGTGCAAAAAATGAAGCAGTTAGTACCAGAGTTTTTAAGTAAGAATTCCAAATTTCAATCGTTAGATACCTTAAATTAATATTACATGCGTTTACGCCTTACCTTATTTTTATTACTTTTATTGGTTGGACTACAATCTTGTGTTTCCAAAAAGGAAATTGTGTATTTGCAAGAATACCAAAACAATAATATTACCAAGAGTTTACAAAACTATGAACCGGTCATCCAAAGAGACGATGTTCTATTTATACAAATTGTAACTACTGATCCTATAGCAGCTAGCCCGTTTAATTTAGGTATGGGAGGAGAACAGATGGCAATGATCAATTTAGCACAAGGTGCGGAACCTTTTACTTATTTGGTAGCAGCGGATGGTACGATTGATATGCCTACTATTGGGAATGTTAAAGTAGAAGGACTTACCAAAACCCAATGCAGAATCTTATTGGAAGAGAAGTTAGCACCATTACTTAAAAATCCTATAATTAATATTCGAACGGTTAATTTTAGAGTTTCTGTGTTAGGTGAAGTAAACAGACCTGGTATAGTTGCGAAGAATAGCGATCGAATGACGGTTTTAGAAGCCTTGGCCGGAGCAGGTGACTTGACTATCTTTGGCAAGCGTACCAATATTTTATTGATTCGTGAAATTAACGGGGTGCAATCTACTTACACCATTGATTTGACCAATGCCAACTTTATGCAGTCTCCTTATTATTATTTGCAAAACAACGATGTGTTGTATGTGGAGCCGAGAGCTGCAAGAAGAGATTCCTCTGCAGTTGGTGCCAATGCCGGAATTGTGATTTCAGCCATTAGTTTGTTATTAACCGCAATTGTTTTATTTAGAAGATAATGGAAAACAATCCCCCTTTGATTACTCAGGAAGAGAATACCAATATTGTAGCCCAGCTGATGCGATATGTAAAGCATTGGTATTGGTTTGCATTTGGAGCTTTTCTAGGGCTTTTTGTGGCATATATGTACTTGCGATACACCCCTAGCCAATATGGCATTACCTCTTCCATCATGATTAAAGAGGACAATAACAAGTCTAAAAATTTAGGGGATGCTATCTTTGGCGAGTTGGGTATTTCCGGAGGAAAAACCTCAAACATAGAAGATGAGATTGATATTTTTACTTCAAAGACATTATTGGAAAAAACAGTAAAACGTTTGGGTTTACAAGTACAATATAAAGTGCAAGGAAGAGTCATCACCTCACATACTTACGGAGACATCCCCATTCAGTTACAATTACTTGATTCGGTGCAACAAATCACCAAAGGACAAGTGTTGGAGGTAAAATTAATAGATAAAAATACATTTGAGCTAGAGCTGGAGGGTAAAAAAAGAACTTTAAATTTTGGGGAGATTTTTATTACTGAAAATGGAAGATTCAAGCTTTTGTACCAAGCCAATGCTAAAGATTTCCAAAAAAACGAGTACCAAATCCTATTATTTCCTATTAGTAATGTTGCTTCTGCTTTTAAGGGAAATTTGAATTTGAGTATCCCAAGAAAAAAATCAAATATTTTAAAATTAGACCACAAAGATTTTCACGAAAAAAGAGGGATTGATTTTGTAAATACTTTGGTGGCATTGTATAATGAGGAAGCGATTGAAGACAAAAATGCGGTTGCTGTAAATACAGAGGAGTTTATTGATGGCAGGTTGGCCATCATCTCCGGTGAATTGGGCGAAGTAGAAATCAATGCCCAAAGTTTTAAACAAGCCAATCGTTTAACAGATTTGGTTACCGATGCTGGATTGAATTTACAAGGGGCAAGTCAGTATGACAAAAAATATATTGAAATAGAAACCCAAAAAAAGGTGGTGCAATACTTGCAGCAATATTTACAAACTGCAACTTCAGAAAGTTTGATACCTGCCAACATAGTTCCTGATAATGTAGGGGCATCTGCCGTAGAGGATTACAATAAGTTGGTGCTGCGAAGAAATCGAATTTTAGACCAAGCTACCACCAATCACCCACAAGCTATGCTATTAGAGGAGCAAATCAATGCATTGCGAAAAGGAATTCAAGAAAGTTTGCAAAGTGCCATAAAATCGTTACAAATTCAATCAAATCAAACCAAAAGTCAAGCCGATGTTTTTGATAACAAAGTGTCTAAAGTTCCTTACCAAGAGCGAATTGTAAGAGACATTACCCGACAACAAAACATCAAAGAAACTTTGTATTTGTTTTTATTGCAAAAACGAGAAGAAAATGCCATTTCCTTAGCAGTTACTGCACCAAAAGCAAAAGTGATTGATGCTGCTTACTCCTTAGGTGCTGTTGCTCCAAAGCGAAATATTGTATTATTGGCAGGACTGCTTTTGGGCTTATTGATACCTTTTGGAATATTATATGTAAAAGATTTGTTGGATACCAAAGTACATTCCAGAATGGATGTAGAACAGATTACCAAAAACATCCCGTTTTTAGGTGATGTGCCATTAGCAGATGAGGCTCATGATTACCAAGACAAAGCAAGTAGGTCAAGTGTGGCAGAATCAGTTCGGATTTTGTTGACTAACATGGATTTCATGTTGAGTACTTTGCCAAACCAAGGGGCAAAAATGATTTTTGTTACTTCTACCATACCAAAAGAAGGAAAAACCTTTGTTACCGTGAATATTGCCTCTATGTTGGCCCACTATGGCAAAAAGGTTTTAATGATAGGAATGGATTTAAGAAATCCTAAAATTTCCGATTATTTTGAGGTAAATGCCAACCGAGGGTTGACCAACTATCTGTCAAAAAGTGAAGCGAAAATTTCCGATTATATCGTTAAAATTCCTGGGTATGTTCATTTTGAAGTGTTGCCATCTGGTGTAATTCCACCTAACCCTACGGAATTATTGATGACAGAAAAGTTAAAAAATTTATTTGAGACTTTTAAAGCAGAGTATGATTATATTTTTGTAGATACTGCTCCTGTGAGTTTGGTTACAGACACGTTAATCATTGCTAAGTATGCGGATTTGTTCCTGTATGTTTCCAGAGCTCATTATATAGAAAAGCAATCCTTGAATGTACCTAAAAATTTATACCAAGAAGGTAAAATTAAAAACATGGCATTGGTATTAAATGCTGTTGATCACAAAAAAGGCTATGGTTATGGTTATGGTTATGGCTACGGTTATGGCTACGGTTATGGTTATGGAGCAGATAAGAAGCCTAAAAAATGGTATCAAAAGTTTTGGAAAACCTCATAGTTTTTAATTTTTTACAATTAATAAATTGATGAATTTTTTAATTGTTGAATAGAAGTGAAACTTCTTTTGATGAAGGTATTTGTGATAATATTTTAAAACTTAACTTTAATTGGTTTTATTTGATTACAGAAAAACAGTTGAGTTTGATATGATTTTTTTGTTATTTAATTGATTTTAATTTTAAGTTATTAGTTCAATTTTTGAGCTATAATTGATAACAAATTAATCTTAATATTTCTACAAGTAATGTAAATGCTCCATTTAGACGATAATTGTCACAAAGGGGACAAGCTTTGCTTCGTATCGACTTAGAAACTTTAAGCGAGACAATTTAGCGTCGTATTGATACCGATACTTTAAATGCCATATTTTTGAATATGTTCTTGTAACCTAGCTTTATTTGATTTTTTCAATTTATTCTCTAAAAAAACAGCTTCTGATCTTGATTTTTTTTGGATAGAATAAATCAACTCTTAAGGCAAATATGCTTTCGTGTAATTTTCATAACCTTCGTTAGGTCTTTTTAATCTATCTTCTAAATTGTTAGTTTGACCAATGTAATATTTGTCATAATTTGGAGAATGCAGGATATAAACAAAATAAGTCATCTTAAACAAATAAAAAAACCTCTCCGATTTGGAGAGGTTTCGTGGGTGATGAGGGATTCGAACCCCCGACCCTCTGGGTGTAAACCAGATGCTCTGAACCAACTGAGCTAATCACCCGTATTGTGCCGTAATTGCGAGTGCAAATATAGAACAGAATTTTATATTTCCAAACGATTTGCAGAAAAAAAATCAAATAATTTCCGCTACTACAAAGGTACTTCCTCCAACATACACCAAATCATGTATTTGTACATTTTGTTTTGCTTGTAAAAATGCTTTAGGAATAGAAGAGAAACTTTCTGCAACCAATCCAAAAGCTTGCATTTGTTGATTTAGCAAGTCAACATCTAACCCTCTTGGCACATTTGGTCTAGCTATGTAATACTTGGCATTTTTTGGAAAAAGAGATAAAATATTTCCTAAATCTTTATCTGATACAAATCCTAATACCAAATGCAGTTGGTCATAGGTTTCTAATTGTAATTGCTGCATGGTATATTGCAAACCATTCACATTATGAGCGGTATCACAAATTATTTTTGGGTCATTTTGCAATACTTGCCACCTGCCAAGTAGCCCCGTATTTTTTATGACGTTGGCAAAACCTCTTTCTATTGATTCTTTACTTATTTGTAATCCCATTTGCTGCAACACCTGCAACGACAATTGTACTGTTTTAAAGTTGTGTTGTTGATAATTTCCTTGCAACGGACAAGCATAGTTTACAGGTTCTTGTTCAAAAGCAAAATAAATAGGAGCATTGTATTGACCAGCTTTTTCGCGAAACACTTGGATGGTTTCCGGGTGGTATTCTCCAATCACCACCGGAATATTTGGTTTGATGATGCCAGCTTTTTCGAAAGCAATTTTTGGCAAAGTGTCTCCCAATAAATTTTGATGGTCCCAACCAATATTAGTGATAACTGAAAGTATAGGCGTAATAATGTTGGTTGAATCTAATCTTCCTCCTAAACCTACTTCTATCACTGCATAATCTACTTTTTCTTTGGCAAAGTAAGCGAATGCCATGCCTACACTCATTTCAAAAAAGCTTAGGAAGTTTTGGTTTAAAAATTCTTGGCTATTTTTAATGAATTGCACTACAAAATCTTCAGAAATGGTTTCTCCGTTGATGCGAATTCTTTCGCGGTAATCTTTTAAATGAGGAGAAGTATACAACCCAACTTTGTAGCCCGATTCTTGTAATACAGAAGCAATTAATGAGGAAGTAGAACCTTTACCATTGGTTCCTGCAACATGTATACAACGAATTTGTTTTTCTGGATTTCCTAAATAAGAAGCAAAGGCTTGAATATTGTGTAAATCGTTTTTATATGCAGCAGTTCCGATTTGCTGAAACATAGGAAGTTGTTGAAACATCCACTCCACAGTTTCTTGGTAGTTCATACTTAAAAATTATTCTCCGTTTTTAAAGTTCACCACAATAAAACCAATTTGGGTATCTGGAGCTTTGCTATCTGGTTGCCATCGATATTTTTTTGCGGTGTCTACTGCTGCATCAATCAAACATCTGCTGGTAGTATTAGAGCCTCTTGGACTGTATTGTGTGGCAACTACAATCCCGTTTTTATTCACAGTAATTTGAACTACTACGGTTCCTTCATCGTTACAATTAGGTTGAACTTTACCAGAACTTGCCAAGCTTCTTCCATTAAGTCCCCATCTACCAGAACCTGAACCAGCACCTGCACCGCTTCCAAAATAAGCGTTGGAATAAATGGAGCCATCCAAAGCACCTTGATTGCCAGGTTGTTTACCCGTACCATCACTTTGGTTGGTGGTGCCATCTTGTTTTGGACCATTTAATAAACTATTTAAAGCATCTGTGGTGGATTTAGATGGTGTTGGTGTTGGATTTGCTTTTGGCTTGGTATTTTCGGTTGGAGTGGTTTGTGGTTTAACTTTAGGAGTCTCTTTAATTACCGGAGCATCCTCCATTTCTTGGGTTGCCACATCTTCTTTGGTTGGTGCTGCACTTGCAGCAGCGGCTGCTTGTGGTGCAGATTGTGTTAATTCAGGGGAATTGTCATTTCCCATTCCAACATCGGTATTACCAAAATTAATGGCAATGCCATTTTCAGGTGGTGGATCTAAATAAGTGAGTCCGAATGTAATGATTAGAAACAACAAAATTGCCATCAATACCGCAGTAATGGTAAAGGCTCTTTTTTCGTGTGGTGTTTCTAAGTATTTCATTAAAATGTTTTTTTCTGAACTTTGGAATGGTTATCCATGTAGGTTGGTAATGCTGCCGAACCATACCATTGAAAAATCAATGCATTTAAAATTCCAGAAGCTACAGCTCCATCTTCTTGCAAAATTTGTTTTACCTCTTCTTCAGTTGCTGCATTAATAATAAATATTCCTCGCAATCCTTCCTCATTTTTTCCGATCGGTCCAGCAACTATTATTTTTTTTAAAGCCGCATATTTGGTGATGTTTTGCATGTGGCTTTGAAAGTGTGCAGTTACTTCATCCTTAGTAAAACCTTCAGAACTTCCGGATTGTAAAAGCACCAAGAAATAACTTTTCATTCCATAATCATCTGCACCTAATTCTTTTGCAAGCGATTCGTTGTAAACTGCATTGACGCTTTGTGCTTCTGTATAAGAAAAACAGATTAATAATGAAATTATGGTTAAAATTTGTTGCATAATTATTTAGGTCTCACTGCCAAAACCACTTTAATTTGATTTCTGTTGGCCAAATCTAAAACGCTCACTGCTTTTTCAATTGGCACTCCTTCTTCTGCTCTTAAAACAATTGCTTTGTTTTCTTGGGTTCCTATAGCAGTTAACAATTCTTGTTCCAAATTAGTTTCGTCAACCAATTTCTTATCGATAAAAAATTGCAAATCTTTATTAATAGATACCGAAATGCTTTTATTGCTATCCGTTTTCCCTTTGGCTTTTGGTAAAACCAAATCCAAAGCATTGGTGGTAACCAAAGTAGATGTTAACATGAAAAATATTAACAATAAGAAAACGATGTCGGTCATGGACGACATATTGAACTCTGGGGATACCTTATTTCTTCCTCTGATGTTCATAATTTTAGGAAGGTTCGTTGAGTAAATCTAAAAAGTCGGTGGCATTGGCTTCCATTTGGTGTACTACTTTATCGGTTTTTACTACCAAATGGTTGTAAGCAATGTATGAAATAATTCCGACTACCAATCCGGCAACCGTAGTGGTCATGGCTGTGTAAATCCCTTCTGCCAAAGCTCCAACTTCAATTTGTCCGCCTCCACTAGCCATTTTATGAAAAGCCAAAATCATCCCAATTACAGTCCCTAAGAAACCAATCATAGGCCCGGCACCTGAAATGGTTGCCAAGGTAGAAACGTTTTTTTCGAGTTTATAAATCTCTAATTTCCCCGCATTTTCAATGGCAGTATTGATATCTTCTAAAGGTTTTCCGATGCGAGAAATTCCTTTTTCAATCAAACGGGATACAGGAGAATTGGTTTGTACGCACAACATTTTGGCAGCATCTAATTTGCCTTGCATGATGTGCATTTTGATGTTATTCATAAAATTCACATCCATTTTAGATGCTGCATTGATGGCAAATAATCTTTCAAAATATAGATACATTGCTACTGCTAATAATAAGAACAAAGTAAACATGATGATGTTTCCTCCTACACCTCCACTAGTTACTAATTCCCAAATGGATAAGGTTTTTTCAATAGGTTGGTCGTCTAACAAACTCGGATTTGCAACCGAAGTAGAATCTACTTGCATAAATAGTTTTTTAATTGAAACGGCAATTTATAAATAAAATTGTTAACGAATGTAATGCTCTATAAACATAAAGCACAAAGCTCCTGCCAAAAACCCTACAAATGCTAACCAAGTAATTCTTTTTAAATACCAAATAAAATCTATCTTTTCCATCCCCATAGCAGCTACTCCTGCTGCAGAACCGATGATTAACATACTTCCTCCGGTACCAGCACTATAGGCAATAAAATGCCATATAGAACTATCTACTTCAAAGTCGTACATCCCCATAGATGCAGCAACCAAAGGCACGTTATCAATAATTGAAGATAAAATTCCAAGTAAAATCACTACAATATCCATGTTAGGAACTGCATTGCTCAAACTTTCTGCTGCATAACGTAAAGTACCAACTTCAACCCCATCAATAGATCCAAAAACCAAGCTTTCTAAAGCAGCTACTGCCATTAAAATTCCTAAAAAGAATAGGATACTTGAGAACTCGATTTTAGAAAGTGCTTTGTGACCAGAATACAAATGCTTGTCTTTTTTGTCGAAATTCTTAAATGGTTTCACATACTCAGAGGTTAACCAAACAATCCCTAAGCTTAAAATCATTCCAACGTAAGGTGGTAAGCCTGTAATTACCTTAAAAATTGGCACAAAAATAATGGCTCCAATCCCAACAAAAAGCATGGTTTTAGAACTCATCAATCGTTCAGTTTCTACTTCCGTTTGGTAATATCTTCTTGGCACATCACCTTGAAATGGTTTCATAAATGTTACGATTACAAAAGGAACCACAAAACACAAAATGGATGGCACTATTACGTATTCAATTAATCCAATAGCTGTTAATTTATTGGCAATCCATAACATGGTAGTGGTTACATCTCCAATTGGAGACCATGCACCACCAGCATTGGCAGCAATCACAATCATCGATGCAAACCAAATACGGTATTCTCTTTTAGGGATTAATTTTTTCAACAACGTTAATAAAACAATAGTTGCGGTTAAGTTATCGATAATTGCAGATAAAATAAAAGCCACAATTCCTAAAGTCCATAACAATCTTTTTTTGCTATTGGTTTTGATTCTGCTTTTGATTACATCAAATCCTCGGTGTAAGTCGATGATTTCTACAATGGTCATGGCACCAATCAAAAAGATTAAAATCTCCGCTGTTTTCCCAAAATGATGCATCAAATTGGTTAAAAAAGCTTCTTTCTGCACTTCATGATCTCCCTCCATGATGTTGTAAATGTGTCCGTGCTCATCTACAATAGAAAACCATCCATTATTAAAGCCAACTGATAGCACAGCCCACATGACCCCAGCCATGATCAAAGCAGGTACGGTTTTGTCTAATTTTAATGGATGCTCAAAAGCAATAGACAAATAACCAACGACAAATAAAATGATTAAAATAAGTAACATATCTCTAAGTTAATTGTTGTAAAGCAATCGTAAAAGCAGTCTCGCTTATGTTAGTTTTATCGGAATTTAGGGCATGGGTTTTTTCTAAGGCCTTTCGAATGATGTCAGAAGTATCTTGAAAAATTGCTTCGTCTGTCATTTGTACTTTTCTTTCCATAAAGTAGGCGAATACTCGGGCCATTCCACAATTGGCAATGAAATCAGGAATCAAACTCACTTTTTTGTCCGTAGCTTCCATAATCGGACCAAAAAATATTTCTTTATCTGCAAAAGGTACATTGGCTCCAGATGAAATTACTTCTAAACCAGAAGCAATCATTTGGTCTACTTGCTCCTGGGTAACCAATCGAGAGGCAGCACAAGGAGCAAAAATTTGTGCACCCATATTCCAAATAGTTGCATTCAATTCTTCAAAAGGAATCATTTGATTGCTCACCAATTGATTTCCGTTTTTATTTAAAAACAATTCCGTCATTTCATCCATGGAGAAACCTTCTTGAGAAACCACTCCACCTGCTCTGTCAATAATCCCAACTACTTTTGCTCCCATTTGGGTTAAATAGTAAGCAGCAGCCGAACCTACATTGCCAAATCCTTGCACAATGGCTTTTTTTCCAACCACATTTCCACCGTAAATTTGGTAAAAATGCTTCACAGCTTCTGCTACTCCATAGCCTGTAATCATGTCTGCAACTGTATATTTTCTGTTAACATCAGGCGAGAATTTTGTATTTTCAATTACCTTAATTACCCCTTGACGTAATTGGCCAATTCGGTTGATTTTATCTGCTTCCGTTGGTTTAAAATGTCCGTTAAAAACCCCTTCTTGTGGATGCCAAACGCCACATTCTTCGGTAATTGGAATTACTTCGTGAATTTCATCTACATTCAAATCACCTCCAGTACCATAATAATTTTTAAGCAATGGAGATACCGCTTGGTACCAACGTTGCAAGACTTCTTTTTTTCTTGGGTCGTTTGGATCAAAATTAATTCCTGATTTTGCTCCACCAATAGCAGGACCGGAAACCGTGAATTTAACTTCCATGGTTTTTGCCAACGATAAAACTTCATTTTTGTCTAATCCTTTTCGCATTCTGGTTCCACCACCTGCAGCACCACCTCTTAGCGAGTTGATTACTGTCCAGCCCTCAGCTTCGGTGTATGGATCATTCCAATGAAACACTATTTCTGGTTCTTTATCTTCAAATTTTTTAAGCAAATCTTTCATGAAATCTATGTATTATGTAGTAGTTAGGTTGTGATAAAACAAATGATAAAATTCAAAATATTCTTTTTTTTAAAAGCACTGCAAATATACAAACACCTAAAGGATAAAGTGATGCATCAGTCCTATTAATTTGGTGTTAATATTATTCCAGAACTATGGTCTTTGCTTGCCCCTGTAACACTCTTCAATACATTGACCTCATTTCTTAATTTGAGTAAACCCAAAAATCCAAATATTAATGCTTCTTTAAAATCGATGATTTTGGGTTCCGGAATTTCAATTTGAACCAATGGAGCATGAAAAGCAATGCGTTCCATTAAAAATTGATGGTAACATCCTCCACCCGTAAATAAAACTTTGCTATTTTGTATTAAAACGGATGCAATTTGGATTGCAATATGCTCTACCAAAGTCCTTAATAAATCTGTCCTTGGAATAGAATAGAAATTTAAGATTGGATGTACCTCTTTTATTACCCATTCCATTCCTAAAGATTTCGGAGCTTTTTGTTGATAAAAAGAAAGGGTATTTAATTGCTGTAATAATTCTGAGTGAACATCTCCTGATTTGGCCAATTTTCCTTTGTTATCGTAAGCAAATCCAAGCTCTTGGGCTATCGGATTGAGCAACACATTTACCGGACATATATCAAAAGAAATTCTTTTCCCGTCCTCTATCATAGAAATATTAGAAAAACCTCCCAAGTTGATACACTGATCATATGCAGCAAACAAATAATGATCTCCAATAGGAACCAAAGGAGCTCCTTGTCCGCCTAATGACACATCTTGCACTCTAAAATCACAAACCACAGGAAGTTTTACCAAATCAGCCAATACAGGTAAATTTCCAATTTGTAAAGTATAACCTAAATCAGGCTGATGCAACACGGTATGTCCGTGACTACAAACTGCATCCAAATCTTTTATTGCATGTTGTTGGATGAAATCATCTATTAATTTTCCTAAAAAATTCGTGTACGAAAAATTTAAAGCTTGTAATGCTTCGGAATTTAGATAGATGGCATTTCTTAGTAAATCTTCCCACTCTTTGGGATACGGAATGGTGGTTGCTTCATGAATTTGAAATTGCCATTCGGCTGAATTTTTAAAAAACGTTACATGAGCAATATCCACCCCGTCTAACGAAGTTCCGGACATCACTCCGATAACGTTATAGTTTTCTTTCAACATGGGTTAAAATTTATTGGAATACACCCGTTGTGCATTTACACCAAATTTACTTTTAATTGATTAATTGGTCGATTAAATACGAATTTATTTAGATGTTGAATCAAGGTTATTGCTGTAATTTTAGATAGGATTCTAGTGCTAAATCCTAT
>Ga0208243_1000071_pt1 | contig 107551 bp, 103 predicted proteins | sample Subbio2Aug_QV12A_FD_184826 | JGI IMG/M metagenome (GOLD analysis project Ga0208243, IMG submission 184826) | Serpentinite rock and fluid subsurface biosphere microbial communities from McLaughlin Reserve, California, USA - CR12Aug_QV12A (SPAdes) | ecosystem: Environmental > Terrestrial > Deep... | reverse complement strand
CCGGCGGTCTCGGACATCCGCTTGATGAAGACAAGGCCCGCCAGTGCGAAGCCGACCACGATCCCCTCGGTCAGGTCGCGGAACACCACCAGCAGGAAGGTCGCCGCCACGACCAGGGCGTCCCCGCGGCTTGACCGCAGAAGGGCTGCGAACTCGTGCCGCTCGGCCATGCCCCAGGCGACGACGGCCAGAAGGCCCGCCAGTGCCGCCAGCGGAATGTAGGCCGCCAGTTGCGCGGCGATGACGAGAAAGCCCAAGAGGAACAGCGAATGCAGCATCCCCGAGACCGGGCCGCGACTGCCCGCCCGCACGTTGGTTGCGGTCCGCGCGATGGTCCCGGTGACGCAGAAGCCGCCGAAGAGGCCCGAGCCGATGTTCGCCACCCCCTGCGCCACCAGTTCGGCGTTGGACCGGTGCCGCGCCCCGGACATGCCATCGGCCACCACGGCGGACAGCAGCGACTCGATCGCGCCCAGCAGTGCGAAGCTTGCGGCCCAGGGCAGCGCCTCGCGCCACAGGGCCAGGTCGGGAAGCGCAGGAACGGGCAGCATCTGCGGCAGCTGGCCGAAGCGCGATCCGATGGTCGCCACCGGCAGGTCCAGCGTCGCGACAAGCGTCGAGGCCACGGCCACCGCGATCAGCATCCCCGGCCAGCGCGGCCGGACCCGGCGCAGGCCCAGGATCACCGCCGCGGTCAGCGCGGCCACCGCCACCGCGGCCCAGGTGACCGTCCCCCGCGCCGTCCACAACGCCTGCAGCTTCTCGACGATCTCGCCGGGCTCGCCCCCCGGCAGGGTCAGCCCGAACATCTCGCGCAGCTGGCTCGCGAAGATGATGACCGCGATCCCGGCGGTGAAGCCTACGGTCACCGGATAGGGGATGTAGCGGATATAGGTGCCCAGCCGCAGCAGCCCCGCAGTGATGAGGATCAGGCCCGAGAGGATGGTCGCCAGGATCAGCCCCTGGACGCCTATCGCCATGACGCAGGCCGCGACCAGCACGATGAAGGCCCCCGCCGGCCCGCCGATCTGATAGCGCGACCCGCCTAGCGCGCTGACCAGGAACCCGCCGACGATCGCCGTGTAAAGCCCGCGCTCGGGCCCGACGCCGCTTGCGATGGCGATGGCCATCGACAGGGGCAGTGCCACGATGGCGACCGTCAGACCGGCCAGCGCATCGGCGCGAAGGTGGGCGAGCCCATACCCCTCGCGCCAGACGGTGAGGAGCTTCGGCAGGAACTCGGAGGGGCCGTCTTGGCCCCGTGCGGTGTCGGTCATGATGCGTCCATGCCGGGTTCGCCAGTAATCGCTGGCACCTGGGCCCGGCTGGTGTCAGAAGATTCCTCCGCCCCCCGACTGTCAACAGCCCAGAGCGACCCATGACCTCCCGCCCCGATCCCGTCCAGCCCGCCAACGACGAGGCCATGTCTCTTGTCCGCCAGCTTCTGTCCCTGGGCCATGCCGCGCTGGCCTGGGAGGACCCCGACACCGGCACCCCCGGGATCAGCCGGATCGCCTTCGCCCGTGACCCGGAAGCCGGGATGCTCACGCTGGTCTCCGGCCTCGCGCCACATTTCCGGGCGCTTCGTGACCGGCCCGACTGCGCGCTGATGCTGGGCGAGGTCGGGGACAAGGGCGATCCCCTGACCCACCCCCGCCTGATGATCCGCGCCCGGGCGGCCTTCGTCGCCCCGGACGATCCGACCCGCCCCGGCCTTCGCGCCCGCTGGCTGGAGCGGAACCCCAAGGCCACGATCTATATCGACCTGCCCGACTTCGCCTTTGTCCGCCTGACGCCCGTCTCGGCGCTTCTGAACGGCGGCTTTGCCAGGGCCTTCCACGTCGCACCTCAGGATCTCTGAAAGGAAAAAGGCGGCCCCGAAGGACCGCCCTTCCCCTGCCTGGCCTGAAGATCAGGCCGGCACGTCCATCCGCATCGTGACCAGCGCGCGACCGCGCACGGCCTCACCCCAACGGATCTGCGCCTCGTTGGCCCCCGCCCCGGTGCCCGGAACCGAATAGGGGAAGACATAGCGCGGAGAACCCGACGCGATGGTGATCATCCCTTCCGGCATCACCGCCTCGACCAGCCGGATCCGCCCGCCGAAGGGCACGAAACCGCCTGCGCTGACGTTCCAGGTCTCGGCCGCGGTGTTCTGCGTGTGGCTCACCTGCACCGGGTTGATGATCCACTGCGTCACATTGTTGAAGCTGTTTCCCTCCACCCGCACGTTGCGCGACCGGGTGAAGTCCAGCGTGGCGAAACTGGTGTCCACCATGTCCACCCGGTCCACGATCGCGCTGATGCTGCGGAAGCTGTTCGACAGGATCGAGAAGCCCGACAGGAAATGTCCCGGCCCGTAGGGCTTGATTACGATCCAGCGGAAGGCCGAGGACGTGTCCGACGAGATGAACACGTTGCCCACGATGTTCAGCCCCCCGAACGAGAACTCGCCGTTCTCCTGCGGCTCGCTGTCATGCTCGTTGCCCCATTCGATGAAGCAGTTGTCGATGTAGTTTCCCGTCACCACGGTCGAGACGTTGGTCTGGGTGAACACCAGCCCCGCCCGACGCAGGCCCGACGCCGTGCTGTCGCCCTGGAAGAAGTGGTTGGCGTGGATCAGGTGGCCAGTGCCGTGCACGATCGCGAAATGCGCGAAGCGCACGATGCGGTTGTTGCGCAGCTTCACGTCATTGGCGTTGATGTTCAGGCAGATCGTCGTGCGGTCAACGGCCGCCACGCTCTGCTCGTTCGACAGGAACTGGCACATGTCGACGAACATGCCCTGACAGCCCTCGCCCGGCGAGGTGATCGCCCGGTCGGCCGGCCGGTTGAAGGTGCAGGACAGGAAGCGCTGCGTGTTGCCCGTCATCGGCAGCATCACCGACGAGCCCGTGCCATTGTTGTTGAACTCGATGTCCTCGATCTCGAAGCGCGACATCAGGCTGAAGCCCGACAGGTCCAGCGTGTACTTGAACCGCCGGAAGGTGTAGGTCCGCGTCCCCGCTGCGGCAAACAGCGGCTGGCTGAGGGTCAGGGTGCCCGCGCTTACGTTCTTGCCCGAGACATAGACCTCGCGCCCCACGCCCGTGCCCACGACCAGCGAGCCCACGGGGATGTTCGCCACGTTGGCGACATTGGTCAGCGTCAGGTTGTTCGCCGTCGAATAGGTGGCGACCGAGGTGAACTGATCGGTCGTCCAGGCCGGTCCCGGGATCGCCACCAGCGAGCCGTTCCGGATCCCCCTGCGGCCGGTGAAGCTGGTCAGCCCCGACAGCGCCGCCACGTCGATGGGCGAGGTGATCTCGACCCGGCGGCCAGAGAGGTCCAGCGTCACGTAATCGGTGAAGAAGAACAGCGCCTGCAGGGCGCGGCGAAAGCCCTCCAGCTCGGACCCGAAGGCCTGGCCATAGGTGTTGAGGTCATAGTTCCGCGTCAGCACAAGACGGCGGTTGGACGGCATCGTCACCGTGCCCTCGAACCGGATGCGGCTGTTGATCGTCACGTCCTGGGTCAGTCGGAACACCCCCGACGGCACCAGGATCTCGCGGCCCTGGGCATCGGCATCGGCGGCCAGGAAGGCGGGCGCGTCGTTCGTCGTCCCGTTGCCCAGCGCTCCGTAGTCGCGGACGTCGACCCAGTCCATCAGCTTGCGGATGAAGATGTTGGTCACGTCCTCGACCACGATGTCGTCGATCCGCACCACGCCGCCGTTCGCCCCGGTCAGGTCAAGGCCCACATGGGCATAGACCGACTGCAGCGACCAGGGCATGTCCACCCCGGTCCGGCTGGCCGGAGAGATGATCGCGCTGACCGTCACCACCTGGCCATAGCTCGTCAGGGTGACCGCGGGGCCGGTCTGCGGCAGGCCCACGACGTTCTGGCCGCTCACATCCCCCGCCCACGCCGCGATCCGGACGGTGGGCAGGTTCCCCGCCACCGCCTTCACCCGCGCCGTCACCTGCAGGTAAAGCCCGGGCTGGATCGGGGTCTGCGCAAAGCTCCGCAGCTTCTGCGTGGCCTCGGTCTTCTGCAGTTCCAGGCAGCTGCCGAAGTCCTGGTCGCTCGATACCAGCGCCGCGTTCGGCTGGCCCTGGTAGGACCCCGACCCGGGGATCCCGTCCTCGCGCGACCAGAGGTTGAGGCCTGCCGAGAACGGCGGCGGCATCAGGACCAGCCCGTCAGTGATAGCCTTGTTCATCTTCGATTTCCCTCGCCTCGCTTCGCGCCACTGCCACGGGCGATGCGTCGGGAGTGCCCCGACAGACCGCGCCGCCATGGGGCAAAGGGGGTAGCAAGCAAGGCTTAACCGCGGCTCATGGCCCCGCACGGCCCCGGCGCCTGGCGCGCAACACCGGCGGAGAGGAATCGAGGCTCAAGCTCCCGTTTCCACTCCCCGCGGGAAGAGGGTCAGGGCAAGGGCGGAGGCCCGGACGGAACCGGTCGCAGACTGTCCCGGAAGGGTCTCAGGCACCAACGTCCGGCGCGGGAAGGATCTGCACGGCGTTGATCTGCCAGCCCTCGGCGGTCTCGACCATCATGTAGTCCAGGTACCAGCCCGCCCCCGCCTGGTCGGTGATCCGCACCCGCTGCCACAGGTTTCCCGCAACCTCGCGCAGGTCCATCATCTGCACATCCGCCGGGCGATAGACCATCGGGTAGCCGTTCTTCACCATCGCCCCGAAATTCTCGGGCGTGCCGAACATGCCCTTGATCGTCGGGCTGGCGAAGGTGAAGGCCCGCGCGAAATCATCCGCCAGGAAGGCGTCTATCTGGCTTCGGATCGTATCCTGGATCGGCGCCTCCTGGGCGGCGGCCGGCAGGGCCAGGACGGCAGCAAGGAAGGCGGCATAAAGACCATTGCGCATCGGCAATCGCTCCTGATCGGACGTCCCCAACGCTCATCGACGTAGGCCGTCCGCGGCAAAGTCAACCGTCCGCGGCTCTGGACGGCTCTGATGCCGCTTGACGGGCGCTTTCCCCGCGCGCTTCCCTGTCCTTCCCAGCCAAGGAGACAGACCGATGCGCATCCTCACCGCCTGCCTTGCCCTCCTCGCCGCCCCGGCCCTCGCCCAGTCCGAGGAAACCGTGACCATCGACACGCCGCTCGGCCCGGTGATCGGCACGCTCGAGACGCCCGCGGGCGACCCCGCGCCGGTGGTCCTGTTGTTCCACGGCTTCACCGGATCGCGCGATGAACTTCCCGTCGCCAACACCGACGAAGGCGTCTTCTCGCGGACCGCGCGTCTTCTGGCCGAACAGGGCATCGCCTCGCTCCGGGTCGATTTCCGCGGTTCGGGCGAAAGCCCCGGTGCCTTTGCCGACACCACCTTCGAGGGCCAGGTCGCCGACGGCCTCGCCGCGCTTTCCTGGCTTGAGGCGAACCCTGCCGTCGATGGCCAGCGCCTCGCCGTCCTGGGGTGGAGCCAAGGGGGCCTCGTCGCCACCGCCGTCGCCGGCCGGTCGGACAAGCCCGACGCCCTCGTCCTCTGGGCTGCCGTGGCGAACCCCGAGGAAAGCTTCGGCGGCATCGTCGGGTCCGAGACGTTGGAGAAGGGCCTTGCCGCCGGGGACGTCGCCCTGCCAGTTACCCTGCCCTGGGGCGCGGTCGTCGAGCTGAAGCGCGGCTTCTTCGAGGGCGTCACCACCTTCGACCCGCCGGCCGAGCTTGCCTCCTATGCCGGCCCCCTCTTCATCGCCCACGGCACCAAGGACACCACCGTCCTGCCCGCCGCCGTCGACACCTTCCTCGCCGCGCATGAGGGCGAGGAGGCCAGTTGGACGGCGGACATGGACCATGTCTTCAACGCCTTCACCGGGCCGGAAACGCTGGACCAGATGGTGGGTGAAACCATCGGCTTCCTGAAACCGCATCTCCAGTAGGACCCTCCTCGTTCGACTTCGTCTCCTCGTCGGAAAGCCCGACGAGGAGCAAACGAAGACGCATGACGCGCCACCGCCGCGAGGAGGGACGAAGTCCCCGACGAGCTGCCGCCCCGCCACGAGGAGAAGCGAAGTCACATGACAAGCACCGCCGCGAGGAGGGACGAAGTCGCCGACGAGCCTCCACCCGTCCGCCTTGATCGATATACCTTCGAAGAACCGTCCCTCAGCCTGGCGGCCGATACAGCGTCGCCGAGAACCCCTCCGACACCGCGCTGGTCTTGATGTCCATCCAACCCGCCGTCCGGAACACCTCCCGCACCCGGGCATCGGGCACCGCCGCACCCTTGCCCTTGCCGTGCACGCACCAGACCCGCAGGCCATGGCGCTGCCCCGCAGCAAGCGCCGCCTCCAGGTCGGAAGGCCCGGTCAGCACCGCCACGATCACCGCCGCCCCGTCCGGCCCGGCGGCCTCGGCCCCCGCCAAAGCCACCGCCAGCTCCTCCGGGCGCGGGCCGCCGATCACCCAGGCTCGCGCCGTAGCGGACACCCCCAGCTTCTGCGCCAGCGACGGCACCGGCTTCTCCAGCGCCTTGACCCAGGCAGCCGCCTCCTTCGCACCCAGCGTCAGGACCAAGGGCTCGCCGTCCGAACTCAGGCACAGGTCATCGCCTTCGACCCGCCAACCCATCAGCCCGGACCGAGGCAGCTTTCCCCGCACCTCGCCCCGCAGGATGATCCCGTCGCTTTCCAGATAGGCTTTCACCGCGCCGGACTGTCCGCGAAAGCTGGCATGACCCTCGGCTTCCCGACCCATTCCCTGCCCTTCCGCATATATGCGCCGTCAGCCTTCGACGGCAGCCACAATCGCCTGCGCTCGCGCCAAAGCCTCGGCTTCGGTCAGGCCGGGCTCCGGCCCAACCGTAACCCGCAGCGGGACCAGGTCCAGCCCGAATTCCGCCTTCAGCCAGGCCATGTCTGCCGCACTGTCCCGCACCACGCGCTCCTGCACCTCGGCGGGCAGCACGAACCGGCTTCCCTTGATCGCGCCCAGCGGACGGCGGTATCGGCCCTTGCCCTTAGCACGTCGCACGGCCCCCGGACGCAACCCGCACAGGGCATCCGCCACCTGGACGCCCTCGAGGCTCAGCGACGGGTTCAGCCGCGGCACCTTGACCCCGTCAAGCGCGCCCGGCAGTCCCACTGCCGCCAGCACATCCCCCAGGATCGTTCCGCCAACCATCGACTCCGGGTCGAAGTGCCGCACGACGACCTCGGCGCGGCCGAAGACCCGGACATGGTTGCCCAGCCAGTCCGCAATCGGAAACCGCCACGGCTCGGCATAGGCCTCGGACAGGCGCAGCAACCCGTTCTTCAGGGCCTGCTGCGCCATGCTGGTGGCAAAGGCGATCGGTTCGCGCACATAGGCCAGCACGCGGATCCGCGCCTCTGGCAGTGCCCGGCGCAAGAGCCGGTGAAGCTCCTCTACCGCCGGCGCGGGAAGCGAGACGAAATGCTCGCTCGACAGAAGGACGCGCTCCGGACGGGTCGCGGCGATCTCGTCCAGGATCGGCTGCAGCACCCCGGCCACGTCCCGCCTGGCACCCTCCGTCGCCGCGCGCAGCCGCCGCGCCAGACGGTGATGCACCTCGGGTGTCTGCGGCAGCAACAACCCCGCCGCCGCAAGGCGCTGCCGTTCCCGGTAAAGCGTGCTCTGCAACGTCGAGGTCGCCGTCTTCTTCAGGCCGATGTGCAGGGTCAGTTCCATCACCGCGCCCCGCACCGCCCTCAGGCCACCAGCTCGCCCTTCAGCGCGCGCTCCATCAGCGCCACGGTCTCCTCGACGCCATAAAGCGCAATGAACCCGCCGAACCGAGGCCCGTCCGACGCCCCCAGCAGCACCTCGTACAGCGCCTTGAACCAGTCGCGCAGCGGCTCGAACCCATGCTCCTTGCCCACCGCAAAGACCATCGACTGCAGCGCCTCGTCGTCCAGCCCCCCGTCCCAGGCCTTCAACCGGCCCACCAGATCCTCCATCGCCGCCCGCTCCTTCGCGTCCGGCAGACGGAACACCCGGGTCGGAGCGATCTTGTCCGCGAAATACCGCACCGCGAACCCGGCAGCCGCATCCAGGTCCGGGTTCTTCTCCGGCGACGCCTCCGGAGCATAGCGACGAATGAACTTCCACAACCCCGCCGCATCCTTCGCCGCCGCCACCGAGGCCAGGTTCAACAGCATCCCGAACGAGACCACCATCCGGCTCTCCGGTGGTTTCCCCCCGTGGATATGCCACACCGGGTTATTGACCTGCCCCGCCACGTCCTGCGTCGGGTACGCCTTCAACTGCTGGTGATACTCATCCACCGCCCGCGGGATCACGTCGAAATGCATCCGCTTCGCCGTCTTCGGCTTCTGGTACATGAAGTACGACAGGCTCTCCGTCGCCGCATAGGTCAGCCACTCGTCGATGGTCAGCCCATTCCCCTTCGACTTCGAGATCTTCTGCCCCTGGTCATCCAGGAACAGCTCATAGGTCATGTGGTTCGGCTTCCGCCCCCCCAGGACCTCACAAATCCCGTCGTAGATCGGAGTGTTCGTGGAGTGGTCCTTCCCATACATCTCGAAGTCCACATCCAAGGCCGCCCAACGCGCCCCGAAGTCCGGCTTCCACTGCAGCTTCACATGCCCGCCCGTCACCGGCAGCGTCCACTCGCGGCCCGCCTCGTCGTCGAAGGTGATCGTCGCGTCCTTCGCATTGACCTCCTTCATCGGCACATAAAGCACCCGCCCCGTCTCCGGATGGATCGGCAGGAAACACGAATACGTCTGCTGCCGCTCCTCCCGCAACGACGCCAGCATGATCGCCATGATCCGGTCATACCGCTCCGCACACAGCCGCAGAGTGTCGTCGAACCGCCCGCTCTTGTAGAACTCCGTGGCCGAGATGAACTCATACTCGAAGCCGAACGTGTCCAGGAACCGCCGCAGCATCGCGTTGTTGTGGTGGCCAAAGCTCTCGAACTCCCCATAGGGGTCCGGGACCGAGGTCAACGGCTTCTGCATGTGGCTCCTCAGCATCTCCTGCTGCGGCACGTTCTCCGGCACCTTCCGCATGCCGTCCACGTCGTCCGAGAAACAGATCAGCCGCGTCGGAATGTCGCTGATGATCTCGAACGCCCGCCGGATCATCGTCGTCCGCGCCACTTCCCCGAACGTGCCAATGTGAGGCAACCCCGACGGCCCATAGCCCGTCTCGAACAGCACATACCCCTTGGCCGGAGGCGCCTTCTCGTACCGTTTCAGGACCGCGCGGGCCTCTTCAAAGGGCCAGGCCTTCGAATTCATCGCCGCATCGCGCAGGGCACTCATCGTCATCTCTCCTGAAACGGGGCCAACCCCCGACCGCCCGTCCTCTATTGCCCCCCCGCCCCCCCGTCAATAATCTGCCAGCCAAACCCGTGTCAGGAGCCGCAAATGCCCGAATCCGCCATGTCCCCCCAAGACGCGCTTGTGGCCGTCATGGTCGCCTGCTCCGCCTCGGACGAGAACATGCGCACCGCCGAGCTGGTGGCGATCACCCGCATGGTCAACCACATGCCCGCCTTCGCCACCTACGACCCCGACCGCATCCGCCGCGTCAGCCGCATCGTCTTTGACCTGTTCGAAGAGGAAGACGGCCTCGACGCCCTCTTCGGCCTGATCCGCAACGCCCTGCCCGAGCGCCTCTACGAGACCGCCTATGCGCTCGCCTGCGACGTGGTCACCGCGGACGGGAGGCACTCCCAGGTCGAGCTCCGCATGCTGGAAGAGGTCCGCGAGGAACTGAAGATCGACCGGTTGCATGCCGCCGCCATCGAATGGGGCGCGCGGGTGCGGCATATGGGGGTGTGAGGCCTGAGTGAAGCGGAAGCTTTAGATGCGATTGCAGGTTGGGACATTGTGGGCAAAGTTCAGCTTGAACGTACGTCTTGCCTATGAGGCAGTTCGTATCAGAGACCAATTTTGGTAGTTCTTGGGCCGGTTCCCAGCCAATAGTGGAGAACACATACGCCATAAATAGTGATTTATTGTAGCGAATCGCTAAACATTGATGTACGTTTGTTTAGTTTCGTTTCGAGCAAAGCAGTACCTGTAACCGAGAAAAGGTGTGGTTGGATGTATAGCTCGAAGTCTGGATTGTTGTTATTCGTTCTTTCCACGCTTTTTGTGGCGTCTTGTGCATCTCTACCCGATGTTGACCCGCGGAACGAGTACGAGTCTGCGGTTCGGAGACTAGAACTCAATCCTGTGTATCCACCACGTCAAAGTTTCCGCGTAGGAGACGTTTATGCTGTTTTCGGTGGAAAAGACAGTATTAGAGACAAGGCGCTTATAGGGCACCTGCAGAGTGTTGAGGATTTTGCGACTCGCTTCGATAAAGGCGCCCTGCCGAATCATATCGGGAAGCAGTCGCAAGCCGCGGGCCTTTCAGACAATGCTTCGCTGATGCCAATTGCTTTCCCCGCGGTAACCGTTTCCGCGGCTTCAGCCACCGCGCTGGGCTTGGGCCTTGCCAATACTTCAGGTGGCCTCTCTTTTGGACGGGCAAAGAAGATCACTATTCAATTCAAGAACACACGCGGGTTTGGCTTGCCTGACGGAATGGCGCCGCCTCCGGAAGTATATGCTCCCGAGTACGCATCGCTTATGTTCGGTGTAAATGGCTTTTGCAGCAGGTTATCTCAGTACATGAATCCTAACGGGCTTTCTTCGGGACAGAAAGAGGACTTTAGTTATGCAATATATATTGTAACACACATTATTGTCTCTGACGAGATCGTTTTCAGCTTTCGTAATGCCAGAGCTGGACGCGCTGGAGCTTCAAGATCGACAGGAACTACTTCAAATGCTCCAGTAGTCTCAGTTGATCTTTCAATTGATGGTCAGTCACAACCGGACAGTATCGCAGAAGTCATGAAGGTAGTTGCCCCTGCTGTAGATAGTAAGGACCAGCTTGCTGCAGGAGTGGCGGGTGCCTCAGAGAGTTTGGTTACCTTTCAGAATAACTTGGGTGGGTATGTCGCTATCGCGTATGACTCGTTCCGCCCTCAAGGTTGCGAGCTATTTCAAACAAGCGGAGATTGATTATGGCTAGAAGCTTCGTCTATTCTTTCATCTCTGCATTATTTGTTGTGTCCGGCCCAGTGGGAGCAGAGACATCATCGCCAAGTATTGCTGAGTTCGTCGCCGAAATAGAATTGAATTCGCAGGCGGCGAGTACCAGCGCTCAGAGCTTAGGAGTGCTGTTGAACAGCACCGGTGCAATTGTGGGCCTTCAAGATCAATCTGCGAAATCTGCTAAGTGTAAGCGCGTTGGCAATGCGACGGAGTGCACTCTGCCAGATGGAACAGTTATTGTTATTGCTGGTGGAACGGTTGGACCTGAACCATCAACGGGCCCGTCATTGATGGTCAGACCAGATTATGTGTTAAATTACACATTGGACCCCAATTCTGGACGGCGACAGCTTTCTTTGGGGCAGCCCGAAACTGAATTTGATCTTTCTTCCTTTGATTCTGAAGAGTTCGGGGAAATGGTTGACCTGAATTCGCTGTCGACCTTGCGCTTTAGGATAGGCGATTAGGAGTTGCTCAACTGAAACTTCGGTCGTGACTCAACTGGTCAGTGGGAACTGTCTGCCCTTCTTTTGGTGATCGCATCGTACAATTGACGTGCCTCTTTGGGCGTCTTGCTTTTTTCGTTGCACCTTAACAAACCCTTAACGTCCACACCCATTCCCCAGCAAAATCAACCCCTTACCCCCATCCGTCCACCGTGGACACCACACCGGAGTCCCTTGCGGCCCCCGCCCCCAACAACCCCCCTTCCCTTCCCCGATTTCCCCCGTATAGTCGCCCCCCATGATCAGGGGCCGACATATCCACTCCCTCGGGGCCGTCTCGCGGCCCCTCATGCCCCGTGGTCTCCTCCTTCTTAGCCGCCTCTGAGCGTGCCCCCGGGCGCGACCGCTCAGAGGTGACCAGCGCCCCCCAGCACCGCAGCTAAGAGGACCCCCATGACCCAGGATAAAGTCGTCATCTTCGACACCACCCTCCGCGACGGCGAGCAAAGCCCCGGCGCGACCATGACCCATGAAGAGAAGCTGGAGATCGCCTCCCTCCTCGACGAGATGGGCGTCGACATCATCGAGGCCGGCTTCCCCATCGCCTCCGAAGGCGACTTCGCCGCCGTGACCGAGATCGCGAAGCGGTCGAAGAACTCCACCATCTGCGGCCTCGCCCGCGCGAACTTCAAGGACATCGACCGCTGCTGGGAGGCCGTGAAGCACGCGAAGTCCCCCCGCATCCACACCTTCATCGGCACCTCCCCCCTCCACCGCGCGATCCCGAACCTCGACATGGACCAGATGGCCGACCGGATCCACGAGACGGTGACCCACGCCCGCAACCTCTGCGACAACGTCCAGTGGTCCCCCATGGACGCGACGCGGACCGAGCCCGACTACCTGGCCCGCGTCGTCGAAATCGCGATCAAGGCCGGCGCCACGACGATCAACATCCCCGACACCGTCGGCTACACCTACCCGATGGAGTCGGCGAAGATCATCCGCATGCTCCTGGAACGCGTCCCCGGCGCCGACCAGATCATCTTCGCCACCCACTGCCACAACGACCTCGGCATGGCGACCGCGAACGCCCTCGCCGCCGTTGAGGCCGGGGCAAGGCAGATCGAATGCACGATCAACGGCCTCGGCGAACGCGCCGGCAACACGGCCCTCGAAGAAGTCGTGATGGCCATGCGGGTCCGCAACGACATCCTGCCGTTCCGGACGGGCATCGACACCACGAAGATCATGAACCTCTCCCGCCGCGTCTCCCAAGTCTCGGGCTTCCCGGTCCAGTTCAACAAGGCCATCGTCGGCAAGAACGCCTTCCTGCACGAATCTGGCATCCACCAGGATGGGGTCCTGAAGAACGTCCAGACCTTCGAGATCATGCGGCCCGAGGATATCGGCCTGACCCAGAAGAATATCGCGATGGGCAAGCACTCTGGCCGCGCGGCCCTGCGGTCCAAGCTGAAGGAGCTGGGCTTCGACCTTGCCGATAACCAGCTGAACGACGTCTTCGTCCGCTTCAAGGCGCTGGCCGACCGGAAGAAGGAAGTCTACGACGACGACCTGATTGCCCTCGTCAGCGACGAGCAGACGAACGACGCCTACGAATACCTCCAGCTGAAGAAGCTGCGGGTCGTCTGCGGGACTGAGGGGCCGCAAGAGGCCGACATGATCCTGACCATCGACGGGAAGGACCACCACATCGACGCGACCGGGGACGGGCCGGTGGATGCGGCGTTCAACTGCGTGAAGATGCTCTTCCCCCACAAAGCGCGGCTGGAGGTCTACCAGGTCCATGCGGTGACCGAGGGGACCGACGCGCAGGCCACGGTCAGCGTCCGCTTGCAGGAAGACGGTCGGATCGTGACTGGGTCCTCGGCCGATACCGACACCATCGTCGCCTCGACCCGGGCCTATATCAACGCGCTGAACCGCCTCATCGTCCGCCGCCAGAAAACGGCTCCGGGCGAGGATGTGAAGACCGTCTCCTACCACGGCGAGTGAGGATTGGCCCGAAGTGTCCACGGTGGACATTTCGGGCAACCCTTTGCTTTAAAATCACTATCCCGTGGACGTTAACCTTCTGGAAAGGTCCGTCCACGCCGCATGTGGAACATCACCCGCCCCGCATTGTTCTTCCCTTGCAGCAAACGGGAGAGGACCGATGCAGCACGAGGAAAAGATGCACATGGGCTGGGGCCGGTTCGCCGGGATGATCCTGCTGTCCACCGCGGTCATGTTCGTGCTGATGTACCAGCTCGTCTATTCCGCCGACCACGTCTTCTTCAGCCTGAACCGCCTTGTCGCCTCGCTGGTCATGGCCTGCGTGATGACGCTGATCATGCTGGGCTTCATGTGGTCGATGTATCGCGGCCCGGGCGTGAAGATCGCCATCCTGATGCTTGCCCTGGTGATCGGCATCGGGCTTCTTCTGACCAACCGCAGCCAGGCGCTGGTCAGCGACGTCACCTTCATGCAGGCAATGATCCCGCACCATTCCATCGCGGTGAACAACGCCAGCAAGGCTGCCCTCAGCGACTCGCGCGTGCGCGAGCTGGCCGACAAGATCATCGAATTCCAGGTCCGCGAGATCGCCGAGATGGAGCTTCTGATCGACGACATCCGCCAGAACGGGGAACGGGGTGAGGCGAGCCTTCCCGCGCGCCCCGCGATCCTGACGCCCGAGATGGCCGAGGAGGCCCGCCGGGTGCTGAACTAGGCGGCCTTGAGATAGTCCACGAAGGCCTGCAGCGGCGGCGACTGGTTCCGGCGGCTGGGATAGTAGAGGTAACAGCCCGGAAAGGGCGGGGTCCAATCCTCCAGCAGGCGCACCAGGCGGCCTGCCGCCACGTGGTCAAGCACCTCGCTTTCGAAGAAATAGCCGATCCCCACCCCCGCGAGGCAGGCCGCCATCCTGAGCCGCAGGTCCGAGCCGATCAGCCGCCCGGTGACCGGAACCCGGAACTCGACCCCGTCCTTGTCCAGCTCCCAGCGGTACGGCGTCCCGGTCGAAGGCGCGAGGTTCACCAGGCATTCCTGCGCCTCAAGGTCGCGCGGATGCTGCGGTGGTGTCCGGCCCTCCAGGTAGGACGGTGCGGCGGCCACCGCCATCCGCAGGGGGCCTCCGAACGGCACGGCGATCATGTCGCCCTCCAGCCGCTCGGCCAGGCGGATGCCGGCGTCGAAGCCCTGGGCCACGATGTCGACCAGCGCATCGCTCGCCTCGACCTGCACGGTCACGCGGGGGTGCTGGGCCAGGAAGCCCGGCAATAGCTGCGCAAGCTGGGGAATGGCAACCCGCACCACGTTCAGCCGGAGGGGGCCAGAGATCTCACCGGCCGCCGCGAAGGCCATGTCGACGACGCCGTCGAGGTCGTCCAGCACGGGCAGAAGCCGTTCCGCCAGCACCTGCCCTGCCGGGCTGGGGGCCACAGACCGCGTCGTCCGGTTCAGAAGCCGCTGGCCCAGCCGATCCTCCAGCGCGCGGATGGTCTGCGACAGGGCTGAGGGCGAGACGCCCAGATGCACCGCCGCACGGCTGAAGCTGCCGTGCCGCACGACGGCGGCAAAGGCCCGCAGTTCCGCATAGTCGCTGCCGCGCATTCATAACCCCTGCTTCAAAGCCCATTCGGATACTGTCGGATTATCACAGAAAGCCACACATGGCACAACGGGGCCTCAGCAAAGGAGGTTGTCATGTGGAAACAGTTGAAACATTGGTGGCAGGCCGAGGGCGATCTGGCGCAGATGCAGGGGCTAAGCGACCGCCAGCTGGCCGACATGGGGCTGGACCGCGAGGCGTTGCGCGATCAGGTTCACGGCCGGACCGAACCGGTCCCGACCGTCCGCGAGAGCTATCGCCACCCCCTGCGCGTGGCACGGACCGAGTGACGGAACCACCCGCAAGGGGTGCGGTTGTCTGGTCTGCAGAGGAGGAGCCATGCCGATTTCCGCCCGACTTCGCCAGGCCGTGAAGGCCCTGCCGCTGACCCCCGGAATGCGGGTGCTGGAGATTGGCTGCGGCCCCGGCGTTGCCGCCCGGGCGGTGGCGGCGCAGATCGGAGATGGCAAGGTCGTCGCCATCGACCGGTCAGAGACCGCCATCGACCAGGCGACCCGCGGCTCGGCGGCCGAGATCGCCTCGGGCCGGCTGGAGTTCCGTTGTTCGGCCATCGAGGACTTTGCGCTGGCGGACGGCGAGGCCCCCTTCGACCTTGCCTACGCCCACCGCGTCGGCGCGCTGGACGGCCGCCACCCGGAGGCCGGTCGCAAGGCCCTGGCCGTGCTGAAGCGGGTGCTGAAACCCGGCGGTGTTATGGTGATCGACGACCGGCCGCCGATCCCGGTTGAACAGCTCTGACCGGCGTCAGCCCTTCATGTCCTGGAGCACGTTCCCGCCGTCCACGACCAGCATCGCCCCAGTGACATAGCTCGCCGCGTCCGACGCCAGGAACAGGGCGCAGGCGGCCACCTCATCGGGCGTGCCCGATCGGCCGAGCGGTGTGGCCAGCCCGGCCCGCGCCTCTTCGGGCGTCTGGCTTTCAGTCGCGATCCAGCCGGGCAGGACCGCGTTGCAGGTGATGCCCTGCGCGCCATACTCCAGCGCGATGGACCGGGTCAGGCCCGCGACCGCGGCCTTCGCGGTCGAATAACCGGCGACACCGGGGAAGGTGACCATCGGTCCGGTGACCGAGGCGATGTTGACGATCCGCCCGAAGCCGCGCGCGGCCATGCCCGGCAGCACCGCGCGGCAACAGTGGAAGGTGGTGTTCAGGTTCAGCGCCAGATGATGCGCCCAGGCGGCATCGTCGATGTCGGCCAGGCGTCCGTCCTCGACCGTCTTGCCGGTCTGGACCATGCCCGCGTTGTTCACCAGGATCTCCACCGGCCCCAGCCGGTCCTCGACCGTGGCGACAAGCCGCGCCACCTGGTCGGGGTCGGTGAGGTCGGCCGTTTCCGCCACGCAGCCAAGCTCGGCCGCGCGGTCATGGATGCGCGCCGAGGTGGCGGTAATGGCGACGCGGGCACCCGTGGCGATCAGGGCGCGGGCTGTTGCAAAGCCGATTCCCCCCGGGGAGCCCGCCCCCGTCACCAGCGCGACGCGTCCCGAACCTGTCATGGCCTGTTCCTGTTTCTGGACGCGCACAGGGTGACATATCGTAAAAGTGCAAGAAAGCGCGAAATCAATCCTGTGCGAGGCAAGAGAAAAGCCTGTTTTCTGCAAGCACGCGGAAGTGCGCGGATGAAGCCCAGCGGGGCTTTCGCTTGTGCGTCCCATGCCCTTATAAGAAGGCGCCCCGTCGGAGCCCCCGAGTCGGGGCGCTCTCTGTTGTTGAAGGACCACCCATGGCTTTCTTTCCAAGCCTGTTTTCGTCGGACATGGCGATCGACCTCGGGACCGCGAACACGCTGGTCTACATCCGCGGAAAGGGCATCGTGCTGAACGAACCCTCGGTGGTGGCCTATCACAACAAGGACGGCAAGAAGCAGGTCCTCGCGGTGGGTGAGGATGCCAAGCTCATGCTGGGCCGGACGCCGGGCACCATCGAGGCGATCCGCCCGATGCGCGACGGGGTGATCGCCGACTTCGAGGCGGCGGAAGAGATGATCAAGCATTTCATCCGCAAGGTGCACAAGCGGTCGACGATCAGTAAGCCGAAGATCATCGTCTGCGTGCCGCACGGCGCGACCCCCGTTGAAAAGCGCGCCATCCGGCAGTCGGTTCTCTCGGCAGGCGCCAAGCGCGCGGGTCTGATCGCCGAGCCCATCGCCGCGGCCATCGGGGCGGGCATGCCGATCACCGAACCGACCGGCAACATGGTAGTCGACATCGGCGGCGGGACCACCGAGGTGGCAGTGCTGTCGCTGGGCGACATCGTCTATGCGCGGTCCGTCCGCGTCGGCGGCGACCGGATGGACGAGGCGATCGTCTCCTACCTCCGCCGCCATCAGAACCTCCTCATCGGGGAAAGCACCGCCGAGCGGATCAAGACCTCGATCGGCACGGCGCGGATGCCGGACGACGGGCGCGGGTCCTCGATGACCATCCGGGGGCGCGACCTGCTGAACGGGGTCCCGAAGGAAACCGAGATCAACCAGGCCCAGGTCGCGGAAGCGCTGGCCGAACCGGTGCAGCAGATCTGCGACGCGGTGATGCAGGCGCTGGAAGCCACTCCGCCCGACCTTGCCGCCGACATCGTCGACCGCGGCGTGATGCTGACCGGCGGCGGCGCGCTGCTGGGCGAGCTGGACCTTTCCCTGCGTGAACAGACCGGGCTTTCGATCAGCGTGGCCAACGAGTCACTGAATTGTGTTGCCCTCGGGACCGGGAAGGCGCTGGAATACGAGAAGCAGCTTCGGCATGTGATCGACTACGACACCTGATCCCGCGCGCCTGCGGCGAAGGACCTGTAAACCGTGGCCAAGAACCGCACCGCCCCCGAGGAATACTCGCGCCCGCTGCGTCGGCTGCTGGTCTGGATCGCTGTCCTGGTCCTCTTGGTGATCTTCCTGGTCTGGCGCATCGACAGCCCCCGGGTCGAACGTTTCCGCGCGGCGCTGATCGACGCGGTGGTGCCGAACTTCGACTGGGCGATGGCGCCCGTGACCATGGTCGCGGGGATGATCGACGATTTCCAGAGCTACACCCGCATCTACGAGCAGAACCAGGAGCTTAAGCGGGAACTGCAGCAGATGAAGGCGTGGAAAGAGGCCGCGCTCCAGCTGGAACAGAAGAACGCGCGGCTCCTGGACCTGAACAACGTCCGGCTTGACCCGAAGCTGACCCACGTGACCGGCGTCGTCATGGCGGACAGCGGCAGCCCGTTCCGGCAGTCGGTCCTCTTGAACGTGGGTGCCCGCGATGGCATCCGCGACGGCTGGGCCACGATGGACGGGATCGGCCTTGTGGGCCGGATCTCGGGCGTGGGCGAGCGCACGGCGCGAGTGATCCTGGTCACCGATTCCAACAGCCGGATCCCGGTCACCATCCAGCCCTCGGGACAGAAGGCGCTGCTTTCCGGCGACAACTCGCCCCTGCCACCCCTGGAGTTCATCGAGGACACCGACGAGGTGCGCCCCGGCGACCGGGTGGTGACCTCGGGCGACGGGACCGTCTTCCCTGCAGGCCTTCTGGTGGGACAGGTCGCGCTTGGCACCGACAGGCGCCTCCGGGTGGTGCTGGCGGCCGACTACCAGCGGCTGGAGTTCCTCCGCGTCCTGCGCAGCCACGAGCTTGAGCCGATCACCGATCCCGGCAGCCTTGTCGCCCCGCCCGCCACCCAGCCCCTGCCCGACACCTCGTCCGGCGCCGCCGAGGCCGCCGCCGGGGCACCTCCCGTCCCGACCGAGGGCGGCGATGTCGAGGCCGCAGGATCAGGCGCTGCCGAGGGACCCGCGCCGGAGGCCGCCGATGGGTGAGTTCTGGCGTCAGGAACAGTGGATCTTCCGCGCGCTTTTCCTTGCCATCGCGCTGGTCCTCCTGTTCATCCGGCTTCTGCCCCTGGGCAACGCGCCCGGCGCCCTGCCCGGCCCCGACCTTCTGGTCTGCGTGATCATGGCCTGGATCGTGCGGCGGCCGGATTTCCTGCCGATGCCGCTGATCCTGGTCATCATCCTGGCCGAGGACCTTATCCTGCTGCGGCCGCCCGGCCTCTGGACCGCCATCGTGATCATCGCCACGGAATTCCTGCGCGGGCGCATCGCCCTCACGCGAGAGTTAAGCTTCGTGGTGGAATGGCTGCTTGTCTCGGGCGTGATGCTGGGCATGATGCTGGTCTATCGCCTGGTTCTCGGGATCGCCTTCGTGCCGCAGGCCCCTTTCGGCTTTGTCATCGTGCAGGTCCTGTGGTCCATCGCGGTCTATCCGGTGGTCGTGGGCCTGTCGCGCCTGGCGCTTGACCTGCGCAAGCCCGCCACCGGCGAGGTCGACAGTTTCGGGAGACGGTTGTGAGACGCACGGCCCGCGACACCGAGGAGAGCAACCGCACGCTCAACCGCCGCACGCTCATGCTGGGCGGCGCGATGGCGGCGATGGTCGCCGTCCTGGGCGTCAGGATGCGCTATCTCCAGGTCGACCAGGCCGACGAGTTCAAGCTTCTGGCCGAGGAGAACCGGATCAACATCCGCCTGATCCCGCCCGTCCGCGGCCTGATCCAGGACCGCAACGGCAAGATCATCGCAGGGAACGAACAGAACTACCGCGTCGTCATCACCCGGGAAGCGGCCGGCGATGTCGAGTTGGTGCTGCGCCGGCTTGCCAGCATCATCCCGATGACCGCCGAAGAGCTGCAGCAGACCATCGAAGAGGTGAATGCGCTGTCGGCCTTCGTGCCCGTCACGGTGGCCGAGCGCCTGTCCTGGGACGACTTCTCCAAGGTCGCCGTCAACGCCCCCGCATTGCCCGGTGTGGTGCCCGAGGTCGGCCAGTCCCGGCGCTATCCGCTGGACGTCGACTTTGCTCATGTCGTGGGCTACGTCGGCCCGGTCAGCGACAAGGACCTGGCCGAGCTGGAAACTCCGGACCCGCTTCTGAAGATTCCGAAATTCCAGATCGGCAAGATCGGCGTCGAGAGGTGGATGGAGGACATCCTCCGCGGCGAGGCGGGGACCAAGCGGATCGAGGTGAACTCGGCCGGTCGCGTCATGCGCGAGCTGGAACGCCAGGATGGCGACCCCGGCACCGACATCCGGCTGACCGTCGATGCCGACCTGCAGAACTTCGCCCAGGCCCGGCTTGGCACCGAAAGCGCTGCCGTGGTGGTGATGGACGTGACCAACGGCGACATCCTCTGCATTGCCTCGGCCCCCTCCTTCGACCCGAACCTCTTCGTGCGGGGGATCAGCCACACCGACTACCGGGCCCTGACCGAGAACGACCACCGGCCGCTGGCCAACAAGACCGTATCTGGCGCCTATCCGCCGGGATCGACCTTCAAGATGGTCACCGCGCTTGCCGCGCTTGAGGCCGGCGTCGCCACCACGGACACCAAGGTCTATTGCCCCGGCCATATCGAATTCGGCGGGCGGCGGTTCCACTGCTGGAAGCGCGTGGGCCACGGCACCGTGCGCCTGGAGCAGAGCCTTTCGGAAAGCTGCGACGTCTATTACTACGACATCGCCCAGAAGGTCGGCATCGACAAGATCGCCGAGATGGGCCGCAAGCTGGGCCTTGGTCAGCGCTTCGACATCCCGATGTCGGCCATCACCGAAGGCATCATGCCCGACAAGCAGTGGAAGCTTGAACGGCACAAGCAGGACTGGCGCATCGGCGACACGATCAACGCCTCGATCGGACAGGGCTATGTGCTCACCTCGCCCCTGCAGCTTGCGGTGATGACCGCCCGCATCGCCAGCGGTCGGGCCGTCTCGCCGCGGCTTGTCCGGATGATCCGCGACCAGGAGTTGCCCACGGCGGACGCGCCGCCGCTGGACATCCCGCCGGAACATCTCGCCGCCGTCCGCAAGGGCATGTACGAGGTGGTGAACGGAGAACGCGGCACCGCCAAGTCCAGCCGGATCGTCGAGCCGACGATGGCCTTCGCGGGCAAGACCGGCACCAGTCAGGTCCGCAACATCACGGCGGCAGAACGCGCGGCAGGGGTCATCTCGAACGAGGACCTGCCCTGGAACCGGCGCGACCATGCGCTCTTCGTGGGCTACGCGCCCTACGAGGCGCCGCGCTATGCCATCGCCGTGGTGGTGGAACACGGCGGCGGCGGGTCCACGGCGGCTGCCCCCATCGCCCGCGACGTGATCCTGCGCGCGCTATATGGCGAAACGCCATCCCTCGAGGCATATCCTTCCAGCCAGCGCGGCCGCATCGAGACCATGCTGAAGGAGCTTCCGCTCCGCGACCCGGTCACCGGGCAGCCGCCCGCGAAGACCGAAACGTAAGGGGCGCGGGCGATGAGTTTCCTGGAATACCGCGTCAAGTTCGCGCCCACGGGCATCCGCAAGATCCTGTACATGAACTGGCCGCTCGTGGTGCTGATCATCGCGGTCGCCTCGGTCGGGTTCCTGATGCTCTACTCCATCGCGGGCGGGAACCTCGATACCTGGGCGCGGCCGCAGATGGAGCGCTTCGGCGTGGGCCTCGTCCTGATGTTCATCGTGGCGATGATCCCGATCTGGTTCTGGCGGTCGATGGCCGGGGTGGCCTATCTGGTGGCCTTCGTCCTTCTGCTCTTCGTCGAATTCTTCGGGGACGTCGGCATGGGCGCACAGCGCTGGATCGACCTTGGTTTCATCCGCCTGCAGCCGTCCGAGATGATGAAGTTCACGCTCGTGATGCTGCTTGCGGCCTATTACGACTGGCTCGACCCCAAGCGCGTCTCGCGGCCGCTCTACGTCCTGCTCCCGGTGCTGATCATCGTCGCGCCGACGATCCTGGTGCTGATGCAGCCGAACCTCGGCACCTCGCTGATGCTTCTGCTGGCCGGGGCCACAGTGATGTTCGTCGCGGGCGTGTCGCTGTGGTACTTTGCGGCGGTGCTGACGATGGGGATCGGCGCCATCGCCGGGGTGTTCCTCACCCGGGGCACGCCCTGGCAATTCCTGCACGACTACCAGTACCGCCGCATCGATACCTTCCTCGACCCCGCCGCCGATCCCCTGGGTGCGGGCTACAACATCATCCAGGCGAAGATCGCGCTGGGGTCGGGCGGATGGGGCGGCAAGGGCTTCATGCAGGGGACCCAGTCGCGGCTGAACTTCCTGCCGGAAAAGCACACCGACTTCATCTTCACCACGCTGGCCGAGGAATTCGGCTTCGTCGGCGCCTTCTCGCTGCTGGCGCTCTACGCGCTGATCATCGGCTTCTGCCTGGTCGCCGCCTGGCAGAACCGCGACCGCTTCTCCTCGCTTCTGATCATCGGGGTGGCCGCGAACTTCTTCTTCTACATCGCGGTGAACCTGTCGATGGTGATGGGCATGGCCCCCGTCGTGGGTGTGCCGCTGCCGCTGCTGTCCTACGGCGGATCGGCGATGATGGTGCTTCTGGTGGGCTTCGGGCTGGTGCAAAGCGCCCATGTCCACAGGCCGCGCTAGGTGCGCTTCGCCCCGCGGCATGGCCGTTTCCTGATCGCCTTTGCGCTTGGGCTCGGGGCAGGCACGGCGGCCAGGCTCCTGTCCGTCACCCCGGTCTTCGCGCTTCTTGTCGCGGTCGATGCCTTTTTCCTGATCTACCTCGTTCTGACCGCGCGCATCCTCGGCTCGACCACGGCCCAGGACCTGCGCCGCCATTCCGCCGAGGATGACGAGGGCGTCGCGCTGATCCTGGGTCTCGCGCTGGTCGCGGTCGTCGTCAGCATCACGGCGATCTTTCTGGTGGTGAACGCCGAAGCGAACACCTGGGGCGCCCGCCTTGCCGCGCTGGCTAGCCTGCCGCTGGGCTGGGCCACGATCCATGTGCTGGCCGGGTTCCACTACGCGCATCTGCATTACCGGGGGTCCGAGCCGGGCTTGCGTTTCCCCGGCAAGGCCGATCCCGACGCTTGGGATTTCCTCTATGCCAGCTTTACCATCGGCATGACCGCCCAGGTTTCGGACGTCGAGGTCGCCACGCGCGAGATGCGCCGCGCGGTGCTGGTGCATGGCGTGGCAAGCTTCTTCTACAACACCGGCATCCTGGCGCTGGCGGTGAATGCTGCCCTGACCGCACGGCCCTGATCGATTTCTTCGAAGAAATCGCACCGGAGCCCTTGAAGGCTCCGATCCGGAGTTTTCGAAAACTCCGGTCCCCGGCCAGACACCCGCGCGCGGGTAATCCTTGACAAATCCCTAACGCCCGCGCCCAACCTGTTGAAATCCTTCACCCTGAAATGCTGTCCACCGTGGACATACCGGAAGCGCCATGCCCCTGATCCTTTTCGCCGCCCCCGCCCTCTGGCCGGAATACCAGGACGCCCTGCCAGCCGCCCTGTCCGAGGCCGGGATCGACGCCCGCATCGTTCTGGAGGCCGATCCGGCGCAGGTCGACTACATCGTCTACGCCCCCGCCTCGCCCCTGCAGGACTTCACCCCCTACACCCGGACGAAGGCCGTCCTGAACCTCTGGGCGGGGGTAGAGCGGATCGTCGGCAACCCCACCCTCACCCAACCCCTCTGCCGGATGGTCGATCCAGGCCTGACCGAGGGGATGGTGGAATGGGTCGTGGGCCACACCCTTCGCCACCACCTCGGGATGGACCGCCACATCGTGAACCCGTCCCACACCTGGGACCCGACCTGCCCACCCTTGGCCCGCGAACGTCCGGTGACGATCCTTGGCATGGGTGCCCTCGGCTCCGCCTGCGCAGGCGCCCTCCGCGCCCTGAACTTCCCCGTCACCGGCTGGAGCCGCACCGAGAAGCCCGGCCAGCTTCACGGCGAGCACGGCCTTCGCGCGGCCCTGTCCACCGCGCAGATCCTCGTCACCCTCCTGCCGAAGACGCCCCAGACAGAGAACCTTCTGAACGCAGACCGCCTCGCCCTCCTACCGCAGGGCGCGGTCATCCTGAACCCCGGACGCGGCGCGCTGATCGACGACGAGGCGCTCCTCGCCGCGCTGGATGCGGGCCACATCGGCCATGCCACGCTGGACGTCTTCCGCGTGGAGCCGCTGCCGCAGGACCACCCGTACTGGTCGCATCCGCAGGTCACCGTCACACCCCACATCGCCGCCGACACCCGCGCCGTCACCTCGTCCCGGGTCATCGCCGAGAACATCCGGCGCGGCGAGGCCGGGGAGCCCTTCCTCCACCAGGTCGACCGCGCGCGGGGCTACTGACCGCCGCTCATCGCTTCCTGCGGTCGCTCTTCGCTGACCGCCCGCGAGGAGCGACCGAAGGAAGCGAGGAGCCGTCCCGGAGCGCAACAGGTCGGGAATGGAACAGCCGCCTCCGGCCCGCCATGCCAGCCTGCCGCCCAAACGAGGGCAGAACATGAAATACGGAACGGGCGTGGCGCTGTGTCTGGCGGCGGGGACCATCTGGTCACTGATGGGCCTGGGCTTGCGTCAGATCGAGGAAGCCTCGGTCTGGCAGATCCTGTTCTGGCGGTCGGTCGGGATGATCCCGGTCCTTCTGGGCTTCATGTGGTGGACCTCGCACGGGCACCCCATCGCAGCGCTTCGGGCCGTCGGGCTGGCCGGCGTCGCGGGCGGCCTCGGCCTCGTCCTCGCCTTCGCTGGCGCGATCTACGCCTTCCAGACCACCACCGTCGCCAATGCCGTCCTTCTCTTCGCGGCCTCCCCTTTCGTGGCCGCAGTCCTCGGCTGGTTGATCCTGCGCGAGGCGGTGCGTCCCGCGACCTGGATCGCCATCGCCATCGCCGTCTTCGGCATGTACCTGATGGTCAGCGACGGGCTTCAGACCGGGGCCATAGCCGGGAACCTGGCCGCGCTGGCCTCCGCGGCAGGCTTCGGCATCTTCTCGGTCGCGCTGCGCTGGGGCCGGGTCGGCGACATGATGCCCGTGGCCTTTCTGGGCAGCATCTTTTCCACCCTCTTCGCGGCCGGCGTCCTGATCTTCCTGGGCGAACCGATCCTCGCTTCCCCGCGCGACATGGCGGTGGCCTTCGCCATCGGCTTTTTCGTCGTGGCAATGGGCATGGTGCTTTTCACCCTTGGCAGCCGGGTGGTGCCGGCCGCCGAGCTGACGCTCCTCTCGCTGGTCGAGGTGCTGCTGGGCCCGATCTGGGTCTGGCTCGCGCTTGGCGAGACGGCGAGCCAGAACACGCTGATCGGGGGAGGCGTGCTTCTGTGCGGCGTGGTCTTCAACGCGGTGATGGGCGCGCGCAGGCCCCGGAACGAGGGGGTTGCGGAAACCTCCTGACCTGTGAATGATTGATCAAATTCGCGGGCCACGAAGAAGCACCGCGAGTCCCGGGGAGAGTGATCAGATGCGGTCCGAGCCGCAAGATACCGCGCAGGGTCCCTGCTGGCCCCGCAAGCCTGAATTCGGCGGGGCGTCGAGGTTTCATCCCTTCGACCCCGGGGCCGAGGCCCCTCCCCTAAACCGACATTTCAGGAAAGAGGCACGACATGCCCGGTAATCTGACCCTAGACGAATTGAAGAAGGCCGTGAAATCCGGCGAAATCGACACCGTGATCGCGGCTGGCATCGACATGCAGGGCCGCCTGATGGGCAAGCGCTTCCACGCGCAGTTCTTCGTGGACGGCGGCTATGACGAGACGCATTGCTGCAACTACCTGCTGACCGTGGACATGGAGATGAACACGGTCCAGGGCTACAAGTCCTCCAGTTGGGAGACGGGCTATGGCGACTACACGCTGAAGCCCGACCTTCGGACGCTGCGCCGCATCCCCTGGCTTCCCGGCACCGCGCTGGTGCTGGGCGACACGCAGGACCATGCGACCCATGCCGACGTGCCCCACGCGCCCCGGTCGATCCTGAAGCGGCAGGTGGAACGCGCCCGGGCGATGGGCTTCGAGCCGATGATGGCGACGGAGCTGGAGTTCTATCTCTTCGAGAACTCCTACGAGAACCTGCGCGACGGGGGGCTGAATGCCCTGCGGACCGTGGGCGGCTACAACGAGGATTACCACATCTTCCAGACCACCAAGGAAGAGGACGTGATGCGCGCCGTGAGGAACGGGCTTTATGGCGCGGGGATCCCGGTGGAGAACTCCAAGGGCGAGGCCGAGGCGGGGCAGGAGGAGATCAACTACAAGTACTCTGACGCGCTGGATACGGCCGACAACCACGTCATCATCAAGAACGCGATCAAGGAAATCGCCTGGTCCAAGGGCAAGTCGGTGACTTTCATGGCCAAGTACGACCACCGCCGCGCGGGGTCGTCCAGCCATATCCACCAGAGCCTGTGGTCCACTGACGGAAAGGCCAGCTTCGCGGATCACCATGACCAGCACGGCATGTCCGACCTGATGAAGCACTACCTGGCCGGTCAGCTGCACCATGCCCGAGACATCACGGCCTTCCTTGCGCCCTACGTGAACAGCTACAAGCGCTTCACCATCGGCATGTTCGCGCCCACCAAGGCGGTCTGGAGCGCCGACAACCGCACCGCGGGCTTCCGCGTCTGCGGGGTGCATACCAAGGCCGTGCGGGTGGAATGCCGCATTCCGGGGTCCGACGTGAACCCCTACCTCGCCTGCGCGGCGCTGCTGGCGGCGGGTCTGGACGGGATCGAGAAGAAGATGGCGCTCGAGCCCGAGATGAAGGGCGACATGTACAATACCAAGGGCATCCGCGAGATCCCGCATACCCTGCGCGAGGCGGCGGAGCTTCTCAACAAGTCCACGATGCTGCGCGAGGCCTTTGGCGACGACGTGATCGACCACTACCACCACGCCGCCCAGTGGGAGATTTCCGAGACCGACCGCGTCGTCACGGATTTCGAACGCGAGCGGCTCTTGGAACGCGCGTAAGGGGGACGCGATGGACAGGTGGACAGGCGGATGTCAGTGCGGAGCGGTGCGCTATGCGTTCACCACCCGGCCGGACAACGCCTGCCTCTGCCATTGCCGCATGTGCCAGAAACAGGTCGGCGGGCCCTTCGCCGCCTGGGCCGGGTCGCACCGCGACAACTTCCAGCTGACGCGAGGCACGCTGGCCCATTTCCAAAGCTCCGCCGACGCGCTCCGCGGCTTCTGCCGGGACTGCGGCACGCCCCTGACCTACGAGGCGCTCTCGCGTCCCCGGATCGAGGTCACCATCGGCTCGCTCGACCGCCATGCCGAGCTTCGGCCCGAGCACAACGTCGGGACCGAGGCAATGGAGCATTGGCTGACCGGGATCGCGACGCTGCCCTCGACCCGGACGGGCGAGGGCGATAATGGCGTCGGCGACACCGTGGAGCGCTTCGACCTGATCCGGCACAGCAACCTTCAGCATCCCGACCACGACACCGCGGTCTGGCCGCCGAACCGAATGTAGGTCGGGGCTAGCCCCGACTCTTTGAAAACGGCGGGGCAGGCCCCGCCCTACGAGGACGAAATGAAACCTATCCAACTGATCTCTCCGGTCGACGGCCGGGTCTACGCCGAGCGGACGCCGCTTTCGCCCACCGAAGCGCTGGCCGCCGTCGCCCGCGCGAAAGCCGCGCAGAAGCCCTGGGCCGCCCGTCCACTGGAGGAACGCATCGCCCTGGTCAAGGCTGGCGTTGCAAAGCTGAACACGATGACCGACGTCGTGGTCGAGGAGATCGCCTGGCAGATGGGCCGCCCCACCCGCTACGGCGGCGAGTTCGGCGGCGTCAATGCCCGCACTGACTATATGGCGTCGATCGCAGCGAAGACTCTTGCGCCGGAGATGATCGAGGACAGCGACAAGTTCCGCCGTTACCTCGCCCGCGAACCCGTGGGCGTCGTCTTCATCATCGCGCCGTGGAACTACCCTTACCTCACCACGATCAACACCCTTGTCCCCGCGCTGATCGCCGGGAACACAGTCGTCCTCAAGCACGCCTCGCAGACGCTGCTGGTGGGTGAACGGCTGGCCGAGGCCTTCCATGCGGCGGGCGTGCCGGAGGACGTGTTCCAGAACGTTGTCCTCGACCACGCCACCACGGAAGCCCTGATCGCCAAGCGCAGCTTCGGCTTCGTGAACTTCACCGGCTCGGTCGGCGGCGGGCAGGCCATCGAACGCGCAGCCGCTGGCACCTTCACGCCGCTCGGGCTGGAGCTTGGCGGCAAAGACCCCGGCTACGTGCGCGAGGACGCGAACCTAGACCTCGCCGTCGACGTGCTGATGGACGGCGCGATGTACAACGCGGGGCAGTGCTGCTGCGGGATCGAGCGCATCTATGTCCACGAAAAGCTCTTCGACAGCTTCGTCGAGAAGTCCGTCGCCTGGGTCGGCCAGCTGAAGCTTGGCAACCCCTTCGACGCCTCCACCACCCTCGGCCCGATGGCGCACAAGCGCTTCGCCCAGACCGTGCGGGACCAGACCGCCGAGGCCATCGCCAAGGGGGCGAAGCCGCTTCTCGACCCGAAGAAGTTCGCCGATGACGGGGGCGCCTACCTCGCGCCGCAGATCCTGGTCAACGTCGACCACTCCATGCGCGTCATGAAGGAGGAATCCTTCGGCCCCGTCGTCGGCATCATGCCGGTGAAATCGGACGCCGAGGCCATCGCCCTGATGAACGACTCGCCCTATGGCCTGACCGCGAGTATCTGGACCCAGGACTACGACACCGCGGCGGCGCTTGGTGCGCAGATCGAAACCGGGACGGTGTTCATGAACCGGGCCGACTACCTGGACCCGGCGCTGACCTGGACCGGGGTCAAGGACACCGGGCGGGGCACGTCGCTTTCCTATCTCGGGTTCCATTCGGTGACCCGGCCGAAATCCTATCACCTCAAGAAAGTCTGAGACCATGACCCACAACGTTCCCAACCGGAACTGGTCCTACCCCACTGCGATCAAGTTCGGCGTCGGCCGGATCGCCGAGCTGGCCGACCATGCGAAAAGCATCGGCCTGACCAAGCCGCTTCTCGTGACCGACAAGGCGCTGGCAAGCCTGCCGATCACCAAGGGCGCGCTCGACGTGCTGGAGGCCGGTGGCCTTGGCCGCGCGGTCTTTTCCGACGTGGACCCGAACCCGAACGAGATCAACATGGCAGCCGGGATCGAGGTTTACCTCGCCGGCGGCCATGACGGGGTGATCTGCTTCGGTGGCGGCTCGGCGCTCGACCTCGGCAAGATGATCGCCCTCATGGCGCACCAGCCGAAGAAGCTGAAGGTCTGGCAGCTGGAGGATATCGACGACTGGTACACCCGCGCCGATGCCTCGAAGATCGCGCCGATCATTGCGGTGCCGACGACGGCGGGGACGGGGTCGGAAGTGGGCCGGGCGGGGGTGCTGACGAACAGTGAAACCCACAAGAAGAAGATCATCTTCCACCCGAAGCTGATGCCCGCCGTCACGATTTGCGACCCCCAGCTCACCACCGGGATGCCGAAGTTCATTACCGCAGGCACCGGCATGGACGCGCTGGCGCATTGCCTGGAGGCGTTCTCCAGCCCCTTTTACCACCCGATGTCCCAGGGCATCGCGCTGGAAGGGATGCGGCTGGTGTTCGAGAACCTGCCGAAGGTCTATGCCGACCCGAACGACCTCGACGCCCGCGCGCACATGATGTCGGCGGCGGCGATGGGGGCGGTGGCGTTCCAGAAGGGTCTGGGGGCGATCCATGCCCTCAGCCACCCGATCGGAGCGGTCTACAACACCCACCACGGCACGACGAACGCGGTGGTTATGCCGATGGTGCTGGACTTCAACCGGAAAGCCGTGAAGGACCGGCTGGCCTCGGCCGCGGCCTATTGCGGGATCAAGGGCGGCTACAAGGGCTTCTATCAGCGCATCCTGGACCTGCGGACGACGCTGAACATCCCGGAGACCCTGACCAAGCTGGGCGTCAAGGACCCCGACCTCGACACCCTGACCAAGATGGCGCTGGAGGACCCGTCCTGTGGCGGCAATCCAGTCAAGATGACCAAGAAGAACACCCGCGCCCTCTTCGAGGCCTGCCTGTAGGGTGGGCAGCTTGCCCACCCTACCGATGGGTGCGCCCGGGGGATGACGTTGCGCGAGACGACCGACATTGCCGTGATCGGAGCCGGGGTCATCGGCCTGACCATCGCGCTGGAACTGATCGACCAGGGCCATGAGGTGGTGCTGGTCGATCCCGGCCAGCCCGGCATGGGCGCAAGCTATGGCAACGCCGGGACCATCGCCGGGTATGCCACCAGTCCCGTCGGTACGCCGGATGTCCTGCGCAGTCTCCCGTCGCTGCTAGTCTCGAAGACCTCGCCGCTCGCCATCCGCCACCGGGCACTGCCGAGCCTCACCCCCTGGCTGATGCGGTTCCTCTGGCAATCCCTTCCCGCGCAGGCCGAGCGGAACGCCCGCAGCCTTGCGGCCCTTCTGACCGGCGCGGCGGAGATGTGGGACGACCTGGCGCTGCGGGTGCAGGGGGCGGGCATCCTGCAACGGCGGGGGTGTCTTTATCTTTACGAAAGCCCCAAGGCCTTTACCCAGGCCTGGACCGAGCTTGACCAGCGCCGCAAGCTGGGGGTCGAGGTTGACCTCGTCGGCCCCGACCGGCTGGCGGAGCTGGAGCCGAACCTGCCGCCGGGCCTCGGCGGGGCGGCCTTCTTCACCGGGGCGACCTTCCTGGACGATCCGGGCCGGATGATGGGGCTTATCGCTGCAGCGGTACTGGAGAAGGCCCGCCATATCCAAGCCCGGGCCGAGCGGCTGGAGCGGCGGCCCGATGGCGTTGTGATCGAAGGGCCGGGCCTGCACCTGCACGTCCGCCGGGTGGTGATCGCCGCTGGGGCGCATTCGCGAGACCTCGCGCGACAGGCCGGGGACCGCATCCCCCTGGATACCGAGCGCGGCTACCATGTCGAATGGGACATGGCCGAACCGCTTCTGTCGCGCCCGTCCTGCCCCACCTCGCGCGGCTTCTACCTCTGCCCGATGGCGGGCCGGTTGCGCGTTGCTGGCACGGTGGAACTGGGCGGGCTGACCCTGCCGCCCTCACCTCACCGGGTCGCCAGGTTGGTGGAAGGCGCACGGGCCTTCTTTCCCGACCTCGGACCACCGGACCGCGAGTGGATGGGCTTTCGCCCCTCGCTTCCCGACAGCCTGCCGGTCATCGGCCGCTCCTCCGGCGGTGAGGACGTCCTTCTCGCCTTCGGGCACGGGCATCTCGGCATCACGATGGCACCGGTCACGGCGCGGATCGTGGCGGACCTTCTGAAGGGCCGCGATCCCGGTCCGGCCGCCAAGGCATGTCGGCCGGACCGGTTCTAGGCCTGGAATTATTCGATCGACGACGGCGGGGGCGGCGGGGTGTCGTCATCGTCATCGCCGCAGGCGATGGCGCAGAGGAGGATCCCGCCGATGATCACCGGGACGATCCAGCCGGACCGCGGCGCGGCTTCTTCAACGACGACATCGGGCTGGACTTCCTCTTCGATCACGATCGGCCCACCGGCCAGGGCGGCAGTGGAGGAAAGCGCCATGGACAGCGCAAGGATGGGGGCAACCAGTTTCATGGGGGGTCCTTTCTAGGAGCGACAGTGCAGGCAAACCGCAGCACGGAGCGGTTGGTTCCCGCCCCCGCAAAACCGCGACGAACTGTGGCGGCAGTGCAACAGCGCGGGAGGTCCGGGAAAAGGAAAAGCCCGGTGGCAGCGGCACCGGGCTTCCCGTGACCCGACCTGCGCGGGACACCTTAGAAACTTGCTGGAAGGACGGCGCTTGCAGGCTCGCCTTCCATGTCACTCACCATATTCCGATCTCGCCCGGCCGCCAATCTATCTGAAGATGAAAGGGCATACCCGAAAGTATAGCGGCCCGTCCCGGTCAGGCGTAGATCCCCGCCCAGCGGTTGATCAGTTGCCCCTGCAACCGGCGCGCGCGGCCGGTCCAGGCCTTGCCGCCCTCCGGCTCTTCCCTGAGTGCCACCGGGACCGCATCGCGCCGGGCGGGGTCGCCCGAGAAGATGGCAAAGACCAGTTCCCGCCCGCCCGGCGGAACGATGTGTCCAGCGAGGCCCGACACGAAGTTCAGCGTGCCGGACTTGGCCAGGACCTTGACCGGGTGGCCCTCGATCACCTTGCCCTTGTCGTCCTTCATGCCCACGTCGCGCAGGATCTGCTGCAGCCCCCGCCGCTCGCGCCCGGCCTGCACCAGGACCCTGGCCATCCCCGCGGCCGTCACGCGCGAGGCGCCGCCCAGTCCCGAATGGTCGTGAAGGTCGAAGCCGACACCGAAGGTCGCCCGCACCCAGTCCGACATCGCCCGGCCCGAGGCCTCCAGCGAGGCCTGCCCCGAGGCGGTCAGCCCCACGCATTCCGCCGTCAGGTTGGTGGAGTATCTCAGCATGTCCCGCAGCACCTCCGGCAGCGGTTCGCTTTCCACGCGCCCGATCTCCCGTCCCGCGGGCAGGGATGCCACGCGCTCTCCGGCCTCCAGCCGGATGCCCTGCGCCCGGGCCAGCGTGCGGAAGACCTCGGCAACATAGGCGCCGGGGTCGCGGACCGGAAGCCAGCGGCTGCCGCCCTTGCCCAGCGCGCTTGATGCCACGGTCCATTCCTCGACCCGGCCCCGGCCGTAGGTGAAGAGCGGGGCCTCGCGCTGCGCCACGGCAACCCGGACCATGCCCACCTGCGGCAGGAAGCGCTCGCCCCGGGCATCGACGGTGGTCTGCCAGTCGCCCGAGACCCGCTTCCATTCGAAGTGCACGCGGTTGAAGTTCAGGCAGAGGCCCGAGATGGCGGCATTGTAACCAACGTGGTCAGGCTGGTCCGGCGCGATCCCGTCCAGACGCGGCAGCGCGCCGTCCCAGTAGCGGAACCGCCCCGTCGCGCCCTTCAGCCCCGATTGCGCCAGCCGCGCCACAAGGTCGCCCAGCTGGTCGGTCTGCAGTGTCGGATCGCCGCCCCCGGCCAGTACGATATCGCCCTGCACCATCCCGTTGGAGACCGGTCCGGTCGCAAGAACCCGCGTCACGAAACGGTAGCCCGCGCCCAGCTTCTCCAGCGCGTAAAGCGAAGTGACCGCCTTCGACACGCTGGCAGGCGGCAGCGCCAGGTCTGGCTCGCGCGCTTCCAGAAGGGTGCCGGTCTGCGCGTCCATCAGCACATAGGCGACCGACCCGCCCAGCTTGGCCGCCGCGATCAGGTCCGACGCATCCAGCGGTCCCTTGGCCGCAGGCACCGCCGCCTTGCCGCCGCGCGCGACGGGCCGGGGCGAGTTCTCCATGACCTCGGCCACCGCCGGGAAGGCCGCCCCGGCCAGAAGCCCGGCCAGCATCATCCGTCGCGAAATCCGCATCCCGCCCCTCCGTTTGGCATGGTGATAGCTGCATCCCCGCCGATTCCGCCAGTCCGTCGTCCTCACCCCGGATCGCACTTGCGTGAGCAAATTATCTGACTATAGTCCGATAAATTGCCTGACTGGAGTCCGACATGCTGGATGATATCTCCCGCCTACGCCGTTTCAACCGCGCCGTCACGCGAGAGGTCGGGGCACTGGACACCTCGTTCCTTGGCCGCGGGCGTCCACTGGGCGCCGCGCGGGTGTTGCAGTTGGTCCGCCCCGAAGGCACGGACGTCGCGGTGATCCGCGACCGGCTTTCGCTCGACTCGGGGCTGACCAGCCGCTTCCTGCGCAGCCTGGAACGCGAAGGGCTGATCGTCACCGGCAGCGACCCCGAGGATCGCCGCCGCCGGATCGCCCGGCTGACCGCGAAGGGCCAGGCGGAAATGGCGGCATACGAGGCGATCGGCTACGACCGCGCTGCCCGGCTGATTGCCAAGGCCGGCCCAAGGGCCGATGAGGTCATCGCTGCCATGGACCTGATCGCCACGCTTCTCAACCGCGACCAGCTCGACATCCGGCAGGCCGATCCCGACAGTCCCGAGGCCCTGTCCTGCCAGCAGGCCTATTTCGACGAGATCCTGGCCCGTGTCGCGATTGCCAAGCCCGAGTATTTCCCGCTGCCCGATCCGGGCGCAGACAGCTACCGCCCGCCGCAGGGCCGCTTTCTGGTGGCCTGGTCCGACGACCTGCCCGTTGGCTGTGTCGCGCTGCGGCCGCTGGATGACCGGATAGCCGAGGTCAAGCGCCTCTGGGTCGATGCCTCGGCCCGCGGCCAGGGTCTTTCCCGCCGCCTGATGGCCGCGATCGAAGCGGAAGCGCGGGCGATGGGCTATCAGCGGCTGCGGCTTGACACCAACTCGGCCCTGACCGAGGCGATTGCGCTTTATCGTGCGACCGGCTGGACCGACATCCCGCCTTACACCACCCCGCCTGCGGATGTCTGGATGGAAAAGGTCCTCTGACGGACGCCCCCCGCATGATCCCAGCGACGAGAAGCCGAAGGCGCACGAGGAGCGATCCTAACGCCCCGACTTCCACCCGCCGCTCGCCCGGATCTCGGTCGAGGACGCATCGTTCATCGGCAGATTCACGAAGGCCCAGACCGGAGGCCGCCGCCCGCGCAGCGTCTCGCCCCGGTCGACCTGATGCACCCGGAACGCCCGCGCCGCCACCGACAGCCGCGCCTGCACCCCCGACCCCGGCCGCGCGAGCACCCCGACCGCCACGCTGCGCAGGATGTCCCGCCAGCGCCCCCAGCGATGGAACTGCACCAGGTTGTCCGCGCCCATCAGCCAGACGAAGGTGACCCCCGGATAGATGGCCTTCAGCCGGTCAATGGTATCCGCCGTCGCCCGCGTCCCCAGTTGCTCTTCCAATGCCGTGATCTTCACCCGCGGGTCCTGCATCACCGCCCGCGCCCGCGCCAGTCGGTCCGCCATCGGCGCCGGCTGCCGCGCCTTCAGCGGGTTCGCGGGCGTCACCAGCCACCAGACCTGGTCCAGCCCCATCCGCTTCAGCGCCTCGCGGGTGATATGCACATGCCCCTCATGCGCCGGATCGAACGACCCGCCGAGCAGCCCCACGACCATGCCCCTGGTCGCCACTGGAAACCCCTGCCGCATCTGCGTGACATCCACCTCTTGCAGCACAGCTTGCAAAGGCCGCCCGGAACGTCAAGCGCCTGCCGTGCAACGCCACTTTGGACGGTTCGGCCGTTTCGATGCGGTCCGATGATCGTTGCGCAGGATGCATCCTCGTCGAGGACCGGCCTCTCCCGCAGCCCAGGCCTGCGAGGTCAGAGCGTTTCCAGAAAGACCAACGTCCAGAACGCGACCCCGCTCAAAAGGAGGCCAAGGGCCGCCACCCTCAGCGTCTTCAGCTGGAACCGCGGGGGAGCGAAGCCGCTCAAGAGCTCCGCTTCTGCAACCCGGATGACCCGTCGCCAGAAGTAAAGCCCGATCAGCGTTCCGTGCATCAGAATGATGTTCATCGCGAACAGGACTGCTCCAGGCAGGTCGTAGACTGTCATGTCCTGGGTACGAAGCATGATGATCCCCGCCATGACCGCAACGCCCACCGCTGTCGCGGCAATCCAGACGGCTAGCAGGACCGCAAGGCCGGCCCGGCCCCTGCGCAGCTGTCGGGCCGCCATGACGCCACCCACGAGACCGATCACCGGACCCGAGAAGAGGACACCGAAATCCAGCACGACCGCCAGGGACTCGTAGCCGTAGGTTTCGTAGGGAACTGGCCGGATCCAGTCCCGGATGCTGATTCCGATCAACAGGGCAAGGATATTCACAGCCAGGCCCGTCGCAAACCCCTTCAGAACGGAAAACAGCGCCCATTCGAAGATATCGGTTCTGCAGAACCGGTCTGCCGCAAGGGGCACCGTCCGGACCCAGCGGATGGCATCCAACATCCGCCCCCCCTTTTCTTGGACCGTCACATTGTCTATCTACCGCGACGACCCCCACTCATGAAAGCGTTTCCTATGGCCAGCTACCAGTACGTCTACCACATGGAGAACGTCTCCAAGACCTACCCGGGTGGCAAGACCTGCTTCGAGAACATCCACCTGAACTTCCTGCCCGGCGTGAAGATCGGCGTCGTCGGCGTCAACGGCGCGGGGAAATCCACGCTCCTGAAGATCATGGCCGGGATGGACAAGGACTTCAAAGGCGAGGCCTGGGCCGCCAAGGGCGCCAAGGTCGGCTACCTCGCGCAGGAGCCCTACCTCGACCCTGCGCTCACCGCGAAGGAAAACGTCATGCTCGGCGTGGCCGCCCAGCAGGCGATCCTCGACCGCTACAATGAACTCGCGATGAACTACTCGGACGAAACCGCGGACGAGATGGCGCAGCTGCAGGACCAGATCGACGCTCAGAACCTGTGGGAACTTGAAGCCACCGTCGGCGTCGCGATGGACGCGCTCCGCTGCCCGCCGGACGATGCCGATGTCACCACGCTCTCGGGCGGGGAACGCCGCCGGGTCGCGCTCTGCAAGCTCCTCCTCGAAAAGCCCGACATGCTGCTTCTCGACGAACCGACCAACCACCTCGATGCGGAGTCCATCGCCTGGCTGCAGAAGCACCTGATCGACTACAAGGGCACCATCCTGATCGTCACCCACGACCGCTACTTCCTGGACGACATCACCGGCTGGATCCTGGAACTCGACCGCGGCCGGGGCATTCCTTACGAGGGCAACTACTCCGCCTGGCTTGACCAGAAGGCCAAGCGGATGGCGCAAGAGGCGCGTGAGGACAAGTCCAAGCAGAAGGCGCTGGAAAAGGAACTGGAGTGGATCCGCTCCGGCGCCAAGGCGCGGCAGGCCAAGGGCAAGGCCCGCCTCAACCGCTACAACGAGATGGCAAGCCAGACCGTCACCGAACGCGCCACCACCGCGCAGATCATCATCCCGAACGGCGAGCGTCTGGGCAACAAGGTGATCGAGGTCGAGGGCCTGAAGAAGGCGATGGGCGACAAGCTTCTGATCGAGGACCTGTCGTTTGTTGTTCCTCCGGGAGCCATCGTCGGCGTCATCGGCCCGAACGGTGCGGGCAAGTCGACCCTGTTCCGCATGATCACCGGCCAGGAACAACCCGACGCCGGCACGATCAAGCTGGGTGAGACGGTGAAACTCGCCTACGTCGACCAGTCGCGCGACGCCTTGGACCCGAACAAGAACGTGTGGGAGGAAATCTCCGGCGGGGCCGAGGTCATCCACCTGGGCGACATGGCGATGAACTCCCGCGTCTACACCGGGGCCTTCAATTTCAAGGGGACGGACCAGCAGAAGAAGGTCGGGTTGCTCTCAGGCGGGGAACGCAACCGCGTCCACATGGCCAAGCTGTTGAAATCCGGCGGCAACGTGCTGCTCCTCGACGAACCGACCAACGACCTCGACGTCGAGACCCTGCAGGCCCTGGAAGCCGCCATCGAAGACTTCGCCGGCTGCGCGATCATCATCAGCCACGACCGCTTCTTCCTCGACCGCCTCTGCACCCACATCCTCGCCTTCGAGGGCGACGCCCATGTGGAATGGTTCGAGGGCAACTTCCAGGCCTACGAGGAAGACAAGGTCCGTCGCCTGGGCCCAGACGCGCTGGAGCCGAAGCGGGTGAAGTACAAGCGGTTTGCGCGGTGAGGGGAATCCAGTTCGAGATTTACATTACCTCCGCCGTTCCCGTTTTCGCGTTACTTTCGCAATCGAACTTGAGTTTGACTTTAGGTCGCACGTTGATATCATTCCTCTAATGTGACTGAGGGATAGACGATGCGCTGCCCAAGAGTTCTCCTTTTGCTCGCCTTTTGGATGTCTTTTGCTTCCACGGCGCAATCGCAAGGTGATAAATTCTTCGAGGATAGTGAAGTAGCGCTTGCAGCTCAACGGGTACTTTCAGGAGAGTGTAACTCAGAGTGTGACTTTGGCGAATATCGGGTCCGCACGTGGGCACCTCCTATGGAAGTGACTGCCGACCATATTGCTGCGGCAGGATTTAGGTTTTTCTTCATTACCGCAAATACACCCGAGCGCTGTGGCGCAAGTTCGTGTATGGAAGCATTTGTCATGGCCAATTCACTTGGAGCAGGCATCATAGCCGAAGGCATGGGCGTTGATCCGGCCCGTTACATTGGCCCATTGGGCGAATTATTTTCAGGTCTGAAATACGAAATTGTGTTTGACCAACCGGCAGGACGGTTCTGTAGTGGACCAAATATTTCTTTAGGTGCACCACTGGACAAGGCAACCATTGAGAGGGTCTTTGTTGGGTCGCGTATGGTCGGTGTGAACTCCAAGAATGAGTCGTGGGAAGAAAATCTCAGTGACGACGGCACTACCCTCTTCGTGAATTCGGCCGGTGAGCGTTTTGAGGGGCGCTACACGATCAATGGAGACAGGAAAGGTCAACTCTGCTTCTCCTATGGCACGTCTGAGTCTTGGCGCTGCAAAATTGTGCAGCCATGTGGAACCTCATTTGTTCTTGTGAGCACTGAAAGCGGTGAACACACATCACTTATAACTTCTGTCTCTAAAGGAGCCAGTTCGGAGCTTGGCTCGACTTCGAGCTTGGAAGACGATCAACCGCAATCGACCAACAATTCCGAGTCGAATGCAGTCCACGCAGAAATTGCGGCTTGCCGAAAGATTGAGAACGATATTGCGCGACTAGAGTGCTTTGATGGAACTGAAGGTACCAATTCGAATACCGTTGAAGTCCCCAAGCCAATCTTTGGCTCGACTGATGCTTTGCGTCTTGGCCGGCTGCTTACGTTCGGTCCGATTAGGGTAAGCGTCGATAAGCAGCGCTGCTTGATTGCGGTTCAAGACATTCGCGATCTGCAGAGCGCCGGTGATTTCAATAGCGGGGGTTGGAGCGATTTCCTTGGCAGTACTTCAAATGGGGTCAGTGTTGTGGGTCAGCGGCGAGACATCGTGAGCATACCGTTGGGCAGCATCGATATGGCCCAATCTGGCTCTTATCAGAACGAAGGCATACTGATTGTAACAGAGAGCGACGCGCTCATCATGCGAGATAGGGAAGATAAGGATTTCTCGACTGGAAAGACGCAACGTGAACAGAAGACTTCCCGAGATTACCTCCTTCGTACTGCATCGCCGTATGACGCCGCTCCTGCCTTGAAGCTAATTGCCGCCGCGAACGAATCCTGCAAGCAGGTCGGAGACTAGTACCGTCCATAAGTTTAGAGCACAGGCCGACGCACCGGTATCACGGTCTGAACGAAGTCTGGAATAACAAACCTTCTCCACTCGCGCTTTCGCGCCTTTCCGCCATTCTGGACACGGCAGAGCGAAACCCTTAACATCCCCCTAACGTCCACACCCAACCCCTTGATTTCCCTGACCCCGAAATCCTGTCCTGCGTGGACAGCCCCCCTTGCGGCCCCTACACTCACGCCGAACCGGAGGCCGCCATGCCCGACTACCAGACCCTCATCGACGCCCCCACCTGGGCCTTCATCCAGAAGACCAACGCCTCCTACCCCGAGAACACCGCCACCCTCTCCATCGCCGACCAGCGGGCGATCTACGACCGGATGTGCGCGGCCTTCGACACCCCCTACCCGCCCGGAGTGACCTCCCACGACCAGCCCATCGCCGGCGTCCCCTGCCGGGTCTACCCAGGGAACCAGCCCACCGTCCTCTACCTCCACGGCGGCGGGTACGTGGTCGGCGGCATCCACTCCCACGACGGGGTCTGCGCCGACATCCGCGCCGCCACCGGCCTCACCGTCGTCTCGGCCGACTACCGCCTCTCCCCCGAACACAAGCACCCCGCCGCCTTCGACGACGCCTGCGCCGTGGCCCGCGCCCTCGCCCAGCAAGGCCCCCTGATCCTCGTCGGCGACAGCGCCGGAGCCAACCTCGCCGCGGCCACCTGCCATGCCCTCCGCGGCCACTCGCAGATCAAGGGCCAGGTCCTGATCTACCCCGGCCTCGCCGGCGATCTCTCAAGGGGCAGCTACCTCACCCACGCGAACGCCCCCATGCTGACCCGCGACGACGTTCTCTTCTACAAGGACATCCGCCACGACGGACCCGCGCCGGAGGGGGATCCGACCGTCAGCCCTCTGCAGGATACCGACTTCACCGCCCTTCCCCCGACCCTCGCCATCGCCGCCGAATGCGACCCCCTCGCTGACGACGCCCCCGCCTACGCGGAGAAGATCACCGCTGCCGGGGGGCGCGCCCATGCCATCACTGAACCCGGTCTCGTCCACGGCTACCTCCGCGCCCGGCACTCCGTCCCTCGGGCGAGGGACAGCTTCCAGCGGATCACCCAGACGATCACCAGCTTTGCCGAAGGTCGCTGGCCCTTCTGACTAAGGAACCGCCCGGCCCTGATCGGCGTTCTTTCGCCGAACGGGGCCACCCCGGCCCCGGAAGCGAAAGGGCAAGCCATGACGCTCGGCACCATCCTCATCATCATTCTTGTGCTCATCCTCATCGGCGCACTGCCGAGCTGGGGCTACTCACGGTCCTGGGGCTATGGTCCTTCGGGCGTGGTCGGGGTTCTGCTGGTGATCCTGCTGATCCTGGTCCTGATGGGTCGCGTCTGACCGGGCCGATCAAGACAGGGGCGCGCAGCGGATGCGCGCCCTTCTGCTGATACGGCGCGCAACACAGATGCCTGCTGAACGCCCGCGACCAACCCGTTGGAATCACTAGAATCACCTGCCCTGCCCACCGTGGACACCGCACCGGGAACCGCGCCCGCGGCCCCGGCGTTTACCCGGCAACCACCATTTGAAGGAGAACCCCATGAAAGGCGCTCTTGCCTGGCTGATCGGCATTCCGATCCCGATCATCATCATCCTCTACCTGCTTGACGTGTTCTAAGCAGGCGGGCCGAGGTCAGCCCCGCTCGATCTCGGCCCCAAGGCCCCGCATCAGGCCCTCGAAGATCGGGAACGAGGTCTGGATGGGCGAGCCGTCGTCCACCGTGACCGGGGCCCTTGCGGCCAGTCCGCAGACAAGGAAGCTCATCGCGATCCGGTGGTCGATGTGGGTCTTCGCCGTGGCTCCACCCGGCACCCCGCCCGGCCCCATGCCGTGGACGATCAGCGTGTCCTCGTCCTCTTCGATCCTGACGCCACAGGCCTCCAGCCCCCGGGCCATCGCGTCGATCCGGTCGCTTTCCTTGACCCTCAGTTCCTTGACGCCGCGCATCACGGTCTTGCCGTGGGAGAAGGCCGCGACCACCGACAGGATCGGATACTCGTCGATCATCGACGGCGCACGTTCGGGCGGGACCTCGATGCCCTTCATGTTGCCCGAGAAGCGGACGCGCAGGTCCGCGACGGGCTCACCACCCTCTTCGCGCGGGTTCTGGAATTCGATCTCGGCCCCCATCTCGACGAGCGTGAGGTAAAGGCCGTTGCGGGTGAGGTTCTGGGAGACGCCCGGCACCAGAATGTCCGAGCCTTCAACGATCAGGGCGGCGCAAACCGGGAAGGCGGCGGAGGAGGGGTCACGCGGAACGGCGACAGTCTGCGGGCGCAGCTCGGGCTGACCTTTCAGCGTGATGACATGGCCCTCGACGGTCTTTTCGACATGCAGTTCGGCTCCGAAGCCCACCAGCATCCGCTCGGAATGGTCGCGGGTCGGTTCCTTTTCGATCACAACCGTCTCGCCCGGCGCGTTGAGGCCTGCGAGCAGCACCGCCGACTTCACCTGCGCCGAAGCCACCGGCAGCGCATAGCGCACTGGCACTGGGTTCGCCGCGCCGACGATGGTCATCGGCAGGCGTCCGCCCTGACGGCCATAGGCGCGGGCACCGAAAAGGCTCAGCGGGTCCGTCACCCGCCCCATGGGCCGCTTGCGAAGGCTAGCATCCCCCGTGAAGGTCGCCGTGATCGGCGTCGTGGCCATCGTCCCCATGATCAGCCGCGCGCCGGTGCCGGAGTTGCCGACGTCCAGCACATCCGCCGGCTCCTGGAAGCCGCCCACGCCCACGCCGTTCACAGTCCAGTCCCCCTCGCCATGCCGCGTCACGGTGGCCCCGAAGGCCCGCATCGCCTTGGCGGTGTCCAGCACGTCCTGGCCTTCGAGGAGACCGGAAATCTTCGTCTCCCCCACGGCCATCGCGCCGAAGATCAGCGAGCGGTGCGAGATCGACTTGTCGCCCGGCACTGCCGCCACGCCCTTCAGCGGCCCGGATTTCCGGGATTTCATCGGTTGCGCTTCGCCGTGGCCGGACATCGTCGTCTCCCTTCGCATTCGGGATGCCTGATAGCGCAACCTTGCGGCCCGCGCGACCCCGATTTCTTCGAAGAAATCGGTCCGGAGTTTTCGAAAACTCCGGCGTCAGCCCCGACGGAAGGTCAGGTAATGCGGCTCACGCCCCTCGCGCAGCGCCTTCTGCTCGTAACGGGTCGACAGCCAGTCCTCCCAGGCCCCGCCCTGCCCCGCCTCGCGTTCAAGCCGGAAGCCCGCCTGTGGCACTTCCTCCAGCGTCTGGCGGACATAGTCGGGGATGTCGGTCGCCACCCGGAACTCTGCCCCCACAGCGCAGCAGCGCGCCAGTGCGGTTAGGTAGCCCTGGGTAACGAAGCGGCGGCGGTGATGGCGGGCCTTGGGCCAGGGGTCGGGGTAGTTGAGGAAGACCTTGGTCAGACATCCATCGGGCAGGACGTCGAAGAGGTCGCGCACATCGCCGGGATGGATCGCGACATTCTCGATCCGACCGTCGCGCAGCTTGCCCAGAAGCATGGCGACCCCGTTCACGAAGGGCTCGCAGCCGATCAGGACGATGCCGGGGTTCCGCGCGGCCATATGGACAAGGTGCTCACCTCCACCAAAGCCGATCTCCAGCCAGAGAGGACGACCGCCGGTAAAGGAGAGGTCAAGCGTTGTCCGCCCGGGGTTTTCGTCGCGCGTCACGCCTTTCAGCGACAGGGCGGCAAGTCCGGTCTCGAGGTCCGCCTTCTGCTGCGCGCGAAGGGTCTTGCCGTGGATACGGCCATAGAAGTTGCGGTGTTCGCCCGCCTCGGACATGAAAGGGACCCCCGGAGTTGATCCGGCGCCTTCAAGCAGAGCAGGCGGGTGGGGTCAAGCCGACCCTTCGGTTCAAGCCCCGACGCCGGATGATATTCAGATCCTACAATACATGGCCCTGCAAACATGCTACCGTTCCTCCTGGCACCAGCCTGTGAGGCATCGGGCCAAGCAGCTGTGCCAGGGAGGGAAACCAATGGCACGTTACATCGTCACTGGAAGCTATACCGCTGCGGCAATGAAGGGTCTCATGACCAAGCCATCGGACCGCGAGGCGGCGACGGCCGCGCTGGTCGCGGCAGCGGGCGGAAAACTCCACTCGTTCTATCTGACCACCGGTGACTGCGACTTCCTGATGATCACCGAGACCGACAATCTGCAAGACATGCTGGCGGCATTGATCGTTGCCGGGGCGTCGGGGGCGGTCTCGGGCTTGAAGACCATCCAGGCCTTTTCTTCGGCCGAGTTCACCGCGGCGCAGAAACGCGCTGGCGAGATCGCCCAGAAATACATGGCGCCCGCCTGAAGACTTGCGCCGCCCCGGTCGGGGCGGCGCAAACTCGGTTACACAGCTTTCTTCAGGGCCTCGACCAGGTCGGTCCGCTCCCACGAGAACCCGCCGTCCGCTTCCGGCGCGCGGCCGAAGTGGCCGTAAGCCGAGGTGCGGGCATAGACCGGCTTGTTCAGGTCCAGGTGTGTGCGGATGCCGCGCGGGGTCAGGTCCATCACCTCGGCAACCGCCTTCTCGATGCGGGAGGCCTCGACCTGGCCGGTGCCGTGGGTGTCGACATAGATCGACAGGGGCTTCGCCACGCCGATGGCATAGGAGACCTGCAGCGTGCAGCGCTCGGCAAGCCCTGCGGCCACCACGTTCTTCGCCAGGTATCGCGCGGCATAGGCGGCCGAGCGGTCAACCTTGGTCGGATCCTTGCCACTGAAAGCGCCGCCACCGTGCGGAGCCGCGCCGCCGTAGGTATCGACGATGATCTTTCGCCCCGTCAGCCCTGCATCCCCGTCGGGACCGCCGATCACGAAGGTCCCCGTCGGGTTGACATGCCATTCGGTCTTGCGGGTGATCCAGCCCTCGGGCAGAACCTCGCGGATGTAGGGCTCGACGATCTTGCGGATGACCTTCGAGGTCTGGCGCTTCGACGTGTGCTGGGTCGAGAGAACGATGGAGGTGACCTCCACGGGCTTGCCGTCCGCATAGCGCAACGTCAGCTGGCTCTTGGCATCGGGGCCAAGCGTCGGCTCGGCGCCGGACTTCCGCGCTTCGGCCAGGCGGCGCAGGATCGCATGGGCGTACTGGATCGGTGCCGGCATGAACTCGGGCGTTTCCAGCGTGGCGTAGCCGAACATGATGCCCTGGTCGCCCGCGCCATCCTTGTCGACGCCCTGCGCGATATGGGCGGACTGTTCGTGGATGTAGTTGTGGACCTTGATCTTGTCCCAGTGGAACTTCTTCTGCTCGTAGCCGATGTCCTTGACGCAGTCGCGGACGATGCCGTCGATCCGGCCCATCATCGCTGCCGTCGCTTCCTTCGAGGAGAGGCCGACCTCACCCCCGACAACGACGCGGTTCGTGGTGGCGAAGGTCTCGCAGGCGACGCGGGCGTTCGGCTCTTCCCTCAGGAAGGCATCCAGGACGGCATCCGAGATGCGGTCGCAGACCTTGTCGGGGTGACCCTCCGAGACGGACTCGGACGTGAAGACGTAATCTTTGCGGCTCATGGGGAAGTGCTCCGTTGGATGATCCCCGCCACGCCAGGAAGCCGTTGTGGCGGTTCAAGATGCGCTTGGTTAGACGCGGGGGAACGGGCCGTCAATGGGCAGGTCGCCGCCGCTGGACCATCGCCAGAACGGCGAGACCGGCCAGCAACAGTGCCAGGGGGCCATCGCCCCAGCGGGCATAGGGCGTGGCGGGCAGCGCACCCGGAATCCGGGTGTCGAGCGCGTCCATCGTGCCGAAGGGCAGCTCTGCCAAGACCCTGCCCCGCGCATCCACCACCGCCGTCACGCCGGTGTTAGCCACCCGGATCAGCGGCAGGCCCTGCTCCACCGCGCGCAGCCGCGCTTGGTCGAAATGCTGGAAGGGTCCGGTCCAGACGCCGAACCAGGCGTCATTGGTGATCTGCAGCATCCAGTCGGCGCGCTCGGGCATCGCGTTCACGTCGCGCGGAAAGATCGCCTCGTAGCAGATGAGCGGCAGCACCTTGCCGAAGCGGCCCAGGTCCAGCACCCTCGGCCCCGGTCCGGCCGAGTAGGTGTTCCCCACCTGCGCCGCAAAGGCCCGCAGGCCGAACCACTCATAGGCAAGGTCGCCGAAGGGGATGTACTCGCCGAAGGGCACCAGATGCGCCTTGTCGTAAACTGCGGTCTGCTCGCCCTCGCCCTCCAGCACGCGCAGGCTGTTGTAGAAGCGCCCCGCTTCCTCGCGCTGGATGCCAAGCGCCACGGGCCGGCCGCCCGAGGCCGCAACGACCAATCCGGCGACCTCGGGGCTGTATTCAAGCATGTAGGGCACCGCGGTCTCCGGCCAGATCGTCAGGTCCGCCGGACCGTCCCGCGCCGTCATCATGGTCAGGCGATCGAAGAATTCCTGCGCAAGGGCAGCTTCCCACTTCACCGACTGCTCGGCATTCGGCTGCACAAGCCGCAGCGTCTCGGCCCCCGGTTCGGGAAGGGGCTGGGCCAGTCGCCAGAGCCCGAAGCCAAGGCCGACGGCCAGAAGTGCCGCGGACCCCAAGGCACCGCGCAGACGCCACAGGACAGGGAGCGCAGCCACCATCAGCGTCAGAAGGCTCAGGACCGATGGTCCGCCCAATGCCGCCAGTTGGTCCCAGGGCGTGCCGATCCAGACATGGCCCAGCATGGCCCAGGGGAAACCGGTGAAGATCACGCCCCGCAGCCATTCCAGCGCCACGAAGGCGGCCACGAAGCCAAGGACCGGCACACGCGCGAGTCGCGCCAGCACGGCCGCCGCCCCCCAGAAAAGGCCAAGCCCGAAGGAGAGAAGCACCACGGCGAAAGGCGCCATCCAGCCGTGCCGCGCGATGTCGATCAGGAAGGGTTCGACAATCCAGCTGAGGCCAAGGGCGAAATACCCCGCGCCCGCCAGCCATCCGGTCAGGAAGGCCCCGCGCCCATCTTGGACCCGGTCCAGAAGCCAGATCAGCGCCGCCAGCGCGGCAAGCGTGGCCCACCAGAACCCAAGCGGTGCCTGCCCGAGCGCCGCAGCCGCGCCCAGCCCGAAGGCCAGCGCGGCCCGGCGCTTTCCGGACAGCCCTTCACCCATGCGTCACGCCGGCTCCCCGGCGGGCACCCGGACGCGAAGCCGCTTGATCCGCCGCGGGTCGGCATCGACGATCTCGAACTGGACGCCGCTTTCGTGCTCGATCACCTCACCCCGCGCCGGAACCCGGCCCGAGCGCAGGAAGACGAGGCCGCCCAGCGTGTCGATCTCCTCGTCCTCTTCGTCCATCCGAAGTGCTACCCCAAGCGCGGCCTCGATCTCTTCCAGGGGAGCCGTGGACTGGGCCAGGATCACGCCGGGCTTTTCCTCTTTCCAGAGCGCGCCCTCGTCCTCGTCATGCTCGTCCTCGATCTCGCCGATGACGGTCTCGATCAGGTCCTCGATGGTCACAAGGCCGTCGACGCCGCCATATTCGTCGATCACCAGAGCCATGTGGACCCGGTCCTTCTGCATCTTCTGCAGAAGGACCCCGGTCGGCATCGATGGTGGCGCATACAGGATCGGGCGCAAAAGCCGCTTCAGGCTGAACCGGCCCGTGGCGCCGAACCCGTGCTGCAGCGCCAGATCCTTCAGCAGCACCAGCCCCTGCGGATGGTCAAGCGTCCCCTTGTAGACCGGAACCCGGCTGAAGCCATGCTGGCGAAAGACCTCGACCAGCTCTTCCTTGCCGATGTCGAGAGGGACAGCCACGATCTCCGCCTTGGGAATCGCCACGTCATCGACCCGCATCCGGCGCAGGGCATGAAGCCCTTGTGGCGCGGGACTGGAGCCGCTGGCCGCCTCTTGGGCAGCCGGTTCCGGCCCTGGGGTGAAAGCGGAGAGAAGCCTTCCGAAAAAGCCACGCTGGCCTTGATCAGAGGCGGGGTCATCGGTCGTCCCGTCCAGCGCGCTCTGCGCTGCGGGAGACCCGTCGGTGCTACTGCCCATCGGTCCTTTGTCCGAAAAACACCCTTTGCGCGGGTGCAGCGCCTAATATGGGTCAGAAACCCCAAGGCTGGCAAGTATCCGAACCTCCAAAGCTTCCATTAGCGTCGCATCCTCGTCCTCGACATGGTCGTAGCCCATAAGGTGCAGGATGCCGTGCACGACAAGATGCGTCACGTGGTCGGCCATCGGCTTGCCCTGCTCCTCGGCTTCCCGGGCGCAGGTTTCGTAAGCAATGGCAATGTCGCCCAGGGATTCGGGATCATCCGCCTCACCCGCCTCGGGCAACTCCGGCACCTCACCCGCGAACTCCGCCCCGCGTTCCTCCGATGGCCAGCTGAGCACGTTCGTCGGCTGCGGCTTGTCGCGAAAATCGGCGTTCAACACTGCGATCCGCGCATCGTCACAGCCCATCAGGCTGATCATGAAGCCGTCCAACGGCAGCTCCAGTGCCGCCAGCACCGCCCGTCCCGCGCGTTCGGCAAGAGTGGCCAGCCCGAAAGCCTCCCACCGCGCATCCTCGATAACCGTCTCGACCAGATCCATGCCCCGGCCCTTAGCGCCCCCGTTGGCAGCCCGCAAGCCGCCCTGCCCATTCACCTGGCTTCAAATATCCCGGGGAGCTCGAGGGGCAGCGCCCCTCGTCAGCCGAGGAGGAGGCGCAGGCCGACGACGAGACAAAAACCTCGCGCGCCAGCGCTCCTTTCGGAAACCGCCGCTTTACCCGGTCGCTTCGTCGGCCTCGTAGGCCTCGATGATCCGGCCGACCAGCGGATGACGCACCACGTCCTTCGAGGTGAAGTAGTTGAAGCTTACCCCCTTCACGCCCTTCAGGATGCGCTCGGCATCCGCCAGGCCCGAGGCCGTGCCACGCGGCAGGTCGACCTGGGTGCGGTCGCCGGTGATGACCATCCGGCTTCCCTCGCCCAGGCGGGTCAGGAACATCTTCATCTGCATGGTCGTCGCGTTCTGCGCCTCGTCCAGCACGATGAAGGCGTTCGACAGCGTCCGGCCGCGCATGAAGGCCAGTGGCGCGATCTCGATGCGCTTTTCCTGCATCAGCTTTTCCACCTGCTTCGCCGGCAGGAAGTCGTTCAGCGCGTCGTACAAGGGCTGCATGTAGGGATCGACCTTCTCCTTCGCGTCGCCGGGAAGGAAGCCAAGGCGTTCCCCCGCCTCGACCGCCGGGCGCGACAGGATGATCTTCTCCACCGCGCCCGAGATGAACATCGTCACCCCCACGGCCACCGCGAGGTAGGTCTTGCCCGTTCCCGCCGGCCCGATCCCGAAGCCCAGCTCGTGCTGGAACAGGTTCGCGACATAAGCCTTCTGCGCCTCGGTCCGGGGTTCGATCGGCTTCTTGCGGGTGCGCAGCTCCATCCCGGTGGAGAACAGCTCGATCTGTTCCGCGCTATCCGCATCGACCGGACGGCCCATCCGCATCGCGCCGTCGATGTCGCCCGCCGCAACGCCCCGACCTGCTTCAAGCCGGGCATAGAGAGACCTAAGTACAGCCGCCGCCTGTTCGCGCGCCCCCTTCTCGCCGATCACCGCCAGCCGGTTGCCCCGCCGCAGGATGTGGACCCCCATCTGGTGCTCGATCTGCGCGAGGTTGCGGTCAAACTCGCCGCAGAGATCGATCAGCAATCGATTGTCAGGGAATTCGAGGACGGTTTCCACGATATCCTCGGCGGACGGGGGGGTCAGCGCGCTGATGCCCAACTGGGTCTCCTCATGTCAGGGCCACATCCGAAGTCTGCAGCCGGATACGATCTGTGGCAAGCAAAACCCGCCACCCCCACAATTTGTTGCGTGGTTTCCTACAATTTTCATGACGCCTGCCCGTTCCGCCAGCAAGAAGGCCCCGGAGCGGGTCCGGGGCCTTTTCACACATGCTGGCAGCCTGCCTACTTGTTCCGGGCAGGCCCGGACACGCGATCTATCATTCCGGCGTCACTGGTTTCGTAGACCCCGATCACCGTGCCCGGCGGATACTTGTTGTCGCAGACCGGCAGGCCCGTGGCCGGGTCGAAGCGCGGGCTGGAATAGCCCTCGATCCCGTCGTCGATGATCCAGACCTGGCAGCCGTCCGGGTCATAGGCGATCGCCGCCTCGCCATCGATCAGCTTCACGCTGTCGCGGCCATAGTCCTCGGACGTGGCGATCACCGAATCCGGGCCGGAGTAGGGCTGCGTGCCCTCGATCCCTTCCAGCATCCCGCAGGCCGTCACGAGCGGCCCCATCGCCAGCAAAAGGCCCGCCCGACGCAGCGGGCGGATGAAATCGGGTTTCCCTGCAAGCATCATCGGTCAGCCTTTCTTGCAGAGCACTTCGACACGGCGATTCTGCGCCATGCCTTCGGCCGTCGCATTCGACGCCGCGGGCTGGCCTTCGCCGTAACCGGTCACGCTTTCAACCACCGCACCGACCGAGCGGGCGACAGCTGCCACGGTCTCGGCCCGGGCTTCCGACAGAGCCTGGTTGTAGCTGTCGGAGCCGCGGCTGTCGGTATGCCCCGCGACCGAGAAGGAATAGGCCGCCGTCTGGCGGAAGTAGTCCTCAAGCCGCGCGCGTCCCTCTGCGGTCAGTGTCGCGCTTGCGGTGGCAAAGAAGGCATCCGCGCTTTCGGTGAGGCAGCTCACCTGCTTCCTGCAGACCGGCTTGCCCGTCTGCCGGTCGCGCCGGGGGACCATGTACCCTTCGGTCCCGCCATCGGCCCACCAGTGCTGGCAGCCATCGGCATCGACCCAGAGCCCCCATTCGATCTTGCCCGAGACCGCCGGCTCCTGCGCGGATACCGTCGTCCCCGCGACGAAACTGGCCGCAGTCACGGCTGCAACCAGCCCACACCGAAGCACACCCCCTAAAATACGCAACGCCGCACTCCCCTTTACGCCCTTGCCGAGTCATCGGTCTTGTTGGGCGCAATAAAGCAGATCACCCGCGACCGCGAGAAGCAAAACCTTGGCAGAATCCAGGTTATCCACAGACCGATGCGAAAAATCCCCGCCATCCGGCCGCTTTGCAACTGGAACGTGCGTCAGAAGACGGGTTCGGCCGCCAGCGAGTTGGTCGACGAACCCGTGACGCGGACGCGCTGCAACTGGCCGATCCTGCCTTCGGGGTGCAGGACGTGGACGGCGTGCAGATGGTCGGACTTGCCCACCATCTGGCCTTCGCGGCGCCCGGGCTTTTCGTACAGAACCTGTACTTCGCGGCCGACCATCGCCTCCTGCGTCGCGTGCTGCTGGGCCGTGATCAGCGCCTGAAGCTCCTGCAGGCGGGCATCGGCGATCTCGGCCGGAACCGGCGCCTTCTCGGCAGCGGGCGTACCCGGACGCGCCGAATACTTGAAGCTGAAGGCCGCGCCGAAGCCCACGGCCCGGATCAGCTCGAGCGTGGCCTGGAAATCCGCGTCCGTCTCGCCGGGGAAGCCGACGATGAAGTCCGAGGACAGAAGGATGTCCGGCCGCGCCGCGCGGATACGTTCCACCAGCCGCAGGTAAGCCTCGGCCGTGTGCTTGCGGTTCATGGCCTTCAGGATGCGGTCCGAGCCCGACTGCACCGGCAGGTGCAGGTAGGGCATCAGCTGCGGCACCTCGCCATGCGCGGCGATAAGGTCATCGTCCATGTCGTTCGGGTGGCTGGTCGTATAGCGGATGCGGGCGAGCCCCTCGATGGCCGCCAGCTCGCGCACCAGCCGGGCAAGACCCCAGCTGCCGCCCGGACCTTCGCCGTGGTAGGCGTTGACGTTCTGGCCCAGCAGCGTGATCTCTCGCACGCCCTGCGCCACCAGCTTCCGGGCCTCGTCCAGAAGCCGCGGCACCGGGCGGCTCACCTCGGCCCCGCGGGTATAGGGCACGACACAGAAGGCGCAGAACTTGTCGCAGCCTTCCTGCACGGTCAGGAACGCCGTCGGCCCTCGCAGCGAGGCCCGCTCGGGCAGGAGCGTGAACTTGTCCTCGACCGGGAAATCGGTATCGACCTGCCGGCCTTCGGCCTCGACCATCTGCGGCAGGCGGTGGTAGGCCTGTGGCCCGACCACGAGGTCGACGATGGGCGACCGGCGAAGGATCTCCTCGCCCTCGGCCTGTGCAACGCAGCCCGCGACACCGACCTTCAGCCCGGGCTTCGCGACCTTCAGCGCGCGCAGCCTGCCAAGATCGGAGTAAAGCTTCTCGGACGCCTTTTCGCGGATGTGGCAGGTGTTCAAGAGGACCATGTCCGCCTCTTCCACCACCTCGGTCGTGACATATCCCTTCGCGCCCAGCGCCTCGGCCATGCGCTCGGAGTCATAGACATTCATCTGGCAGCCGTAGGTCTTGACGAACAGCTTCTTGGCGTCGGTCATCGGGCGCGTCCTTCCGGGATGACCGGCCATTTACACAATGACGCCCTTCGCGGCAACGCCGGGATCAGCCTGCCGCGGTCACGACACCGGGGCCATCGCCCGGATATTGCGCCAGCCCATCGCTGATCCGGTAGAATTCCGGCCGCCCGCTGGTGCAGATGTGATGGCCCGCATGCAGGGCCTCGGGCCGGTCGAAGGCCCCTGCCAACACCGCATAACGCGGCTCTTCCCGTGGCTTCCAGAACAGAAGCGTGCCGCAGGTTCCGCAAAATCCCCGCGACGCGAAGCTGGACGAGGCATACCAGGTGACATGTTCCTCGCCCTCCAGTTTCAGGCAGTCGGCCCCGACGCTGGTGGCCGCGAAGAAGAGGCCGGACTGCCTCCGGCATTGCGAGCAATGGCAGAAGATCACGTCGCGCAGGGGCCCGCGCGTGGTGAAGCGCACCTTGCCGCACAGGCAGCCGCCGGTTTCGATCTGGTCCATGCCGGTCTCCATCTCTTTCCTCAGGATTGGCACAGCCCAGCCCAGCCCGTGCCGACCAATGGCGACAGGAAAGCTTGCATCAACGTCCCGGATCGCGGAGTCTCGCGCCGATCCCACCGGGCAAGTCATGCGTCATCAAGGTCTTTCCAGCTTCCTAGATCAACTGCAGGGCAAGGCCGGCCCTGTTTCGCTGGTTCTGGCCGAGGATGATGTCGAACTCGATTCGACGCTCGCCCATCAGCTGAAATGCGGGTTTTCGCAGGTCGTCCTCCTGGCCCCGGACGGCGTCCGGATCGACGAAAGCCTGGAGCACGCGGTCCACGTCGTCCGTCACGACGTCTTTGCGGAAGGCGCGCTGGTCAGCGCGGTGAACCAGGCCATCGCCGCCCTCCCGGGCACCTGGCTGCACTACTGCCACAATGCCGAATACCTGTTCTTTCCCTTCTGCGAGACGCGCACCGTCCGCGAGATGCTGGCCTTTCATGCCGAGGAGCGGCGCGAGGCGATGCTGACCTACGTGATCGACCTTTACGCCGGGGATCTGGGTGCCGCACCCAACGCGGTGGCCATGACGGACGCCTGGCTGGACCGGAGCGGATATTACGCCCTGGCGCGGCAGGACCCCGAAGACGAGTGGCGGCCCCGCGAACGGCAGCTCGACTTCTACGGCGGCCTGCGCTGGCGGTTCGAAGAGCATATCCCCTTCAGCAAGCGCCGGATCGACCGCATCTCGCTGTTCAAGGCGAAGCGGGGGCTGAAGCTCCTGCCGGACTTCACGCTGTCCGATCAGGAAATGAACACCTACTCCTGCCAGTGGCACCACAACCTGACCGCGGCGATCTGTTCCTTCCGCACGGCCAAGGCGCTCCGCACCAACCCGGGCTCGCGCCATGCCATACCGACTTTCCGCTGGCCGAATTCGGTGCAGTTCGACTGGAACAGCCGGCAACTGATGGACCTTGGACTGATCGAGCCCGGTCAGTGGTTCTGATCGCTCACGCTCCCGTGAAGCACGGCCTGAAACTTCGCGTCTGACGCCTCCGTTCCTCGGGATGTGCAGCCGGATGGTCCGGCTGGCCTGGAACGGAGCACCCATGTCCCTGAAGTCGACCCTTCGCGCCGCTGCGCTGACCGCCCTCACCTCCACCGCCCTCACCTCCACCGCCTTCGCCGCGAATCCCGATGTGGGCGGCGCGCCGATGTTCGAGACAAAGAACATCGTGGAGAACGCCGTGAACTCGAAGGACCACACCACGCTGGTCGCAGCCGTGAAGGCCGCGGGGCTGGTCGATGCGCTGATGGGCGACGGCCACTTCACCGTCTTCGCACCGGTGAACGACGCCTTCGCCGCCCTGCCCGACGGCACCGTCGACACGCTTCTCAAGCCCGAGAACAAGGACATGCTGGTCAAGGTCCTGACCGCCCATGTCGTGGCCGGAGACCTCAAGCTTGCTGACCTGCGCGCCAAGGTGGGAGGCGATGGATACGCGAACCTCCGCACGCTGTCGGGCGATGCGCTTTCGATCCGGTTCCGGGGCGACAGCGCGATGATCTATTCGGAATCGCGGAACATCGGCCGCATCACCATCGGCGACGTCGACCAGTCGAACGGCGTGATCCACGTGATCGATACGGTCATGGTCCCGAAGTAAGGCTTTTCAGCACTGTCGGGCGGGGGCAACCCCGCCCCATATCACGCCTTGCGCAGGCGGATGACCACGTCGACCCGGGCGACCGCCATGCCCTCGGGCACCTGCGGCAGCGAGGCGATCTCCAGCTCCTCGGCCGGGGCATCGGTCAGGGAATGGCTGTCTTCCCAGTAGAAATGCGGATGGTCGTCGGTGCGGGTGTCGAAATAGGACTTCGACCCGTCGACCACGACCTCGTTCATCAGGCCCGCATCGCAAAAGGCGCGAAGCGTGTTGTAGACGGTGGCAAGGCTCACCTTCTCGCCCGCCTCGGAGGACAGGGCGTACAGGCTTTCCGCAGTCACATGCCGGTTCATCCCGTCGCCCACCAGAAGCTCGGCTAGCGCCAGCCGTTGACGCGTGGGGCGCAGGCCCCCCGTCTTCAACCACTCTGCGCTGCGGTCCGTGCTGGTCAAAAGCCGCCCCTGACGTTGCTTGTCCCGATATAGGGCTGCAAACCCGACCGTTTCAATGCGGAATCTGCCCGTTCAGCGCGAAATACACGCAAATCCGCGTGCGATTCCGCCCCAGACGAGCCCGGTGACGACCAGCGAGCCAAGACCGGCGGCCCAGAAGGGCAGCAGAAGCGCTGCGCCGCGGGTGACGAAAAGCTCTCCCAGCGACACCACCAGACCCGACAGGACCAACCCGATTGGCATCATCCCCCAGGCCAGCAGGCGGTAAAGGCTGTTCACCCGTCCCAGCAGCGCATCCGGGATCAGCCGCTGCCGCGTGCTGACCGAGACGACGTTCCAGACGAAGCCCGAGAACTCCATCGCCGCGAAACAAAGCCCCAGCGTCCAGGCCCCCGGCGCCAGCGCCATGCCCAGGAAACACGGCCCCGACACCGCGAGCATCCATTGCATCGTCCGGACCGGCCCGAGGGCGCGCACGATCCTTTCGCCCAGCAGGCTTCCCGCAATGCCGCCCACGGCCCCACCCGCGAGCGTCAGGCCATAAGCTTGCGCTGACAGCCCCAGGTTCTCTTGCGCATGGAGGACGACGCCGATCACGATCATCTGGTGGAAGAGGTTCCAGAACCCCGTGGTCCAGGCCAGCGTCTGCAGAAGCGGCACGCCCCGCAGGAAGGCAAAGCCCTCGGCCAGTTCCGCCTTCCAGCCGCGCCGTTCGGCCCGCACGGCCCGGAACTGCCCGGCCAATCCCGCAACCAGCATGAGCGCCAGTCCGTAGGCCACCGCGTTCACTCCGAAGGCGAGCGGCAGCCACAGCCCGATCAGGAACGCCCCCAGCGCCGGGCCGATCAGGGCGTTGGTCAGAAGTTCCGCGCTCCAGAGCTGCCCGTTGGCGCGCTCCAGCCTGTCCTGCGGGACCAGGGCCGGCAGCATGGTCTGCGCGGCGTTGTCCCGGAAGACCTCGGCCCCGCCCACGACCAGCGCCGCGACCAGAAGGGCGGCATAAAGTGCGGGCGAGGACACGCCCTCGGCCGGGGCCGGGGCCAGCGGAAGGGCCAGCCACAGGGCCCCGGCCGCGAAAAGGAATGCCAGTGCCCGCAATGCGTCCATTGCCAGGATCAGCCGCCGCCGGTCCACCCGGTCCGTGACCAGCCCGGCGGGCAACGCCAGAATCGCCCAGGGCAGCCGCAGCGCCACCGGCACCAGCGCCACCAGCAGCGCATCCCGCGTCAGAAGCGAGGCGATCCAGCCCCAGGCCACCACCGCGATCCCGTCGGCCAGGTTGGTCATGCCGCTGGCCGTGATGAAGCGCTGAAATGCCGTCATTCCCCGGAACCTCATTTCCTGTCACGGACTTGCCACTATCAAGCCCCCGATGCTAGGGAGGCTGAAGGGGATCACGGGGAGACACAAGTCATGGCGGCCTATCCGACCAGCTTCGACAAGGAAGCGCTTCTGGCCTGTTCGCGCGGGGAACTTTTCGGCCCCGGCAACGCCCAGCTGCCCGCGCCGCCCATGCTGATGATGGACCGCATCACCGACATCTCGGAAGATCGGGGTGAACACGGCAAGGGCCATGTGGTGGCCGAGTTCGACATCACCCCGGACCTGTGGTTCTTCGAATGCCACTTCCCCGGCAACCCGATCATGCCGGGCTGCCTCGGCCTTGACGGCCTCTGGCAACTGACCGGCTTCAACCTCGGATGGCGCGGCTGGCAGGGGCGCGGCTATGCGCTGGGCGTGGGCGAGGTGAAGCTGACCGGCATGGTCCGCCCCGACCGCAAGAAACTGACCTACTACGTCGACTTCACCAAGGCCCTGCAGACCCGCCGCCTGACGATGGGCGTGGCCGATGGCCGGGTCGAGGCGGATGGCGAGACGATCTACCTCGTCAAGGACATGAAGGTCGCGCTTTCCGAAGCGTGACAACTCCCCTGCCAGCCTGAAGGAACGAACCGTCCCAAGCGGCGTTTCCCGTCAATCGTGAGGGGAAGCGCAGCATGACGTTCAGGAAGGGCGATCCGGTGACCTGGCACTGGGGCAGCGGGACCGCAAAGGGCACCGTGACCGAGGTGTTCACCGAAAAGGTCACCCGCAGGATCAAGGGAAAGACCATCACCCGCAATGCCACCCCTGATGATCCGGCCTATCTCATCCGGCAGGACGACGGCGACCACGTTCTGAAATCCGGGTCGGAATTGTCCGACGGCTGAGGCCCTAAAGCCGTGCGGCCTGGACATGCATCCAGTCGAAGTTGCGCGACCGGCCCAACGATACCCAGCCCTCGGCCTCCCAAGCGTGCCACCAGAAATCGTAGTCGGGATGGTCAAGGCTTGCCCGGTCGCGTCCCCATTTCAGCTGGTTCCGCTCGGGGTCGAAGTCCAGCGCCACGGCCCAGGCATGGGTCGACCAGGTGGACCCGCCGCGCTTTTTCCGGTTGGCGAAGCAGCCGCCGAAAAGATCCAGCCGCAGCCGCCGCAACTCGGCATCGCCGTAATGGGCGTGGACCTTCTGGAACACGCGCCCAAGGCTTGGCGCGACCTTGGCGTGACAGCCGATGTGGCTGACGCTTTGCGACCTGTCCCAGGCCAGCCGCATCCGCCAGGGCACGGGGACCCGGGTGATCGGCGGCGCACCGGGCGGCCCATAGAAGGCCCGCATCGCCGCCTGGTTGCCCGTGTCGCGCGGCCAGGCGTGCGGGTTCGCGTCCGACGGCTCGTCATCGCGCCAGAGCGGCGGAAGCGAACCCCGGTCCAGAAGATGCACCAGCCGGTCGAAGGCCTCCTGCGTCACCGGGCCCCAGAAGCCGTCCACCGGCTCGCAATCGATGCCACGATCCTTGCAGAGCAGCTGGAACAGGATCACCTGCCGTCGCCGCGGCGGAAAGCCCGTCGCACCCGCCGGCACTTCCGCCAGCCGGCGCTGGAGGCAGGCCAGCACCCCCGCCTCCAACGCGGGAGAGGCTGCTCCATCCAGATTCCCCTGGAACAGGCCCAGACCCTGCAAATGCGTCTGGACGACAATGACTGCCCTTTTCAACATCGCTTTCACTCCAAAAGTCCGGTCCGGCGAAACGCCGGCGATGGTCGGTCAGAAATCGGCAGGAACGGCGATCAGGCCCGAGCGGTATTTCTCGGTCCGGGTCCAGCGCGGCGCGCCGCCCTGGGCCAGCGGGTTGAAGGGAGCGACCTCGATGTTGTCCTTGGCGATCATCTCGCGCATCGAATGCGCCTCGATCACGTCGCCGCGGCGGCCGGGAAAGACGTGGTAGCCGGCATGGGCGATGCCGACGAAGAAGGGGACTGTGCGGAACGCTGCAGGCTGGGTCTTCTTGAATCCCACCAGCCGGGTGACGTCATCGACCTTCGAGTCGTAGTAGACCCTCCGGTTCACCGCGCTGGCATAGCGCAGGGCATGCCCGCCCCAGACCGGCATCCACTTCCGCGGCGGTCGCAGCGGGTTCAGCGCCTGGTCATCGGCGTCCCAGGCGGCGTTCTGGCTGGGATCGGGGTTCCAGTAGCAGATTTTCCACCCCAGCTGCTGCAGCATGATCTGCAGGTCGGTGCCGAAGAACTTCTGGTCGATCTTCAGCTGATTGTTGATCTTCTTCCATGTGTTGGCCATTCCCGTCGCGTTGAAGCCGCGCTCGCAGGCCTGCATGGCCAGAAGGATGCAGGCGGTCGCGACCTGCTGGTCGGCCAGAAACTCGGGCTTCCCGAACTTTCGCAGCTGCGCCATCCGCTTTTCGCGGGTGCGATGCTCGGGCTTGCGGTTGCCATAGTACTTCGAGACACCCCATTTCTGGTAGAATGCCAGATGGTCGGCATAGACCCAGTCCAGGAAATCCGCGGCGGCGTCGGTGAAGACGTCCATGGTATCGCGGTGCTTGCGGATCTCGGCTGCGGTGAACATCCCGCTTGGAACGGACGAGGGCATCAATAAGGCTCCTCTGCTCGGTGCTGAAAGGCGTAGGTCAATGCGGGAAGGCTAGCGGGAAATGCCGTCGCTGCACAGTCGGGAATTCCGCAGGTGCGGGCCTACCCCTTGCGCAAAAGCGCCCGGACCGGCCGCAGAAGCCGCCGGGCCCAGTCCGCTGCCGCTGTCGCCCGCCAGCCGGTCGGGACCGAGATATCGGACCGGCTGTACCGCTGCTGCGCGACGGACGGCGAGCAGACATAGGCCGCCACGTCGGGATGCGCGCGGCGGAACCAGGAATAGGCCCCGTCCACATGCATGGGTCCCCCCTCGGGCGATCCATTCGGTCGCTGCAGCATCGCCTCCAGATAGTCCACCATCGCGCTGATCGTGTCTCCCCGCAGGCCGATGAAATGGCCCAATAGAAGGTCCCGCTCCGGCTCCAGCCTGAGCAGCGAGATCACCCCGTCCGGCGCCGCTCGGTCATGGCCGCGGCCGCCGTGCAGGAAGTCCCAGGCCGTGTCGCGCAGCGCATCAAGCCGGGCATCGTGCGCCAGTGCGGCGGGGGTCCAGTCCACGTCGTCCTCAAGGATCAGGATGTTGCGATGACCCTTTGCCACCGCATCCTTCAGCGCGCCCAGGTGGCTGAGGAAACACCCACGCTCGCCGAGCGATCCGAAATCCCCCTTGTCCACCGGTCGCACCGCCGGGAAGAACTCCACCAGCGGATCATCCGCCATCCCGATCAGCGCCAGCTGCGCCGTCATCTCGCGCCGTCGGTCCAACCGGTCCGGCAGGTTGATGACATAGATCCGGTCGAACAGCGCCGCAAAGAGCGCACGGTCAAATCGCATCGGGGAAGGGCCTGGTGTCATTCCGGCAGGATTAGTCGCTTGACCTGCCCCAGACAAGCGCCGCGCCGTCCAACCTCCTTGCCCCCTCCCCCCCTGTGCCCTAAACAGTCCTCAAGTCACGAAGGGAGGCCCCATGCGCCGCGTCGTCATCACCGGGATCGGGATCGTCTCGTCCATCGGCAACAATGCCGCCGAGGTCGAAGCCAATCTGCGCGCCGGAAAATCCGGCATCGTCTTCGCGCCGGACTACGCCGAGCACGGCTTCCGCTGCCGCGTCCACGGCGCGCCGAACATCGTGCTGGAAGACCACATCGACAAGCGCGACCTGCGCTTCATGGGCGACGGCGCGGCCTATACCTTCATCGCGATGGACCAGGCCGTGAAGGATTCCGGCCTTTCGGAAACCCAGATCTCGAACGACCGAACCGGCATCATCGTCGGCTCCGGCGGGCCGTCCACCAAGTCCTTCTTCAAGGCCCACAACATCGTCCGCGAGACCGGCAGCCCCAAGCGCATCGGCCCCTTCGGCGTGACCAAGGGCATGTCCTCCACCGTCTCGGCCTGCCTTGCCACCCCTTTCAAGATCAAGGGCGTGAACTACTCGATCACCTCGGCCTGCTCGACCTCGGCCCATTGCATCGGCAACGGCACCGAGCTGATCCAGATGGGCAAGCAGGACATCGTCTTCGCCGGCGGCGGGGAAGAACTGGACTGGACGCTCTCCTGCCTCTTCGACGCGATGGGCGCAATGTCGTCCAAGTACAACGACACGCCGGAACGCGCCTCGCGCACCTATGACGCCAACCGCGACGGCTTCGTCATCGCGGGCGGTGGCGGGATCGTCGTGCTGGAGGAACTGGAACACGCCCTGGCCCGCGGCGCGAAGATCTATGCCGAGGTCACGGGCTACGGCGCCACCTCGGACGGCTACGACATGGTGGCCCCCTCGGGCGAAGGCGGCGAACGCGCGATGCGGGTGGCGCTGTCGACCCTGCCCAAGGACCGCCGCATCGACTACATCAACAGCCACGGCACCAGCACTGTCGTGGGCGACGTGACCGAGGTCGAGGCGATCCGCCGCGTCTTCGGTCAGGGCTCGACGCCCCCCATCGCCTCGACCAAGTCGCTGACGGGCCATTGCCTCGGCGGTGCAGGCGTGTGGGAGGCGATCTATTCGCTCATCATGCTGAACGGCAACTTCATCGCCGCTTCGGCCAACGTGGAGACGCTCGACCCAGGCCTCGACCCATCGGAAATCGTGACCACGATGCGCGACAACGTGAACATCGACTCTGTGCTGTCTAACAGCTTCGGCTTCGGTGGTACCAACGCCACCCTCGTCATGTCCAAATATCTCGGGTAGCGCATCATGGCCGAACTGATGAGGGGCAAGCGCGGGCTTGTCATGGGCGTGGCGAACGACCGTTCCATCGCCTGGGGCATCGCCTCCGCGCTGGCCGCCGAGGGCGCGGAACTGGCCTTCAGCTACCAGGGCGAGGCCTTCGGCAAGCGCGTCCAGCCGCTGGCCGCGTCGGTCGGGTCCGATTTCCTGATCGACGTGGACGTGACCAACGAGGAAAGCCTGGATGCCTGCTTTGCAGAGGTGGGCCGCCGCTGGGGATCACTCGACTTCGTGGTCCACGCCATCGCGTTCTCGGACAAGAACGAGCTGACTGGCCGCTTCATCAACACGACCAAGGGCAACTTCCTGAACTCGCTGAACATCTCGTGCTTCAGCTTCATCGACATCGCTCGCCGGGCGGAACCGCTGATGCCGAACGGTGGCACGCTGATCACCCTCACCTTCCAGGGGTCGAACCGCGTCTCGCCCAACTACAACGTCATGGGCGTGGCCAAGGCCGCGCTGGAATCGGCGACCCGCTACCTTGCGAACGACCTTGGACCGCAGAAAATCCGCGTCAACGCGATCAGCCCCGGCCCGATGAAGACCCTTGCCGGGTCGGCAATCGGTGGTGCACGGGCGACCTTCCGGCATACGGAAGAGAACGCGCCCCTGCGCGCGAACGCGACGCTGGAAGCGATCGGCGGCACCGCGGTCTGGCTCTGCTCGGACTACGGGTCCTCGACCACGGGCGAGATCATCCATGTCGATGGCGGCTACCATGTGCTCGGCTTCCCGCAGGCCGAGAATCTCTGACGCATCGGGGGGCCAAGGCAGATGATCCTGACCCCGCGCTACGTGACTGATGACAGCACCGCGGGGCCGGATTTCACCGTCTGTACGCTGCTGCGCGACCCCGAGAAGTACGACCGTCTGCTCGCCTCCTTCGCCCGTGTCGGGTTCGACGCCTCGAACAGCGAGTTTCTTGCCGCCGACAACCGCGAGACCAACCGCTTCGACGGCTACAGCTGGCAGAAGCCGCTGCTTGCCCAGGCGCGCGGCCGGTTCGTGATCTTCTGCCATGACGACATCGAGCTTCTGGAGGCCGGCCATGCCGAGCTTCTGGCCGCACTGGCCGATCTGGACCAGGCCGACCCGAACTGGCTTCTCGCCGGGGTCGCGGGCGGGCGATACCGGCCGCGGAAGCATCACCGCCGCTTCCTCCGGTTGCGGATCTCGGACCCCTATGGCGAGGATCGCGTCTTGGGCTCGATCCCGGGCCGGGTCGAGACGCTGGACGAATGTTTCATCCTGATGCGCCGGTCACGGCCGGTGATCGGGTCCTATGACCTCGGTGGCTTCCACTTCTACGGCCCCGACCTTTGCCTGCAGGCCGAGCTTCTGGGCGGCAGCGCCCATGTGATCGACTTCCATCTTCGCCATCACAGCAGCGGCACGAAGGACCGAAGCTTCCGGATCGCGCGGAAGAGGTTCGTGCAGAAGTATGCACCGATCTTTCCGGGACGGTATCTGCACTGCACGACAGGCGTGGTGCATCTGGAATTGCCGGATGCGGCAAAGGCTGGAGAATAAATCGCGCGGAGTGCTGGCCGGTCAAACCACAACCCCGATGACGGAGCGCGCTTCACTCCCTCCTCGGTCATGGGTCTGGCAAAGATTGACAAAAGGTAAACAGAAAACGCCAAGCCATTGAAAAGGCATGACGTATCGGTCTTGTCCACCGTGGACAGGCTCGCAGCCGGCTGGTCGGAGGGTTGGAGCGGGCGGCGGGAATCGAACCCGCGTCTTTAGCTTGGAAGGCTAAGGTCTTACCATTACACAACGCCCGCTTCGACTTTGGTAGGTATGCGGAGCAGAACGGCTCGTCAAGGCTGGACCGTCACGACTTCCTCTGCGAAGGCCTGCCCCGGGTGTCATTGTCGGCGAATATGGGCACAGACGGGACCTGCGACTTATCGAGATGCGCTCGGGGTTCGCCAAGGCGCTGCAGGCGGGCATCGCCCACCTGCAGCCTGTAGGTTACTTCAACTCTGCTTCGCGGTCGGCGGCGACAGCTGTCTCGGCGGCCGCCACTGCCGCCGTGAAGGCTTCCAGCACTTCCGGACCACCCTTCACGTTGCCCTTGAACCATTCGAAGACCGGCTCGACAGCGGCTTTGAAGGCGGCTTTCTCCTCGGCGCTGGGCACATAGATTTCACCGCCCGCAGCACGGAAATCCGCATAAGCTTGGATTTCCTTGCGCTTGGGGCTGGCGAAGGTCGCCTGCTGCAGGGCGGCGAAGCCATCTACCACGATCTGCTGCTGTTCCGGCGTCAGCGACTTGAAGCGGTCGTTGCCCATCCACCAGAAGGCGCCCATGTAGCTGTGACCGTCCAACGTCAGGTACTTGATCCCGGCATCAGTGAACTTCATCGACATGATGTCGGTGATGCCGTTCGCTGTGCCTTCCACGACCCCGGTCTGCAGCGAGGTGAACAGTTCCGGCCACGGGATCGGCGTGGGCGACGCCCCAAGGGTGGTGGCCAGCGTCTGCGGCAGGTCGGCGGGAACGGTACGCATCTTCAGACCGGCAAGGTCAGCCGGGGCCGCAATGCGCTTCTTGGTGTTGGCATAGTTCCGCCAGCCGCCGGTATTGCCGATGGTCATCAGGCGGATCTTGTCGCCCGAGTCAGCCAGCGCCATCGCCCGCAGCTTGGCGGTGAAGTCGGTACCGGTCAGAACCTCTTCGGCCACGCGGTCATCGCTCATCAGGTAGGGCAGATCCAGGACCTGGATGTAGGGGAAAAGGCCCGCTGCCCCGCCCGAGGTCGAGATGTAGATGTCGATGGTCCCGTCGGCCACGCCGGCAAGGCATTCGTCGCCCTTGGCGCAAAGCTGGGTGCCCATGAAGATCTCCACGCCGATCGCGCCGTTCGAGGCGTTCTCGACATAGTTCTTGAACACGACGAGCCCGTCGTAATCCTCGTCCTGTTCGTTCGAGTTGGCGGTGGCACGCAGCATGATGTCCTGGGCGAAGGCCGCCCCGGCGGTGCCCACCAGAAGCGCAGCCAGCGCGAGGGATTTCAGGGATGATTTCAACATGGTTCCTCCTGTTGGTTTCTTGTCGACGTTGAATGGGTCAGTTCACGAAGCCCATGAGCCGGGGCAGAGTGAGGGAAATGGCGGGGATGTAGGTGATCAGAAGGATCACCAGGAATTCGACGAGCAGGAAGGGCATCACGGCTCGGGCAATGGTTTCCACGCGCAGGCCCGAGACCGCCGAGGTGGCAAAGAGCACGAGGCCCATCGGTGGGGTCAGCAGGCCCACGGTCAGGTTCACCACCATGACGATGGCAAAATGCACCGGATCCACACCCAGCGACACGAAGATCGGCCCCAGGATCGGTCCGAGAATGATGATCGCGGGACCTGCGTCGAGGAACATGCCGACGATGAACAGAAGCAGGTTCACCAGCAGCAGCAGAAGCAGCGGGTTCTCCGTGATGCTGAGCAGCGTGGAGGCCAGAAGCTCCGGCGTATGCGCCAGCGCCGCGACGGTCTTGAAGGCCATCGCTGCGCCGACAAGAAGCATGACGACGGAACTGGTGATCCCGGCGCGGGTCAGCACCCCCGGTATGTCGCGCCAGGTCAGGGTCTTCAGGATGAAGATGGAGATGATGAAGCTGTAGCCCACAGCGACCGCCGCAGCCTCGGTTGGGGTGAAGACGCCTGACAGGATCCCGCCCATTAGGAGCACGGGAGTCATCAGCGGCCAGAAAGCAGCTCCAGCGGCCTTGCCCGCATCGCCCCAGCTGGCACGCGGCAACGCGTCCGGCAGCTTGTAGCGGTTGGCCATCAGCTTGATCGTAATCATCAGGGCGATCCCGATCAGTATGCCCGGCACGATCCCGGCCAGGAACAGTGCGGCCACGCTTTCGCCCATCACATAGGCGTAGATGATCATGATTCCCGAGGGAGGAATGATCGGCCCGATGATCGCGCTGGCGGCGGTGATCGCGGCGGCGAAGGGCTTCGGATACCCCTTCTTCTCCATCTGCGGGATGATGATCGACCCCAGCGCCGATACATCCGCCACGGCTGAACCCGAGATGCCGGCGAAAAGCATCGAGTCGACGACGTTCACCTGCGCAAGACCGCCTCGGAAGTGGCCGACCATCGCCTGGGCAAAGCCGACGATCCGGGCCGAGATGCCGCCGCGGTTCATCAGCTCTCCGGCCAGCATGAAGAACGGGATCGCCATCAGGGGAAAGGAGTTCATCCCCTCATAGACGTTACGGTACAGCAGCGTGATGTCGCGTTCCTGCCCGTTCAGCCACAACAGGATCGCGGGTGCGGCCAGCAGGCCGAAGACCACCGGCAGGCCCAGCATCAGGAAGACAAGGAACAGGGGCAGGAAGAAGCTCAGCATCTATTCGGCCCCCGATCCAAGCATGACGGTATCGGGAATGCCGCGCAGGCCCTCGGGACCACGGATCAGGGCGTAGAGGTTGCGGAGCGCCAGTTCCACGGCGACCAGCAGCAGCAACGCCACGCCCACCAGAAGGGACGCCATCATCCAGGACTTCGGCACCTTCATCCAGGTCGATAAGTCCAGGCTGACCGGCACCCGAAGCGAGTCGGTCTCGAACCGGCCACCCAGACCCGTGACCTCGGACCAGCCGATGCCAAGGGCGATCCAGAGGACCAGAATGGTGACGGCCATCAGGAAGATCGAAAGCCCGGTCGCCACCGCACGCGGCAAGAGGCGGATCACCATGTCGATCGCGACGAACCCGCCGCGGCGGAAGGCCGTCGGAGCCATGAGCCCCGTGGACCAGAGCATCAGGAAGCGAGAGGCTTCCTCGGGCCAGGGCAGTGCGTTGTTCACCACATAGCGGAAGAAGACCTGCGCAAGGATGACGACGACCATCAGGCCAAGGCAGACAGCCCCGATCCAGCGGCCAAGCGCCAGAAGCGCACCGTTGATTAGGCCCAGGCCGTTGCAGATGGCCAGAAGTGCGGTCACGTCTCCTCCCTTCGCCCCCCTTTTCCCGGGGGTGTTTCAGCTGGCAAATCCTCCGAACCTGCCTTTCGCAAAGACCAGCGGCTCGCCCTCCTCCAGGGCCAGCCGCAGGACCTGTCCCACGATGATCAGATGGTCGCCGCCGTCATGCGTTGCGTGCTGGGCGCAGTCGAACCGAGCGATTGCGCCCGGCAAGACCGGCACAGCTTCGGCATTCGGATGCCAGTCGAGACCCGCGAAACCTGGGCCGCCCTTAGAGAACCGGGCCGGAAGGTCGGCGTGGCTTTGCCCGAGGACATGGATGGCAAAGTGTTTGGCGGCGGCAAAGAACGGGTAGCGCTGAGAGGCCTTGGCGGGTGACCACAACACGAGGGCCGGGTCCAGCGACAGGCTGGCGAAGCTGTTGGCGGTAAAGCCCATCGGCCCGTCCGGTCCCTGGATCGTGACCAGGGTCACGCCAGTGGCAAAGCGTCCCAAGGCATCGCGGAAGACCCGCGCGTTCGCGGCATCCGGCACGATCCCGACCTGCTGGACACCGCCATCCGCCATCACGCGACCTCGTGCCCCTGGGCGAGCGTCAGAAGCTCGAACCAGGTCTGGCGGTCCATCGGCACGCGCCGCGCGTCCGAGATCGTGGCTATGCGCGACAGGGTATTGGTGCCCAGAACCGGGATTATCCTTGCCGGGTGGTGCAAGAGCCAGGCCACCGCGACCGCGGTCCAGTCGGTGCCAGCGGCCTTGCCGATCTCGTCCATCCGGGCGCTGAGGCCTCCGTTTGCTTCGGCGCGCAGATGTCCGCCGGCAAGCGGGCTCCAGGCCATCGGGGCAATCCCGCGTTCCTGAAGGAAGGCCAGGTCGCCGTTGGTGAAGGGCGCGCGGCAATTCAGCGACAGCTCGATCTGGTTGGTGACCAGGGGCGTGGTCATCGCGGACTGGAGGAGCGTGAAGTCCCAGGGCCGGAAGTTCGACACGCCGACCGCCCGCACCTTGCCGCCTGCGACAAGCGCATCCAGCGTGCGGCCGGTTTCATGGTGGTCCATCAGGGGATCGGGGCGATGGATCAGCAGAAGGTCGATCCGGTCCGTCGCCATCTCTCGCAGACTGGCTTCGACCGACGCAGTGATGTGTGCGGCAGAGGTGTCGTAGTACTTGACCCGCGCCGCCGAATGCCGACCCACCGGCGCGACAATGTCGCATTTCGTGACGATCTCGATCTGGTCGCGCAGCCCGGGCGCAGCTTTCAGCGCCGCGCCAAACAGGCCCTCTGCCGTGTAGCCGCCGTAGATATCGGCCTGATCCATCGTGGTGATGCCCTGCGCGAGGCAGGTCTCGACCTTGGACTGCACATGGGCGGGCGAGGTGTCCGGGTCGTCGCCCAGACGCCACATGCCATAGACCATTCGGGACAGGGTGATCGGGCCCAGGGTTACACGTTCCATCGTCATCAGCGGCGCACTCCGGTGCCAAGGGGGGTCGCGGGGGTCGTGGACGGAACCCGGCCATAGGCATGGGGCAGCGAGCATGTCTTCAGCTGGGGCATCACCTTGGTGCCGAAATGGTCGCACTCGTCCAGATGCGGATAGCCCGAGAAGATGAAGGCCCGGATGCCCATCTTCTGGTACTGTTCCAGCTTGGACATAACCTGATCGACCGAACCGACAAGCGCTGCGCCGCAGCCCGAGCGCGCCCGGCCGATCCCGGTCCAGAGATGCGGCTCGATGTAGCCGAACTGATCTGCAAGTTCCCGCGCCCGGGCCTGATGCGCCACGCCAAGGCTGATCGAGTCATGCGCCCGGTCGCGGATCAGCTTGCCGTATTCGTCGTCCAGCCTGGACACGATGTAGTCGGCATAGTCCCGCGCCTCGGCCTCGGTGTCGCGGACGATCATGTGGACGCGGAGGCCGTAGTCCAGCGTCCGGCCATGTGCGGCGGCACGGGCGTGGACATCCTGCATCCGCTTGGCCAGCATCGCTTTGGGTTCCGGCCACATCAGATAAACGTCGCACTGCGCCCCGCACAGCTCCAGCGCGTCAGGGGAATAGCCGCCGAAGTACAGGAGCGGGCCGCCGTTCTGCTGGTAGGGCCGCGCGGGGTCGGTGGTGATCTTCGCAATCTGGTAGACGTCGCCCGAATACTCGATGTGGTCCCGCGTCCAGGCCTGGCGCAGGATCTCCACCACCTCGTGACTGCGCTTGTAGCGATAGGCGCTGTCGGCAACTTCTCCGGGGAAGTCCGAGGAGATCACGTTCAGGGTCAGACGGCCCTCAAGCATATGGTCCAGCGTGGCCACTGTGCGCGCCAGCATGACCGGCTGCATCTCGCCGCAGCGGATGGCGGCCAGAAAGTTGATGCGGTCGGTGATCGGCGCGCAGCCCGCGACGAAGGACAGCGTGTCCTGACCGACCTGGTAGGAGGACGGGCACAGGATGTTGCGGAAGCCGTGCCCTTCGGCCCGTTTCACGATGGAAGAACAATGCGCCCAGCTTGACCGCAGGTCGCCGTCCGGCACGCCGAGGAACTGGTAGTCGTCCGAGCAGAGCGCCGCGAACCAGCTGACCTCGCAGGCATCCAGGTCGGGCGAGGTGATCGGGACGACCGACATGATTCTGTGGCTCCGGCTGCTGCTTTCCTCTTGCGTAGCATCCGCTTTGATGTAGATCAATCATGTATCAATTCTGGATGCGACGTGATGGCTCACCCCGGCTCGCTGCCGCTCTATCAGCAGATCGCCGAACTCCTGATCCGCGACATCGCCGCCGGTCGCCTGATCGACGGCGAACGCCTGCCGCCCGAAAGGGACATGGCGGCCAATCTTGGAATCGCGGTCGGCACCTTGCGGCAGGCGCTGAAGTCGCTGACCGAAAAGGGCTTGCTCGACCGGGTGCAGGGGTCGGGCAACTACATCCGGGCCAAGGCCGATGCCGCTTCGGTCTATGCACTGTTCCGGCTGGAGAGGGTGGAAGGCGGCGGCTTGCCCACCGCGCGCGTTCTGACGGTGGACCGTTGTGCCAAGAACCCGGCGCTGCCCCCTTTCGGCGCGCATCACGAAGGCCATCGCATCCGGCGTCTTAGGTTCCTGTCGGGACGGGTCGCTGCGGTTGAGGAGATCTGGCTGGATGGGGCCGAGGCCGACCGGATCGCCCCGAGCGACCTGTCGGAGTCCCTATATCTCTTCTACCGTCAGCGCTTTGGCATATGGATCGCACGGGCCGAGGACAGTATCGGCCAGGGACCGTTGCCCGACTGGGCGCCGCCCGAGTTTCCACACCCACACGGCACGCCCCTGCCGCTGATCACCCGGGTCAGCTGGGCGCAGGACGGCCGGTCGGTCGAGGCATCGCTTACCTGGTATGACCCCGCAACCGTGCGCTACGTCGCGCGCCTGAAGTAGGAAGACGAAATGCTGCGCTACGGGATCATCGGCTGCGGAATGATGGGGCAGGAACACTTGCGCAATATCGCGCTGCTCGAAGACGCCTCCGTTGCGGCGATCTATGAGCCTGACCCCGGAATGCGTGCTGCTGCCGCCACGCTGGTGCCGGACGCACGGATGGTCGGGTCCGTGGCTGAAGTCCTGGCGCTGCCCGAGGTCAATTGCCTGCTGATCGCCAGCCCCAACCACATGCATCTCGGCCAGCTGGAGGAAATCGCCCGCATCCGCCCTTTGCCGGTTCTGTGCGAGAAACCCCTTTTCACCGATCCCGCCGATGCCCCCCGCCTTGCAGCGTTGCGAGCCGCCTACCCGGCGCCGATCTGGGTCGCGATGGAGTATCGTTACATGCCCCCCGTCGCCCATCTTCTGCGCGAAGCCCAGGCGGCAACCGGGGGGGTCAGGATGCTCACGATCCGTGAACACCGTTTTCCCTTCCTGCAGAAGGTCGGCGACTGGAACCGCTTCAACCGCAATTCGGGCGGGACGCTGGTCGAAAAGTGCTGCCATTTCTTCGATCTGATGCGGCTGGTCGCGGGCTGCAACCCGATCCGCGTCATGGCCAGCGGTGGCCAGGCGGTCAATCACCTTGACGAAGTCTATGACGGCCAGCGCTCCGACATCTGGGACCACGCCTACGTCATCGTCGATTTCGAGTCAGGCATGCGGGCGATGCTGGAACTGTGCATGTTCGCAGAAGGAAGCCGCTACCAGGAGGAAATCTCGGCCGTGGGTGCAAAGGGCAAGATCGAATGCCTGGTGCCCGGGCCGGGCCGCTTCTGGCCTGCACATCTTGGGGCGGCCCCGGTACCTAAAGTCATCGTGAGCCCGCGAAATCCGGCCGGGCCGGTCGAGTTGGAGATTCCCGTCGACCCGGCGCTGCTGGCCGCGGGTGACCACAACGGGTCGACCTTCTATCAGCATCAGGGGTTCCAACGGGCAGCGACTGGGATGCAGCGGCCTGAGGTCTCGTTAGAGGATGGCTGGTGGGCGGTGACAATGGGACAGGCCGCGCAGCAAAGCGCTTTGACAGGCCAGGCCGTCAATCTCCGTGACGCGGACAATACGCCTTAGCGAAAGAACACTGTTCGCAGAAGGCAGAACCGGAGGGCGAAAGCCCGCCAGTACGACATCGGCGGGCGCACTGCGAATGCCGGATTTGCGGCCCAAGCTCCCGATTAGGCACTGCGCCCATAGCCCCGCGTCAGGTCGCGCAGGCGGGTCAGGATGGCTTCCTGCTCCAGGGAGACGCGCCAGGGTGCGCCCTGTGCCAGGCCACCGGTCGTGGCGACCATCGGCATGTCTGGCTCATGATGCTCGGCCACGACCGCCATCGCCCATTTCTCGAACTGGCGTTTCGGGACCGGCCCCGCTTCGGTCAGCCGGATCGCGTCGTGGCGGGGGTCAGCCCGGATCCGGGCATAGAGCGTCTCCACCGCCGCCTGCGGTCCCTCCAGCACCTGGGCGAACCAGTGGTCGTACAGCATGAGCGCGCCGGTGATCCCCAGTCCGGCATTCTTGGCGCGGGCGACCTTCAGGATCTCGGCCAGTGCGGCGTCGTCCTTTGCAGGCAACAGACTGTGGCTGCGGTAGATCAGGCGGTAGCAGGGGCCGGTGGTGGCCGCAGCCTCGGCAGTCTTGGTCTCGGTGCCCATGTCTCACTCCCCATGCGCGAATGTGTCTTACCGTGGCGTGTCACCCCTCAGGGCACGATGACCCCGCGCCCGGCGAAGCGGCGGTGCTTGAAGTCGTCCAGCGCCACGTTGATGTCGTCCAGGCTGTACTGGGCGTAGTGCATCTTGACCTTGCCGTCGGCGTTGAGCTCCATCAGCTCGACCAGTTCGGTATAGTTGCCGACTAGGCTGCCGCCGATGTTGATCTCGTTGATCACGAGATGCGCGGTCGGAACCTCGATCTTGCCGCCGTAGCCGATCATGATCAGCTCCCCCCCCGGCCGGACCATCTTCCAGCAAAGGTTCTCGACGCCAAGTTCCCCGACGAAGTCCATCACGACCTGCGCGCCGCCGCCGGTGATCTGTTTGATCTCCTCGACGATGTTCGGTCCGCCATCGAGAACGAAGTCGGCACCAAGCTCCTTGCAGAGCTGCCGCGCCGCAGGTTCACGGTCGACGGCGATGATCCGGGCGCCTGAGATTTCGTGCAGGCACTGCAGGGCGATATGACCAAGCCCGCCCACACCGACGATCACGCAATAGGCGCCCGGCCGCAGACCCTTGGCGGCCTTCTTCGCAGCCCGGTAGGCGGTGATGCCCGCATCGGCCATCGGGGCCACGTCCAACGGTGTCACGTTGGGGTTCAGCTTGATCAGGCTGCGTTCCGAAGTCAGGAAGTACTCGGCAAATCCGCCGTCCAGACCAAGACCGGGAAAGAGGCTGTGCTCGCAGTGCATGTCGTCGCCATACCGGCACGAGAGGCAGATGCCGCAGGTCCGGTGCGGGTGGCAGATCACCGCGTCACCGTGCTTGACCGAGGTCACGTTCGATCCGACATCCTCGACCCAGCCGGCATTCTCATGGCCCATGATATAGGGCAAGAGGTTGCCGCCCTGATCCATGATGTCCTTCCAGACGCCCTCGATGATATGCAGGTCGGTGCGGCACAGACCGGCGGCGCCCACCTTCACGATGACATCGTTCGGACCCATGATGGTGGGGGACTTGACCGTCTCGATCTTCAGCTGGACGTTCATTGCGGGGTCGTACTCGTAAAGTCTGGCAGCTTTCATGTCAGCGCCCTTTCCTCTGCGTAGGTGGTCATTTCCGGCCAAGCTTTTCCGCGCCGCCGCCAAGGGCCCCACCTGCGGTCGGGTCCTCGTCCTCCTTGAGATCGGCAATCAGGGTTTCCGTGGTCAGGATCAGCGTCGCCACAGAACCCGCATTCATCAGGGCCGCGCAGGTGACCCGGACCGGATCGACCACACCGGCGACCATCAGGTCCTCGAAGCGGCCGGTGGCGGCGTTGTAGCCGTGGTTGCCGGTCATCGCGCTGACCTTGCTGACCACGTCGTTCGGTTCGGCCCCGGCGTTGAAGGCGATCCGCGCCAAGGGCAGGGTCAGGACCGACTGGACCAGCTCCACCCCCTTGCGGATGTCGCCCGCGACGGTCTGGGACAGCGTCGCCAGCGCCGGAGCGACCCGGGCGAGTGCGACCCCGCCACCGACGAGCACGCCCTCTTCGGCGGCCGCACGCACGGCGTTCAGCGAATCCTCGATCAGCTGGATGGTGCGTTTCTGTTCGACCGGGGTCACCCCGCCTGCAAGGATCGTCGCCGTCCCGCCGCAGAGCTTTGCCAGCCGTTCCTGCAGCTTGTCCTTGTCGACATTGGGCGGCGCCAGTTCGTAAAGCCTCTGCACCTGCGCCCGACGGGCGGCGATGGCCTGCGCATCACCGTGGCCGCGGATGATCTTGGTGTCGGACTGAGTGGACTCGATCCTGTCGGCACCCCCCATGTCGTCGCGGGTGATCGCCTCGAGACTGTCGCCCAGATCGCGGGACAGGACCTTGCCGCCAGTCAGGATCGCCAGGTCCTCCATCATGTTGCGGCGCCAGTGGCCGAACTCGGGCGGATGAACGACAAGGAACTTGCCGGGGCCTTCCTTGCCCAGCAGCGTCACCAGCACTTCGGGCGAGGTTTCCTCGGACAGGATCACCAGCGGGCGGTTGTCGGCGGCGGCGATGGCCTTGGCCGCGTCCAATTGGCCGGCGGTCTTCATCTTGATGTCAGTCAGGACGATGTAGGGGTTCACCACCACCGCCTTCATTGCATCCAAATCGGTGACCATGTGGTGCGAGATGTAGCCCCGGTCGAAGGCCATGCCGTCCACGACATCCAGGGTCGAGACATTGCCGGTGCCGTAGTCGGTGGTGATCACTCCCTGCGCGCCGACGCGCCGGAAGGCTTCGGCCACCAGCGATCCAAGGTCGGCATCGGACGCGCTGATCCGGGCCACGGCGGACAGAAGCGCGTCGTCGGTGGCGGGCTTTGCAACCGAACGCAAGGCCGAGGTCGTGGTTTCCACTGCAAGCGCAATGCCACGGCACAGTTCGACCGGCTTCGCGCCCTTGTCGATCAGCGCCACGCCCTGCTGGATCATGCCGTTCGCCAGCACGATCGAGGTCGTCGTCCCGTCCCCCGCCACGTCATTTGTCTGCATCGAAACCTCGCGCACCACTTGCGCGCCCATGTTCTCGAACCGGTCGAACAATTCGATCTCGGACGCGATGGACACCCCGTCGCGGCTGATCAGCGGCGTGCCGATCGGGCGGTCGATCATCGCGTTCATGCCCATCGGACCCAGCGTGGATTCCACTGCGGCGCTTAGCCGTTGCACGCCGTGGGCCAAGGCGCGGCGGGCGTCATTTCCGTGAATCATCAGTTTCGGCATGGTCTTCTCCTGCGCGAAAGTCGGGGGCCCTGGGGCCGCTAGTGAAAGGTTCTGGTCGAGTTGGCGCCGTCCGGCAGGTCGGCGGGCACAAAGTCCACCAGGACCGGCACCTCGCCCGACAGGTCGGCCTGCTTGTAGCGGGTGGCCTTCAATCCCCGGCAGAGCGAGCCCGAGAATTCCATGTTGATGCGTACCGACCGCAACAGCTCCATGTAGGTCCGGAAGCCGTCTGCGGTCAGCGCCGCGCCATCATAGTCCGGCAAGGCGCGGTCCGTGGGCTGGCGGGCCAACCCCTTGGCCTTCAGGATCGCCAGATAGCGTCCGGTCTGGCGGGCGTCTTCCGGGTCGTCAAACGAGATGGCTTCCAGCTCGGCAAGGGTCAGGTCGACCAGCCATTCCGGGGAATAGGTCAAGGCCTGCAGCGCCTTGATCACCACTTCCTGACGCCGCTGAAACGCCTTGCGGTCAAACTTCTCACGCAGCGCGCTCAGGTCCTCGCCGGGATGCAGGTCTTCGAAGACCGATCCGAAACTGCGACCGGAGTTGATCGCGGCGCTCATCTCGTCGCCCGACATGTGGTCGTGCAGCGTGATCACCGCCCGCGCGACCCAGGGCAGGACCTCGACCTCGCGCTTGATGCTTTCGGCCATGAGGAAGGCGAAGTTGGGCGAACACCAGTAGGTCGGCAGTCGGAAGCCGATCTGCACCTCCCGGGGGTCATCGTCGTGCAAGGAAGGGGTGATGGACACCGACTCCACAAAACCGAGATCCGTCACGGCTTCGTCAAGTTCGGGGTCCATCACCAGATCCAGCCGCGCCCAGACCTGCTCAAGTGGGGGCTCTGCAAGCAACTCTGCGGTGAGACGTGGCGCGACTGGCATTCTGCTTACTCCGCCGCAATCATCACGGGCTGCTTGGCGAACTCTGCCTTGCGGGCCGCGATGTCGATGTTGTAGAGCCGCGCCGCGTTCAGGCCGAGGATCTTCTCCTTGATCTCGTCCGTCAGCTGGATCCCGACCCGTTCGACCGAGATGTCCTCTGGGATCTGGCAGGCCCAGAACTTCTCGACCAGCCACTTCGGCGTCCAGATCGCGTAGTCCGACCCGAACAGAAGCTTGTCCGGCCCGATCCAGAACAGAAGCTCGGCAATAACCTCGGCGAAGTAGCGCGGCCGGGTGTGGATGAAGGGCAGCGCCACGGCGAGGCCCGCGTAGACGTTGGTTTCCTGGGTGGCGATCCAGCAGAAGTCGTCCAGCCGCGGCAGACCGGCATGTTCGATGATCCAGTTCAGGTTCTGGAAATCGGTCGCCGCATAGTCGACATCGTGGACGTCGAACGCGTCCTTGTTCAGCGGGATGATCGTCGGACCCTTGTGAACGTGGATGTTCTTGATGCCCAGCTTGTCGCACAGCTCGAAGCACTTGTAGGCATCGGGGTCGTTCAGCCGCCAGCCCTTGGAGGACCCGTTCCATTCGGCCGTGTACATCTTCACGCCCTGGATGTTGTAGGTTTCCTTCATCCAGTGGATGTATTCCAAAGCCTTCTCGCCATCGCGCGGATCGAAGGAGCCGTTCACGATGAAGCGGTTGGGATACTTCTTGGCCACCGAGTGATTGCGCTCGATGGTGTTGAAGCCGGTCTTGTAGAAGTCCTTCAGGTAAGTCGAATTCAGGATGGCGATGTCATCCGGCCCCTCGATGAAGAGGTCGTTGTAAAGCTGGTCGGCCGAGTACTTCTCGAACTTCGACTTCTCCCAGAGCTGTTCCTTCGGGGACAGGTTGGAGTGGTAGGCATAGAAGCAGTCGATGAACTGCTTGCCGTGGATGTTGGCTTGGTTTTCGGGGCTGCCATCCCAGAAATGGGTATGACCGTCGACCACGAAGATCTCCTTGCCTTCAGGAGTGATGTACATGGGAACTGCCTTTCGGACATCGCGGTGGTGGGATGGGTCAGGGGGACGCGGGGGGCTGCCCCCGCGTCCGGAGGGGCCTAGATGAACTCGAGCATCTCGTTCATGTCGCCGTAGAGGATGACGGTGTTGTCATCGGCGCGGACCATGCGACCGTAGTGCGTCGACGAGTTCACCTCGAAGAGCTCGGCCGTCATTTCACGGCCCAGGAACTCACTGATCTCATCCATCTTGAAGATCATCTTCCCCGTCCCGTCGATCCGGATCAGCGCGGGGTTGTAGGTCACGGTGACCCCCGGTTGCTGGTCCATGAATTCGGCGATGGCACGGGCCTCGACCGAATCCGACATCGTCACACCGCATTGATGTGAAACGGTTTTCTCGAAGGTGATGTCCTTCATCGCCTTGAAGATGTTGTCGTGGCTGTTGTCGCGAGCGATATTCGACATGATGTTTCCTTTCAGCGTGAGAGATTGAGTTCGCCAAGGATCTTCGCGAACCGCTCTTCAGAGACCGCGCGCGCCTCGTCGAAACTGACCGGCTTGGCGTGGGCCTGGCTCCAGATCGGCTGCATGTTGCGGGCAGCCTTTTCGGCAAGGGCCGCATGCTTCTTGACCCAGGACTGGAACAGCGTGCGGTTCTGCGCGCCGAACACCTCGTCGTTCACCAGGAGGTAGATCAGGTCGATCGTGTTCGCGAGGTTGCGCTCGTAGTCGCCTTCCGCGGCCGCAATGACCGACGGGGTCATGAAGTCGTTGTTGGGCGCACCGGCCTGCATCAGGAAGCCCGAGCGGAAAAGCTCGCCCACAAGCGGCTCGAAGATCAGGTTGGTGGCGAAATACTGCTCCAGATAATCGGTGCAGCCCATGATCGTCTCGACCGCCTCGCGGGCGCCCTGCCAGATCGGATCTTCAAGCCAGGCCCGCTTGCCCGCCTCGTCATCCCAGCCCGCGATGTCCATGCCGATCTCGGCGAGATAGAGCGTGATGTCCTGCGACAGCCGCAGCTTGTAGGACGAATTGGTCAGCGTGGCGTTGTTGATCATCTGGGTATAGCCATAGCGCTGTGCCTGCATCAGGCTGGTGCCGAGGCCGAATTCGGCGTGCTTCCAAGCGCCCAGATGCTTTTGCAGGACCTTGCCCCAGGCGGCGTCGAAGGCGTGCTGGGCGCCGGACTTGCGGCCGTTGCTGATGACCGCCTGCACCATCACCTCGATGCGCGACTGGCGCTGGTAGTGGGTCCGCTCCCATTCCTGGTCGGGGGCGCGGAAGGCGTGCCAGTTGCTGCTCTTGGCGTTGGTGCTGTCCTTCTCATAGGCGCCCCGGCCATCCGGGAAGGCGATGATCCAGTCCTGGATCAGGTAGCGCTCGGGATCGGGCTGGACGTCCACCGTGACGTCCTCGTAGTGGGTGGCCCGCTTGCCGCGAGGTTCGAAGTAGCGGTAGCGGCGGCTTTCGCTGTCGACAAACCGCGCGGCACCTGCCGCCCCCGATCCGACCGAGCTTGATGTGGCAACCATGTCTTTCTCCCTGTTTGTGAGGCTTTGGCCCGTTGTTGTCAGTGCGCCTTCACGGGCGCGGAGGCGGTGGAGGTGGTGAACTTGTCAAAGAAGGTCCGGTCCGGGTCGAAGTCCTGAAGGAACAGCACCGGCTGCAGCGCGTCGATCATCGGCGGCGGGCCACAGGCATAGGCGTCGGCGTCGCCCTCGATGCCCATCCGCTTCAGCTCGGACCCTACGACCTCGTGGACGAAGCCCTGGAAGCCGGACCAGTCGTCGTCGTCCTGGGAGTGCGACAGTACCGGGATGAACGTGATTGCCGGGTTGGCGGCGGTGATGGCGGCGATCCGGTCCAGATAGAACAGGTCGGCCCGGGTCCGGGCGCCGTAGAAGAAGTAGACCGGGCGGTTCTCGCCGCTGGCGATGTGGTCATGCAGGATCGACCAGATCGGCGACATGCCCGAGCCTGCGGCGACCAGCACTATTGGTCCGGTTCGGTTTTCCCGTCGGAAGCAGGATCCGTAGGGTCCGGTGACGGTGACTTCGGCTCCGACTTCGATCCCGCCACTGTCAAGTTCGCCAGAGAAGCGTCCTTCGGGATATTTCTTGATGATGAACTTGAGGGTTTGGCCTTGGTCCGGCGTATTTGCCATGGAGAACGAGCGTGTAATCGTCTCCCCCGCTTTGGTCCTGACGGTGATGTCGACATATTGCCCGGCCCAGAATTTCAGGGGGGAATCCAGCGCGATCTCGATCGACCGGATGTCGTGGGTCAGACTTTCCTTGGCGCTGATCCGCCCCTTGAACGCCTTGACGGCGATGGATTTCGACAAGAGCTCTTCGTCGAAGTTCAGCAGTTCGATCACCAGGTCATCCTGGGCGATGGAACGGCACAGAAGGATGCCGCCGTTTTCGCGGTCGCCATCGCTGAGCGCGAAGGTGGAATACTTCAGGAGATCGACCTCGCCCTCGACGAGGTTGCACTTGCAGGCCGAGCACTGGCCTTCCTTGCAGCCGTGCGGCAGTGAAATCCCCTGGCGGAACGCGGCGTCCAGGATCGTTTCGCCGTCCTCGACTTCGAACTCGACCCCGACGGGCTCCAGACGGACGGTATAGGTGTCGGACATTTTCATGGACCTTTGCAGGACATGTTTCCTGAGCACGGTGCCCCGAACGGGGACCGGTTTGGGAGGACATGGGCCGGAAAATCCGGCCCATGTCGCCAGGTGCTTAGTGGCAGGGGTTGATCGTGAACCCTTTGGCGTAGTCGGCGAGGTGCGCCTTGCGGGTTGCCTCGTCCATGCCGCGCAGCGTGATCAGTGGCGAACCGAGCGTGTGGCCGCGCACGTGATCCAGCGTCCACATGTCCTTGTCGTCAAAGCGCAGATGCGGCTGCGGGATCAGGGTCTTGCCGTCGGAACGGACGAAGTTCAGATCCACGATCGCATCGGCAAGGTCGACGCCGTGATAGAGCGTTTCCCATTCGCGCTTGCCCGAGAAGCGGCCCATCGCAGGCGTCGGACGCCCTTGATATTCGTCCGCAAAGGCTTCGACAGCGGTCCAGCGGTCGATCTCGTGGGCGAAGGTGTGCAGCTGTCCGTCGATCTCGTCCACCACCATGTCCTCGCGGATCAGGCAGGGAACCAGGCACGACCAGCAGCGGTGCGGATAGACGTAGCCGACTTCCTCGTTGAAGGTGATGACCTTCTGACCCGGCTTCGACAGTTTGGCGTACCACTTCCAGAACTCGCCGAATTCCGAGTACCAGCCGGGATACTTGTGCTCGAACCACTCGAAGTCCTTCTCGGTCTGGGCTTCGATCCGCCAGAAGTTCACCGGCCAGCCGACCGCGAAGAACTGACCCACCTTGTGGACATAGTTCTTCTTGGTGATCCGCTCCCAGGCCAGCGTCACGTCATCATGGTGGATCTTGATGCCGTACTTCTCCATCGGAAGCATGTAGGTCCGGTAGTAGTCCTCGTAGACCCAGCGATGCCACATCTCGGCATAGCTTTCCTTGGTCTTGTCGCGGTCGGTGGTGCCGTATTCGATGAAGGTACCGATGGCGGCATCGACGATCGCGTGGTTCTGCCAGAACGCGTATTTCATGTCGCGTTCGATCAGGAGGTGGTTTTCCGGCTCTTTCAGCGCGGCCATCATGAGAGAGTGACCGTTGCCGATGTGGCGGGACTCGTCCGACTGCACCGAAAGGAACACGGTCGGCAACGCATAGTCACCGTTGCGTGCGGCTTCGGAAGGCATGGCCACGAACAGCGTGTTCGTGAACGCGGTTTCCGCCACGACGGTCAGATACATGCAAGCCGCAGTCATCGCGTCGCCGGTGAGGAACCCCTCGCCGAACTGGCGGCCGATGGTGGTCGCATAGCACTTGCCGAACGCCTCTTCGGTGATGTCGAAGCCGGCCGGATCGATGTAGTTCTCCATGTACCACTTCTTCAGGTTCATCTGAATCGTGGAGTGACGGAATTCATCGACCATCTGCATGGTGAAGCCGGTCCGCAGGTCTTCGCCCGGTGCCAGGCGGCTGACCATGGCCATCGAACGCGCCGCCGAGATTTCCGGGAACGGGATGATCGCCAGGAACAGCTTCATCCATTCGACCCAGCGGGGTTCGACGTTGCGGAACATGTCGCCGCGCAGCGCCGCATCCAGTGCACCATAGACCCGGTTGTCCTTTTCCTCCTGCATCGAGAAATAGGACCGCAGCACCTGCTTCATCGGGTCGCGCGGGGCCTTGGTGATCTTGTAGTCGGACGGATAGGTCATCGCTTCCTGGACATAGGATGGATTCCACCCGAGGTCCGAGATCTTCTTGGTCGCATCGGCAACAGAAATGCCCTTCTGCGATGTGATCTTGTTCAGCGTCAGTGTCGACATTGTTGCTCACCTTTTATGTTGAGTATGTTGTGGGCATTGCCGTCGGCAAAGGTCCGGGGAACCACGGTTTCAAATGAAACCCTGGCTATCCAACACGCTGGATCAGTTTCACAAATTGTGAATTTCATTCGCAACGCAAGGCCTCCCTTCCTTCGTTCTTGAGCTGCATGACCGGGGTCAGCTGCTTCTTATTTGTGATTGAACCCTAGGGTCCGATGTTGGGTGCGGCCTAATGGAAATTTAAGTGTAACGCTCTGTGACACGACCGTAACGGAACATTACACCTCCAGTTTCAATGCAAAGAATCCGCGCCGATCCATAAAGTGACGCAAGCGGATCGCTCCGCAGCCCAGCCATCGAAGCGACCATGACCGACGCAAACGACTTTCCCATCCAGATGGCCGAGCTGCAGAGAATGCGGGTCGCGCTGGTCATCCTCCTTAGTCAGGAGACATCCAAGCTCCTCAGCCGGCGTCAGCGCGTGGCCGGCAAGGAGATCGAGCTGCTGTGTGCCGAACGCGATCTAGGTCAGCAGCCGGAGAATGACCGCCACCTCAGGGCCCTGGACGTGCTGCAAGGCAAGGAGCGCGCCGCAAGGGCTGAGCTTGCGCAAACCGAGGGCGAGATCCGGCGCATGGAAGAGCTCCTTGCCAAGATCGATGCCGACATCAGCCGACTCTGCCAGGCCTGAGGGGGACTGAACATGAAGGACGAACGCGCCCATTTGCAACTATTTGACCTGATCGCCCGCGAGTGGACGCTGACCTCGCCGGTAACGGAAGTGGTGTTCAACGCTGGAAACACCGCCGTCGCGTTCGGCTGCGAGGACGGCAGCATCCACCTCGCCAGCACCAGCGACAAATCCTCGCCCAACCAGCGCACCCGCCGCGCCGTGGACACCGGACGGGTTACGATCGCGCCAAGGGAGGGTCACGTGGCCCCGCTGCGCATGGCTGACCACACTGACGGGCGAAGCTCGGCCATCGCGCGGCATGGTCAGACCAACTTCCTCTTTGCCAAGGCCAGTGGGCGGATCAACACGTTGACCCCCGGCGGGCTTTCGGTCCACGTGCCGCAGCGCGCGGCGGGGCCGGTCCGTGCCGTCGCGGGCCTGTCGGATGGTGAAGCCATCGCCTGGTCGGAGGGTGCGGTCGTCCAGGTCGGCAGTGGCACGGACGAAGCCGCCTTGCCCCACCCTGGCCCGGTCTACGCCATCGCCTACAGTCCCGACGGTGGCACCCTGGCGGTGGCCCACGGGGCGGGTATGCTGCTTTGGACGCTTGCGCCGACCCCGTCCGCCCGCGACATCCCGCTGCCCGACATCCCGGCTGCATTCCAATGGAGCGACAACGGCACCCACCTTGCCGTCCTTCTGGAGACGGACGGCTTCTGCCTCACAACGTCGGATGGCAGCGAAATACAGCATTTCGGCAGCTTCCCCGCCCCGGTCCGCTCTGTCGGCTTCAACCTGGTCCGGCATACGGTTGTTGCCTCTGGCGCCTATCGGCCCGCCGCCTGGTCGCTGACCGGGCGCGAGAACCTGATCTCCGGCAAGTCCGGTCTGATCCTGATCGATGCAATCGCAACCTGTCCGACGCGCAACCTTGTCGCCGTCGGCTACGCGAACGGACTGGTCAGTCTGGCCGAAATCGGCCGGCCGACCGAGATCCTGCTGCGCGAAAACACAGGCGCGGCGATCCGAGCCCTTGCCTGGTCCGGATGCGGCAACTTCCTCGCCATAGCGTGCGCAGACGGGACCGCAGCCCTCGTCGAGTTCCCTGAAGCCATGTTCAAACCTACCGGAGGATGACCATCATGCCACACCCGCAGACCGTCGAGCTGACCGAGGAAGAACGCAGCAAGGACGCGTTCTTTCAGCGCATCGCCCTGGTCGGCGAAGAGATGATCGCCGCTCATGGCAGGGAGTTCGCCACCGGCGCCTTCGTCCTGGCCGCGCGCTGGATCAGCGAAGGTCGCATGGGGGCGAAAGGGGCGGCGGGCGGGCAGACCCGGCAGAACTGACCACGGATTCCAGGGTGGGCAAGTGTAACGCTCTGTTACAGATCGGCGAGGTTGACGCTGCGGAAAACAATGAGTCGGGGAGAACCGGCGCCCTGTGTTAACGTGTTCGCATACCGCCCAAAAATAAAGCGACCAAAGTCACCGAACGACGGCAGCGGGGAGGAACGGGGTTGGACATCTTTTCCAAGAAGACGGGTCCGCGCGCAGAGGATGCCCAGGCCCGGCAGCACCTGCAGCGCAACTGGGGCACCATAGAAAAGCTGGCCGATACGCTTAGCGGCGGCAAGTACTCCGCCGACAAGGCCAGACGCGCTGCACCGCCGCCGCAGCCCGAGGGGCTGATCATCGTAGACCAGGCCAGACCGCGGGTGGCCGACGATCCCGAACCCTATCTGCGGATCAGCACCAATGGTCGGGTCGTTGTGGCCGACGCCAATTCCGGGGTCCAGGTCCATTTCCTGGGTCAATTGAAGCGGGTTGATGGAGCAGTCCGCTTTCTGATTGCTTCGGCTGAGAACGGGTTCTTCAGCCCACTTGATCCGGAATTGCAGACCAAGATCGAGGATCTCGCAGGCCGGACGGTCAATCGTGACTATCCGGAGGAGGAACTGGCCCGGGATCTCAAGCAAAGACTTGGGATTTCGTGACACCTTGCATTCCGACACGCCGTAAAGATGCGGAAAGGCTATCCCTGCCACTTTGATGGTGGCGCGAATTAAATCCACGGGAGGGGATTTAATTATGAGTTCGAATGAGCACTCGCGCAGTTCGGGCTCGGATCTCGGGTTCGACTTTGCCACTTTCGACCCGCGTGAGACCACAAAGGCATGGAACCGCTTTCTGGCAATCCGCAATGTACCAAGCCTTCCGCTGAAGGGGGTACGGTCGGTCATCTACCAGTCGTGGCAGCGGTCCAACACCGTTGGCGTCAAGCCCGAACAGTTCGCCGCACCGGTGGTGGAGGGTCGGCTGCCCATCGACAAGTCGGCACACGACAATGCCGAGCTTCGGCGTGCGACGCTGGCCTCGATGAACCACATCGGCACACTTCTGGCGGGTGCGGAAGCCATGCTGATCCTGACCGACCGCAAGGGAGTGATCCTGGACACGGTTGGCGACACTTCGACGCTGAACAAGGCCAGGAAGATCAATCTGACGGTCGGTGGCGTCTGGAGCGAGGATGCCGCCGGTACCAACGGGATTGGAACGGCGCTGTTCATGGGATCGCCGGTCTATGTGCATGGGGACGAGCATTTCTGCGAAGGCATGAAAGCCTGGAGTTGCGCTGCCGCCCCGATCCGCGATCCGGTCGACCAGTCGATCATCGGCGTCATCAACCTCAGCGGGCTGACCACGATCTTCCAGAAGCACAATGCCGCCTTCGCTGCCACCGCCGCCCGCGACATCGAGGTGGCCATCGCCCAGGAACAGTCACTTCTGAACATGCGCCTGATGGAAGAGACCATCGGGCATTTCCCGAAGACCTTGGGGGCCAATGATGGCCTCGCGATCATCGACCGCTTCGGACGCCTGATCTTCAACAGCAACTGCAACGAGACGGTGCCAAAGCTGGGCCAGGGCCTGGGGCTTGGGGCCAAGTTCCTGGACCTCCCCGACGGGCTGTCCGAAGAGATGATCCTGCGCGCCCTGCCCGAAGGCCTGCGCTGCCAGGACATCCGCCTCTTGAAGATCGACGGCAACATGAAGGGCGCGGCCCTGGTGTTCCATCAGCCGGGCACCTTCTCCCACCCACGACCCACAACCGTGTCACGGCAGGCCACGCCCGACCTGCCCGGCGTCGCCATTCCGGACACCAACCTGACCATCGTCGGCGCCAGCGCGGCCATCCAGGAGGCGCTGAACACGGCCAGCCGGGTCGACCTGACGGACGCCGCCATCCTCATCGAGGGCCAGACCGGCGTCGGGAAGCAGCTTTTCGCCCGACTGATCCTTGCTCGCATCGCCCCGCCCGGCAAATCCGACTTCACCACGATCAACTGCGGCGCGGTCACCGAAAGCGTCTTCCGAAGCCGACTTCTGAGTTCCGATGAAGCCAGCCCCGGCACGCTGCTTTGCCTGGACGAGATCGGCGAACTTCACCCGGAAAACCAGACGCTCCTCCTGCGCTATCTTGAAGAGCGCCTCATCCGGCTAAGCGGACTTGAACGTCCGAACGACTCCCTCGTCCTTGTGTCGCTGACCAACCGGAACCTGCAGGCCGAGGTCGAGGCGGGTCGGTTCCGGCGCGACCTCTACTACCGGCTTAGCAGCACCGTCCTGACGATCCCGCCCTTGCTGGACCGGGGCGACGATGTCCTGCTGATCGCCGAGCATTACAATCGCAAGCTTGCGCATGAGACCGGGCGCGACCTTCTCATCTTCGGCGAAGAAGTACAGGCGGCGCTCCTGGCCCATTCCTGGCCCGGCAACGTCCGCGAGTTGCGCAACGCGATCATCAGCCTGCACGCCTTGGCCAAGTCGCGCTACGTTACATTGTCGGACCTGCCCCGCGCCGTCACCGCCCCCGCACCCGCCCCCGTCGACCCCTTCATTCTTGCCGCCCATGACCGGCTTCAGGCCGGATCGGTGTCCCTGCGCATGGCCGAGGTGCTGTTGATCGAAAGTGCCTTGGCCCAGCATCGCGGCAATCTGAGCAGCACTGCCAAGGCCCTGGGAATCTCGCGGCCGACACTTTACCGCAAGCTTCACGACTACGGCATCGACGCGCGCCCGGACGAAGCGAAGTCCTAGATCTGCCTCGGGTCTCTCTGTCCCGCGAGCGCGGGCCTGCCCGCCGTCAGGCCCGACACCTTCTCGACAATGCGCTCGGCCGAGATGCCGAAGTGATCGTATAGCTCGGCTATCGTGCCGGTCTGCCCGAAATGCTCGACGCCCAGCGGGATGGTCCTGTGCCCCGAGACCCCGCCCAACCAGGCCAGCGTTGCCGGATGGCCGTCGATCACCGTGACCAGATGGCAATGCGGCGGCAGGTCCTGCATCAGCGTCTCGACCGCGGACCGGGCATCGTGCCGCCCGCGCGTCCGTGCGCGCTGCGCCGCTGTCCACCCGGCATTCAGCCGGTCCGCCGAAGTCACTGCCAGCACCCCGACGTCTCGCCGACTGTCGCCGATCATGCCCGCCGCGCGGATCGCCTCGGGGGCGACCACGCCCTGATAGGCGATGACCACCTCGCAGTTGGGTCCCGGCTTGCGCAGCCAATAGCCCCCGTCAATCGCCCCTTGGACAAAGGCCTGATCGACCCGCCGTCCCGGCTGTTCGATCGGATTGGTGCTCAGCCGCAGATAGACCGAGCCGCCGGTCTCATCCCGCAGCCAGGTGCGTTCGTCCGGATCGCCGTCGCCCGACCGCTGCAGATAGCCGAAGGCCCAGTTGATGATGACGGCCAACTCATCAGCAAAGGCGGGCTCGAAGGCCGCCAACCCGTCTTGAGCCATGCCGATCAGTGGCGTGCCGATCGACTGATGCGCCCCGCCCTCGGGGGCCAGTGTCACGCCTGACGGGGTGCCAACGATCATGAACCGCGCATCCTGATAACAGGCGTAGTTCAGCGCATCGAGGCCGCGCGCCACGAAGGGGTCGTAGACCGTGCCGATGGGGATCAACCGCTTGCCGAACATCGCATGCGACAGGCCGGCAGCGCCCAAGAGCAGGAACAGGTTCATCTCGGCGATGCCAAGTTCGATGTGCTGGCCGTCCGGCGCGAACTCCCATTTCGCGGTCGACGCGATCCTTTCGGTGCGGAAGGTATCGGCCCGCGCCGTCCGGGCAAAAAGCTTGCGGCGGTTGACCCAGGGGCCAAGGTTGGTCGTTCCGGTCACATCGGGCGAGGTCGTCACGATCCGCCGCGCAAGGTCGCTGTCGCCCTTGCCCAGATCATCCAGGATCTTGCCAAAAGCCATCTGGGTCGAAATTTCGCGCTCAGGGGCCAGGGTGATCTCCGGCACCGCCACCGTGCCATCCTTTAGGCGACGCGGGCCGCCTTGAAAGAACGGCACCCGGTCCAGAAAGGCCCGCAGCGCGACCGCGTCCTTGACCGTGGCGAAGCGGTCCCACTCCTGCCCTTCCGGCACCCCCATATGCGCCTGCCAGTTCGCCATCTGCGCTTTGGTCATCAGCCCGCCGTGGTTGTCCTTGTGCCCAGCGATTGGCGTCCCCCAGCCCTTCACCGTATAGGCCAGAAAGCAGACCGGTCGGTCGTGGTCGATGGCGGCGAAGGACTCGGCCAAGGTCGCCACGCAGTTGCCGCCCAGGTTCTCCATCAACTCTGCCAGCTCACGGTCGCTGCGCCGTGCCAGCAGTTGCGAGACGGGACCCTGATCGCCCAAATCATTCATCAACCGCTCGCGCCAGACCGCGCCGCCCCTGAAGGTCAAAGCTGCGTAAAGCTGGTTGGGGCAGTCGTCGATCCACTGGCGCAAGGCATCTCCGCCCGGTTCCTGAAACGCTGCGCGCTGCAGGCGACCGTGCTTGACCCGGACGACATCCCAGCCGAACGCCTCGAAGATCCGCTCGACCCGGCTCCAAAGCCCTTCATGCACCACCCCGTCCAGCGACTGGCGGTTGTAGTCAATGACCCACCAGCAGTTCCGCAGCCCATTTTTCCAGCCTTCCTGCAATGCCTCGTAGACGTTGCCCTCGTCTAGTTCGGCGTCGCCGACCAGCGCCACCATCCGCCCCGGCCGCACGCCTTCGCCCCAGGGTTTCGACCGCACATAGTCCTGCACCAGCGAGGCAAAGGCGGTGATCGCCACCCCAAGCCCGACCGATCCGGTCGAGAAGTCCACGTCGATCTGGTCCTTGGTACGGCTGGGATAGCTTTGCGCCCCGCCAAACCCGCGGAAATTCTCCATCCTCTCGCGGGTCTGGGTGCCGATCAGGTAGTGAATCGCGTGCAACACCGGGGCCGCATGCGGCTTGACCGCAACCCGATCTTCCGGCCGCAAGGCATGGAAGTAGAGTGCGGTCATGATCGACACCATCGACGCGGACGAGGCCTGATGCCCGCCGGTCTTGATCCCGTCCACCTTGGGGCGGATGTGGTTCGCGTGGTGGATCATCCAATGGGACAGCCACAACAGGCGCTGCTCGACCGTCTTTAGGTGATCGGTTTCGGTCATGGCCTGGCCCCCCTATGATGAGTGTCAGCTTATCGCCAAACCCGAGCCCGTTTCCGGCTTTCTCTTGCGCTGTGAATGGTTATCCTGGCGAGAATCACTACAAATTCGGGAAAAGCCGATGCAATCCGCCAATGTCGATCCGTTGAACCTGTCGATTCTGCGCATTCTGCAGACCAACGGTCGCGCGACCGTCAACGAGATCAGTGAATCGGTCGGCCTAAGCCCGTCGCCCGTTGCTCGCCGGATCCGCCTCTTGGAGGAGTCCGGCATCATCGCCGGCTATTCGGCCCGGATCGATGAAGCGGCGCTTGGCTACGGGTTTTCGGTGTTTGTCTCCGTCAAGCTGGACAAGCAGGTCGATGAGGCCCTGATGCGTTTCGAGGCCGCAATCCAGGCCTTCCCGGAAGTGGTGGACTGCTGGCTGATGACCGGCAACCGCGATTATCTGCTTCGCATCGCGACAAGCGGCCTCGCCGAGTTCGAGCGATTTCTGGTCGGCAGATTCACCAAATTGCCGGGTGTGGCCTCGATCGAAAGCTCGATCCCGTTGCGCCGGGTCAAAGTCGGTCAGGCGCGCCTCGCTTGAGCGGATCACCCAAATGGCAGCATCAGACTGCGCTTAGGTCGGTCATGTTGGCCAGCCGTGCGTCAAGTCTCCAACTGCCACCAGGACATTGACCGCGTGAGATTGCAGGGTCAGTCAGGGAGGTTCACGAGGATGCGACCGCCTTCGACCTTGGCCGGATAGGTGCGGAGGGATACGCAGACCGGTGCGCGCTTCGGGCTGCCGTCGCGGATGTCGAAGCGACCATTGTGCTTCGGGCACTCGATCACGTGGCCCATGAGCAGGCCATCGGCCAGATGCACCTGTTCGTGGGTGCAAAGCCCGTCGGAAGCATAGACTGCGTCATCTTCGGTCCGATAGATCGCGTAGGTCGCGCCGGCATGGTCCCAGCGGGTCACGTCGTCGGGCTCGATGTCGTCAAGGGCGATGGCGTCGGTCCAGGGCATGGCGGTCCTATTCGGCGGCAAGCGGAGTTTCGCGGGGCCGCCCGGCGCCGGGGGGCAGTTCTTTGCGGATGAAGTGGGTCGGGTCCTTCAGCTGGCGCAGGACCGTGGGGATGATCAGTTTCCACGCGCCCCACAGCGTTTCCGGCGGCGGACAGTCGTGTTTCACCGCCTCATGCAGGCGTGGAAGGGCGTGGTAGGGGACCATCGGGAACATGTGGTGCTCCACATGGTAGTTCATGTTCCAGTAGATGAAGCGCAGGATGGGTCCGAAGATCATCGTCCGTGCGTTCAGGCGGTGGTCCAGCACATCCTCGGCAAGGCCCATGTGCTGCGGCAGGCCCATGACCATCAGAAGCCAGACGCCATAGGCGCGCGGCAGGCCGATCAGCATGAGCGGCAGCCAGCTTTGCGCGATCAGCGCGCCAGCAAGGGTGGCGCCATAGATCGCCACATGCACCCGGGCGACGCGGAAGGCCCGGGCGCGTTCGCTGTCGGGCACATAGTCTGCCTCGTCGGGCGTGAGGCTGCCGAGGGCGTTGCGGACAAGGCGGGCCAGAGACTGCGGCACCGCGATCAGGCCGATGACGTTCAGCCCGATCAGGATCAGCTGCGGCGGGCGCATGGCACTGATCTCGGGGTCTCGGCCGACGATGATCGTGTCGGTGTGGTGGCGGCTGTGGCTCCACCGCCAGACGACCGAGTTGCGCATCATCAGGAAGCTTGCGAGTTCGTAGACCGCGTCGTTCATCCACGGGGTCTTGAAGGCGGTGCCGTGCCCGCATTCGTGCCAGCGGCTGTCGGCGGCGCTGGTGTAAAGGACGCCGTAGACGAGGAAGAACGGAACGGCCCACCAACTGCCCCAGAACCAGATGCCCCCCACGCCCGCCGCAAGCAGCAGACCAAGCCAGATCGCCGTGTCGCGGATTGCCGGGCCGTCGGACCGTTTCATCAGCTCTTTCATCAGCTTGCGGTCGACGGGGGTCTGGTACCACTGGGCCCCGGCCAAACCGGCCTCGATCGCGTGGGCACGTTCGGGGCCGGTGAGGGCGTAGGAGCGGGGCATCTTGAACTTGAGGGGGGCGAGCAGGTCCATCGGTCAGTCCTTCGGCTGGCGGTCCAGCCAATCGGTGAAGGCCTCTGCCACGCCCGCAGGCGCGGCGACGGTTTCGCTGGGCCCTGGAAAGTGGCCCGTGGCCACGTCATCGCGGAAGGTGGCGAAGGCCGCGACGCGGGCGGAATGCAGGCGCAGGGCTTCGGCGCCGAAGTCGTCCCAGGCGCGGGCGTGGCGAGGGCGGCGTGGGACTTCGTCCAGGATGTCGACGCCGAACAGGTAGGTCACATCACAAACGCCGCCGGAGCCAATGGAGACTGTCGTCATCGTCGTGCGTGGCGTCAGAAGGGCAGCGACGGGTGCGGCGACCAGTTCCAGCTCGACCATCGTGGCGCCGGCCTGTTCGAAGTCCTTGATCCGGTGGTAGAGCGCCTTCGCTTCCTCGGCCGTCTTGCCAAAGGCGCGCAGGCCCGTCATCCGCGTCTTTTGCGGGACGTAACCGGCATGGGCGCAAACGGGGATGCCTTCACGCGCGAGCGGTTCGATCATTGCAGGCGACAGCGGGCAGTAAACCGAGTCTGCCCCCTTCGCCAGCGCGTCGAAGGCAGCGCGCAGGACCTCGATTTCGCTGGCATGGTCGCCATATCGAAGCGAGAGGCACAGGTGCGTGTCGGGGGCGGCGGCGCGGATCGCGGGCCAGCGCGCGGCCTCGCCATTCACGATGATGTCGATCCCGGCGGCCACGGCGGCGCGGGCCTGATCGGGGCCGTCGATGTTCACCTGGATCAGTTTGCGCTGACCCTTGGCGGCCTGGATGTTGTGCATTGTCAGACGGGTCATGCGGGCAAGCCTGCCAGCCAGTGGCGGAAGGCCTCGGTCTCGGCCGGGTTTCCGGCGACAAGTTCGGCCGCAGCGGGGTAGCTACCATCCAGTGCAGCAGCGCGGTAGGCGGCGAAGGCAGCCACGCGCTGGTGCTGCAGGCGTGCGTATTCGGTAGCGAAGTCGGCGTAAGTGCGAGCGTGGCGGGGCATCTTGCCAACGGTTTCGCCCAGCACGTCGACGGCGAAGAGATACTGCACGTCGCAGCCCGCGCCCGACCCCATCGAGATCACGGTCATCCTCGTGCGATGCGCGATGGCGGTGGCGACCGGTTCCGCGACGACCTCCATCTCCACCGCCACGGCCCCGGCCTGTTCCAGATCGCGCGTGTCGCGCCAGATCGCCTGTGCTTCCGCGAGCGTCTTGCCGAAAGCACGGAAGCCGGTCAACCGCGCCTTTTGCGGCACAAGGCCGACATGCCCCACGACCGGCACCCCTTCCCGCGCGAGACCTCCGATGATCCGGGGAGAGAGGCAGCAGTAGATGCTGTCGGCCCCTGCTTCGAGCGCGTCGAAGGCGGCGCGGAGGGCCTGGTCGGTGTTCACATGGTGACCGTAGATCAGGCCGAAGCAGAAGTGGGTGCTGGGGGCCGCCGCGCGGATGGCGGCACGCTGGTCGATGCGGCCGGAGACGACAATGTCCATCCCGGCCTCTTCGGCGGCGCGGGCCTGGTCGGGGTCGGTCACGTTCAGCTCTGTCAGCTGGCGGACACCCTTCAGCGCACGGATGTGGTGCACCTCGAGCTTCATGAATGACCCTTCAGGCGCATCGGGCTGTCGCTTTCGCGAAGCACCATCTCGCCGCGGACGAATTCCTGGGTCACCGTGGGGTCCCCGCCAAGCCGTGCGAGGATCATCCGGCCAAGGCGGATGCCGAGGGCTTCGAGGTCCATGCGGAAGGTGGTCAGCGCCGGGCGGACCTGCGCGCCAAGCGGCAGGTCATCGCAACCGATGAGCGCCACATCCTGCCCCGGCGACAGACCAAGGCGTTTCAGCCCATCCATCGCCGAAAGCGCGATCATGTCGTTGCCACAGAAGAGGGCGGTGGGGTTCGCGCCTGAGGTGAAAAGCTGCGTCACCGCTTCTTCTCCGGTGCGGCGCGACAGGAAGCATTCAATCTCGAGCGATGGGTCATAGGGCAGCCCGACTTCCGTGAGCGCCTGTCTATAACCTTCGCGGCCGTGGACGCTGTAGGTGTAACGATAGGGAGTGGAAAGGAACGCGATCCGCCGATGGCCGAGGGCGGCAAGCCGGTGCACCGCCTCGATCCCCACGCGGCGCTGGTCGCGGTCGATGAAGCCGTGGCTGTTGCGGTTGGTCTGGCCGACTGTGACGAAGGGAAAGCCGCGGTCCTCCAGCCAATCGATCCGCTCATCCTCTGGCCTCGTGCGGGCGAAGATCAGCGCGTCGGACCTCTGGCGCTCCACCACGCGGCGGATGACTTCGTGCTCTGCCTCGTAATCCCGGGCCATGACGACCTGCAGGTCGTAGCCCTGGGCGGACAGCGCCAGTTCCAGCCCGTCGAGGATGCCAAGAAAGAAGGGATCGACGAACTTGGTCCAGGGTTTCGAGACCATGAAGGTCACGGTGTCGGTCTGGTTCCGCCGCAGCATGGCGGCGGCGTAGGACGGACGGTAACCCAGTTCTTCGGCGGCGGCGGCAACCTTGGCGCGGGTAACTGGATTCACGTCGGCATAGCCGTTCAATGCGCGGCTTACGGTCGAGACGGAGACACCTGCCGTCTCGGCCACCCGCCTTATCCCCGCCTTGGCCCCTGCCCCGTCGGGCACCCTTGCCGTCATCCCGACACCCGCTTGATCAGATAACCATCCGGCGCAAGCTGACCCGCCTCGGCCCGGCCTGCAAGGGTTTCGCCCGTAGCTGTCAGAGCAAGCGGCGCGGGGCCGAAGTTGAAGGCACAGAGAAGGGTCTCATCGGCATGAGTCCGTCGGAAGACCAAATGGTCGGTATCGGCAGAGACCACGTCGAACCCACCCCAACGCAAGCCCGGTGACAAGCGTCGCAGAGACAGAAACGCACGGCAGTGAGCGAAGGTCGAGGCCGGATCGGATACCTGCCGGGCCACCGATAGGGCGGCATGCTTGGCTTCTGCGGGAAGCCAGCCGTCGCGTTGCGAGAATCCCAGTGCCGGGCCGTCGTTTTCCCAGGGCATAGGCGTGCGGGCACCGTCGCGACCACGGTGGTTCGGCCAGAAGCGGATCGCCTCGGGGTCCTGCAGGCGGTGGCGGGGGACGGCGCTGTGGGGCAGGCCCAGTTCCTCGCCCTGATACAGGATCACCGTGCCGCGCAGGGACAGGAGGAGCGCCTGGAACAGGCGGATGCGGTCGCGGTTGCCCTCGGCCCCCCAGCGGCTGACGACGCGGGTCACGTCGTGGTTCGAGAAGGCCCAGGTCGGCCAGCTGTCGCCAGCGCCGGCTTCCAGCACAGCCTCGGCGATCCTGGTGCCATCGGGGCCGGGGCCGAGGAGTTCAAAGGAATAGGCGGTGTGAAGGCGGCCGGGCGTGGTGTATTCCGCCATCCGCTCCAGCTGCCGGTCGCAGGCGATTTCGGCCAGGAGCATCCGGTCTCCCGCCGTATCGGCCACAGCCCGCATCCGTGCGAGGAACGGCAGGTTCTCGGGCCGCGAACGGTCGTAGACATGGGCCTGCAGGTAGTAGGGGTTGACCGGCACGTCATTTCGCCCTGCGGGCGGGTTATCCCGCAAGGCAGGGTCGTGCATGAAGAAGTTGGCCACGTCCAGGCGCAGGCCATCGACGCCAAGGTCGAACCAGAACCTCATGATATCAAGCACTTCGGCCTGAACATCGGGATTGTGCAGGTTCAAGTCGGGCTGTTCGACCAGAAAGTTGTGCAGGTAATACTGCCGCCGAACCGGCGACCACTCCCATGCAATACCGCCGAAACGGCCCAGCCAGTTGTTCGGCGGACTGCCGTCGGGTTTCGCATCGGCCCAGACATACCAGTCTGCCTTCGGATTGTCCCGGCTGGATGCGCTTTCGACGAACCAGGGATGCTGATGCGATGAGTGGGAATAGACCTGATCCAGCACGATGCGCAGGCCCCGATCATGGGCGGCCTGGACAAGGGCTCTGAAGTCCTGCAACGAACCGAAGCGCGGGTCGATGGCGCGGTAGTCGGCAACGTCATATCCGGAATCGAACATGGGCGAGGGGAAGACCGGCGTCAGCCACAAGGCCTCCACCCCCAGATCGACCAGGTAGTCGAGCCGTGCGGTCAGGCCTTTGAGGTCCCCCTCGCCATCGCCGTCGGCATCCATGAAGGAGCGGACATAGACTTCATACAGGCAGGCGCCGCGCCACCAGGCCTGATCGGAATGGCCGCCCGCTGCGATACCCGGCCCGTCTGTCACTTTGGATGCCTCCTCGTGTCGTCTCACAATCCAAAAACGTTTTTGCAACATGCGTCAAGAGGTCTGCCGGCAACGATCCGCAATGCCCCAGATTGGCGAAATTTCCAGTTGACAGGCCATCAATCCAAGGCATCACTAGAGGAAATACCAAAAACGTTTTTGAACCGGGCCGGACAAACCGACCCTGCAACGGGAGGAAGACATGCGCAGACTTACGACTGCCCTTCTGGGGGCGAGTGTTCTGGCAATTGGCGCCGGCGCGGCGCTCGCGCAGGACGGAGAGAAGTGGTGCTCGGGCGTGAACATCACGCTGTTCTCGGGCGGGCCGGCCGGCGGTGCCTTCAACTCGATCATCGACCGGGGCGCGACCCAGGCTGCCGAGGATACCGGCGCGAATGTGTCTATCATCTACAGCGACTGGGATTTCGACAAGATGATCACCCAGCTGCGCGACGTGATCGGGCAAGCACCGATGGGTATCGCCATGATGGGTCACCCGGGCGATGCGGCGATCATGCCCTTGGCCGAACAGGCCGCAGCGGCGGGCATCAAGATGATGTACATGAATGTCGACGTGCCGGAAGTGCGGGCCAAGACGGGCGCGGGCTATGTCGGTGCGAGGCTCTACGATCAGGGCCGTGCCCTGGGCGAGGAAACGCTGCGCCAGGCGGGCGACCGCCTGAAGGCGGGCGACAAGGCCATTGTGATGAGCCGCTGGGAGTCGGAAAACCGCGCCCAGCGCGAGCTCGGGCTCGTCGACGTGCTGACCGAGGCGGGGATCGAAGTCATCAAGCTGCAAGAGGCAGAGGGCGCCTCGGCCGACCAGATGCTGCAACTCCCGACGCTGACGGCCACGCTCCTATCGAACCCGGAGGTCAAGCTGATCGGCTATCCGGGCGGGCCGTGGCTGTCGGCCGCGCCGGCCTTCATGCAGGCGGTGGGCAAGAACCCCGAAGACATCATCGCCGTGGGCTTCGACCTTGGTCAGGGCGTCATGGCGGCCTTCGACCAAGGCTACGTCATGGTCACCGCCGACCAGCAGCCGTATCTGCAGGGCTACATGCCGGTGCTCTCGCTCTGCCAGCAGATCGTCTACAAGATGGCGCCCTTGAACGTGGACACCGGCGCCGGGTTCGTGACGAAAGAGACCTACAAGGACGTGGTGGCACTGGCCGAAGAAGGCATCCGCTGACACACTCCCAAGGTCCGGGCGCGGGACCCTCCCCCCCGCGCCCGGAGCCGTCACCGGTGAAGGACCATCCGCATGGCAGCCGACGACCTCGCCCCCGGGGCGCCCATCGTGGAACTGCGCAATATCGTCAAGCGCTTCGGCTCGGTCGAGGCGCTGTCGGGCGTGTCGCTGACTGTCCGCAAGGGCGAGGTTCTGGGATTGCTCGGCGACAATGGCGCGGGCAAGTCCACCCTGGTCAAGACGCTGGCCGGGGTGCATGACCCGGACGAGGGCGAGATCATCGTCAAGGGCCGCCGCGTCAGCCCCTGGACGCCCTTGGCCGCGCGCAATGCCGGGATCGAGACGGTGTTTCAGGATCGGGCGCTGGCGCCACAGCATTCCATCGTCACCAACATCTTCATGGGGCGCGAGATCACCAACGCCCTGGGCCTGATCCGGGTGCAACGCCAGATCGACGAGGCCAACCGCCTGATGCGCGAGATCGGCTTCACCTCCAAGGTCTTCAACCCGGAATCGACCGTGGGCCACCTGTCGGGCGGGGAACGGCAGGGCGTCGCCATCGCCCGCGCGCTGTACAACAACGCCGATGTGATCGTGCTGGACGAACCGACCACCGCGCTGTCGCTGACCGAGACGCAGAAGGTCTTCCGCTTCGTGAACGCCGTCAAGGAAAGCGGCCGCACCGTCGTCTTCATCGGCCACAACATCTACCATGTCTGGGACATCGCCGACCGCTTCTTCGTGATCGACCGGGGCCGAACAGCGTTCGAGGGCGAGAAGGCCGCCTTTACCGGCGCCGACCACTTGATCGAAATGATGCACCAACTGGCCGAGACGGGGCGTGCCGACACCGCCAGCCTGCGTCGCACGGCCTGAGAGGGACTGCCCATGACCACCGCCCCTGCTCCTGCCGCCGTCGACAAGCGCGGTACGCAAAGCCCTTGGCGGATGTACTATCGCCGCAACGGTCGCGCGCTGAACGCGTTCCTGACCTTCATGCTGGTCTGGGGCTTCTTCGCCTTCAACAACCCGACGCTTTTCCTGATCCCGGGCTACTACAACGCCTTCCTGTTTTCCGTCCCCGCGACGATCATCATGACGACGGCGCTGGTCTTCGTGATCGTGTCGGGCGAGCTGGATCTGGCGTTCCCGTCGGTCATGGGCGCGGCGGGTGGCCTGTTCATGACCCTCGTCATCTCGGGCGTGCCGATCCTGCCGGCGGCCGCGCTGACCATGCTGGGCGGCGCAGCGCTGGGGGCGGCCATCGGGGCCATCGTGGTCTATGGCAAGATCAGCAGCCTCGTCGCGACCTTGGGCCTCAACTTCTTCATCGTCGGTATCGTGAACCTCTTGGCCCAAGGCAAGAACATTGAAAGCCGCGAGAGTGTGGCGACCTTCGGCTATGCGTTCTTTACCGGCCGGTGGGAGGTCTTCGGCCTGCAGGTGCCGAACCATTTTCTGATCGCGGTGGCCTGGACAGTGCTGTGCTATGTCCTGTTCAAGTACCATCGCTTCGGCATCCGTGTGCAGATGGTGGGCGACAATCCCGACTCTGCGCGGCAGATGGGGATCAACATCGACCGCATCCGGGTGGGGGTCTTCGTCTGGTCCGGGCTGGCCGCCGCACTCTGCGGGGTGATCCTGGTGCAGACGGCCAACATGGTCTGGTTCCCGACCAGCGGGAAGGCCTATCTCCTCATCGCGCTGGCGGCTCTGTTTGTCGGCGGCACGCCCACCTGGGGCGGGGTCGGCACGATCTGGGGCGCATTCTTCGGCGCGCTGACCGTGACCCTGATCCCCTCGGGGGCCGTGGGCGCAGGCTTTGCGGGCTTCTGGACAGACTTCATCTTCGGCCTCGTCATCATCCTGACCATGGTCGCCCACCGCTTTGGAGGCGCGCGCGTGCGATGAGGGTCGCGGTCGTCACCGGCGCTGCGGGCGACATCGGCGCGGCCACCGCCCGGGCCTTTGCCAAGGCGGGTCATGCGCTCGTGCTTCTGGACCGGACCAAGGCCCCCCTCAACGGGGCCGAGGGGATCAGCGTCGCCGTCGACCTTGCTGACCCGGCCGCGGTCGCCTCTGCCTTCGCCTCTATCGCCGCCCGCTTTCCCCGCCTTGACGTGCTTGCCAACATCGCGGGCATCAACCACCGCGCGCCCTTGGCCGATATTCGGATCGAGGACTGGGACCGGATGATGGACGTGAACGTGGGAGGCATGTTCCTGACCTGCAAACACGCGATCCCGCTGATGACCGGGGAGGCGCCTGCCATCGTCAACATGGCCTCGATCTCGGGTCATGTCGCTACACCCGACTACCCCGCCTATGTCGCCACCAAGGCCGCCGTGGAAAGCTTTACCTGGGCGCTGTCGGGTGAGGTCGGCCCAAAGATCCGCGTCAACGCGGTCTCCCCCGGCTGGGTTGACGCCGGGTTCACCCGGGCCGCTCTGGAAACGGCCGAGGACCCGGCCGCCCTTCATGACAAGGCCCGGGCCGCGCATCTGCTGGGCCGCATGGCGCGACCGGAGGAGGTGGCGGCGGCGATCTTCTGGCTCGCCTCGCCCAAGGCGTCCTTCGTGACCGGCGAGACGCTGTTTGTCGACGGCGGCCTCATGCGGGTGCACTGATGGGAACCTATGTCGTCACGGGATCCGCGGGAGGCATTGGCGCGGTGACCTGCCGGGCCTTGCGCGCGGCGGGGCACCGGACGGTGGGTCTCGACCTTGCGGAGAGCGCCCAAGCCGATCTGTCGATCACGCTGGACTTGATGGACGAGGGCGCCTTGGCGCAGGCGATGGCCGAGGCCGGGCCGCTGGACGGTCTGGTCTGCATCGCGGGGATCAACGCAATGGGCCGGGTGATCGACCAGCCATGGGAGGACTTCCGCCGCGTGCTGAGGGTCAACGCGGGTGGCACGATGCTCGCGATGAAGCACGCCAGCCCGCACCTGAAGGACGGCGGGGCGATTGTCCTCATGGGCTCGGTCTCGGCCCACATCGCCACGGATGGGTCGGTGGCCTATCACACCTCAAAGGGCGCGGTGATCGGCCTGATGCGCGCGGCGAGCGGCGAGTTCGCGGCCCGTGGTATCCGTGTGAACGCGGTCAGCCCCGGATGGGTCGACACCGATTTCACCAACCGCGCGCTGGCCCAGTTGACGGATGGCGAGGCGATCCGCCAGCGCGCCAACGGGGCGCATATCCTGAACCGCATGGCCTGCGCCGGGGAAGTGGCCGAGGCGATCGTTTTCCTGCTCTCCGACGCGGCCAGCTTCATCACTGGCGAAGAGCTTTTCGTTGATGGCGGCTTCATGAGGCGGAAATGACCGGTGACCTGACCTACGATCCCTTTGGCCCAGCCCGTGCGGCGGGTGGCTTCGTCGGTGATTTCAATGGCGAGGTGATGCCCGTCCTCACCCGCTGGCGCGACCTCCGCGCCGCCGCCCGGGACTGGCAGCGCTTCTCCAACGATGGGCCCGGCCGCGTGCCCGTGCCGGACGAGACCGACATCCGCAGCCTCCGCCAGTTGCCCATCGAGATCGACCCCCCGGCCCATGGCGCCTACAAGGCGCTGGTGAAGGACTGGTTCCGCCGTCCGCTGGAAGATGACGCGCTGGCCGCGCGCATCGCTGCCATCGCCCGCGACCGCGTGACGGCGGCACTTGCGGCCGGGCCGGTCGAGGTGGTGCAGGCGATTTCCCTACCGATCCAGTCGCATGCGCTGGCTGCCCTTTTCGGCCTGCCTGCCGAGGAGGCGGAGGTCTGGACCGGCTGGGGCTTCCATGCCTTCAAGACCAAGGGGAGGAACGACCCGTCCAAGGCCGCGATGCTGATGCGCCGGATCGAAGGTTATGTGGACGCGGGGCGCGACGGCGCGGACGAGACCTTCTTCGACCACCTCGCCAGCGCGCGCCTTGACGGACGGCCGCTGACGCGTGTCGAGAAGCTGGGGTTCTCCCATGTCGCCTTCGCAGGCGGTCGCGACACGCTGATCCACACGATGTCGGGCGCGATGTGGCACCTTTCCCGCACCCCGTCCGACCTCGACCGGTTGCGCGCGGAACCCGACCTGCTGGCCCGGGCCACCGAAGAGTTCGTGCGCTTCTTTTCGCCCCTGACCCACATCGGCCGCATCTGCACCCGCGAGGACGAGGTCGTGGGCCATCCCCGCCAGCCGGGAGAGCGCATCGCGCTGTGCTGGGCTGCGGCGAATTTCGACGACAGCACGTTCGAGGACCCCCTGACTCTGCGTATCGACCGGGCTCAGAATCCGCATGTGGGCTTTGGGGCGGGCGACCATGCCTGCCTTGGGGCCGCCCACGCCCGAGCCGTGATGCGTGCGCTTCTTTCAGCGCTGACCGATCAGATCGCGCGGATCGAATTGCACGATGCCACACCGGGCAGCCGCGACATCGGCGGGATCACCCGGTCGCAGGGCTTCACCCGGCTGACCCTGACCTTCCACCCAAGGTGACCGATGACCCCGTTCCGCATCGAGGATGGCGCGCTGGTCGCGCGGATGTTCGGCGAAACCCTGCGGGTGGAGGCACATGGCCCCGACGCGCTGCGCACCCGCGCCCGCCCCGGGCTGACCGTGGCAGAACCGCATGTCAGCGCTCTCCTCCCCCCGGTCGGAACGACCCCTGATATCCACATCGACGGCACACGTGCCAGCATCACGAACGGCCGCATCCGGGCCGACCTCAAGGTCATCCCCCGCCATGGCGCGGACCAGCCGAAGGAAGTGGTGATCCGCTACGTGGACACTTCGACCGGCAACGAACTTCTCGCCGAAACGCGCAGCCACTTCGCAGGTCCCGGACCTCGTGCCTTCAAGCCCATCGCCTCTGGCAGTTTCCAGCTGGAGGCGACCTTTGCCGCCCATGATGGCGAGCGGCTCATGGGTCTTGGCCAGCCACAGCACGGGCGGCTGGACCTGAAGGGTGTCTCGACCACGCTGGTCCAGCAGAACTACCACGTCGTGATTCCCTTCGTGATCTCCTCCCGCGGCTACGGCTTTCTGTGGAACAACCCAGCCGTCGGGCGCTGCGACTTTGCCGCGAACATCACCCGCTGGCGGGCCGAGGCGACCCCAGGCCTCGACTACTGGATCTGCGCGGGTGAAAGCCCGGCTGCGATCCTGAAGCGGTATCTCGATGCCACGGGCCGCCCGCCCATGCTGCCCGACTGGGCCACCGGCTTCTGGCAGTGCAAGCTGCGCTACCGCACCCAGGACGAGCTTCTGGGCGTCGCGCGGCAGCACAAACAGCTTGGCCTTCCCCTGTCCTGCATCGTCATCGACTTCTTCGCCTGGACGCGCCAGGGCGAATGGCAGTTCGACCCGAAGGACTGGCCCGACCCCGAAGGCCTGATCCGTGAGCTGTCCGAGATGGGGGTGGAGACGATGGTCTCCATCTGGCCGACCATCGGGCTTAACGCCGAGACCTGGAAGGAGATGCGCGAGGGCGGGATGATCCTGCGCACGGAACGCGGCATCCCGGCGGTGAACATGTTTCCCGACAAGGATCCCTATGGCCTCCACTTCCTGACCTATTACGACGCCTTCAACCCGGAAGCCCGCGACTACCACTGGCAGCGGGTGAAGGATGGGTACCTGAAGAAGGGCTTCCGCAACTTCTGGCTCGACAGTTGCGAGCCGGAAATCCGCCCCGCAAATGCCGAGAACATCCGCACCTCCCTTGGCAATGGGGCGGAGATGCTGTCGGCCTACCCGAAGCTGCATGCCGACCGGTATGCCCAAGGACTGGCCGAGGAAGGGATGACTGACGCCGTCCTCCTCACCCGATCCACCTGGGCCGGTGGGCAGAAGGCGCCGATCATCCTGTGGTCGGGCGACGTCTGGTCAACCTGGGAAGATCTGCGAAACCAGATCGCCGCCGGTTGCCATGCGGCGGCCAGCGGCATCGGCTGGTGGACGACCGACATCGGCGGCTTCTACGAAGGCCACGGGAAGGACCCGGCGTTCCATGAATTGCTTTTGAGGTGGTTCGAATTCGGGGTCTTCTCGCCCATCTGCCGCCTGCACGGCTTCCGCATTCCCGAAGGCGTGCCCCTGCCGCCACCGGGTGAGCCCGTCAGCTATGGCCCGCGCGACATGTTCTTCATCTTCACCGAAACCGGCGGCGACAATGAGGTGTGGAGCTATGGCCCCGAGGTGATGGACGCCGCCCGTCGCCTGTTGGCCCTGCGCGAAGCCTTGCGCCCCTATATCACGCGCGCCTTGCGCCGCTATCACGAGGACGGCGTCCCGCCGATGCGCGCCGTGGCTTTCGACTTCCCTCAGGACCCGGCGGCCGATGCGCCGGATCAGTACCTCTTCGGCGATGCGCTTCTTGTCGCTCCGGTGGTCGAGGCCGGCGCGACGCGACGCCGCGTGCATTTGCCCTCAGGCGACTGGCAGCATGCCTTTACCGGCGAATGCTATTCAGGAGGCCAGCACGAAATCGCGGCACCCCTCGGTCGGCCGCCCGTGTTCCTTCGGCCAGGAGCCCTACCCGCGCAGTTCGATATCAGTGATCTGGAATAGGACCTGTGGCGATGGCTTGCCCGGGGTTGGTTCGATGTGCCCAGCGCCTGAAACCGGCCGTCCGCTGGGTGATCGGTGGCGAAGTTCCTTGATCTGGCAAGCTCCTGGCTGCGGTTACCGGTTCGGACCAGAAGGCGGTGGCCCGGACCCGTCCTCACAAACCTGATCGAGGACGCGCATGATCAAAGGCGCTTGCAGCAGGACGATCGGGACGATCATGACCCAGGACAGGGACCAGACACCCAGCCACCGGACGCCCGCCCCGGTTGCGACGTAGGTCGACACGCCTGTGGTGACCAGCGCCTGCAGTGCGGCAAAAGGATAGGGCCGCGCCCAGAAAGGCAGGCGTCTTCTGGTTGCGCTCACGGCCGGACCGGAACCTGCATGGTCATGCAATGGATCGCGCCGCCCTGCCGGGGACCGGCGCGCAGGTTGACGCCGACCACTTGCCTGTCGGGCAAGAGGCGGGAAAGGAAACCTAGCGCCTCCTGATCCTTGTCAGGTTCTTCACCCGCTACGGGGACGATCACGCCACCATTGCAGAAATAGAAGTTCATGTAGGGAGCGATGATCCAGTTCCCCTCATCAACGAAGCCGGACATGTAGGGGAAGTCGACGATCTCGACCCCCGCCGCCTGAAGCGCGGCACGGGACTTGGCCAAGTGCGGCGCGTTCGGGTCGTCGTCGGGCGATTTCAGCATCAAGGCGCGGTTTTCGCCGATGAAGGCCAGGAACAGGTCGGCATGGCCGTCGGTGCCGTAATACATCCGCGAAGGGTCACGGACCGAATCCTCAGTCAGCCCCTGTCCGAGCCAGATGATGCGGTTTAGGCCCAACGCGGCCTTGATCTGGGCCTCGACCTGATCGCGGCTGAGATACCAGTTGCGGCTTTCATGCATGACGCAGCCTTCGGGGGCGATCATGGTGCCCGCGCCATCGATACTGACGGCCCCACCTTCCAGCACCACATCGATGAAGTCGACCTCATCCCCCAAATCCTGAGCCAGCGTCCGTCCCAGCCTCGCGTCCCGGTCACGTTGGGCATGGCGTTCGCCCCAAGCGTTGAAGCGGAAGTGGCGTGCGCGGCGGGTTCGACTGTCGGTCACGAATAGCGGGCCGTTGTCGCGCAGCCAGGACCCGTCGATGGGACGCACCTGCACATCCACATTCGATGCTAGCATCTTGCGCGCCTGTTCAGCCTGCTCGGCAGTCTTGGCGATCAAGGTCACCGGCTCAAAGTCGGCAATCGCATTGGCAACAGCCGCAAACTCTCTCCGCCCCTGTTCCAGGGTATGGCCCCAGGAAGACTCCCGGCAGGGCCAGCACATCAGCGTGCGCTCGTGGCGTTCCCATTCGGCCGGCATGCGGAAGGTCATCGGCGTGTCCTATTGCTGCGGGGCCTGCGTGCCCTTCAGGATCAGATCGCGGGTGGCCGAAAGGTGACGCACCAGCGCAGCCGCCGCCTCATCGGCCTTACGGGCCAGGGCCAGTTCCACGATCTGGCGGTGTTCGGCCGACACGTCGCGCTTGACCACCTCGAACGGGATCGACCACTGACGATAGACTTCCGCGGCCGCGCGGAGATTTGAGGCGATGGCCTGCATCCGCTGGCTGCGCGCGCCCGAAAGTAGTGCCTCGTGGAATTCCTGATGTGCTTGCGCCCAAGCAAGGGTCACGGGAAAGCCGTCACCGTTCTCAAACTTCTGCGTCCGCTCCATCCGGTGATGCGCTGTGAGAACACGGGTCTCCCAGTCCAGGTCACCGTTCGTCACAGCATCCTTCAGGACCATGCTTTCAATGGTGCACCGCGTGGCAGTGAGGTCTGTCAGGTCCTCGATCGACAGTGAAATGACGCGGAATCCGAACTGCGGTTGGTTCACGGTCAAACCCTCAGCCGTCAGCCGCATCAAGGCTTCGCGCAAGACGCCCATCGACGCGCCGTAGTCATCCTTCAGTCGGGCAAAGGGCAGTGACGCCCCCGGCTCGATCTGCCCGGCCAGGATGTCGGCCTTGAGCCGCCGATAGACCTGTTCGGTCCGCGTACCGGATTCGTCCAAGGCGTCCTCCTCACTTCGGGTTCCGCCTGTCTAATGCGCGATTCCCCGGCTTGTCACTGATATTCGCCCATAAGTTCGACAAAGTCCATAATGTCGAAAATACTTACAATGTCGAAATTGCGTTGACAAGACGAAATGGTTTCCCATGCTTGGGAATAGAACGCGCCCCAGAGGAATCGCCCATGCCCATCGTTCCCACTCCGAAGATCTGGATGAACGGCGCGATGGTGGACTGGGACAAGGCGACGGTGCACATCGGCACCCATACGCTGCACTACGGCACCGGCATCTTCGAAGGTGTCAGGGCCTATGAGACGGACAGCGGCCCGGGCCTTTTCCGTCTGACCCCGCACATCCAGCGGCTTTACCGTTCCGCCCATATCCTCGGCATGCCGATCCCCTACTCGGTGCCCGAGATCGTGGCGGCCACCAAAGAGGTCGTACGCGCTACCGGCCTGCCCGCCTGCTATGTCCGCCCGCTGGCCTACTACGGCTACGGCGAGATGGGTCTGGATACCGGGCCCTGCACGGTGGACATCGCCATCATGGCCTGGGGCTGGCCTTCGGTCCGGGGCGCGGCGACGGATGCACGGGGGCTGAAGCTGAAGGTCTCCAGCTGGCGGCGGCACGACCACAACATCATGCCGCCCGAGGCGAAGACGGTCGGGAACTACGTCAACTCCTCGCTGGCCAAGGCCGAGGCGCGGAAGGCGGGCTATGACGACTGCATCATGCTGAACCCGCAGGGGTTCGTGGCGGAATGCACCGCCGAGAACATTTTCGTGGTGCGGAACGGCGTGGTCCATACGCCGCCGCTTTCGGCGGGCGGGCTGGAGGGGATCACCCATGACACCGTCCGCACCATCGCCCGGGACCTAGGCTATGAGGTGCGGGCGACCGAACTGTCCCGCTCGGACCTCTATATCGCCGATGAGATCTTTGTCTGCGGCACGGCGTCAGAGGTGAACATGGTCGCTTCGGTCGACGACCGCACCGTGGGCTATCCCGGCCCAATCGGAACTGCCGTCAAGGCCGCCTTCCAGAAGGCCGCGCGCGGGAAGGACCCGAAGTATTCCGCCTGGGTGGAGCTGGCAGAATGAAGCTGACCGACGCCCAGCAGCAGGCCCTGGCCGACCGACTGTTTCAGGCGGTGCGCGAGGGGCAAGGGATCGACCCACCCTCGAACACGCTCGACTACGATTTCGACGATGCCTACCGGGTGCGAAGGAAGCTGGTCGATCACCTGATTGCTGCCGGGGGCAAGCCCAAGGGCCACAAAATCGGCTTCACCTCGGAAGCCATGCAGAAGATGTACGGCATGACCGGGCCGGACTTCGGCATCCTCCTGGACACCATGTTCACGCCCGAGGGTCAGCCCGTCCGCGTCAGCCACCTGTCGAACACGCGGGCCGAGCCGGAACTGGCCTTTGAGCTTTCCCGCCCTCTGGAAGGCGAGGTGACCATCGCCGATGTTCTGGCCGCCACCGCCCGGATCTGGGCCGCTGTAGAAGTGATCGACAGCCGCGTCGGCGCAATGAAGGCGGGCGCGACGGATTCGCTTGCCGACAACGCTGGGGCGGGCTGGGTAGTGCTGGGGTCCAAAGCCCTGTCCCCCGGGGAAGTCGATGTGACCACGCTGACGCTATCCATGGAGGTGGACGGCTTCAAGCAATCCGCTCCTGCGACGGATGTGATGGGCCATCCGGCGGCACCACTTGCCTTTCTTGCCGGGAAGCTGGCCGATCTTCAGGGTCTGGGCGGGCATCTAAAGGCTGGTGACATCGTGATCACCGGCGCGCCGGTGCGGTCGGTCGAAGTCAAGGCGGGATCGAAACTGCACGCCGACTTCGGCCCCCTCGGCACCATCGACCTGACTTTCGAGTGACCCCATGCGCCTGATCACCTTCGGCACCCCCGGGAACTGGACCGCCGCCTTCGAGATCGAGGGCCGCGCCGTAGCTTTGGACGCCGCCGCCCGCGCCGCTGGCTGGCCAGAGACCGGCCTGACCAACCGCCGCCTTCTGACATTGGGGCCGGAGAAGATGGCCGAACTGGCAAAAGCCGCGGCGACCCTGCCGGGTGAGCCCATTGCCAACCTGCGCCTCGGCCCGCCGATTCCCGACCCGCAGAAGATCATCTGCATTGGGCTGAACTATCACGACCATGCCAAGGAGGTCGGGGCAAAACCGCCGCCCTCGCCGATCTTCTTCGCCAAGTTCGCCAATTCGCTAGCGGGTCCGCTGGATGACCTGATCCCCCCGCGGGATGAGAACCATGTGGACTACGAGGCCGAACTGGCCGTCGTGATCGGCAGGCCTGGCCGCTACATCAAGCGCGCCGATGCCCTATCCCATGTGGCGGGAGCCATGGCCTTCAACGACGTCTCGGCCCGGGATTTCCAGCTGGCGAACCAGCTTTGGACCAGCGGCAAGGCGGTGGACACCTTCGGCCCATGCGGCCCCGCACTGGTGACGGTTGACGACCTTGGCGACCTGCAGGACCTGTCGGTCAAGACCCGCGTGAACGGCGACACCGTGCAGAATGGCACGACCGCCCAGATGATCTTCGGCATCGCCGAACTGATCGAATTCCTGACCCGCGTGATGACGTTGGAGCCTGGCGACATCATCGCCACCGGCACCCCGGCCGGTGTGGCGCGCGCTCACACCCCGCCGCGGTTCCTGAAACCGGGCGATGTGGTCGAGGTGGAAATCCAGGGGATCGGGACCCTCAAGAACACCGTCCTGGAGGCGCAATAGATGAAGACGACGGCAGATGTGGTGATCATCGGTGGCGGCGTGACGGGCTGCTCGATCGCTTATCACCTGGCCAAGGCCGGATTCAGGGATGTGGTGCTGCTGGAACGGACCGAGCTGACCGCAGGCTCCACCTGGCATGCCGCGGGCGGCACCGGGGCCTTTGGCGGCAGTGCTAACGCCACCTTCCTGCACAAGTACTCCTTTGAAATCTACCCCAAGCTGGAAAAGGAAACCGGCCAGTCTTGCGGCTTCCACCACGTGGGCGAAATCACCCTTGGCCGGACGGAGGCGCGGGTGGAGCAGATGAAGCTGCACCATACGCTGGCCAAGCGGAACGGGGTGGAAACGCATTGGCTGACGACCGAGGAACTTCTGGCCAAGGCGCCGGTGATGGACCCAACGACCATCAAGGCGGCGCTCTTTGAGCCGTCTTACGGCCATGTCGACCCCTCGGGCGTGACCCATGCCTTCGCCAAGGGCGCACGGGACAATGGCGCGGTGATCTATCGCCAGACCCCGGTGCTGGAGACGAACCAGCGTCCGGACCTGACCTGGGATGTGGTGACGCCCTCGGGCACGATCCATGCCCGGCGCGTGGTCAATGCGGCGGGCCTTTGGGCGCGGGAAGTGGCGGCACTTGCGGGCATCCGCCTGCCGCTGATGCCGGTTGAACACCATTACTTCGTCACCGAAACCATCCCGGAGATCGAGGCGATGGGGCATGAGCTGCCCCTGATCGGCGATGCCGACGCCGAATATTACATGCGGCAGGAGGGCAAAGGGCTTCTCCTCGGTGTCTATGAGGACGTCTGCGTCCATTGGGCAGAGAAGGGCACACCCCTCAACTTCGGCCACGAACTCCTGCCCAACGCGCTGGAACGGATCGAACGCAACCTCGCCCAGGCCTGTGAGGCGGTACCCTGCCTTGGCACGGCGGGTCTGAAGCGCGTCATCAACGGGCCGATGATCTTCTCCCCCGACCTCGCCCCCCTGATCGGCCCCTATCCGGGCAAGGCGAATTACTGGACGGCTTGCGGCGTGATGACCGGATTCAGCCAGTCCGCCGCCATCGGCATGGTCACCACCGCCTGGATGTCCGAGGGCGAGCCGCCGATGGATGTCTTCATGTGGGACGTGGCGCGCTATGGCCGGTGGGCGGGCAAGGACTATGCCAAGGCGCGGACCGGCGACATGTATGCCACCCGCTTCAAGACGCTTTACCCCTACGAGGAACGCCCCGCTGGCCGCCCCGTACTGACCACGCCCACCTATGCCGCCTACCGCGAAATGGGGGCGGTGTTCGGGGCCTCGGACGGCGTGGAATATCCGCTGTGGTTTGCGCCGAACGGGGTAGAGCCCAAGGACAGCCTGACGTTCCGCCGCCCGAACTGGTGGCCCCATGTCGGCGCCGAATGCAAGGCGCTGAGCGAAGGCGTGGGCATCATCGACATCTCGACGTATGGCAAGCACATCGTGAAGGGTCCGAAGGCCCATGCCTGGCTGGAACGGCTGATGGCCAACCGGATGCCCAGCCGCGACGGGCAGATGGTGCTGACACCGATGCTGTCGCCCAAGGGGCGGCTGGTGGGGGAGTTCTCGGTCTCGCAACTGTCGCCGGAGGAATTCCTGCTGGTCGGCTCCGGCACCGCTGACCGCTATCACCACCGGATCTGGGAGGCCTATCTGCCCGCCGAGGGCGTCAACGTCGAAAGCATGACGACGAAGCTTTGCGGCTTCTCTGTCTCCGGTCCCAACGCCAGGAAGCTGCTGGAGAAACTCTGCGATACCGACATTTCGGCCGAGGCCTGGAAATATGGCCGCGTCGGTCGGGTGCAGATGGGGTTAGCCGCCGACGCCATCCTGTCCCGCGTCGCCTATACGGGTGAGCTGGGCTATGAGGTGCTGGTTCCCTACAATGCCCACCTGCCGCTGCTGGAAGCGCTCCTGCGGGCAGGCGCGGACCTTGGGGTCAAGCTGGCGGGCATCCGCGCGCTGAACTCGCTGCGCGTCGAGAAAGGCTATGGCGCCTGGGGCCTCGAATATGCCCCGGACTACACGCCCTTCGAGGCCGGAATGGGCCGGTTGGTGAAATTCGACAAAGGCGAGTTCGTGGGCCGCGAGGCGGCGCTCAAGGCACGCGACGCTGCCCCGCGCTGGACCTATCGCCAGTTCGACATCGCCACCACCGACGCCGAACCTTGGGGCGGCGAGCCGGTGATGCGGGATGGCCAAGATCGGA
>Ga0208243_1000069_pt1 | contig 108818 bp, 88 predicted proteins | sample Subbio2Aug_QV12A_FD_184826 | JGI IMG/M metagenome (GOLD analysis project Ga0208243, IMG submission 184826) | Serpentinite rock and fluid subsurface biosphere microbial communities from McLaughlin Reserve, California, USA - CR12Aug_QV12A (SPAdes) | ecosystem: Environmental > Terrestrial > Deep... | reverse complement strand
GGGGCTCACCTCTTCCCATTCCGAACAGAGAAGTTAAGCCCACCTGCGCAGATGGTACTACATCCGTGGGAGAGTATGTCACCGCCTTCTTCAACCCTTCATCATTACGATGAAGGGTTTTTTGTTTGGTGTAATTGCATAATTAAAAAGCCTCTTCCTAATAAAGTTTAAAGTTATATGATTTAAAAATTGAGTTTAATACATTTATATTGAGAGATTAAGAATTACACTCATAATCTATTATTCCTATTTTTCATTTTTAATTATTATTTTAAAATTCAAAATGTATTAAGTTGTTTTTTATAACAAAATGTTATGATAATATAACAAAATGAGATTAATTTTTTACAATTGTTCATTTAAGTTGTGTAAAGAAATGGTTAATATTTTCTTTGAGGAAAATATTTAATTATGAGAAATAAAATTACATTGTTTTTAGTATTAATTACCAGTTTGGTTAATGCACAACTTTGGACAATTGAGTCTTGTTCAAATTTAGGTTCAAATTTGTATGGGCCTATGTACAGTACTGCAACTGCAAATTCAGCAAGTAGAAGTATTAATATTTATCCAGCTTCGCAATTGATAGGTGTAGCGAATCAAGAATTAACTTCCATGTATTTTTTAAGAAATACAGCTACAGGTACTATGAGTGGAACACCAAATTTTAAAATCTACTTAAAAGAAGTATCTTTTGCTGACTGGGGATCATCTGCTGTTGATTGGACAAATGCAATTAATGGAGCAACATTAGTTTATGATAGTAATCCAGCCTCAACTGTAGGTAGTTCAAATGGTTGGAAACAATTTGTATTTTCTAACAATTTTTTATATTCAGGATCGCAAAATTTGGCTGTTTTTTTTGAATATGTTAATAATACTGCAAGTACTAATATTACGTGGAATTATGAATATACTGGTCCATGTAGTAATACTTCTAATAATAATACTGGAAAGTATACGAATGTTACTACTGGTATTTTACCTACATCATTAGGAACGTCAAATTTTAGAAGACCAATTATTGGTTTTGATTTTACAGTTTCTTGTCCAAGTCCAGTGAATTTATCTTCAAATTCTTTATCAACTAATGGAATTAATTTTCAATGGTCAGCGGGAGGAACCGAAACTTCTTGGGAATATTCTATATTACCGCAAGGATCTGGAGTGCCAACTTCAAATATTCAAACTACAAATAATAATTCATTAAGTATAACTGGTTTAAATCCAAATACTTCTTATTCTTTTTATTTGAGGTCTTTTTGCGGTACTGGTGATGAGAGTATTTGGATAGGTCCGTTTAATTTTAAAACTCTTTGTGAATTTGCTACCGATTTTGTTGAGAATTTTGATAATTATCCTACTGGAACAACTAGTTTACCAGATTGTTGGTCAAGGGCTGGAACAACTACGAATGTATATATTACAACAGGAGGTGTAGCACCAGGAACTCCACCAAATAGATTTTATATGAGTTCCACAACAACAACCGTTGGGTATGCAATATTACCGCCAGTCTCTAATTTACAAGCCAATACACATCGATTAAGGTTAAAAGCATATTGCACCACAGCAAGTAAACAATTATTTGTTGGGTATTTAACCAACTTAAGTGATACCAACAGTTTTGTGTTGATCCAAGCTTTAAATTTGCCAAGTACTACTGCTGCAACCGCTACAGAATTTACAATAATTCCTACAAATATACCTTCCGGAGTTAATAATTTAGTATTTAAAAATGAAAACACTACTTCTACAACTACTTTATATATTGATGATGTTAAATGGGAATTAAATTCTTCATGTCCTGAACCAACAAGTATTAATGCATTTAATCCAACTAACAATTCATTTAATGTAAGTTGGGTTAGCAGCCAATCAAGTTTTGAAATTCAATACGGAATTGCAGGTTTTGCATTAGGAACAGGGACTATTGTAAATAATTTAACTACCAATAATTTTCAAATTACAGGTTTATTACCAAATACAAATTACCAAGTTTATGTAAGGGCAAACTGTGGAAGCGAATTTAGTCCGTGGAGTTTTCCAGTTACCATTAGAACACAATGCAATCCTGTTAGCAGTTTCTCAGAGAACTTTGATAGCTATCCTACAGGAGCAAATAGTTTGCCTGATTGTTGGTCGAGAACAGGTTCAAGCACCACCGTAAGTATTACTGCATCTTCAGTTACTCCTATGTCTGCTCCAAATAGATTGCAGTTAAGTGCTTCTGGAACCACTCCTACAGATGCATATGCGATTTTGCCCCCAGTTAACAATTTACAAGCAGAGTCGCATAGACTAAAGTTTAAAGCATATGCTACCTCTGCAGGAAGATTTTTAGATGTAGGATATTTTACCAATTCGGCCGATGTTAATTCATTTGTATTGTTAGAATCTTTTCCTATGCCGAGTACTACTGCTGCTGTTGCAGAAGATTTTTTGCACATACCACCTGCGTTACCAGCAGGTATTCAAAATTTAGTTTTAAGAAATAAACCTGGGGCTACTGGTGTGGCATTGATTTATGTAGATGATGTAATTTGGGAAGCAATTCCAGCTTGTTTGGATCCTGATTTCTTATCAGCTACAAACATTACCTCTACATCGGCTGATTTATCATGGCTTTCAAATGGTTCAGAAGTAGAATGGCAAATTGAATATGGCTTAACTGGTTTTGCTCAGGGTAGTGGAACTATCATTACAAGTATTTTTGATAATCCTTATACATTAACTGGTTTACAAGGGAATACAACATACCAATATTATGTAAGAGCTGTTTGTGGATCTAATGATTATAGTCCTTGGGAAGGGCCACTAGCATTTACAACTGCATGCGGAAGTTACACGGAATATGATGATAATTTTGAAGCTTATGCAACAGGAACAGGTTTGCTTCCTGCTTGCTGGTTAAGTGCAGGAAATGGAACGGTTAATTTAACCACTGGTTCTGTTGCTCCTATGTCGCCTACCAAAAGGATGTATATGTTTGCATCATCAACCACTCCTACTGTTGCTTATGCCATTTTTCCACATTTTAGCAATTTAAATAGTAACTCTCATCGTTTAAGATTTAAAGCATACGCTACAACAGCAAATAGAACTCTTGACTTAGGATATTTTTCTGTTCCAAACGACCCTAGCTCCTTTGTTCTTGTTGAAGCAATTCCAATGCCAAGTACGGTAGCTGCTTCTGCTCAAGAATTTGTAATTTACCCAGGCGTAATTCCAGCAGGTGTTGAGAGATTGGTGTTTAGAAATATGCCTACAACCACTACAGCTGCAATATATTTTGATGATGTAAAGTGGGAACCTATTCCTAACTGTATTGAGCCAACAAATATAAATTGGACTGCAAAAACAGATGCTTCTGTAACTATACAGTGGACTTCTAACAATACTGAAACTGAATGGGAAATTGAATATGGATTGGATGGTTTTACACTAGGGACAGGAACTGTTGTAAATGCTACCACAAATCCATTTACTATTAATGGTTTAAACCCAAATACCAACTACACATTTTATGTGAAAGCAATATGTTCAACAACAGAGTTAAGTGCTAATTCTTTCCCTTTAAACGTTAGAACCGATTGCGGATCAGTTTCTACTTACAATGATAATTTTGAAGCTTATCCTACCGGAACTTCAGCTGCTCCGGTTGATTGTTGGGACTATTTTGGAAATGGTTCGGTTTATTTAACTACTGGATCTGTTGCTCCAATGTCTCCTACCAAAAGGATGTATATGTTTTCATCAACAACAGCAAATCCTCCAACAGTTTCATATGCTGCACTACCTAAATTTAATAATTTACAAGCAAATACTCATAGATTAAAGGTTATTGCTTATGCTACTACTGCTAATAGATTTTTAGATGTAGGATATTTTGCTATTGAAAACGATCCTAGTTCGTTTGTATTAGTGGAGGCTGTTCCACTTCCAAGTACAGCAGCAGCATCAGCTCAAGAGTTGATCATTTATCCTGGAGCATTGCCAGCTGGAATTGAAAGATTGGTGTTTAGAAATGCTCCTACAACAACTACAGCTGCAATTTATTTTGATGATGTAAGATGGGAGCTTGCTCCAACTTGTATTGAGCCAAATACTGTTCAAGTAAATGCGGTTAATAATAACGCAGCAGAAATTTCTTGGACAGCCTTAAACAATGAAACAGAATGGCAAATTGAGTATGGGCCTGCTGGATTTACATTAGGAAATGGAACAATAGTTAATTCAACAACTAACCCTTACACAATTACAGGATTAAATCCGTTTACAAATTACCAAGTTTATGTAAAAGCAATCTGTTCTTCTACTGAAAGTAGTGTTTATTCAAATGCTTTAACTTTTAGAACTGAATGTGACCCTATTGCTAATTACAATGATAACTTAGAAGCATATGCTACAGGAACAAATATGATGCCTGATTGTTGGAGAAGTGCAGGAAACGGAACAGTTAATTTAACTACAGGATCCGTAGCTCCAATGTCACCAACCAAACGAATGTATATGTTTGCATCTTCAACTACACCAACAGTAGCCTATTCAATGCTTCCATTCTTTTCAAATTTACAAGCCAATACACATCGCTTAAAATTAATTGCATATGCTACAACAGCAGGCAGAACTTTAGATGTTGGATACTTTACTAATCCTTCTGACTTAAATTCATTTGTGCTGATTCAGGCACTTAATTTGCCATCTACTGCAGCAGCTTCTGCAATAGAATTCTCGGTAACTCCAGGAGCATTACCAGCTGGTGTTAATAGATTGGTGTTAAGAAATATGCCAACTGTAACTACTGCTGCTATTTATTTTGATGATGTTATTTGGGAACCTCTTCCAACTACTGCACCAACTTGTACAACAGGAATGGCATCTAATTTAGATCCAACTTGTGGACTATCTCCTGTGGTATTGTCTTGGAATTCTTTAAACGAAGCAACTGCTTATTTAGTTAGAATTGGAACAACGCCTGGAGGAAATGAAATTGCGGATAATATTAGTGTAGTGAATACTAACTACAGTTTTACAAGTCCTACCCCTAATACCACTTATTATTGGTCGGTAACACCAACTAATAACGTTGGATCTGCAACTAACTGTTCTGAGTTAAGTTTTACCACACCTAATGGTTCATGTTTGTGTACACCGGTTTATACCACTGGTAAAACATTAAACGATTTGATTTCAAATGTGGTAATTTCAGGTACAACTCTTGCAAATAATTCAGGAATGGATCCAGTAAATCCTTTTTACACCTATTTTGCTGGCCAACCAAATTTTACAGCTACCTTACAATCAGGCACTTCTTACACCATTCAAGTTAGTAATGGTACCGCTGGTACGGGTAATGTTGCTGTTTGGATTGATTATAATAACAACGAGTTGTTTGAAGAAAGTGAAAAAGTTACTTTTACCACCACCACTATGGATGGTTCTTCAACAGTTAGCTTGAACTTCACTGTGCCATGTTTGCCACAAAGTGGTGTACATCGAATGAGAGTAAGGTATGTTTGGGGTTCTGCAAATCCTGGAAGCACCATGGATCCATGTGCCAGTTATTCTTGGGGTGAAGTAGAAGATTACGATGTAACTATACAAGCAACTCCTGCTGTTGTAGGTGACAATATTCAAAACATCACTGTTCCTTTGGCTGGTGATGCAACTTTAGCTCAAATAGTAATTAATCCTACAAATGCTAAGTGGTATGCTTCTGAGTCGGATGCGTTAGCTGCAATTAATGAATTACCATTAAGTACTGTTTTGGTTTCTGGTACTACTTACTATGCAGTAAATGTAGTGAACAATTGTGCTAGTCAGCCTTTTGCAGTTACGGTTACAGTAACTCTTGGTATTAATAATAATAATTTAAGTTTGGTTAAAATTTATCCAAATCCAACTTCTGATTATTTAACTATTCAACATTCTGTTAGTATTCAAAAAATTGAATTGTACAACTTACTTGGACAGTTGGTAAAAGAAGTGAAAGTTTCAAGTAATATTGAACAGATTTCACTCAACCAACTTTCTAAGGGAACATATCTATTGAAAGTTTTTGATGATGTTTCTTCTCAATCATTTAAAGTAATAAAGCAATAAGGAAATTTTTTTGATTAAATATTTCAGCCGATTTTCTCATGAAAATCGGCTGATTTTTTTGGTATCTTTGAAAAAATTACCAAATGTTTTTTTCTGTTGTTGTTCCGGTTTATAACAGACCTGATGAGCTATACGAACTTTTAAAAAGCTTATCTAGTCAAACAAAATCAGATTGTTTTGAAGTGATAGTTGTAGAAGATGGTTCCGTTTTTTCAGCAGAAGAAGTGGCAAACACTTTTAAGCATCTAAATTTGCAGTATTTCTTTAAAGAGAATACCGGGCCAGGTGATTCTAGAAACTTTGGAATGAAATATGCAAAAGGTGACTTTATTTTACTTTTTGACTCAGATTGTATTTTGCCCAATGATTATTTTGAGAAATTAGTACATCTTTTAAAAAATTATCCTTGTGATTTTTTTGGTGGTACAGACAAAGAGCTCCCTCAATTTTCGTTGATTCAAAAAGCGATTAATTTTTCTATGACGTCTGTTTTGACTACGGGAGGTATAAGAGGTCAAAGAGTTTCCGCCAATTTTCAACCAAGAAGTTTCAATATGGGACTTTCCAAAGAGTGTTTTGAATTAAGCGGTGGGTTCTCTAACTTACATCCGGGAGAGGATCCAGAATTAACGTTCAAACTTTGGAAAATGGGAAAGATTTCTAAAGGTTTTCCAGAATTATTTGTGTATCATAAAAGGAGAATCAGCTGGAAAAAATTTTATCAGCAAATGAATAAATTCGGAAAAGCAAGGCCAATTTTAGACTTAAAATATCCGGAATATGCTAAAATTTTCTTTTGGTTTCCAACATTGTTTATTATCGGAATTGATATAGCGATCATTGCAGCATTATTTGGGTATTTTATCCCTATTTATTTATATACTTTTTATTTTTTGTTAGTTGCATTAGAAGCCGTCATTAAAACTAAGTCCTTAGTAATGATTCCATATGTATTTGTGGCACTTTTAATTCAAATGTATGCCTATGGTTTGGGATTTTTGTGGTCAAAAATTCAATTAGTATTCTATAAGAAAAATCCTGAGGTTACTTTTCCTGAATTATTTTTTAAAATATCATGAGTTTATTAGTTGGAATCACTGGAGGAATAGGTAGCGGAAAATCTACCATAGCTAAATGGTTAGAGTTAAAAGGCTATCCAGTATTTTATGCTGATATGGAAGCAAAAAAAATATTATTTCAAGCAGAAACTATACAACACTTAGTAAATCAGTTCGGAAACGGCATTTTAGAAAACGGACAACTTGATAAAACAAAATTAGGGACATTAGTTTTTAACCAACCGGATAAATTACAACAATTAAACAAAATCATACATCCTTTGGTTGCTATAGCTTTTTCTAATTGGGTGCATCAGCATTCTGATCGATCCATTTTATTTAAAGAGGCAGCTATTCTATTTGAAACAGGCGGTTACAAAAGTTTAGATTACAATATATTGGTTACAGCACCTAAAAAAGTTCGCATACAACGTGTGATGCAAAGAGATTCTTTAAGTAAAGAAGATGTTTTAAATCGTATGAAACAACAACTTCCGGATTCAGTCAAAAGAAAATTAGCTGATTTTACGATTTATAACGTTCACTTAGAAAAAGCTTATCAAAAAGCCTCATCAATTCTTAAAAAATTAGAAAAAATTCAATCAGAAGTCTGATTGTTAATCTTTGGTTAATTTATTAACACTTTAAATGTTAAAATTTTAAATTTGCTTCATGAGTAAATGGTGGTTCCGCATACTTGTTTTTTTAATGAGTCTGTCTCTTATTGGGATTATTTCCATCCAGTTTTACTGGTTTAAAATTACCTTAGAAGGTAATGCAGAGCAGTTTAAGTTACAAGTAAAGCAAGTTTTAGGAAATGTGGCTGAGCGTTTGTATGAAAGAGAAGCCATGTTTTTCTTAGACAGAATGAACGAGTTGGTACAGGATGGAGTAGATGATAATCCGGAACAAATGTTAGAGTTTGGGTATTATCAACGCAATACCCAGACCAACGAAACCATTATTTATTCAAATACCATTTTATCGGAAGATTTTATGCTTCCACCTACGTTCTTTGATAATCGTAAAGATTCTCTTCCTTTTAAAAACTTTACTTCTAAAAGACAATTGGAGGTGTATAATAGTTTATCACCCGATAAACAAAAAATGCAAAACAACATCCAGCCAGATATTCAAATCAAAAAGTCGAACAAATTAAAAATGTTAGATAAATTGAATTTTGAAATATCCTTAAGAGATGTGATGTCAACCTGGCCAATTCAAAGGAGAATTTCCGTAGAGGAGTTACAAAAAATATTGGACAACGAATTAAAAAATTATGGTGTAAAAACACCATTTGAATTCGGGATTTACAGCAAAGGTTTGGCTACCAAGGTTCGTTCGGAAAATTTTACCATGGATAAAAATAATACTTATAGTATTCCAATTTTCATGGATAATGAAGGAACCACTCCTTTTAATTTATACATCACATTTCCTGAGAAAAGAAAATTTTTATTGTCAGAAGTATTAGGAATCACCATGCTTTCGTTATTGTTTACTTTAATAATCATCTTAGCTTATGCAAATGCATTGAATCAATTGTTTAAGCAAAAGCAGATTTCGGAAATCAAAACAGATTTCATCAACAATATGACGCATGAGTTTAAAACGCCTATTGCCACTATTAATTTAGCTTTAGATGCCATAAAAAATCCCAAGGTCATTCAAAATACCGAAAAAGTTCATCAGTATTTGCAAATGATTAAGGATGAAAATAAGCGTATGCATGCACAAGTTGAAAATGTGTTGCGAATTTCTAAACTAGAGAAGAATGAAATAGATATTCGCAAAACTCCACAAGATGTTCATGAGTTATTGCAAGATGCGATGGACCATGTACAACTGATTTTAGCAGATAAAGAAGGGGAAATGGAAACTAATTTAAGTGCTTCCAAAACTACTGCATTGTTAAATGACATGCATTTTACCAATGTTTTTGTAAACATCATGGAAAATGCTATTAAGTATTCAAACGAAGCACCTTTGGTAAAAGTAACCACTGAAAATATCAAAGATTTTATCTTGGTAAAAATTCAAGATAATGGCATTGGGATGAGTAAACAAGTACAGAAAAAAATATTTGACAAATTTTATCGTGAGCATACCGGTGATGTTCACAATGTAAAAGGACACGGACTTGGTTTGGCATATGTTAAAAAAATGATTGATTTACATCAGTGCGAAATTTTTGTTGAGAGCGAAAAAGGTAAAGGAAGCACCTTTACGATTAAAATACCTATTGTAAACTAGTAATAAAAAATACTATGGAAACTGAAAACAGAAAAATTTTATTGGTAGAAGATGATCCAAATTTTGGAAGCATCTTAAAAGATTATTTAATCTTAAATGATTTTGAGGTAACCTTAGCCAAAAATGGCATGGAAGGTTTTGAAAAATTTAAAAAGGACAACTTTGATTTGTGCATTTTAGATGTAATGATGCCTTATAAAGATGGATTTACTTTGGCAAAAGAAATTAGAGAGAAAAACAAAGAAGTCCCTTTGATTTTCTTAACTGCCAAAACCATGAAAGAAGACATTTTAAAAGGATATAAAGTTGGAGCAGATGATTATTTAAACAAACCGTTTGACTCAGAAGTTTTGTTAATGAAAATCAAAACCATTTTGGCAAGAAAAGCTTCTGAAACCAAAGTGGAGGACAACAGATTTGAGTTTACCATAGGTAAGTTTCATTTCAATTCCAAGTTACGTTATTTAACTTTTGAAAACGAAGAGCCTATCAAATTATCTCCAAAAGAAAACGAATTATTAAAGTTGTTGGCAGTGCATGAAAACGATGTAATGAAGCGTGAATTGGCATTGACCAGAATTTGGAGAGATGATAATTATTTTACCTCCAGAAGTATGGATGTGTACATTGCTAAATTGCGTAAGTACTTGAAGAAAGATGAGGATGTAGAAATTTTAAACATCCACGGAGATGGCTTCCGTTTGGCAATTAAAAACAGTAGTTTGATCTAATAAAAAAGTGCTCCCAAGTGGAGCATTTTTTTTGATATTATATTTCGAATTTCATCCAAAATCTCAATTCATCGTGATGGGTAATTTTGAACTGATTTTCATTTTGGTGTATCGTTAACACTTCATTTAAAATGGATTCTTTTGCAAATTGCACATGAACTTTTTTTATAGGTTTCCTATTTTTATTTTGTTGAAATATATCCATACACCATTTGATGTATTGAATGTTATTCACGTGGCCAACAAAATCTAAATGTTCGTTGCTAACTGTTATCGTATGAATTTCTTCCCATACATTTGAGCCTATTCTATCAAAAGTGATTTTTTTAGTAGGTAATGAATGTTCTAAAAACTGTGCACCGTGCACTTTTAACGATTCCAATTTTCTACTTTGGGTATTCATTACCAACCAAAGAGTGTGTAACTCAATGCAGAGTGATTTATTCACATAAACTTCAAACAATCGCAACGATTTGGCATGTTGCATCTCCTGTACCCATGTTTTGATTTTAATGGTTTCATTCCGCAAAGGAAATCTATAAATGTGCATTTGCCACTGATACAAAACCCAAGCTTGGTTCAGCTTTTCCAATACTTCAAAATTAACATTGCCTAAACTTGCATGTTCGCTTGCTGTTTTTTCTATCCACTCTAATAAAACATCTAAACGCAAGAAACCTTCGTTGGTAGTGGCATCTTGAGTCAATAGAAATGAAGTATGATGAATTGGATCAAATAACATGATTAAATTCTTCTAATTTTTGCTCCATTTTATGGAGAATCGATTTCAAATCTTCAGAATAATCTACCCATAAAGTATCGGTTTCTTTTTTAAACCAAGTCAATTGTCTTTTTGCAAACCTTCTGGTGTTTTGTTTGATTTGCTCAATGGCTTCTTCTATAGAGCATTTTCCATCAAAATAAGCAAATAATTCTTGGTAGCCTACCGTTTGTAGGGCATTGTTTGATTGATAGGGAATCAAGTTTTTTACTTCTTCCAACAACCCGTTTGCCATCATGATGTCAACCCTTTGGTTGATTCTTTTATAAATTACTTCTCTTGGTGCTTCGATGCCTAAATAAATCACGTTGAATTTTCTTTGCAAAGATTTTTTACCAAGAAATGAAGAATAAGGTTTTCCAGTTCCCAAACATACTTCTACAAATCTTTTCATTCTTTGTGGATTTTGTAGAGTTTGTGGGTTGTTTACTGCAATGAAATTAAAGTAACTAGGGTCTAAAGTTTCCAATTTTTCTTGTAAGAAAGTAATTCCTTTTTCATTGTATTCTTCGTTGATTTGATTTCTTACAGTAGCATCTATCTCCGGAAAATCATCCAAACCTTTGGTTACTGCATTAACATACAAACCTGAACCACCAACTAAAATTTGAACTCGATTTTTTTGAAATAATTCTGGCAAAATAGCCAAAGCTTCTACTTCGTATTTCCCAACATTGTAGTTTTCAAAAATGCTTTTGTTTTGAATAAAATGATGTGGAGCCTGTGTCAATTCATCTTCTGAAGGAACAGCAGTTCCAATGTTCATTTCTTTGAAAAACTGTCGGCTATCTGCAGAAATTATCTCACTTCCAAAGTGTTTGGCTAATTTAATTGCCAAAGAAGTTTTTCCAATTGCAGTTGGTCCAACAACACAAATTAAAGTATTGGTGTGTTTCATAGTACAGCTCCACATTGTTGGCAATATTTTGCATGATCTACATGCTCTGTATTGGCACATTCAGGGCAAACCTTTTCTTTGTTAACTATCGGATTTAATTTGCTTTTAAGTTGACTAAATTCTGCAGTTACAATTCCGGTTGGCACAGCAATAATTCCATAACCCATAATCATCACTATAGATGCAATAAACCTTCCTAAAGAGGTTACAGGAGTGATATCTCCAAACCCAACAGTAGTTAAAGTTACTATGCACCAATAAATTCCGGCAGGAATGCTATCAAAACCACCGTTTTCTCCTTCTACTAAATACATGATAGTTCCAATAATAACAGTAGAAATAATCATGAAGTAAATAAAAATGATAATTTTTGCTCTACTAGCTATCAATGCATCTTTCAAATGAGAAGATTGATGTAAAAACAATGGGTGATTAACAATTTTAAAAAGTCGTAGCAAACGCAATACCCTAATGATGGCAAAAGCATGAGAAACACCAAAGAAACTTTCTAGATACATGGGTAAAATTGCAACCAAATCAATAATGCCAAAAAAACTTAAAATATACTTTTGAGGTTTATCTAAACTAATGATTCTTAAAAGGTATTCAATGGTAAAAAAAATGGTAATTGCCCATTCTAAAGAAATTAGCAATGTATGGTGTTGTCTGTCAATACTTTTAACAGTTTCCAACATCAATAGAATTACAGAGGCAAGTATTAAAAAAAGTAAAACCAAGTCAAACAACCTTCCGTAAAATGTATTGGTGCCATATATAATAATTCTGGCTTTCTGACGGAATAACTCCCAATAACTTTTATTAGTTTCCATAAATCAAAGATACATTTTTTCTAATGAATAAAATGGATTTGCCTATGGGTGAATTGTCTTAAAACTGTTGAAAACTCTGAAAAATGTTAATAACTTAACCAATTTGAAGAGGTAATTTCTAGGTAAAAACAATCGGTTTTAGTATGTTTGCGTGTTACACAAAACGGAAGAAAATATTAAATATTTATGAGCGAAGAAATTAAAAAAAACCAATATTCTGCAGATAGTATTCAGGCATTAGAAGGAATGGAGCACGTAAGGATGCGACCTTCTATGTATATTGGTGATACAGGGGTGAGAGGTTTGCATCATTTGGTGTATGAAGTGGTAGATAACTCTATTGATGAGGCACTTGCCGGGCATTGCGACAATATTCAAGTTTTTATCAAAGAAGATAATTCTATTTCTGTAGAAGATAACGGAAGAGGTATTCCGGTAGATATCCATAAAAAAGAAGGTGTTTCTGCTTTAGAAGTAGTAATGACCAAGATTGGAGCAGGAGGGAAGTTTGACAAAGATTCCTATAAAGTTTCCGGAGGTTTGCACGGAGTAGGGGTATCGTGTGTAAATGCATTGTCAGATCATTTACATGCCATAGTGTATCGCGATGGCAAAGTATATGAGCAAGAGTATGAAAGAGGAAAAGCTTTGTATCCGGTAAAACAAACCGGAACAACTGACAAAAGAGGTACTAAAGTAACCTTTAAGCCGGATGCTACTATATTTACGCAGACTTTAGAATATTCTTATGACACCTTGGCTGCAAGAATGCGAGAATTGGCCTTTTTGAACAAAGGAATCACCATAACTCTAACCGATTTAAGAAGAAGTAATGACGATGGTACTCCAGTTTCAGAAGTGTTTCATTCCAAAGAAGGTTTAAAAGAATTTGTTAAGTTTTTAGATGGCAATCGTTTACAAATTATTGGAGACGTTATCCATATGGAAAACGAAAAAGGGGAAATTCCTGTAGAAGTTGCCTTGATTTACAACGATAGTTATTCAGAGAATATTTTTTCTTATGTAAATAACATCAATACCCACGAAGGTGGAACTCACTTACAGGGTTTCCGTATGGGGTTGACTAGAACGTTAAAGAAATATGCGGATAATTCCGGTTTGTTAGAAAAATTAAAGTTCGAAATTACCGGGGATGATTTTCGTGAAGGTTTAACAGCTATTATTTCGGTAAAAGTTGCAGAGCCACAGTTTGAAGGACAAACCAAAACAAAATTAGGAAATCGTGAAGTTGTTTCACCCGTAAGTCAGGCTGTTTCTGAAATGTTGGAAAATTATTTGGAAGAAAATCCAAATGATGCCAAAATAATTGTACAAAAAGTCATTTTAGCTGCACAAGCACGTCATGCTGCCAAAAAAGCACGTGAAATGGTGCAAAGAAAAACTGTTTTAGGTGGTGGTGGTTTGCCGGGTAAATTGTCAGACTGCTCGGAACAAGATCCTGAAAAGTGTGAAATTTTCTTGGTGGAGGGTGATTCTGCAGGTGGAACTGCAAAACAAGGAAGAGATAGGGCTTTTCAAGCAATTTTACCACTAAGAGGTAAGATTTTGAATGTGGAAAAAGCCATGCACCATAAAGTGTTTGAAAACGAAGAGATTAAAAATATTTTTACGGCTTTAGGAGTAACTATTGGTACAGCAGAGGATAGCAAAGCTTTGAATTTAGAAAAACTTAGATACCATAAAGTAGTTATAATGTGTGATGCAGATGTGGATGGTAGTCACATTTCCACTTTGATTTTAACATTCTTCTTCCGATTTATGAAAGAGTTGATTGAAAACGGTCACGTTTACATAGCAACTCCACCTTTGTATATGGTGAAAAAAGGAAATAAAAAAGAATATGCATGGAACGATGACCAACGTGACAGAGCGGTTCAACAAATGGGTGGTGGAGCTTCTATTCAACGTTATAAAGGTTTGGGAGAGATGAATGCGGAGCAATTATGGGAAACCACTTTAAATCCGGAATTCAGAACTTTACGTCAAGTAACTATTGATAGCTTAACAGAAGCTGATAGAATTTTCTCGATGTTAATGGGAGACGAAGTGCCACCAAGAAGAGAGTTTATCGAGAAAAACGCTGTATATGCTAAGATTGATGCGTAATTTTTGTTTTTCGTTTTTGTTGGCATTGCCATTGTTTGCACAAGAGTTAATCAACTCGCAACAATCCGCGGCTTTGTTAAACGACTTAACTTGGTATTCCAAACAATATATCGAGCCAGCTTCGGAGTCAATTATTTACCAAGCGGCTTCTGCTTGGATGATTTCTCCTAAAAAACGAGAAGCTTGGAAGTTTACTTTGGGTTTGCAAAACAATTTGTTTGTGGTGCCGGGTAAGAACCGTAATTTTTCTGTGCAGAACAGCGATTTTGAATTTTTTGAAATCGAAGGGGTAAACAACAACAATCCAGTGTCTGTACCAACAGTACTCGGAATCAAATCTCCCTACTATTTGGTAGGAGATATTGAAGTGAATGGAGACCCACAAACCATAAGTTTACGAATGGATGGAGTAAACCAAGAAATCATTTACTATCCTTATTTACATGGAAATTTATCTTTACCATTAGGGTTTGAATTACATGTGAAATATTCATTTAAAAATCGTTTAAAACGAGGAGAATACCAAGTATATGGCATAGGTTTACAATACAATATCAGTCAGCATTTTGCAAATAACAATGGTTTTAATCTGGCTGTTTTAGGTGCATATAACAATGAAATAATCAATGTAGATTTTGTACAAAGTTACCGCACCCAAATCGATATAGGTTTGCGAACATTTAATACCGAAGCCCAAGGATATCAATTGCAGTTAGCTGGTTCTAAAGAATTTGGCAAATGGGAATTGATAGGAGGATTGGTTTGGAATAAAAGCTTTTTAAAACATTATTTTGATGGTGTTCCAGCCGACATTCAAGGGGTTTCTATCGATTTAATGCCTATTTTTAACAGCAAAGTAGAGGAGTTTAAAAAAGAGCAAACTTTGTGGATGGGAGAAATGAGTGCCAGATATTCTTTTGCCAAAAAATGGCATGCACAAACAACCTTTTCATTTGGCAGATTGTTTAATTCAAATCTTGGAATTCAATATCAAATATTATGAAGTATTTACTTTTTTTATTTTTCACAACCAATTTCATTATTGCACAATACACAGTTAATGATAACGGAAATGTTTTTACCATAAGACAAGAATTAGTTAAACCAAGTCAAATTAGAGCCATGTTAGAAGGAAATGAAGCTTATCTAAAAAAGTACAACAATGCACGCCTTCAAAAAACAATTGGAAATATATTAATGACCACCGGAATTGGATTTGCTGGGTATAATTTAATTGTCTCCAATAAAAAAACAAATTATGGAGAGACATCAAACAAAGATAAATATGGACCTTTATTAATAGGTGCCTCTGCATTTGTGGTTGGTGGAATCATTAAAATAGGTTTTAAAAATAAAATTATTGAATCTGTGGAACAAATAAATAGTAAACAAAATATTTCTGAAGTAGAAATGCGTGTTTTGGCAAATGAAAACGGCATTGGATTAAAAATTTCATTTTAATAGTTTTTTTAATGCTCCTAGATATATCATACAGTAATAACTAAAGCATCTTAAAAACTCAATTTCAAAAACCTGAAACTTGAAACTTGAAAACAACTTAATAACCAGCATAAATAACATTTAAACTTAAATATATGAAAGTAACTATTGTAGGTGCAGGAAATGTAGGTGCAACCTGTGCAGATGTAATTTCTTACAGAGGAATTGCAAGTGAAGTAGTTTTGCTAGACATCAAAGAAGGTTTTGCAGAAGGAAAAGCATTAGATATTTCGCAATGTGCCACCACCACCGGATTTAATACTAAAATTTCAGGTACTACCAACGATTATGCGAAAACTGCTGGAAGTAGTGTGGTAGTAATCACTTCAGGAATTCCAAGAAAACCTGGAATGACTCGTGAAGAATTAATCGGAATCAATGCAGGAATTGTAAAAAATGTTGCGGAAAATATTTTAGCTCATTCTCCAAATGCAATCATTGTAGTGGTATCTAATCCAATGGATACCATGACTTACTTGGCATTAAAAGCAACCGGATTACCTAAAAACAGAATCATCGGTATGGGTGGTGCTTTGGATAGTTCTCGTTTTAAAACTTATTTATCTCAGGCATTGAACAAGCCGGCAAACGATATTCATGCCATGGTTATTGGTGGACACGGAGATACCACTATGATTCCGTTAACCAGATTGGCTGCATACAATGGAGTTCCTGTTTCTGAGTTTTTATCAGAAGAACAATTGGCAAAAGTTGCAGCCGATACCATGGTAGGTGGAGCTACTTTAACCAGTTTGTTAGGGACTTCTGCTTGGTATGCACCTGGTGCTTCTGTAGCATTTTTAGTTGATAGCATTTTAAACGACCAAAAAAGAATGATTCCATGTTCTGTTTTGTTAGAAGGAGAATATGGTCAGTCTGATATCTGTATTGGAGTACCATGCATCATTGGTAAAAATGGCTTAGAACAAATTGTAGAAATTGAATTATACGATGCAGAAAAAGCATTATTTGCTAAAAGTGCAGATGCGGTGAGAAGTATGAATGATGTTTTGGAAAGTGTATTATAATAAAATAACTTGCAAATAGCTAGGATTGTTGAGAATTCACCATCAGGTGCTTATTTTCAACAATCTTTTTTTTGGATAACACAAAAATGTATTTTTATTGGTAAATCCTATTCATAATTTTATATTTGCACGTTTTTAACCAACCAAATTCAATAAGAATTAATTAAAATAGAGAATAATGCAGAACAAAGGACTCGTTAAGTTTTTTGCAATTTTAATTGCTCTGGTAAGTATTTACCAACTTTCTTTCACTTTTATCGGAAACAAAGTAAAGCAAGATGCAAAAGCTTTTGCTAAAGGCGATAGCCAATTAGAATTAAAATATTTAGACTCCATCGGAAAGGAAAAAGTTTTCTTAGACTATTTTACTTTTAATGAAGTACAAGACAAACAAATAAAAAAAGGTTTGGACTTAGAAGGAGGTATCAACGTTATCCTTCAAATTTCTGTAAAAGACATTTTAAAAGGCTTGTCTAACAATTCACAAGAGCCAACTTTTAATAAAGCTTTAGAAACTGCTACCAAAACGCAGCAAGGTAATGAAGCATACATTGATGCTTTTTTCCGTTCATTTAAAGAGGAATCAAAAGGTGCTGTTAAGTTAGCTTCTCCGGATTTGTTTACCAACAAAATCATGGGAGATGAAATTAACTTTAAAATGACAGATGCTCAAGTAGAGCAAGTGTTAAGAAGAAAAGTAGACGAATCAGTAGTTTCGGCTTTTGAAGTATTGCGTAAGCGTATTGACAAGTTTGGTGTTACCCAACCAAACATTCAACAATTAGGAAATACAGGTAGAATTTTGGTAGAGTTACCAGGAGCTAAAGATGTAGACCGTATCAAAAAACTATTGCAAAGTACCGCTCAGTTAGAGTTTTGGGAAACTTTTAAAATTGAAGAAGTAGGCGGATACTTACAACAAGTAAATGAAGCATTAAAAGCTACTGAAAATACCAAGTTAGCTGTAACAGAAGTTACCAAATCAGATTTGGATACCTTATTGGTAGACAAGAAGAAAGATAGTTCTGCAGTTGCCAAAAACCCAATTTTCGACAAAATGATTTCTTTTGGTGGAGGTGGTGTTGTAGGTGTTTTTGCACCAAAAGATACCGCTACTATTGGAGGTTATTTAAGAAGAGACAACATCGTAGCCATGCGTCCGGCTGAATTGCGATATGTAAAATTCGTGTGGGGAAAACCAACCACCATCGAAAACGATAAAAAAGAGAAAATAGATGCAATTGAATTATATGCTTTAAGAGGCAACAGAGAAAATTTAGCTCCATTAAGCGGAGGGGTAATTACCGATGCTCAAGCAACTTTTGACCAATTAAACCGTCCGGCTGTTACCATGCAAATGAATGGTGAAGGAGCTAGAAAATGGGAAGAATTAACAGGAAGAGCTTACCAACAAAAAACCAATATTGCTATTGTTTTAGATAACGTAGTGTATTCTGCTCCAGGGGTATCTACCGGTGCTATTGCAGGTGGTAGATCTGAAATTACAGGAACATTTACTGTAGAGGAAACTGCGGATTTATCAAACGTATTAAAAGCAGGTAAATTACCAGCTGCAGCAGATATTGTTCAATCAGATGTGGTTGGGCCATCTTTGGGTCAAGAAGCCATTGACAATGGGATGCTGTCTTTCTTGATTGGTATGTTGGCAGTGGTTTTATGGATGATTTTATATTATGGTAAGGCAGGTTTTGTGGCAAACATTTCGTTGTTGGTGAACATTTTATTTATCTTCGGAATTTTAGCAAGTTTAGGAGCGGTGTTAACCTTACCAGGTATTGCAGGTATTGTGCTTACTATTGGTATGGCAGTGGATGCCAACGTAATTATTTACGAAAGAAGTAAAGAAGAATTACGTGAAGGCAAAACTTTGCCAGAAGCAATTGATGCTGCATTTACTTGGAAAGGTGCGATGTCGTCTATTTTTGATGCCAATATTACTACTGCATTAACTGCTTTAATTTTATTAGTATTCGGTACAGGTCCTATCAAAGGTTTTGCAACTACCTTGTTAATTGGTATTGGTACTTCTTTATTCACTTCCATTTTTATCACAAGAATACTGTTAGACTGGATTTCTTCGAGTAAGCATAATATTACTTTTGATACACCAATGTCTAAAAACTGGTTCCAAAACTTAAATTTTGATTTCTTAGCAAAAAAGAAAGTTGCTTATGCAGTTTCTGCAGTTTTGCTAATTGCTAGTATAGGTTCGTTAGCTGTACAAGGTTTAAACTATGGAGTAGATTTTGAAGGAGGTAGAACTTTTCAGGTTCGTTTTGATAAAAAAGTTATTGCAAGTGAAATTTCTTCTGAATTAACCAATACTTTTGGAACTACTGTGGAAGCAAAAACTTTTGGTACTGATAATCAATTAAAAATAACTACAAAATATAAGGTTAAAGAAGAGGGTGAAGGTGTTGATAAAGAAGTAAATGAATTATTATTTAAAGGTTTACAGAAGTTTTTGCCGGCAAATACTACTTACGAAAAATTTATAACCAATGAAGATGGTAAACAATTCGGTTTGTTACAATCTACTAAAGTAGGTCCAACAATTGCAGCTGACATTAAAACAGATTCTATATATGCAGTATTAGGTTCTTTACTTGTGGTATTCTTATACTTATTAATTAGTTTCCGTAAATGGCAATTTGGTTTGGGAGCAGTAGCTGCAGTAGCACATGATGTGATTATTGTTTTAGGAATTTACTCAATCTTTTGGAAGTTTCTACCATTTAACATGGAAATTGACCAAGCATTTATTGCGGCTATCTTAACGGTAATTGGTTATTCGTTAAACGATACGGTTATTGTTTTTGATAGAGTTAGAGAATATTTGGATTATAGATCTTCTACTGATTTCAAAGGTTTGGTAAATAAGGCTTTGAACACAACACTAAGTAGAACAATCAATACATCTTTAACCACTTTAATTGTATTAATTGCAATTTTTGTTCTAGGAGGGGAAACCATCCGTGGGTTTGTATTTGCAATATTGGTAGGTATCTTGGTAGGTACTTATTCCTCTTTGTTTATTGCAACTCCGGTAATGACGGATTCCTTGTCTGAAAAAGAAGCTTTAAAAATGGCAATGGATAGTAAGGAAAATGCATAATTCTATTGAATTTTAAACAAAAAGGGAGGCAAATAGCCTCTCTTTTTTTTTGCATTTATTTTGAAAAAAAATCTAAGGATAACGAATTAACACAATACCTTAACTTTGTTTTGGTAGGGCCATCGTCAAACACATGGCCTAAGTGCCCGTTACAATTTGCACAAACAATCTCAGTTCGAATCATGCCATGAGAACGATCTTGTACATAGGAAATTGTTCCCGGAATACAATCGTCAAAGGAAGGCCAACCACAACCGGATTCAAATTTATGATCGTGATAAAACAATTCTGTTTTACATCCAGCACAAACATAAGTGCCCTTTTCAAAGTGCAAGTTGTATTTTCCGGTAAAAGGATATTCGGTGCCTTTTTGTCTTAAAATACGATATTGCTCAGCCGACAAGTGTTTTTTCCAATCTTCTTCAGTCCAATCTTGATAGTTCATTTACTTTTCTTTAGTAGTTTCTGGTACAAATTCTATAGATACAGAATTGGTGCAAAATCTCTTTCCGGTGGTCTCTTGCGGACCATCATCAAAAACATGACCCAAGTGTCCACCACATTTGGCACACAAAACTTCTGTTCTTGTCATCCCAAAACTGTAATCAGCTTCATAAACTACAGCTCCTTTGATGGCTTTGTCAAAAGAAGGCCAACCACAATCGGATTCAAATTTGGTAGTTGATTCAAATAAAGGTGTTTTACAACCTGCACAAACATAAGTGCCTTTTTCAAAATGATTCCAATAGGCACCGGTAAATGCTCTTTCCGTTCCTTTTTTACGAAGTACTTCGTATTGTTCAGGAGATAGTTCTTGTTTCCATTCCTCTTCGGTTTTTTGAACCTCAAAGTTTTGATATTTCTTTTTTTGTGCTTCGCAACCAAATGTTGTCAAGATTACGAAAACTATAATGCCAATTCTTTTCATCTTTTTTTAGTAAAAGTAGATAAAAATGATTGCTAAGAATAACCTACAAAAGTTAATATTCTGTCAATGACCTGTTTGTCACCTAAAATTTTTCGATGTCCTAAACCTTTGGTTTCCATCCATTGGCAATTGTTTAAATGTTTTGCAATGTGTTTTCCTGCCTCTACAGAAACATCGTGATCATTTTGATCGTGTATAACCAAAGCCGGAATGTTTACTTTTTGAGCTGCTTTGTAGGCATCGTAATTGCTCATAGGTTCGTTAAATTTTTTTTCAAACTGTTCTTGTAATTTAACAGCTATCTTCATGCTCAAGCCAACTTTAGAGACAAAGTCATGTACAATATCTTCAATTTTATCTCCGCTACCAATCAAAACGATTTTATTGGTTTTACTTCCCCTTGCCAAAGAATTTAGTATAGACATGCTTCCTAAAGAGTGTCCAACCATCAAATCAAAGGAGCCGTAAATAGCTTCTAAGTGCTGGATGGAAGCAATAAATTCTGTCATAATAGTTTGTTTGCCCGGTGCAAAACCATGGGCTGGAGCATCAAAACTGTAAACATTAAAGTTCTTTTCTAAAAGTGCTTCCCCAATTTTTACAAGTTGAGTACCTCTGCCCGACCATCCATGAACCAATAGCACATTTGGGTAAGTACTGTTTTTGATGTGTTCATACACTACAATTTCCTTTTGGATGGTTGGAACTTTTATTTTTTTTCTGTTAGATGTTTCGTACCAATGAATTTCTCTTTTGGGGAGTTTGTATTTGATTGGAGTGGTAAATAATTTAACTGCGAAAGAAGTTGCTAGTTTTGGAGATATTTTCTCTAAAATTTGAGCAGTAGTTCGAATAAATTTTGGAACTTCTGATTGATACTTTTTCTTGATTTTAGCCACTTTGTTAAAAAAATATTAGTTTATGGTTAGGTTTGGGTTTTTTGTTTGAATTATCCAAAAAAACAATGCAATTTATCTATAATCACATTTTTTTGTCTAAATTTAGTTCATAAATATTACTTAAAATGCAAAATCAAGCGAGAGTAGTTATCGAAAATATTCAACCACAGTTAAATGGTGGTCAGTTTTATATTAAAAGAATCATAGACCAATGGGTACATGTTACAGCAGATGTGATTGCAGACGGGCATGATGTGCTGGTAGCTGTGTTGCAATGGAAACACGAAAAAGAAAAGCAATGGTGCGAAGTGCCCATGCAACTTACCACTAATGATGCATGGTCTGCCAAATTTCGAGTCAAGCAACAAGGACATTACCATTACAGAGTTGCAGCATGGGTAGATTATGCTTTGAATTGGCAACATGGTACAGAAAGGAAAATAAATGACGGACAATACGTAAAGTCTGAATTGCTAGAAGGAGCAGAGTACTGTAAAGCTATTTTGAATAAAGCAAACAAAGACGAAAAAAAATGGCTTAAAGAAGTTATTGCTTGTTTTGAAGATACTGCTAAATACGAACAAGCAATTGCATTTGCTTTATCTGAAGAATTACATCAAATATTTACCTCTTATCCTGCTCGAATTTTAGGGGTAACTTCGGCTGAATATCCAGTATATGTTGATAGAAAAAAAGCATTATTTAGTACGTGGTATGAATTTTTTCCTCGATCGGCATCTTCTACTCTCGGCAAACATGGTACTTTCAAAGATTGTGAAAGACTCCTCCCAAGAGTCGCAGAAATGGGATTTGATACGTTGTATTTTCCACCCATTCACCCAATTGGAGAAGTAAACCGAAAAGGAAAAAACAATGCCACCACTGCTCAGCTTGGAGATGTTGGTTCTCCTTGGGGAATTGGCTCTGTACATGGTGGCCACCAAGCTACCCATCCGGAATTAGGTACCATAGAGGACTTTAAATCGTTGGTAAAAACTGCCAAATCTTATGGAATTGAAATTGCCATGGATTATGCATTACAAGCAGCTCCTGACCATCCGTATGTAAAAGATCACCCGCAATGGTTCAAGTGGAGACCAGATGGCACGGTTCAATATGCAGAAAATCCTCCAAAAAAATACCAAGATATTCAACCTATATATTTTGAATCGGAAGACTGGAAAAACTTGTGGGCAGAGTTGCTAAAAGTTGCTTTGTTTTGGGTAGAAGAATGCGATATTAAAGTGTTTAGGGTAGATAATCCGCATACCAAACCATTTCATTTTTGGGGATGGTTGATAGGTGAAATCAAGAAAAAACATCCGGATGTTTTGTTTCTGTCAGAAGCATTTACACGACCAAAAATCATGCATCAATTGGCCAAGCAAGGTTTTACCCAATCCTACACTTATTACACTTGGAGAACTACCAAAGAGGAATTATCTGCCTATTTAACGGAACTTACGCAAACCGAACAAAAAGAATTTTTCCGACCTAATTTTTGGCCCAATACTCCGGATATTTTACCGTATCACTTACAGTCAGGTAACGAAACCATGTATTTGATACGTTATTTTTTGGCAGCAACCATGTCATCTAATGTTGGGGTGTACGGACCTGCGTATGAATTTTTGGTACATGAGGCCATTCCAGGAAAAGAAGAATATTACAACTCTGAAAAATACGAAGTGTATCATTGGGATTGGAATGCGAGAAACAAAATTACCATGTTGATGACTCGCATCAATCAAATTCGAAAAGAAAGATTGTCGTTACAGCAAACCAACAATGTGGTGTTGTGCGAAACCACTAGTTCAGATTTAATAGCATTCCTTAAATATGATGATGACCATACAGACCATACTTTAATGGTATGTAATTTAGACCCTTATTACCCGAAACAAGGCAGTGTGCAATTGCCTTTAAAAATTATAGGAAACCAACCGGTTAGGGTAACCGATTTGATTACCGGAAACAGCTATTGGTGGGATAAGGAATGGAATTATGTTGAATTACATCCGGCATTGCCATTTCATTTATTTAAATTAGAACGATAATGGAGCCATTAAACCAAGATACTTTTGTCAATACCTTTGAGTTTAAAACCGATTGGAAAAACTGCTTTGAAAATGCAGATTTCATCAAAGTTTTTTCTTCGGATATACTAGAAAATTATATCATCAATAAACGTTGGTATGGGGGAAAGGCAAGTACGTTAAAGTATATTGAGGTAGTGGATTATTTCCAAATCCGATCAGATAAACATACCTACTATGGAGTATTGTTAGAAGTGAATTTTAAAGAAGCTTTTTACCAACATTATTTTATGCCATTGGCTTTTATGGATAAAGCAGATTTAGATACCAACACCATCATAGCACCAATAAAAATGGGCAAGCAAGAGGGCTTTTTGGTAGATGCTTTGCACCAGGAAGATTTTCGAAAATTATTGTATGACAATATCATTCAGGCTAAAGAAACTCCGGGTTTAAAATTGGTCTTTCACAGGGGTTCCGTAAAAGAGCTTTCTTCTTATAAAACTTCACGTTTTATGGGATTAGAACAAAGCAATACATCTATTGTTTACAACGAAAGCTTTGTGCTTAAAATATTCCGTCGAATTTATGTCAGTACGAACCCCGATTATGAAATCAGCAGGTTTTTAACCGAACGAATGCATTTTCAAAATACCCCGGCATATACCGGAAGTATCAATTTGCTATTGTCAGAAGGCAACATCACTTTAGGATTGATGCAAGAATTGGTTCCCAACCAAGGCGATGCTTGGAAGTTTATGTTAGAGCAATGTGATGGGGTTTTTACCAATTTAAAATCAAAACGTATTAAAATTGACAAACTTCCGGATGTGGCCATGTTCAAACGATTACGCATACAAGACATCCCGCCTGAAATTATTGATTGGGCTGGTTTGAGTATTTTTTTGCGTATCCAAACCTTGGCATTGCGGACAGCAGAAATGCATATTGCACTTGGGAGCGACATCCACGAAACGGCTTTTACACCAACCACTTATAATGGAGATTACACCGTTTGGTTGAAAAACCGAATGTTGTATCAGTTTCAAAACCGTTTAAATATCATCGAAAATAGTTTGCATAAATTAGATGGATTGGCATTGGAGTTGGCCCATCAGTTTATGGAAAATAAAAAATTAGTTCGAAAACACTTTGTTGATTTTGATTGGACTAAGATGAAGTCGGAGCGAATTCGAATTCATGGAGACTACCATTTAGGACAAGTTTTGGTAAATGGAGATGATTTTTACATTTTAGATTTTGAAGGGGAACCTGAAAGTACCATTCGAGATAGAAAAGTGAAGCAACCACCTTTGAAAGATGTAGCTGGAATGTTTCGCTCTTTTCATTATGCCATTTATGCAACCATTTTTAATAATGCCGATAAATATCCGGTAGAGCAAGAAGAATTGTTTAAGGCAGGAGAAATATTGTACAAATACTTTGTAGGAGTATTTTTACAAACTTACATCCATACCGTTCAACAGAACAATTTGAATATTGGGTATGACCACGAAATAGATTTTTTACTCAAATACTGCTTGCTCGAAAAAGCTGTTTACGAATTGGGGTACGAACTTAACTCTCGTCCCAGATGGGCAGTTATTCCGTTAAGAGGGATTCAAAGTATATTAAATTATTAACACCAAATTTACACCATGACCAATCAAGTACAATCATATAGTTTATTTACCGATTTTGATATCCAATTATTCCAAGCAGGCAAACATTTTCAGTTATACGAAAAATTTGGAGCACATTTGGTTGAGGTAAATGGAGTGAAAGGGGTTTATTTTGCTGTTTGGGCTCCTTCAGCCAAATCAGTTTCTGTGATTGGTGATTTTAATTACTGGATACAAGGCGTACATGCATTAAACGTGCGTTGGGATGGTTCCGGCATTTGGGAAGGATTTATTCCCGGTATTGACAAAGGAGTAAAATACAAATACAAAATTCAATCGCATCATGGAGGCGTGATTACCGAAAAAGCAGATCCATTTGCTTTTTATTGTGAAACTCCACCAAATACCGCTTCTGTAGTTTGGGATCATGCCTATACTTGGAAAGACGATGCATGGATGGAAAAACGTAAAGAAATTAATGCGTTAAACAAACCATTTTCGGTATATGAAGTACATTTAGGTTCTTGGAAAAGAAATGTGGAAGAAAACAGGTCGTTATCCTATGTAGAACATGCACAAGATTTGGTGAATTATGTAAAAGAAATGGGTTTTACCCATGTGGAGTTTATGCCAATCATGGAATATCCTTACGATCCATCATGGGGATACCAATTGGTGGGATACTTCGCACCAACATCACGATTTGGCAAGCCACAAGACTTTATGTATTTGGTAGATGCTTTTCACCAAGCAGGCATCGGAGTAATTTTAGATTGGGTTCCTTCTCACTTTCCGGAAGATGCACATGGTTTAGGCTATTTTGATGGTTCGAGTTTATACGAACATCCCGACAGAAGAAAAGGATATCATCCCGATTGGAAAAGTTTGGTGTTTAATTATGGCAGAAACGAAGTGCGTTCTTTTTTAATTAGCAACGCCATTTTTTGGTTGCAAAAGTTTCATGCCGATGGATTAAGAGTAGATGCAGTGGCATCTATGTTGTACCTAGATTATTCAAGAAAAGATGGAGAATGGGAACCAAATGTATTTGGAGGAAGAGAAAACTTAGACACGATAAGTTTTTTGAAAGATTTCAATCATGCAGTTTACACCATGAATGAGGGGGTGCAAACGATTGCTGAAGAAAGTACCTCTTTTCCGATGGTATCTCGTCCAACAGATATTGGTGGTCTTGGCTTTGGTATGAAATGGATGATGGGTTGGATGCACGATACCTTGGAATATTTTAAAAAAGAACCTATTTACAGAAAGTACCACCAAAACCAAATCACTTTCTCTTTGGCATATGCATTTTCCGAAAACTTTATGTTACCGCTATCGCACGATGAGGTGGTGTATGGCAAAAAATCCATTTTAGGAAGAATGCCAGGAGACGAATGGCAAAAATTTGCCAATTTACGATTGTTATATGGCTATATGTTTACCCATCCAGGCACCAAGCTTTTGTTTATGGGAGCAGAGTTTGGTCAAAAAGCAGAATGGAAGTTCGATGGAAGTTTAGATTGGCATCTTACCCAAAATGGTTACCATCATGGAATTCAAAAATGCATCCAAGCATTAAATTTAATGTATAAATCCTATCCGGCCTTACATGAAAACCAATTTACTGGAGATGGCTTTGAATGGATTGAATACAACGATGCCCAAAATAGCATAATGAGCTATATGCGTAAGTCTGCCAATCAAACCTTGGTGGTGGTTTGTAATTTTACACCTATGGTTCGAGAAAACTACAGAATAGGATTGCCTACAAAAGGGAAGTTAAAAGAAGTATTTAATTCTAATCAAATTGAATTTGGTGGCAGTGGGGTGACCAACGAAAAAATAATTAAATCTGAAACCAAACCTTGGAACCACAAAGAGCATTCTGCAGAAATTAAAATTGCACCATTAGCAACTATTGTTTTCAAAATGGATTAATCTGAAAAAAATTATAACAAAAAAAACATTTTATTAAGAAAGTTTTATATTTTTACGAAAGATATTTAAAATTTTTCTTAATATGGAACAACTTTACACTAATCTTGGTGTGTCGTCTACGGAAATGATTTCCACACAGACGAATGGTTACCTAAACAAAATGCAATTCAATAGATGGTTATCTATGAGTTGCATTTTGTTTTTGGTATTGATTAATGGCTTTAATGTTGCCGCACAATCAGCATCTAATTATGTTTTCACAACTTCAACTAGTGGAAGTTTGATTGACATTTCAAGTGGTTCCACTTTGGTGGTAGGTGCATCTAATGATGATACCCCAAGTGGATTGTTTGATATTGGTTTTGAATTTGTTTTTATGGGATCTGTTTACACACAGTTCTCAGCTTCACCGGATGGATTCATTAAATTAGGTGGGCCTGCTGCTGCTGCACAATTTACAAATTCTGTTACATCTACAACCAATTTGCCTAAAATATATCCTTATTGGGACGATCTTGCAACAGGTGTTGGTGGTTATATACGGTATAAAGTAATTGGAAGTGCACCAAACAGGAGTTGCGTTGTTGAATGGTTTACTACAATTCCAAGAAATACAACTGGAAATGCTAACTCAACCTATCAAGTTGTGTTAAATGAAACCTCAAATAGTTTTAGTTTTAATTATGGGAATATCGTATCAAATGGCTCATATAGTGTTGGATTCACAAATTCCTCTGCACAATTTGCAAGTGTTTCATTACCAGCTAATACAGTTTCATATTCAGTAGCAAACGACATCAATAGTGCTGCAATAACAAGCGGATTACAGTTTTTATTCACACCTTCTTCTAGCATTGTAAATGGAAATGTAACGAACCTAACATTTACAGCAATTACTTTAAATGGTATTACTTTAAATTGGGAGGATAATGCGACAAATGAGGTAGGATTTTCGGTTTTAAGAGCAACTGATAGTAATTTTACTCAAAATGTGCAATCATTCTTTGTAGCTTCCACTTCTTCTGCATCAATTGGTACAGGGTATAATTTACCCCAAACTGGTTTAACACCCGGAACTACTTATTATTACAGAGTTTATGCAACAGTGGAAGCTGGATCTTCACCTGCTATAAGTGGTAACCAAGCAACCTTAACTGGAGCAACCTATTATTGGGTTGGTGCTTCAGGTGCTGCTTGGAATACTTTTGCTAATTGGAACACGGCTGCAGACGGCACTGGTACAGCACCAACTGTATGGGCAGCTACTGATGTTCATATTATTGATGGAGCTGGTACTACACCTGGCGGTGCTTTAACGATATCAGTAGACAGAACAAGTTTTTCATTAGGTCAATTTAGAGTGGTTGATAATACAAACTTAACTTTGCAATCAAGTGCTACAACCACAAGAACATTAACAATTACAGGTGGACCTGGAGATGATTTTGTGATAGAAGCAGGTAGTAGTTTAAACATGATAAATGGAACACAAGCAGTTGCATTTATATTTTCTGGAACTGGAAATACCGGATTAATAGCTGGAAATTACACAGCTGGTGGGTCAACCTCCAATAATTTTACTACAACAGGAGGTACTGGAACTTTGGTAACTGTAGCTGCAACAGGTGTAATAACTTCAAATTTGAATTCAAGTTCAGCAGGTTTGGTTGGAAATGCCGCAACTTTACTTTTTACTAATGGAAGTAATTGGATACATCAAAACAGTACTACTGTTAATTATATTCCTTCGGCAACTTGGCAGTCAAACGCAACAGCCACATTGGCTGGTAATACTACTGGAACTACTTTGACTTCTTCTTCCACTGCATTAGGAAATTTAATTGTAAATACTACTACTTCCACTGTTACATTAAGTGCATTTACAACTGCTACTAGAATTATTCAAGGAGATTTTACTATCAATAGTACTGGTACAGGTAGATTTAGAGTTGTAACAACTGGGTTAGTACAAGTAAATGGAAACTTGAATTTGAATGGTGGTTTGCTTGATATTGCTTCAGGAGCTACGGGTGCAGTTATTGTTAAAGGAAATGTAAATGTTTCTAATGGTGCAATATTAGATATAAACCAAGGTATTTTACAAGTAGAAGGGAACATGGTAAACAATGGTTCTATTTTAAGTAGTGAGACTACTACTTCAACTTCTAGAATTAATTTTGTGTTATCCCCAAATGCACAAACTTTTTCTGGATCAGGAACATTTACCGGAAGGGTTTCTGGAATTGGAGTTAGTAATCCATTAGGATTAACCATTTCTACTCCGGTTTTAACTCAAAGAGTTAATTTATTTACAGGAACCGTTACAGGTGCTTCAAATATTACTATTGGTACAGGTGCTGCATTAGCCGCAGTTGTTCAAGTAGGGACAGCTAATAATACAAATCCCGGAGGTAGCTTTGATACTGCACCAGTATTTAATTTGGGAACAGGAGTTTATTCTGTTTTATATCTAGGAGAAACTACCCCAAGAACTACTGGATTTGAAATTCCATCATCCAGAATTGTTAATAATTTAACTTTAGATAATGTAAATGGGTTAACAATTGCTGGAGGTCCTATAGAAGTTACAGGTAACCTTACATTAACAAATGGTTTAATAAATTCAAGTTTAGCAAGTCATATTGTTCATGGTTCAGCCACTTCAGCAGGAACTTTAACGGGTGGTTCAGCCACTTCATATATTAATGGGCCTATTATAAGAACCATTAATGATGCTAATGCAAATACCAATTTTAATTTATTTCCAGTTGGTAAAGGAGGTTCTTATAACCCAGTTTGGTTAGCTCCAGCTACAACATCTGCTTCTAGATTTTTAGTGGAAGCTTTTGATAGTAACACAGGTACGGCAGATATGTCTATATCAAACTTATCTTCAAGTAGAAGATGGGAAGCCATTAAAACATCCGGTACATTTACCGATATCAATGTAAGATTAGGAGAAACTTCTTTAATCAGTGACAATATTATTGCTCACGCCTCTACCGCAAGTGGTGTATATAGTGCTCCTTTTGGAGGAGTAAGCAATTTTGTAGCAGGTACTCCAAATACAATCGAATCACTAGTTGCCGTAAATGAAGTAGATTATGTTGGATACTTGTCTTTTGCTACTTCCAATGCATGTACCGGAGCTCCAGCTCCGGGGAATACTGTTGCATCAAGTACTGCAATTTGTTTAGGAGAAAGCGTTGATTTATCATTACAAAATATTGTTGTTGGAGCAGGTATCACCTATCAATGGTTTTCTTCATCTGATGGAGTTACTTATGCTCCAATTGCTTCTGCAACTGCAAGTACCTTAAACGTTACTCCAACAGCAGCTACTTATTACCAATGTGTAGTTACATGTACAAATAGCAGTCAGAGTACGACATCTACACCAGTATTGGTTGGTTTTGCAAATGCTATTCTCTCAACCACACCTGCTACCATTTGTGGAGCTGGACAAGCAACTTTAGCAGTTACTGCTACAAGTAATTCCACTGTACGTTGGTACGATACTCCTACTGCTGGAAATATAGTAGGAAACGGTGTAAGTTTTACAACACCTTCCATTAATACTACCACAACTTATTATGCAGAAGCACAGGGCTCTCAACCAGGAAATGTGCAATTAGGTGCTGGTACAGCCACTTCTGCTGCTGATAATATTACTCCTTATACCTCGAATTGGGAGGGTGCTAGAACTCAATATTTAGTTAGAGCGTCAGAATTACAAGCACTTGGTTTGGTGGCTGGAGCTATTAACTCTTTGGCATTTGATGTTACAGCAAGTGGATCTTTTACACAAAGTAATTACACAGTTAGAATAGGTACAGTTGGTGTAAATGCTCTATCTACTTCTGCATATGAAACATTAAATAACCCTGTTGTGGTATTCGGTCCAATTAACAAAACCACGCCTGCTGTTGGATTGGATACTTTGAATTTTACTACACCATTTAACTGGGATGGAACCTCTAATATTGTAATAGAGGTTTGTCATGATAATGATAATATAACCTCTCCTTCTTGTCCATCATGCTATGGTCCAAACTCAACCGTAAGGATTTCAACTACCTCTTTTAATTCTGTATTTGGTAGAAGAGCAGATAATAGCACCTTATGTGGTACTAATGATGGAACAGCTTTATCATCAGGCTTCAACAATAGACCAAATATGAGATTTAATGGAGTAGTTGCTTGTTCCTCTCCAAGGGTTCCGGTTATAGCTACCGTAACTACTCCTCCAACATTTACCTTAAGCAGCAATACACAAACAATTTGTGCGGGAGATACCTCGGCTGCTATCACTATCTCAGCTGGAGCAAATGATTATGATACGTTTGTTTGGTCACCATCTACAGGTGTTTCAGGAGATGCTATTAATGGTTGGACATTTAATCCTAATACTACAACTAACTATACATTGACTGTTTCTCAAACAACAGGTGATTTATGTACTATTACTGCTAATGTGCAAGTAAATGTTAATCCTTTGCCAAGTGCATTGGTGATTACACCATCTGCACCTGTTACCTGTGAAAACGAAATAGTGTCTATCACTGTTTCAGGAGGACAAATTGGTGTAGAAGGTAAAATTGGTGCTCAAACATCTACCAATACCTCAACAACACCGTTTAGAGGCTGGTGGGGTGGTACCAAAACCCAGGCTTTGTATACTCCAGCTGAATTAACTGCATTAGGTGTTACTCCTGGTGAAAGTATTAAAAAAATTGGCTATTTAGCATTAGCAGGGACTCCTATTCCATTGAATGATTTTCAAGTTAGAGTTGGTTTAGTGCCAAGCTCAACGAGTTTAGGAACTACTTTTATTTCTGGAGCTAATAACTTAGTTTTTGGTCCTGCTAGTTATACACCATTAGCAACAGGAAATATTGAATTCCCTTTGTCAACTCCAATTGTATGGGATGGTACTTCTAGTTTGTTGGTGGAAACCTGTTTTAACAACAACAACGGTGGTGGAGTTAGTGCAAATTCAATTTCGGTGGAATCTTCTACTGTAACTGCCGGATTGATGAATAGTTTACAACAAGACAACAATCCAACAGTTTGCTCAAACAACACTCCAAGTACCAGTACCTTAAGACCAAACTTGTTAATCTCTACCAAAGAGAGTTTTGATTTTGTTTGGACTCCAATAGCTAATTTGTATACCGATGCAGCTGCACAAGTTCCTTATATTGCAGGTGCTAATGCATCTACGGTATATTTTAAAGGAAATGCTAATGCTACTTATACAGTTACAGTAACTCCTCCTTCCAATTGCTCTGTTAATGGAAATGTAACTGTAACAGTAAATCCTACACCTTCAGCTCCTACTGCTGCAACGCAAGATTTTTGTGCCAATGCAAGCCCAACGGTAGCTGATTTGGTAGCAACAGGAGATAATTTAAAATGGTATGACGTTGCAACAGGAGGAACACCTTTATTAGCAACATCTGCTTTAATTAGCGGGAACTATTATGTTTCACAAACTTTATTGGGATGCGAGAGTCCAAGAACTACTGTTCAAGTAAATGTGAACGATTGTAACATTGGTTGGGCTAACTTACAATGGCCAGCTTCTGGAACTATAGGTACATGTGGAAATTATACCGTTTATGGTCAAGTTTATAAATTAGGAGTAACCGAAGCTCCAGGGCCAAATGCAAACATTACTGCATGGTTTGGAATTAATTCTTCCAACACAGATCCGTCAACTTGGGATGCTTCAGCATGGCAAATAGCCACCTATAATGTACAAGCAGGAAATAATGATGAATACCAATATACCTTTAACAATTTACCAGCAGGTACTTATTATATTGCCTCTAGATTCCAATTTACTGGAGGTGAGTTTTGGTACGGTGGCTTCAATACCGGTGGTGGAGGAGCATGGGATGGAAACAATAATGTGAGTTCAGTGTTGACAGTATTGGAAACAATTGCTCCTTCTGCATCTAATCAAACATTTTGTGGTGCAGCAACAGTTGCAAGTTTGGTTGCAACGGGTACTGCACTGCAATGGTATGATGTTGCAACTGGAGGATCTCCTTTGGCTGCAAATGCTCCAATTGTTACAGGGACCTATTATGTTTCTCAAACTTTAAATGGGTGTGAAGGTCCAAGGGCAACAGTAGAGGTTACAATAAACATTACTCCTGCACCAACAGCATCTGCTCAAGTTTTTTGTAGTAACTCTACAGTTGCAGATTTGGTAGCTACTGGTGCAGATTTGCAATGGTATGATGTGGCATCTGGAGGGGTAGCTTTGGCTTCAAACACAGTATTAATTTCTGGAACATATTATGTATCGCAAACATTAAATAATTGTGAAGGACCAAGAACAACAGTTCAAGTTACGGTGAATCCTTCACCGGTAACTCCAAATTTCAATGAGACCGTATGTAATACGGATGCTTCATTTGATTTGAATTCAATAACCAATCCAATTCTTGGAACATCTACAATTACTGCTTTATCTGAAAACTTTGATGCTAGTACTACATTGCCAACTGGTTGGCAAGTGCATAAAGTATCGGGTACAGGAACAACTACTTGGATAGTTAACAATACTCAAAGTGTAAGTGCTCCAAATTCGATGAGAAGAGTTTTCGGAGGTTCAGGCGAGGGCTTTCAAGATGATTACCTAGTTATGCCGCAGATTACTGTGCCTGCAAGTGGTGTATTAACTTATCAAGAAAGAGGTCAATGGATGCAGGATTATGTTTATTCTGGTGTGCTAATAGCTACAAACGGAAATGGTAATCCATCTAGTTCTGCCTACGTGCAATTACAAGAAACTGCAAACATTCCTAATAATGCATGGCAATTAAGAACAATTGATTTATCTGCGTATGCAGGTCAACAAGTGTATATTGCCTTCAGATATAGCGGTACTTTTGCACATACTTGGTGGATTGATAATGTAAAAATTGACGGCTTACAAAACAACAGTATTGTGTTTTTTGATAGTAATAATGTACAATTAACCAATACTATTTTTAATCCATCTACAGCAACTCAAGGAAACAATAGTTTTACATATACCATTACAAATGGAAACAATTGTTCAAGTACTGGAAATATCAATATTTTAGTAAATGCTACAGCATCACCTACAGCATCAAATCAAAATTTCTGTAATGCTGCAACTGTGGCGGATTTAGTTGCTATTGGTTCTTCTTTACAATGGTATGATGTTGCTTCCGGTGGTTCTCCATTATCATCAAACACAGCATTAGTTAGTGGAACATATTATGTTTCTCAAACTTTGAATGGTTGTGAAAGTACAAGAACAACTGTAGAAGTTACAATTAATTCCACAACTGCTCCAACTGCATCTGCCCAATCTTTCTGTGGTAATGCGAATGCTACCGTTGCTAGTTTAGTAGCAACCGGATCAAATTTGCAATGGTACGATGTGGCTACCGGTGGAACCGCATTGCCTTCAAATACTGCTTTAGTATCTGGAACTTATTATGTTTCTCAAACATTAAATAATTGCGAAAGTACTAGAACTTCAGTAGTTGTTACCATCGATGATTGTAACATTGGATGGGGTAATTTACAATGGCCTCCATCAGGAACCATAAACACCTGTGGAGACTATACAGTTTATGGTAGAGTTTGGAAACAAGGAGCTACCGAAGCTCCAGGACCAAATGCAAATATTACTGCTTGGTTTGGAATTAGTACTACGAATACAGATCCATCTACATGGCCTTCTTCTGCTTGGGTGTTGGGAACTTACAATGTTCAAGTTGGCAATGATGACGAATACCAACATACTTTTTCTAATTTACCTTCAGGTACTTACTATATCGCATCAAGATACCAATTTACCGGAGGTGACTTTTGGTATGGTGGATTTAATTCCGGTGGTGGAGGTGCATGGAATGGTACTTCAAACGTAAGTTCTGTGTTAACTGTAGAAGAAGTTCCAACTCCTACAGGAGATGCTTTACAATCTGTAACCGTACCTTTAGCACCAGATGCTACTTTAGCCAATTTAGTAGTTTCCGGAACCAATGTAACTTGGTATGCTACTTTGGCAGATGCACAAGCTGGTACCAATGCCTTGCCTTTATCTACTGTATTGGTTAGTGGAAATACCTACTATGCTGTAAGTATTGTAAATGGTTGTAGAAGTGCAGCTTTAGCAGTTACTGTTACCGTAAATTTAGATATTCGTGTGTTTGATTTTGCTCAATTAAGAGTATATCCAAACCCAGTAATTGACAGATTAACCATTACTTTTGATCACCAGTTAGAAAGAATTGAAGTATACAACATGTTAGGTCAAATGGTTCGTTTCCAACAACCAAACTTTACCGAAACAGAAGTAGACATGATCAATCTTCCTGCTGCTACGTATATTGTTAGAATTTACTCTAATGATTCCGTGAAAGAGGTGAAAGTAATTAAAAAGTAATTTTAAAAATTATAATGTAAGAGGGGGGCAATTTGCCCCCCTTTTTTTATCCTTCTTACGCAAACGTTTGAGTTAATAAAATGTATATTGGCATAGAATGTTTTCACTCACAACTCCTTACTTTTGTTTTTCATGTTAAATAGGGACTTATGATTACCAACACGGAGCTAGAGTATAAAGGCGATTTATTTCCATCCAATATCATTTCGTACAAACAAGAAGTTGACAGTATTTATTTTATTACCGAAAACAATGTGATTTTGAAAGTCACCGTGCTTCGCGATAGTATGATTCGATTCAGATATACTACCAAAGGTTATTTTAACAACGATTTTTCGTATGCCATTGACAAAAGCCAATCACATGGTTACAATGAACTGAATTTAATTGTTGAAAAGGAGTTTTATTTGATCAAAACTTCTAAGATATATTGTAAAATCCAAAAATCAAATGCCAAAGTATCTATTTATGATACAGATGGCTTTCCGATTTTGGAAGATGAATTAGGTTTTCATTGGGAAGAATCCTATGAGTATGGTGGTAACATTGTAAAAATGAGTAAGCATTCAAAAGAGGCGGAAAGTTTTTATGGTTTAGGCGACAAAGCTTCGCACTTAAATTTAAAAGGAAAACGATTACATAATTGGGCTACCGATCAATATGCATTTTCGAAAGACCAAGAGCCTTTGTACAAAGTGGTCCCTTTTTATATTGGGTTGCATCACCAGAAAGCATACGGTATATTTTTTGACAATACCTTTAAAACTTATTTCGATTTTTGTCACGAAAAAAGAAATGTCACTAGTTTTTGGGCTGATGGAGGAGAAATGAATTACTATTTCATCTACGGACCAAAAATGAAAGAGGTGGTAACCACTTATACCCATTTAACAGGAAAACCTGAATTACCACCTTTATGGGCATTAGGCTACCACCAATGTAAGTGGAGTTATTATCCGGAAGCCAAAGTTCGAGACGTAGCAGCAAATTTCAGGAAACTACAAATTCCGTGTGATGCCATATATTTAGATATTGATTACATGGAAGGTTTCAGATGTTTTACATGGAATAAAGATTATTTTCCCGATCCGAAAAAGATGGTTTCAGAACTATCTAATGATGGTTTTAAAACTGTGGTAATTATTGATCCTGGAATAAAAATTGATTCGGACTATTGGGTATATAAAGAAGCTTTAGACAACGATTATTTTTGTAAACGAGCCGATGGCCCCTATATGAAAGGAAAAGTATGGCCCGGTGAATGTAATTTCCCGGATTATACCAATCCGAAAGTAAGAGAATGGTGGGCAGGTTTGTTTAAAGAATTGATTGCCGACATCGGTGTAAAAGGTGTATGGAACGACATGAATGAGCCTGCAGTAATGGAAGTGCCTACCAAAACTTTTCCGTTAGATGTACGTCATGATTACGACGGAAATCCATGTAGTCACCGAAAAGCACACAATATATATGGAACCCAAATGGCCAGAGCTACTTACGAAGGAGTCAAACGATTTGCTTATCCAAAACGTCCTTTTATTATAACCCGATCTGCTTATTCCGGTGCACAACGATATACCTCGTCATGGACTGGAGATAATGTAGCTACTTGGGAACATTTGTGGATTTGTAATATTCAAATGCAACGAATGTCGATGAGTGGTATGGGCTTTACCGGTTCAGATATTGGAGGATTTGCAGAACAACCAACCCCGGAGCTATATGCTCGTTGGGTGCAATTAGGTGTTTTTCATCCATTTTGTAGAACACATTCTTCCGGAGAACACGGTGACCAGGAACCTTGGTCGTTCGGAGATGATGTTGTACATGTGGTAAGAAAGTTTGTAGAAATACGTTACCAATTATTGCCCTATTTATACACCATGTTTTGGAAATATTGCAATGATGGAGAACCATTATTGAAGCCATTGGTATATTATGATCAAGAAGATTTGCAAACTCATTACCGTACAGATGAATTTTTATTTGGAAGCCAAATTTTGGTTTGTCCGATTTTAGAGCCAAATGCCCAAGGAAGAAGAATGTATTTGCCAAGAGGCAAATGGTACAACTTCTGGACCAATGAATTGGTAGAAGGCGGTAGAGAATTATGGGTGGCATGTAATTTTGATCAAATTCCAATTTTTGTGAAAGAAGGAGCCTCTATTCCGAAATACCCTGTGCAACAATATGTAGGAGAAAAAACCATCGACCAATTGATCATGGATGTATATTATGCCAAAGGAAAAGAGAAATCCCATTTGTATGAAGATGCACAAGACGGCTACGATTACAACAAAGGAAGATATTCTTTCAGAACATTCAGTGTTACTGGAAAAGAAAAAGAATTGATTATTCAGCAACACAAAGTTGGGGAATACGAAACTACCTATCAAACCATGAAAATCAATTTAATTGGATTGCCATTTAACATAAAACGAGTTGAATTAGACAATGAAGAACTATCCTTAGATAAAATGCATTTTAATGGGGAAAACTATTTGATTGTTGACAAACATTTCACCGAATTACATATCATTGGAGAATAATCCTTAATTTTATATATTCGTAAAAGGAATTAAAACAGGTGTATTATGATTAATAAATGGCTCAGTTTTTCAGTAATTAGTTTCTTTTTCTTGTCCATGGGATGTGCAACCAATCCATTAACAGGAAAAAGTACTTTGGCATTGGTAAACAATAGTTCTATTTTTCCACAATCTTTCCAGCAATATTCTCAGTTTTTAAACGAAAATAAAGTGGTAAAAGGAACTGCGGATGCCAAAAGAGTGGAAACTGTTGGAAATAATATTCGTATAGCTGCCGAAAGATGGTTCCAAGAAGTTGGTAGAGCTGATTATTTGAAAGATTACCAATGGGAATACAAATTAGTGGAAGACAAAGCTGTGAATGCTTGGTGTATGCCTGGTGGTAAAATTGTTTTTTATACCGGAATTTTGCCCATTACTAAAGATGATGCCGGAATGGCAGTAGTAATGGGACACGAAGTGGCACATGCGTTATTAGATCACGGTCGTCAACGAATGAGTGCAGGAATGTTACAACAAGTTGGAGGAGCTGCTATTGGCATTGCTACTTCTGATAAAAGTGCAGAAACCCAACAATTGTGGATGACTGCTTATGGTGCAGGTTCGCAAATGTTTGGAATGTTACCATTTAGTAGAAGTCACGAAAGTGAAGCAGATAAAATTGGATTATCGTTAATGGCTATGGCAGGGTACAACCCGGAGGCAAGTGTGCCCTTTTGGGAAAGAATGTCTGCCAACAGTGGAGGACAAGCTCCACCTGAGTTTATGAGTACACACCCATCACACGGAACCAGAATTAACAATTTAAAATCTTGGATTCCGGAAGCAAAACAACGTGCATTAAAATACGGATATAAGTTTTAACCTAAAGATAATTTTGCCAACCAAAAACTAAAAGCTACATTTACCTGTAGCTTTTTTTATGTTATGACAACAAACTTGAACAATAAAAAACTTTGGAATGCTTGGGCATTTTACGATTGGGCCAATTCTGTATATCCATTGGTAATTTCTTCCTCTATTTTTCCGTTATACTTTGGTTTTATCTTTCCTAAAAATAATGACCAAATTGTGTTTTTAGGTGCTACTTTCAAAAGTACAGCTCTCATAAGTTATGTTACAGCTTTTGCTTTTTTAGTAGTTGCATTTTTGTCTCCCATCCTTTCCGGAATTGCCGATTATGCCGGAAACAAAAAACGTTTCATGCAGTTCTTTTGTTACTTAGGGGCATTGTCGTGTATCGGAATGTATGGATTTACACCAGAAAATATTTATTGGGGCATCCTTTGCTTTTTCTTTGGATTGATTGGATTTTGGGGTAGTTTGGTTTTTTACAATTCCTATTTACCTGATATCGCTCCAAAAGATGAACAAGACCGATTAAGTGCCAAAGGATATTCTATGGGATACATAGGCAGTGTATTATTGTTATTAGCTTCTTTATTTTTAATCCTAAGCAAAGAAGGAGAGGAAGCTTTGCAAATGATGCGTTGGTCTTTTGTATTAACCGGAATATGGTGGATGGGCTTTGCCCAATATTCCTTTTTTCATTTGCCTAAAGGAAATAAAAATGCACCCAAAGTAACCAAAGATGTGCTTTGGAACGGTTTTAAAGAGTTGAAAAAAGTGCAAAAACAATTGTATTACCACTTGCGATTATTTCGTTATTTAACTGCTTTTTTTGTGTATAGCATGGCAGTACAAACTGTAATGTTGGTAGCTACCTACTTTGGTGAACAAGAAATTGCATGGAGCACTGACTCCGAAAAAACTACGGGTCTAATCATCAGTATTTTACTCATTCAATTGGTCGCAGTTTTTGGGGCATTAATCACTTCCAAAGCTTCTGAGAAATTCGGTAATGTTCCAACTTTAATTGTTATCAATGCCATTTGGGCTGTGATATGTGTTTGTGCTTATTTTGTGTACGTTCCTATTCAGTTTTACATAACAGCAGTTTTTGTTGGATTGGTAATGGGGGGAGTACAATCTTTATCAAGATCTACTTATTCAAAGTTTTTACCAAAAACCGAGGATACCACTTCATTTTTTAGTTTTTATGATGTTACCGAAAAAATTGGAATTGTTATCGGAATGGCCATTTATGCTACCATTGATCAAGTAACAGGAAGTATGCGAAATGCCATTTTCTTTTTAACGGTGTTTTTTGTGGTAGGATTGTTATTATTGTTCAGAATTCCAAAGGAAAACGAAGCTAATTAAATTATATTTCTATTTTTGCAATAACCAAAAAATGAGTCTCATGCAATTTTTCAAAACATTTATTCTTTTAGCTTTTATTTCGATTTTTACTTATTGTGATGTAGAGCCAGTTGATACCGTATTATCAAACGAAATTACCAATCCTAACAATCCTAATAACCCAAATAATCCTAATAACCCATCTGCTGCAGATTACTTTCCAAGAGCAATCAATAATACTTGGAATTTTAAATATAATACCACCGAAAATGTACAAATCAAACTTTTATCTACAGAGACGATAAATGGAATTTCTTTTTATAAATTCAATCGATTTTTTTCAGATGATTTGTTTGATTTTGGCGATACATCAAGTTATATGGCAAGAGTGGGTGACTCTTATATCTATAGAAGTGTATCTCAAAGTAATCAACCTGGTTTGCCTCCTACCACAGTTGCAATGCAATATAGTCTTTTGAAATCAAATTTAAACATCGGACAAACTTGGAATGATAACCAAAATATTACGGTGAATGTGATGGGACTAACGGTAACTTATCAAATTCAAATTCAAGGGAAGATTTTAGAAAAAGGAACTTCTGTTACAATTGGAAACACCACTTATAATGATGTTATTAAAACAGAAATTAAAATGAATATGCAGGGAGTCGAAATCATTTCCAACTATTGGTTTGCTAAAAATGTAGGCATTATCAAAGCGGTTGAAGCTGAGGATTTACAAACCCAAGTGGATAGCTTTGAGTTAACTTCTTTTCAGTTGAATTAAATCAAATTTATTATAAATCAAATGGGGCTTTTGCCCCATTTTTATTTTTTACTGTTTCTTTTTTTCAACACTTCCAAAACATCTTCTAACGTATTTCCTTTGGCTTGAATCAAAAGCAATAGGTGAAACAACAAATCTGCAGATTCATTTAAAAAGTTTTCTTCCGATTCGTTTAAGGAGGCAATGACCGTTTCTACACCTTCTTCACCCACTTTTTGGGCTATTTTGTTCAATCCTTTTTGTAATAGCAAATGAGTGTAGCTTGATGTATCTATATTTCCTTTTTTAAAATCATTAGCTTTATCAGTAATAATTTTTTGCAAAGTATTTAGGTTAAAAATATCGTTGTTGCCCCAGCAAGTTTTGGTGCCGTTGTGGCAGGTGTTTCCTTTGGGTTTCACCTGAATTAAAAAAGTGTCTTCATCACAATCTAATTGTATGTTTTGCACCCATAAAAAATCACCTGAAGTTTCTCCTTTGGTCCACAATCGTTTTTTAGAACGACTAAAAAATGTCACTTTTTTTAAGTCTTGGGTCATTTTCAAAGCTTCTGCATTCATATAGCCCAACATCAAAACTTCTTTGGTTTCAACATCTTGAATAATGGCTGGCAATAGAGTTTCTTTATCTTTAGGAAACGTAATCATCTGATAGGGATATTTAAGGTTTTTAAATAATTTTTCAATACCGGAATAGGTACTTCGTTAAAGTGAAATATGCTTGCAGCCAAGGCAGCATCTACGTTAGTTTGTTGAAATACTTTTGCAAAATGGGCTTGGTTGCCTGCTCCACCGGAAGCAATTACCGGTACTTTCACAACTTCACAAACTTGTTGTAATGCTTCCACTGCAAATCCTTGTTTGGTGCCATCATGACTCATGGAAGTGAATAAAATTTCACCGGCACCTAATTGTTCTAATACTTTTACCCATTCTAACAACAACCAATTGGTTTTTTCCCTGCCACCTTTTTGGTACACCACCCATTCTTGGTTTTCCCATTTGGCATCTACGGCTGCAACCACACATTGGTTGCCAAAATTTTGGGCAATTTCGGTCACTAATTTCGGGTTTTGAATAGCAGCAGTATTAATGGTGACTTTATCGGCACCCGATTTTAAAATGCTTTCTACATGTTGCACATCTTTAATGCCACCACCCACCGTGAACGGAATGTTTAAGTTTTCTGCAATTTCTTTTACCCATTTCAATTGGGTACTTCGATTTTCTACCGAGGCAGTGATGTCTAAAAAAACCAATTCATCGGCTCCTTCTAATGCATATTTTTGGGCTAAGGTTACAGGATTTCCAGCATCAATCAATCCTTCAAATTGAATGCCTTTCACGGTTCGACCGTTTTGAATGTCTAAACACGGAATGATTCTTTTGGTTAACATAAGCTGGCTAATTCTTTTATACTGATTTTATTCTCATACAATGCCTTGCCAACAATCACGCCTTCGCAACCAATGCTTTGCAATTGCTCAATTTCTTGCAAAGTTGTCACCCCACCAGAGGCAATTAGATTTATATCAGGAAATTGTTTCATTAGTTTTTGATACACTTCTCGGTTACTTCCTTGCAACATGCCATCTTTAGAAATATCTGTAATCACAAAGTATTTTGCTTGGTGATTCAAATAATCTTCTACAAAACTTTCTAAAGTTTTTTCCGATGTAGATATCCAACCCGAAGTAGCAATAAAATGTTTTTCGTTTTCGGTTTTAAAATCTGCTCCAATAATTAGCGTATCATTTCCTAATTCCTGAATCCATTTTTGCACTATCTCAGGTTGTTTTACTGCCAAACTGCCAATATTTACTTGATTGGCACCATGTTCTAAAACTTTTTGCAATTCTTCCTCATTGGCAATACCTCCACCAAAATCAACTTTTAGAGTGGTGTTGCTAGCTATGTTTTCTAATATTTTATGATGGATGACCTTTCGTTCTTTGGCTCCGTTTAAATCTACCAAATGCAAATATTGAAACCCATGATCTTGCAACATTTTAGCCATGTCTAATGGATTTTTGTAGTAAATGGTATTTTGCTCATAATTGCCTTGTTGTAATCTTACCGCATTACCGTTCAACAAATCAATGGCTGGAATAATTCTCATGGTTGATAGTTTAAAAAGTTTTCAATTAGTTTGGCTCCATCTGCTCCACTTTTTTCCGGATGAAATTGTACTCCTAAAAAATTATCTTTAGCAATAGCTGCACTAAACGGAGAGCCATATTCGCAAGTGGCAATAGTATTGGGTTGAATGGGAACGTAATAACTGTGTACCAAATAAAAATAAGCATTGTTCAATCCTTCAAACAACCAATGATTGCTTTGCACGGTGTTCCATCCCATGTGTGGGATTTTTGGAGCTTCCGTAAAAAGTTTGGTTTCTGCATCCATAATTCCCAAACATTTGGTTGGTCCTTCTTCTGAAGCATTGGTGAGTAGTTGCATGCCTAAACAAATCCCTAAAACAGGTTGGGTTAGGGTAGGAATTACCTTATGTAAACCAGTTTTTTGAAGCTGTTGCATGGCATAATTGGCATGGCCAACTCCCGGAAAAATTACTTTGTCTGCTTCTTCCAAAACTTTGGCATCTTTGGTTAATATGCTTTGGTATCCTAATCGTTGCAGGGCAAATTGCACTGAGTGAATGTTTCCGGCTCCGTAATCAATAATGGCTATTTGCATGGTTATAACATTCCTTTGGTGGTTGGTAAAAACATTCCGTTGGGGTTTCGGGTTTTGGCCATTTTAATGGCTTTGGCAAACGCTTTAAAAATGGCTTCAATTTTATGGTGTTCGTTATGGCCTTCGGCTTTGATGTTGAGGTTTGCTTTGGCTTCATCTGCAAACGATTTAAAAAAGTGGAAAAACATCTCTGTTGGCATGTCGCCAATTTTTTCTCTTTTAAACGGAGCCTGCCACATCAACCAACTTCTTCCTCCAAAATCTAAAGCAACTTGTGCCAAACAATCGTCCATTGGCAAGCAAAAACCATAACGTTCCACCCCAATTTTATTTCCCAAAGCTTGATAAAAGCAAGCACCTAGAGCAATTCCGGTATCTTCAATGGTGTGGTGTTCATCTACCTCCAAATCGCCTTGCACTTGAATGGTTAAATCTAACTGACCGTGTTTGGCAATTTGTTCTAACATGTGGTCAAAGAATTTGAGTCCGGTGTTAATGTTGGCAGTGCCACTTCCGTCTAAGTTTAAAGAAATAAAAACATCCGTTTCTTTGGTTTTTCGATGAATTTGTGCAGTACGAATAGGCAAACGGAGAAATTCGTAAATTTCTTTCCAATAAGTTGTAGTTAGAGCAATGCTATTTTTTAAATCTTCGGTAGAAGTTAATTCAGAGACACCTAAATCTGCTTTTTGTTGTAAGAAAATAGCTTTGCAACCTAAGTTTTTGGCCAATTGGACATCGGTCCAACGGTCTCCAATTACCAACGAATTGGAAAGGTCGTAAGTTGGGTTGTTGATGTACTCTTGTAACATGCCAATACTTGGTTTGCGATTGGCTGAAGGATTTGCCGCAGTAGAAGTATCGATATGAATGTTTTGAAAAACGATATTTTCCTTGGCAAAACTATCTATAATAAACTTTTGAATAGGGTTAAAAACTTCATAAGAATAACCCGATGTTCCCAAACCATCTTGGTTGGTTACCATTACTAAGGTATAATCTAGTTCTTCTGCAATTTTTCGGAGGTAGTAAAATACTTCCGGATAAAATTCCAATTTTTCCCAAGCATCTACTTGGTAATTTTCTGGCTCTAAAATTAAAGTGCCATCACGATCGATAAATAATATTTTTTTCATCTTTAATTTTTCAAGTTTCAAGTTTTGCTTCGCACCGTTCGTCCCGATAGCTTTCGGGACTCGGGTCAGGTTTCAGGTTCCAAGTTTCTAGACTATTTACTAATCACTAAAGCTCTTATCGCCTTCAACAATCGTTCATTTTGCTCCGGAGTTCCCACAGTAATTCGCAATGCTTCTGAAACGAGAGGTTTTATATTTGGTTTTCTTATCACAATTTGTTGTTGTAATAATTGTTGGTAGCGTAAATTGGCATCGTCTACTTCAATCAATACAAAATTAGCTTCAGAGGGATAAATTTTGGTAATCCAAGCAATTTCTTGAAAGCTTTCTTTTAATTTTTTTCTTTCTTTAATGATGGTTTCCCAAACAGTTGTATCATAATTTTTCAATTGATTGATAGCAATTTTTGCAGAAATCGTGTTTACATTATAAGGTGCTTTCACTTTGTGCATCCAACCAATGGTTTCATTGTTTGCAATAGCCATTCCTAATCGCAATCCTGCCAAGCCATAAGCTTTGGAAAGTGTTTGCATCACTACCAAATTAGGATAGGTTTCCACTTTGTTTTGCCAACTTTCGGTTGTGGCAAAATCTCCATAAGCTTCATCAATTACCACCATTCCATCAAATTTTTCAAGGACTTCAAATATAAAATCTTCATGTAATAAATTTCCGGTGGGATTATTTGGTTGGCAAAAAATCACCATTTTGGTTTGAGCGGTTACTTTGTTCCAAAAATCTTCTGCATTGGGCTGAAAATCGCCTTGTAACCAACTCTTTACCACTTTTACCTGGTTGATATTGGCACAAACTTCATACATGCCATAAGTAGGAGGGAAGAGAATTATTTCTTGATTTACCTCACAAAACATACGCATCAATAAGTCTAAAATTTCATCACTTCCATTCCCGAAACAAATGTTGGTTGGGGGAATGTTTTTGAGGTTTGCTACCACTTGTTTTAATTCCTTTTGATAAGGATCTGGATATCGATTATAATCTGTATCAAAAGGATTTTCATTGGCATCTAACATCAAATAGTTGGTGCTATCTAATGAAAATTCCTCTCTCGCAGAGCTATAAGGTTGCAATCCTAATAAATGTTTTCGAAGATATTTTTCCATCATCCTTTTAAATTTACTAATCTTATTTCTATGGCATTTTGGTGGGCAGTGAGTCCTTCTGCAGCAGCCATCAAAGCAACGGCATTTCCAATATTTTTAATACCTTGAGACGTGATTTTTTGGTAAGTAATGCTTTTTTGAAAGCTACTCAAATTCACTCCATTATAATTTTTTGCATAGCCGTTGGTGGGCAGGGTATGGTTGGTGCCCGATGCATAATCACCAGCACTTTCGGGAGTGTAGTTTCCTAAAAAAACGGAACCTGCATGCTGGATGTTTTCTATCATCCATGCTTCTTGTGTACTGCACACAATCAAATGTTCCGGAGCATATTCATTGATAATTTCTACTGCAATTTCATCGTTTTCTACCACCATAAATATGGCATGCTCCAATGCTTTTTTGGTGATTTCTTTTCTTGGCAATAATTTTAATTGTTCAGCAATCGCTTGTTGCACTTTTTTCACTAGCCCTTTTTGGTTGGTCACCAAAACTACTTGGCTATCTGTTCCGTGCTCGGCCTGACTCAACAAATCGGCTGCAATAAATTCTGCGTTGGCACTTTCATCTGCATAAACCATCACTTCACTTGGGCCAGCAGGCATGTCGATAGCAACTCCAAATTGGGTAGCAAATTGTTTGGCAGCAGTTACATAGCTGTTTCCGGGACCAAAAATTTTATCCACTTTCAACATGCTGTTGGTACCAAAGGTCATGGCTGCAATAGCCTGAATACCACCAACTTTAAATATACTTTGAATGCCACAAAGTTTGGCTGCAAAAATAATTTCGGGAGCAATGTTTCCGTTTTTATCCGGAGGAGTACATAAAACGACTTGTTTACAACCAGCTAATTTAGCAGGAATTCCTAACATCAACACCGTGGAAAACAACGGTGCTGTACCTCCCGGAATATACAAACCTACTTTTTCAATGGCTTTAAAGTCCATCCAACAAGTAACTCCCGGTTGGGTTTCTACGATAATTGGCTTTCTTTGCTGGGCTGCATGAAATTTTTCAATATTACAAGCAGCCAATTTAATGGCATCTTCTAATGCAGGTTCAATCTTACAATTTTCGATTTCTGTTTCCGCTACTCTAAAATCGATTAAAGAAATACCATCAAACAAAGAGGTGTATTTTTGCACAGCGACATCTCCTTTTTGTTGAATTTCTTTAAATATGGTTTGCAATACATCTATTTGCTCTTCTTGGGTTTTGGCAGGTCGCTGCAAAATGCTTTTCCATTCTTGCTTTTTTGGATATAGGTATGTTTTCATAGGTTTTACCTCACCCCCAATCCCTCTCCAAAGGAGAGGGGAGTTTAGGGCTACTTAAATTTTATTTAGTTATTGTTTTTTTACCTCACCCCCAACCCCTCTCCAAAGGAGAGGGGAGTAGAGCAAGTATTATTTTATATTTCTTTTAGAAATAACTATTCACTAATCACTAATTATTAATCACTAAAGCACCATCTTCTCAATCGGGCAAACCAATATGTCGGTTGCTCCGGCTTCTTTCAGTTGGTCTATTACTTCCCAAAAGGTAGCTTCTTCTATTACCGAGTGTAAACTGCTCCAGCCGGGAAGTGCAAGTGGCAGTACTGTTGGACTTTTCAATACGGGTAAAATTGTGGTTACTTTTTTAATTTTATTGTTTGGAACGTTCATCAATATATATTTGGATTTTCTTGCTTTTAAAACCGATTGGATTCTGAATAAAAACTTTTGTAGTAATTGCTTTTTTTCTTCGTCCATCTTAGGGGAAGCAGCCAAAACGGCTTCACTTTTTAAGATAATGGCAACCTCTTTTAAATTGTTTTTAAAAAGGGTACTCCCGCTAGAAACAATGTCAACAATCGCATCGGCCAATCCTATATTTGGAGCTATTTCTACCGATCCGGATATTTGGTGAATTTCAATCGGAATGTTGAGATTACCAAAATAGTTTCGAACCGTATTGGGGTAGGAGGTTGCAATTTTTTTGTTTTTTAAATCTTGTAGACTATTGATTTGGAATTGATTTGGCACTGCTACAGAAACTCTGCACTTAGAAAAACCTAATTTTTCTAATATTTCAATGCTGTTTGGTTTTTCTTCTAGTAAGTTACTTCCAATAATAGCAATATCAGCCACGCCATCTTGCAAATATTGTGGAATATCTGAGTTGCGTAAAAACAATACTTCTAGAGGGAAGTTGGCACTGGTTGCTTTGAGTTGGTCGTTGCCGTTATCTACCGATATACCTGCATCTTTGAGTAATTTTAAACTGTCTTCGTTTAAACGACCTGATTTTTGAATGGCAATTTTTAATGTTTTCATACTTCTTGTTTTGTTTGGATTTGAGTACTTCAAAACAAGGAGGATTTAAAACAAAAAATCCGTTTGAAGTACTCAAACGGATTGGATTATATGTTTATACATCAACACACCTCACTTCGTTTGAGCGAAAGTAAAATGATGATGATGATGTAAAATGATATTCATTTTGTTGTTATTTGATTACAAATATATGCATTTGGTTTCTGTAAAAATATATTTTTAAAAATTTTAAGATTTGTTAGGTTTTAAAAATTCTTAACCTTTAATTAATTTTCGCTTTGCAAATTTTATTTTTTTTATCCTTTTTCCATTATTATCATAGATATTCTTTTCCCCATTGATGTAAACTTCTTTAAAAATGTATTTGTCATTGAATAGTATTTTTTCAATCAACTCATTTTTTGAATTGTATGAAAAAAAACAAACAAACCAAATATCACCAAATTGATTTTCAATGATTTCAAGTAAATGAAGTTTGTTTTGGCTAAAGAATTCTTTTCTAACACCCATTAAAGGGATATTGTTGTTTAAATATTGAGATTCTTTTAGAATTATTTGCTCAATTTCATCGTAGTAAATGATCTCTTTGATTTTTTGTTTAGTTAATTCAACTTCTTTAATTGAGTTACTTGTAATTTTAACTTTAATTGAGTCTTCAAATTTTCTAGCTTTTTCAATAAGATATTCTTCATTAAACTTTTCTTGTGAATAAGAAAAACCAACAAAAAATATGATGAAGACAATTGAAATACTAGAACTTTTCAATCCGAACAAATTAAAGCTTATGCATATTCCCCACCAAAGTATCCATTAACTTGCTAATAGGGCCTTTGATCATCATGGCCATCATAGGGTTAAAATCTCCTTGAAAAGTCATTTGAACTTCGGTGCTATTTTCTGAAGTTTCATTTAACAAAGCTGTTAATTCAAAAGGCATTTTATCAGAGGCTGCACCTAAAACTACTTTGTTTGCAGAGTTTTCCTTTAATTTAAGTTTAATTTCAGGCATACCACTTAAAGCAAAAGCAAATAATTCAGGTGTCAATACTTCAAATTTTGCAATGTTTTCAGGCATTAACGTTTTGTAGTTTTCCACTACGGTCAATTTTTCTCTTAAAGTAGCAGCACTGCTTGGAACGGTAATTTTAGAGGTTTCTAATTGCATAAATTTTTATTTTTTCCAGGTTTCAGGTTGTACTCTCCAATCTTGCAGAGTTTGTAATTCAGTTTTATCTATATAGTTTATTTCAACGGCTTGTTCTATCAAACTGTCGTAGTTACTTAAAGTACCCAAAGGAACTTTTGCATCTTCAAAGTTTTGATTGGCAATTGCAAATCCATAGCTAAAAATAGCTACCATGCCCATCACATGTAATCCGCTTTCTCTTAAGGCATCTACGGCTTGTAAACTGCTTTTTCCGGTAGAAATCAAGTCTTCAATCACAACCACTTTTTGTCCTTTTTCAGCAGATCCCTCTACTTGGTTTTGTCTTCCATGTTTTTTTGGTTCGGGTCTTACATAAATAAATGGCAAGTTTAAAGCATCTGCTACCAACATTCCAATTCCGATGGCACCGGTTGCTACACCTGCAATCAAGTCGGGTTTACCGTATTTTTCGATGACAATTTTTGCCAATTCTTCCTTTACAAAGTTTCTGATTTCCGGAAAAGATAAAATCATTCGGTTGTCGCAGTAAATTGGAGAATTCCATCCGGAGGCCCAAGTAAAATGATTTTTAGAATTTAATTTAATTGCGTTTATTTGTAATAACAATTCCGCAGTTTTTTTGGCTGTGTGGTTGTGGTAAATCATACTGCAAATGTATAAAGTTTTTGTCAACGATAAGCCTCTTTTTTTGACCAACGTCATTGAAAAAGAAACCGATTTTCAACTCTTTTTGTTAGAAGCAGTGGATATCAAAGATATCATTGTGAAGTTGTATAAAAACAAAATCCAAAAGTGTTTTTTATACCATGCTGACGAGGAAAAGTTGCTAAAATCTCTCAAAGCCAAGATTCCAAAGGAAAAAGCAGGTGGAGGTTTTGTTACCAATCACAAAGGAGAAATTTTGATGATTTTTCGCAATGGTAAATGGGATTTGCCAAAAGGGGGACAAGAGAAAAATGAAAAAATGCGTCAAACTGCCTTAAGAGAAGTAGAAGAAGAAACCGGAATAGGCAATTTAAAAATCATGGAAAAGTTATCCAAAACCTATCATGTGTTTAAACGAAATGGAAGATACAAACTCAAAATAACGCAATGGTATTGGATGCACTCTAGCTTTGTTGGTGAACCCATTGCTCAAATGGAAGAAGGAATTGAACAAGTAAAATGGGTTCCGGTACATCAATTAGACTCTTATTTAGACAATTCGTACCAAAATATTTTGCTCATATTTGAGGAAATGCAATCAAAATTATCATTGATGAAGACTAATTAGTTGGTATTTATACGAAAATTAATCTGCTTTTTTATGCGAAAAAAAATTACATGGATTACACTTACCACCCTTTTGATTGTAGGGTGCAATCAATCTGAAAAACCTATGAAGGAAGAAACAACTGAAGAAGGTAAAATTGTAGTTTACCAAGTCTTTACCCGCTTGTTCGGGAACCAAAATGAAACCAATCAACCTTGGGGAACTATAGAGCAAAATGGCGTTGGAAAGTTTGACGACTTTACCAACAAAGCTTTACAGGAAATCAAAGATTTAGGGGTAACCCACATTTGGTATACCGGAATTCCACACCATGCTTTGGTAAATGATTACACTGCTTATGGTATTTCAAACGACGATCCGGATGTGGTAAAGGGAAGAGCAGGCTCACCATATGCAGTAAAAGATTATTACAACGTAAATCCAGATTTGGCTAAAAATCCAGCCAATCGTTTGCAAGAATTCGAAGCCTTGATAGCTCGTACCCATCAAAATGATTTAAAAGTGATTATTGATATTGTGCCAAATCACATTGCTAGAAAGTACGAAGGAAAAACCAATCCGAAAGGAGTGGAAGACTTTGGAGCAAAAGACAATACTACTGTAGAGTATGACAGAAACAATAACTTTTATTATATACCAAATACACCATTTGAAGTACCTACTGATGCAAATTACCAACCTTTGGGTGGGCAAAAACATCCGTTATCGGATGGTAAATTTGCTGAAAATCCTGCAAAATGGACAGGCAATGGCTCTCGTGCTGCAAAACCAAGCATCCATGATTGGTATGAAACCGTGAAAATTAACTATGGTATCAAACCGGACGGATCGAAAGATTTTCCTTTGTTGCCAGAAGGTTACCATCAAAAAGATTACAAAGCTCATTTTGCTTTTTGGAAAGACAAAGACGTACCAAGTTCGTGGGTAAAGTTTAAGGACATTGCGTTGTATTGGATAGCAAAAGGAGTGGATGGATTTAGATATGACATGGCCGAAATGGTTCCGGTAGAGTTCTGGAGTTACATGAATTCGCACATCAAAATGAAAAATCCGAAAGCCTTTTTGTTGGCTGAAATTTATAATCCTGCGGAATATCGCAATTACATCCAACTTGGAAAAATGGATTATTTGTATGATAAAGTGGAGTTGTATGATACTTTAAAAAACATTGTTCAAGGCAGAGGTTTACCTAAGCATATTGCCAACATCCAACAAGGATTAGCTGATATAGAGCATCACATGATGCATTTTCTGGAAAATCACGATGAACAACGTGTTGCTAGTCCTGAATTTGCTGGAGATCCTAAAAAAGTATTGCCTGCAATGGTGGTATCTGCCACTATTGGTACTTCGCCAACTATGATTTATTTTGGGCAAGAAGTAGGGGAGCCCGGTGCACAGGATACTGGATTTGGCAAACCGAGCAGAACTTCTATTTTTGATTATGTTGGTGTGCCACATCACCAAAAATGGATGAATGGTGGTAAATTTGATGGAGGAAGATTAAATGAAGAGGAGAAATCTTTACGCGATTACTACAAACGCTTGCTTAATTTTACCATTAAGAGTAAAGCATTGATGGGTGCCTATCATGAAATTAATACTTTTAATATAGAAAACAATCCAAACTACGAGCAAGGATTGTTTAGTTATGTGAGATATAACAACCAAGAAAAATTAATTATTGTTTGTAATTTTTATCAAAATACTTCGGTAAACCATGACATCATCTTACCAAAAGAATTGATTCAAAAATGGCAATTGAAAGATGGGGCATATGCTTTAAAAGAGCAATTGTTTGGTAAAAAGAATGTGACCCTTACGGTGAAAAAAGGAGAGGGTAGAATCACTTTAAATTTACTGCCATTAGAATCGGTGATTTGGAAAATGTAGAAATTTCTTTTTAATCAAAAAAAAAAGCAGCTTAGCTGCTTTTTTTTTATTGAATGATAATTTTTTGTGTTTTCGTGGAGCCATTGTTTTCTGTTTGAAGAAAATAAACTCCTTTGGTCAGACTTCTCACATCTATACTAATTTTATTTTCGGTAAACGAAGAGGGGACTTCCATTTTTTGCCCATGAATATTCCATAAAGTTATCCTATTTGGTGCTTCATTCCCATTCCATTGCACATATAAGTTTTCAGAGGTAGGGTTTGGATAAACTTGAAAAGTAGTGTTGTTTTCATCTTCTAAAGACAACGTAGTGTCTACAATTTTAGAAATAGTTCCGTTGGAAATTCCGGCAATATATAACTCTCCGTTTACGTCTTCTCCAAAAGTACTAAAGTTACCTGAGAAGTTGGTGCTCCAAGTTATTGCTCCGGGATTTACTGCATCTATCCAACCTATTCGATTGGCACAATAATCGGCAAATAAATATTTGATTTGTAAATTCGGGTATATATTTCCGGTGTAAACATAACCTCCGGTTACAGAACAATAACCACCACCTAAGTTGTACGAAGCGACCGGAAAAAAGTAATTAGACATTGCACCACATCCTGTTGTATTGTATACAATATTTGCTTCGTAGCATCTCCATCCAAAATTGAATCCGGGTGTCATAGGGTTGGGAATCTTGTTAATTTCCTCTCTTGCATTTTGTCCCACATCTGCAATCCACATATCACCATTCAATCGGTTAAAGGAAAATTTCCATGGATTTCTCATCCCTACAAAAAATATTTCATCTAAACCGGTTGTTGCACCAAAAAAAGGGTTGGTATTCGGATTTTGATAAGTAGTTTGGTTAGTAACATCAATTCGCAACATTTTTCCTAAATGCGATTGTATATTTTGTGCTAAATTTTGAGGATCACCTCCGCTTCCTCCATCACCCATACCAATGTATAAAAAACCATCAGGGCCAAATACGATATTGCCTCCATTGTGATTGGTGTATGGTTGTGAAATGGTTAAAATAACTTGTGCAGATGATGCATTTGCAATGTTTGGATTACTTGAAACTTGGTATCGTGCAAGCACGCTTGCACCATCACCGGAGCGAGTATAATTTACAAAAAACAAACCGTTATTGGCGTAGTCAGGATGAAATGCCAGACCTAACAAACCCCTTTCTCCACCGGAAACAATTAAGCTGCTAACATCTAAAAATGGAGTAGCATTGATGGTGCCATCTGCATTTAAAATGCGAATCAAACCTCCTCTTTGTACCACAAATAATCTAGAATCTCCAGCGTGGACTATTGCAACAGGACTGGAAAAACCTGTGGCAAAAGTTTGCAATACGATGTTTTGTGCCAAAGCACTAAAACCAATTAATAAGAACAAACAGATTTTTTGAATCATGGATTAATTTTTAATAAAAGGAGCAGATTTGGTTTGGTAAAACTCATTTTGCAATACCAACAAATATTGTCCGTTTGGTAAGTTAGTAACTAAAATTCCTTGAGAGGTTAATTTGCCCCTCAAACAAGTTCTTCCTAACATATCCACCACTTGGTAATTAGTATATTCTGTTTCTTCTACATATAAATTTTGAGAAGTTGGATTTGGGTAAATTAGCAATTTTTGTGTGTTTGCAATGGTAGGTGTACTTAAAGTACTTCCTTCGTTTACATGATGGGTTTGGTTGATAGTGGGGTTCATAATCTCATCAACCATTCCGGAGGGCCATTTTACCACAATTTTTTGGATGGTAGTATGGGTACCAATTCCAAAGTGTACATTCAAACTATTCATGTGTCTGAAACCAATTCCACTTTGCACATCTCTTATTTGTATCCCCCACGGGCCGTGTAATTCTACTCTTGCTCCAATACCATTTCCATTGGATTGGATGCCTCTTAGAGTTACTTTACACCAATTGTTATTATTACCATTACTACGGTAAATTGTGCCTCCAATTTGAACATCTAAAAAGCCATCGTTATTGATATCACCTATCGGTCCGTTATTGATATTGGTATTTTCTGGAGTAAAAGTTAAATTACCATTGCCGTACATGATTTTGTTTCCACCACCCAAAACATCTAAAAAGCCATCGTTGTCAAAATCGTAAGCAACAAATTCAATACTTGTAGTTTGGTTGTTATGAAATCCACTATCTGCAGTTACATCAGTAAATGTTCCGTTTCCGTTATTCCGCATTAATTTGTGCATACCTTGGGTAAAGCTTGATGCTCCAACCAATATATCCATGTCTCCGTCGTTATCAAAATCACCTACGGCAGCAGACCAAGTTTGAATAGGATCAGAAAGGTTTGCAGCTACAGAAACGTTGGTAAAAATGCCATTGCCATCATTTCGAAACAACTGATTTAAACTACCATTAATATCTCCATTTCCTTTACATTTGGCAATAAATAAATCTACCTTCCCATCATTATTGTAATCAAACCAAATGGAACCATAATTACCTCCATTAGGAACGTCTCCCAAGCCTCCTTGGTTAAAAGTTAGGTTGCCATTACCATCATTAATATAAAATACATTTGGAGCCACATCATGACATACAAAGGCATCCATATGACCATCGTTGTTAATGTCTACAAAATTACTTCTTTGTGAAAAAACATATTGAGATGTTGACGAAAGTGTGTATGCACTTCCGTTGTTGTTTGCTCTTACAAAAGCAACTCCTGTTCCGCTACCATAAACCAAATCATTAAATCCGTTTTTATCAATGTCTCCTGCGGCTACACTCCAACTTGGTAAAAAATTGGTAGTTTCGGTTGGAAAGGTTACGGTGTTAAAACCTGTAGGTGTTTGGAACAAGACCTTTATGTTTCCGCTGTTGATATTTACAATATCATCTAAAAAATCGTTGTTCATATCTACAATACAATTTCTATATGCTCCATTTATTTCACTATTACTTTGAGCGGTAAAAGTTACTCTGCTTACTGGAGGAGTAGAAGTACCATAAGTAACAGTAAAAACAAAATTACTTGCATTGGTAGTTCCCCAACGGTTATCAAAAGCAATGTAATAGGAACTCCCGTTAGATACGGTAAAAGATATTTCAGATAAAAAATTATTTCCAGAGATATCATCATTTCCTGCTAAACATGTCAAGCTGCCACAAGTGCCATTATAAATATGTACACGAGTATCTTTTCCAGAGTTTTGAGGTAAATTGGTACTTACAGTTAAAGTGCCACTTTGGGTAGCTGTAAACTGATACCAAAGTCCGGCAGGGTTGTTTGTAGTAGGCACTGCTCCATTAGAAGCACAAACCGGAGTGGGAAGAGTACCGTTTAGTAAACCTACATTATGCTGCCCAATAGCAACCACTTGAGCGGTTTCGCAGGTTGCTTGAGCTAATGCATATATAGGTAAAAAGTAAATTAAATTTGTTATGAATAGTAGTGTTTTTTTCATAATTAGTTGATTGTTTAGTTGCAGTTAGAAAGGGATTGGATGAATTGTTCGGTTAGTTGCAATGCTTCCTCATGAACAATGAATCGACCAATTTTTGGCATCATTAAATTTTGTTCGTCTGTTGAAATACGATAGTATAAAACACTTCGGTCAATTCTACCCGGTAATATTATTTTGGTGTGTGCAGGAATTTCTTCCTCTGGATCTTGACAAACCCCCATTTTACTTGGGTCGCTGGTTTGATTAAATGGAAATCTTACCATTCTATATGAACAATCACCTCCATCTTGATGGCAATGGGCACAGTTGATATCTAAATAGGAACGAAAACGTAAATCAATAGGTTTTGAAGTATCTTTATAGTCAACCACTGAGTTTATGTTAGATGGGACACTTTCTAAATAGCCAAAATCTATCCATTTTTGTAATTGGTTTTTGGTCCCATCGCTGTAAGCAAAATTATAGTTTAAGTTTTGTGGTTTTGGACCTATGGGAAGATTCTTGTCTTGGTTGATGTGACAAACTCGACACTCAATACTATTTGGAAAGCGGTAATAGGTGCTTTTAGTTTCGCCATTTTGCATCCACGAAATATTTATATTGCCACCATCCATATTCAAAAAAGCATCGGTTTGTTCATCGTTCCAAATGTATTCGGCAAAAATCCAATTGCCGTTAATTTTAATCAACAAACGAGTTTCTAAAATTTTAGTTTTATTGTCCGGAAGTACATTGTTGTAATAAAAGTTCTTAATTAAAATGGTTTTTTCCGGAAAGTTCAAAATATTACCATCGCCATCATAGGTTGCTTTAGAGCCTTTAGGCATCCACACAAATCTCTTTTTTAAAGCATAATCTGTAAATAATTCGCTTGCAGGTTTGTATGGCAAAACTCCAAAAGCGGGTTCTAAATTTTTGATATCTCCTTTAAAAAAATGATAATCGGACAATTTAGGCCATGCAGTAAGATCGGCAGACAACTTAACAGGTGTGATTTCCTCTAAAGCTTCTTCAGTATCACTTGAGCAAGTGTAAAAAGTAAAGGCAAGTAGCAAAAAAGCAAGATAAGTTGTAGTTTTTTTCATATTTAAAGCAAATCAATTACCAAATATAAAAAAACTTCAATAGGGATGTTAAAAAAAATAGAATTATAGCAGAAGTAAATCATGAATTAACTCTTTTTTTATCTCCTCATTTAACAAGGTGATAATTTTACTTTTACCATAACTTAATTCCTCTCGTAAAACCGATGAGCTCAACTTTACAATTAGTTTATTGCCTTGTAATTGAATGTCTTGGGTGTATTTGTGCACAGCAGGCCCCATCACTTGTTCCCAAATATCTTTAATTTGGGCACGATCAATTCCCTTTTGCAGGTTGTTTTGTTGGATAAAATCTTTTAATACTTCTGCAATCGGACTCCCTTGGTGAATTCTACTTTGGTTTTTTTTACTCATCGTATGGGTAGGTGTCTTTTAAAGTAAAATTTGGTTTTTTGGTCTTTTAAAATTAAAATGGAATCTTGTAATTGCCATATGATTTCATTATTTCTATTCCATATAGTATCGTAGTGAATAGAGGTAGTATTTTCTTTTGTGTAAATTTTAAAAGTCTGTTCCACATCATTGGTTAAAAAAGTACCATCTAGTTGAGGTTTTACTTTTTTCCTGAAACCAACCGAATCTTTGACGTTAAAATAGTCGATGGTTTCATTTAAAGTATAGCTTTTGATGAGATCACCATCTTTTTCTACTTTTTCAATTTCCCAATATCCATTCAGTTTTTCTAAATTTTGAATTTGATCAGCTTTGTCACAAGCTATTAATAGAATGAAGCTGAAAAATAAGAGTACAAAACGCATGATTTACTTTTTTAGGTAAAGATAATTAATCTCCTTAGAGCCCTTTTACATTATTTAGGAATTTCTTGGGAAAATATTTTTTCACATTGGTGAAAAAGTACCTTAATTTGTTTAAAAAGAAGAAGATGAAAACATTATTGTTTTTGATTTTAAGTTGTTTTTTAGTGTTAACAAATGCGACCAAACACGAATTAACCATTCAAGTTTCCAACATACAAGATAAGTATGTGGGTAAAAAAATGTATCTAGCTATTTGGAAAGACCAAACCAATTTTTTGAAAGAAGACAAAATAGATGTTTCGGAAATCATTCCAATAAATTCAAAAAATTTCAATTATAAAAAGTCTATAACTGAGGGAACCTATGCGTACTCCATGTACGTTGATTTGAATGGAAATGGAAAATTAGACAAAAATATTTTTGGTGCTCCAAAGGAACCTTACGGATTTTCCAATAACTTTAAACCTAAATTTTCAGCACCAGATTTTTTGGATTGCAGTTTTATCATCAAACAAAATACTAAACATACCATCATACTTAATTAAGGAAATATGTTTACACCAGATGTATTATTTCAGTTTGCCAACACATTTGTGTTGATAGGGTGGATATTTTTATTGTTTCTTCCAACTTGGAAATTTAGCGTTTCTATTGCTAGATTTTTCGTTATAGTGCCACTGAGCATGTTGTATGCTTTCTTGGTGGTGAAATCATTTGGAAATTTTGACCCCAATATGTTTTCTACTCTTGCGGGTGTGAAAAGTTTATTTGGACAAGATTTGGGTGTACTGGTTGGTTGGATTCATTATTTAGCTTTTGATTTATTTGTGGGGACATACATCGTTAAAAAAGCACAATCACTGCAAATGCCTAGATTTTTATACACTATTTGCTTGCCATTTACTTTTATGTTTGGTCCTCTAGGGTTGTTACTGTTTTATGTTTTTTGGTGGTTCATTTCCATAAAAATGTTAAAAGCTTCCAACTAATTCCATTTAAACCATTGTGAAGTATTTATGTCAAACAAGAAAAAAATGATGAAATATCTAATAGCTTTAATGGCAACTTGCTTGCTATCTTGTTCTTCAGAAAATGTAAACCCACAACCCGACCCACAACAACCTACGGCTTTATATTTTCCACCAAACGGATCCAATACTTGGGAGGTCTCCTCATTGGAAAGTTTAGGTTGGAATGCGTTAAAAGCAGAGGAATTGAAAACCTTTTTAGCTAGCAATGGTACAAGGGCTTTTATTGTATTAAAAGATGGGAAGATTGTAATGGAACATTACTGGGGAAACAACTTAACAAATACGGCCCCTTTTGACCAAACCAAATTGTGGTACTGGGCTTCTGCAGGAAAAACTCTTTCGGCTTTTTTAACCGGAAAAGCTCAAGAAGAAGGATTTTTAAACATCCAAAATAAGACTTCAGATTATTTAGGTACTGGATGGACTTCTTTAACTACTGCACAAGAAAATCAAATCAAAGTTGTTCACCAATTAACCATGACCACAGGTTTGCAATTTCAAAATGTAAATTTAAATTGTACCAGTCCGAATTGTTTGACTTTTCGTGCCAATGCAGGATCGCAGTGGTATTACCATAACGCACCTTACACCTTATTGCGAAATGTAGTGGAAAGTGCTACCAATAAAACCTACCAGCAGTACACTCAGGAAAAGTTACATCAAACCATTGGAATGGATGGTACTTGGGTACAACAGGCAGAGGGAAATGTGTATTATTCCACCGCACGAAGTGCAGCTCGATTTGGTTTGATGGTTTTAGCAAAAGGAAAATGGAATGAAAATACTGTAATGAACGACACCAATTATTTCAACCAAATGGTTAGCACTTCTCAAAATTTAAATCAATCCTATGGCTATTTGTGGTGGTTAAATGGCAAAAATAGTGTGATTTACCCGGGTGTAACCATTCCAATTTCCGGGAGTTTGGCTCCAAATGCACCATCTGATTTGGTTGCTGCCATGGGTAAAAACGGACAATTTGTTGGCGTGGTGTCCTCTAATAACTTAGTGTATGTTCGTTTTGGGGAAGCACCTAATGACGATTTAGTGCCAGTGCTATTCCATGATCAAATGTGGCAAAAGTTAAAAGAGGTTATAGGAAACTAATTCCCAAATTGTTCTTGTAAAGCCAAAGTCCAATCTACTTCGTAGTATCTAAAAACAATAATGATGATTGTTCCGGCAATTCCCAGCCACCATTGGTATTTTTGATTGGCCCAAGCAAAGGCAGTTGCAACTCCAAGTGCAATAAACGGCATGATTAAAATAACATTAGGTACCAACCAAGCTCCTCGTAATATGGCAATAGACTTGATCAACACCAAAAAGAAACTGTAAATGGAAATGATTTTGGTTAAGGAAACCAAATATTTGTTGTGCAAAGGTGTTTCGTTTTGTTCCATTATTTAAAGAATGAGTCTACAAATTCAAATTTATTAAACACTTGTAAGTCTTCCATTCCTTCCCCAACACCAATAAACTTTACCGGAATTTGAAATTGGTCAGAAATACCTATCACCACACCACCTTTTGCAGTACCATCCAATTTGGTAACAGCCAAAGCAGTTACTTCGGTGGCAGCTGTAAAATGTTTTGCTTGCTCAAACGCATTCTGCCCAGTAGAGCCATCAAGTACCAATAAAACTTCATGCGGAGCATCCGGAACCACTTTTTGCATCACTTTTTTCACTTTACTCAACTCGTTCATCAAATTGATTTTATTGTGCAATCTACCAGCAGTATCAATAATTACAATGTCTGCCTCATTTGCTACTGCACTTTGCAAAGTATCAAAAGCAACCGAAGCAGGATCACTTCCCATTTGTTGTCGTACCATAGGTACTTTAACACGGTCTGCCCAAATTTGCAATTGATCTATGGCAGCAGCTCTAAAAGTATCTGCGGCACCTAATACTACTTTTTTACCAGCTTTTTTGTATTGGTAGGCTAGTTTTCCGATGGTAGTAGTTTTTCCAACACCATTTACGCCAACTACCATTATTACATAAGGCTTATGGGTAGGAATCTCTAGTTCAGATGCATTTCCGTGGTTGTTTTCAGAAAGTAAGGCAGCAATTTCTTCTCGTAATATTTGGTTTAGTTCGTCTGTGCCTAAATATTTATCGCGTGCAACTCTCTCTTCAATTCGTTCAATAATTTTTAAGGTAGTATTTACTCCAACATCTGAGGAAACCAAAACTTCTTCCAAGTTATCTAAAACTTCGTCATCTACTTTCGATTTTCCTGCAACTGCTTTAGTAAGTTTGCTAAAAAAACTGGTTTTTGTGGTTTCTAAACCTTTGTCTAAGTTTTCTTTTTTATCGCTACTGAAGAATTTTTTAAAAAAACTCATGGATGGATTAATTATTTTAATGGCAAAATTACTAAATATTATCGGGCTTTTGAAGCATAAAAAAAGCTACTTCGTAAAAAGTAGCTTTTTTATAATGAGTATATTGGATTACTTCTTTTTTAAGAAAGTATCAACTTCTTCTGGAGACATCACAGCTTCCACGAAAGTATACGCTCCTGTTTTTGGAGATTTCACCATTTTGATTGCTTTGGTCAATCTTTTAGATGCGGTTTGTAACGATGCAACGGTTTTCTTTGCCATGACTAATAATTATTTAATTTCTTTGTGAGTAGTTACTCTTTTTAAAATTGGATTGAATTTTTTAATTTCCAATCTCTCTGGAGTATTTTTTTTGTTTTTGGTTGTAATGTAACGAGAAGTTCCTGGCATGCCAGATTCTTTATGCTCGGTGCACTCTAAAATTACCTGAATTCTATTGCCTTTCTTTGCCATTGTGTATCTTTTTTATAAATCTAAACGATTAAATTAATCCTTGTGCTTTCGCTTCTTTGATTACTGCTGCAATTCCATTTTTATTAATGGTTCTCATAGTAGAAGCAGCTACACGCAAAGTAATCCACTTATTCTCTTCAGGAAGGAAGAAACGCTTTCTGTGTAAGTTTACAGAAAACTTTCTTTTTGTTTTATTCATTGCGTGAGAAACGTTGTTTCCAACCATTGCTCTCTTACCGGTAAGTTGACAAACTCTTGACATGATGTAATCTTTATATCGTTATTCAAAATCAGGGTGCAAAGAAACAAAATTTCAATGTACTGCACAAATATTTTTTTTATTTTTTCGAAATTTCTTTCCAAAGCATTTCTAGAGCTTTGTTTACTGCTCTGTCAATCACTTTGCTTCTGGGTTGACCAAAAGTAAAAGTGCCTGAAACAGAAGATGTTTTGCTTACAACTGCAATACAAACAGTGCCTAAATCTGCATCCGAATCTTTTTTGCTAGGTCCTGCATTTCCGGTGGTAGCAATGGCATAATCTACGTTCATTTTTTCCAAAACTCCTTTGGCCATTTCCAAAGCAACGGCTTCACTCACTACGCTATGTTGTTGAATGGTGTTTGTAGATACTCCTAATAATTCTTCTTTAATGTGTGTTTGGTAGCTTACCACGCTTCCTACAAAGTATCCAGAGCTTCCTGGTATTTGGGTTAAGGTACTTGCAATTTTTCCTCCGGTACAACTTTCGGCTGTTGCCAAAGTCATTTTTTTGGTAAGCATTAATTCTTGTACTTTTTGCTCGATGCTTTCTTCTTCTTCCATCCCTACCAATATATGTTGTATCAGTGGGGTTACTTTGGCAATTTCTTCTTGCATGGCTTTTTTTAACAAAGCTTCTTCATTACCTCGAGCAGTTAATCGCAATCGAACCCTTCCTGGACTTGGTAAATATGCCAATTTAATGAATGCAGGCAATTGGTTTTCCCATGCTTCAATGGTTTGGGCTATCACACTTTCTCCTTCTCCATAAGTCATCAAAGTTTGGTGTAAAATAAACGGACGTTGAAATTCAGCTACTAATTTTGGTACCAAATGATGATCAACGATGCCTTTCATTTCATAAGGTACGCCTGGCATAGATACAAAAATGGTTTGTTGGTGTGCAATCCACATGCCAGGAGCAGTGCCATAAGCGTTATGTAATATGGTACATTTACTAGGCACCAAAGCTTGGTCTAAGTTAATTTGTCCTGGCTCTCTGCCCAGTACATTTTGAAACAAATGCAACACATGTTGTTCTACTTCTTCATTTTTCACCAAAGTGTCTTCAAAGTATGTACATAAAGTTTTTTTGGTGATATCATCTTTGGTAGGGCCTAAGCCTCCTGTGATGATTACCAAATCGACTTGATTTTGTAAGCGATGTAATGTGTTTAAAATATGATTTTGGTCATCGGAAATAGAAAGCATTTCGTGCACTTGTATTCCGATTTTTTCCAAACTTTTGGCAATATAGCCCGAGTTGGTATCGGTAATCTGACCAATTAAAATTTCGTCTCCAATGGTTAGGATGGTTGCTTTCATGCAAGGTTGTTTTTCCAATAAAAGGAAAAGGATAAGAATTTACAGTTTAAAATCTTTGTGAATTTCTTTAACGGCTTTTTCAATTTGCGTTTCAATACTTTTCACCAATTCTTTTACTTCACTTCTTTTCCCTTTGCGTTTGGTCCATTCCTCTAATTGCTTGATTTCTTCAAAGGCAATATCTAAACCCAACAAATCTAGAGTAGGTTTGATTTTATGGGCATAACTATAGGTCATTTGGTAATCTAGGTCTTCTAAACCTTTTTTAACAAACTTCCAGTCTTCCGGAACTTCATTTACAAACAAGGTGATGATTTGGATTACGAACTCTTCGTCATCTGCTGACAAAGCGTAAACTTTAGATAGGTTGTAATTCAGGGCCATATTATTTTACTTGTATTCTGAACATTTTTTGGTTTTCCAAATAACCTTCTAAAATGTCATTTGGTTGTACTTTGGCAACTCCTTCCGGAGTTCCGGTAAAAATTATATCTCCAATCTTTAAGGTAAAGTATTGAGAAACATACGAAATAATCTCATCAATTTTCCACAACATGTGGTCTGTGTTGCCTTTTTGTACTACTTTTCCGTTGGAATGTAATTCAAAGGTAATATTTTTCGATAAATCTACATTTTTTTTCGAAATAAAGTCTCCAATTACCGTTGCACCGTCAAAAGCTTTGGCTTTTTCCCATGGTAAACCCTTGGCTTTCAGTTGTTCTTGGACATCTCTCGCAGTAAAATCAATGCCTAAACCAATTTCATCATAATATTTATGTGCAAATTGGGGTTCGATGTACTTACCAATTTTGCTAATCTTCACCAATAATTCAACTTCGTGATGCACGTCGTTAGAAAACTCAGGTATCACAAAAGGGTGCTGCTTTAAAAGGATGGAACTATCAGGCTTTAAAAATATTACGGGTTCTGTAGGACGTTCGTTTTGTAGTTCTTCAATATGTTTGGCATAATTTCTACCAATGCAAATAATCTTCATTTGCCGTTACATTTTAGTATTTAACTTTCTTAGTTTAATTGATGTAAACACCTTTTTGGTGTATAGCGGAAAATCGGCACTCTGAATCCAACCATAATACCCCGGATCTTGTTCTAAAATATCTTCTACCGATTTGCCTTTGTATTTTCCAAAGTTGATGGTTTCTTTGTTGGTTTTTTCATCTACAATTACAAAACCTGCAAAGTCAACCGATTTATTTCTAGTAGTAAACTGCGATAGTTTTTTGATGTCATTTTCCAAATCATATCGCTCAATTTGGGCTTTTAATATTTCATAGGTTGCCTCGGTATCTGCTGCGGCACTGTGGGCATTTTCTAATTTTTTGCCACAGTAAAATTGATAAGCTGCACTTAATGTACGTTCTTCCATTTTATGGAAAATAGTTTGTACATCTACCGATACGGTGTTCTTTAAATCAAAATCCATCCCTGCACGTAACAATTCTTCCACCAACATCGGAATATCAAATCGGTCTGAATTAAATCCAGCCAAATCAGCATCTTTTATCATTTGATACACTTGTGGTGCTAGCTGCGTAAAAGTAGGTTCATTGGCTACCCTCTCATTGGTAATTCCGTGAACTTCGGTTGCTCTGCTAGGGATTTCCCTTTCTGGATTCACCAACCAAGTCTTACTTTCTTTATTGCCGTTCGGAAAGATTTTTAAAATGCTTATTTCTACAATTCTGTCTTTGGTAACATCCGTTCCGGTGGTTTCTAAATCGAAAAAGCAAATTGGTTTGTGCAGTTTTAATTCCATTAAAAATATTTTTTACAAAGATAAGTCATTGGTTTTATTTTTCTCACATAGATTTAAAACCTTCTTAAGTCATGTAAATGAATAGCTTACATATTGTTGACAACTCATTAACAATGAATACAGATGCTTTGGCACACTGCTTGAAAAGTATGTTATAAGAACGAAAGTTTTAGTGAAAGCCGAAAAACTAAAGAGTAGGCACCACCCTTAAATTGTTAAGTTATGAAAAAAATTACTTTCCTTTTAGTTTTAGCTGGGATGTTTCACACCAGCGTAAGTGTAGCCCAAGATGCTGCAAGAGGAATCAGAAATCAGGGTTGGGTAAACCATAATGAACCAATCGTGTTTATGGAACGTGGTATCGAGTTTTATGTATTTGCAGATGGAAGTTTCGATTTTAATACACGTCCAACCGACACCAACGGAACCTTTTATTTTAGAGGTGCCGGAAGAAGAGGCCAACAATTGATAGTTCCAAACTATGGTGTTCGAATTGATACCGATAGCTTTGGTAGAATTAGAAGAGTTGGTAATGTATTTGTAAATTACGATGGTTTAGATAGAGTAAATAGAATAGGCACCATCCTAATGCAATACAATCGTTTTGGATTGGCTAGAGTAGGGGGCTTAGAGTTGATTTACAACCGAAGAGGACAATTGGTACAAATGGTAGGAAGTGTATACCATCGCAACCACGGATTTTCCTCCACCTATTATGGGCCATCTCATGGAGTAGCTTACCAAAATCAGGGAGGTTACTACTTCAAGCAGTCAGATCAAGATTAAAATACAAATATAGTTTGAGTTAGTTAGGTTAAGTTTGGTTAGAAATTCCCCATAAACACGTTTTTTATGGGGATTTCTTTTAAAGAACATATACCAATTTTATTAAGATTTCGTTTTCTTGTTATTTGAACTTTAGGTTTTACTTTTGCAACATATTTTACAACATGCTTCACCTTAAAAAAATATTCGTTTTCATCGTTTTTATCTTCTTGGCCAATTGCAATGCTCAAGAGAATGAAATCAATACCAACCAACTCAATGCCAATGGCAATCGTCATGGTTTATGGAAAGGCTATTATGAAGATACCAAATACCTTAAGTACGAAGGAACTTTTAACGATGGTAAAGAAGTTGGAACTTTTACTTTTTATGATAATACGAAAGCAAAAAGTATCATTGCTACCAGAGTTTTTCAAAAAGACGGAAGTGCATATACTACTTTTTTTAAAGGAAAATTCAAAGTTTCAGAAGGATTGGTTGTAAACAAACAATACCAAGGTTTATGGAAAACCTATCATTTTGAATCGGATCAAGTGATGATGTTGGAACAGTACAAAGATGGCGTATTACATGGCAAAAAACAGGTGTTTTATATGGATGGGGATTTGTTAGAAGAAAGTACTTATGTAAATGGCTTGCGTGAAGGGGTTTATAAAAAGTTTGCTCGCACAGGTAAAGTTTTAGAAGAACTAAACTACAAACAAGGAAAATTATCTGGCAAAGCAATATATCGCGACCATCAAGGAAATTTGGAATCAGAAGGAATGTATCGAAACGATTTGCCAATTGGTGAATGGAACTATTATGAAAAAGGCAAATTGGTAAGAACGGAAAACAAAGAAGCTCAACGTAAGTTACGCAAAGCAGGGGATAGTTTGGCACACCCAACGGCAGAAATAAGAAAATTAAAACAAAAACCAACCCAAAAACAACCTTAATGGCCAAAGTAATTGTAGGATTATCAGGAGGAGTCGACTCTAGTGTGGCTGCCTATTTGTTGCAACAACAAGGACACGAAGTCATAGGTTTGTTTATGAAAAACTGGCACGACGACTCCGTGACTATTTCCAATGAATGTCCGTGGTTAGAGGATAGCAACGATGCTCTTTTAGTAGCAGAAAAATTAGGAATACCTTTTCAAACGGTCGATTTAAGCGAACAGTACAAAGAACGTATTGTGGATTATATGTTTCGGGAATATGAGCAAGGACGAACTCCGAACCCAGATGTGTTGTGTAATCGAGAAATTAAATTTGATGTGTTTTTAGATATTGCTATAAGTTTGGGTGCAGATTTTGTAGCTACCGGACACTATTGCCAAAAAGCAAGTTTTGAAAAAGATGGAAAAACCATCCATCAATTAATTGCAGGAAAAGATTCTAATAAAGACCAATCTTATTTTTTGTGTCAGCTATCGCAAGAACAATTAAGCAAAGCTTTGTTTCCAATAGGAGCACTAACCAAACCGGAAGTTCGAGCCATTGCCCAAGCACAAAATTTGGTAACAGCAGAGAAAAAAGATTCACAAGGATTGTGTTTTATCGGTAAAGTCCGATTACCTGAGTTTTTACAACAACAATTGCAACCTAAAGAAGGAGAAGTTTACGAAGTTTCCGCACAACACGAAGTATACCAACAATCTTTACCTAATGGGGTTACTGAAGAGGAATTGCAATTACTGTCTTCCCCAATAAAATACCAACCCAGCATGGGGAAAATGGTGGGTAAACACCAAGGAGCCCATTATTTTACCATCGGTCAACGAAAAGGATTGAACATTGGTGGTACCAAAGAAGGTTTGTTTGTGTTGGCAACAGATACCCTTGAAAATGTGATTTATACAGGTCAAGGAGCCAATCATCCTGGCTTGTTTCGTAAGGCTTTACGAATTCAACCAAGCGAAATTCATTGGATTAGAAGCGATTTGGCATTAAAGGACGGAGAACAAATGCAAGTAATGGTTAGAATTCGTTATCGTCAACCATTACAGCCTGCTACTTTATGCCAATATGCATCAGGCTTGTTTGTGGTGTTTGAACAAGCCCCATCCGCAATTACACCCGGACAATTTGCTGCATGGTACCTCAACAATGAGCTCTTAGGCTCAGGAGTAATATCAGCTTGAGGCTTGTTAATTAAAGTGAGTTCGACATAATAAAGATATTTAAGTGTTTGATATTTATGAAATTATGTGATTTAATATAGAGTTTTCTCTGTGTAACTTTGTGTATACTTAGTGCATTTTGTGTTATAGCTATTTTTGTTGTAGCACAAAAGTCACAAAGAAGTCACAAAATACCACAAAGTGTTTCTCACAAACTATTTAATTTATATCGAACTCACGTTAATTATTATATTCTAAAATTTATCACATGAAAAAAATATATTGTTTTTTGTTGCTTACTTTCGGATTATATGCCCAAAATACCAATTGGAGTATCGAAGTAAATTACCCAATTTTGGTGGATCAAAATTTGGTTGGAGCCAATTTTGATGGATTGTTTGAAGTAGGAACCAAATATGTTTTTTGGGAAAACGTGTCTTTTAAAACTGGGGTTTCTTTGCATACCGGATTGTTCCAAGATAAAGAGCGTATAAAGGACCTAGCTACCGATTTTGATGTGCTGGTATGGACACTCCAGCCAAGAGTGTTTGGAGAATTATTTCTGCCTTCTTTACCAAAGTTTCATCCAATAGTGGGAGTGGGCTATAGTGCGGTAACATTTTTTACCAATGGCAATAACTTTACCTTTTTTCCGGAAGGCACCGAAACCAGATATGGCATCAATGCAATAGCTGGTTTTTCGTTAGAAGTGAGTCCTAAATGGTATTTTCATGCCCATTACGATTTTATCCAACTCTCCAAATCAGGGAATTTTAACAATCCTTATTTGCAAAACATCAACTTAGTTAAAGTTGGAGTGGGGTATAGGTTGTAGTGAAGAGTGAAAAGTGAAGATGAAAGTTCTCTGACAAACATTAAACCTGAAACCTGAAACCTGAAACTTTTTCCGATAACCATCAACCCTTATCTACACCCTTCACAATACACCCCACGTAGAAAATCATTTTCTAGCATTTGAAAGGTTACACCTCCTTTGTCGATTGCATCAAACATTCGGCAAAATCTTTTCGGATTAATGGTATTGGCATTGAGTAAAATAGTTCTGTAGTCATCTTTTTCCATCAACTCTTTGTTAATCAAGGTTAGGTTGAGGTAATAAAACAACAAATCTTCATCAATATCAATTTGTCTCGATTTCTTGTCTAATAAAACAACCGCTTTATCTATGTTGGCATAATAACTAAAAAACTGTGCCAAGCTCAAATAGTCAAAATCCGAAAGAGGAATTTTTTTATAGGTAGTTTCTATAAAAGCAACGGAGAGGTCCTTGTTTTTAAAGTCTCTAATTTGCATTTGGTTTTCTGCTTTAATGATGTGCATATTCAATAACATTCGGTCGATTAAAACCGTGGAAATTCCATACTTTTTTAAATCAGTGATTTGTGTTTTTAAATCAGCTTCCTTCACTTCTAGTGCTTTATATCGCCATAATTTAATTTTTAGGGCTGCTAAATTGTATTTTACTTTGCCATCTTTGGGAGCTAATTTTTCCAATTCCAACAACTGATTATAAACAATCAAGGATTCTTGTACATCCAACATCGATCTAAATGCTGCATTGTTGTTGATAAATCCTACGTATTTAATTTGTTTTGGAAGTTGCAATTTTTCCAATAAGTTAGGAGAAATCGTTTGGGCTTTCATTTTTTTAAATATAGAATTTTGAATCTCTTTAGCTTCTGCCAATTGGTCTGATTGAATTGCTTGGTTGAATTTAGCTACCAATTGATCCCCTGTTAAGGACTCGTATCTGTCTATTTTTTCTAATTCCAATCTAACCACTGCTTTGCGATGCATCTGTAAAATTGGTTCCAATTCTTTGGAAATATTCCCCACCAATTTGGCTTTGATTTGTTCTTTGGAAAGTGTCTTCCAATCTGCATATTTGGTTTTAGGCAGGTCGTTAAAAAACTCTACCCAGTTTTCAGAAGAAGTTACTTCCGTTTTGATGTTTGGCTTTTGAAACGATTGCAAAGCATCGGCAATACTTTTGGCACGTTGTTGTTGTAATTCCAAATTGCGTTCGGTAGTGCCTTCTACTGACGAATACCCTTTGATTTGAATGGTTTGTATGGTGTAATCGGTTAACCGTAACGAATCGTACAAAGGTTTGATATCAGCCGCAGAATAAGTGGACTTATTTTTTTCAAAGGGTACTTTAAACGTGATGGTTTTGTGTTTAAGTATGTAGTCTTTTCCTTTATTTTGAATGGCTTGGTTTTGGTATGTAATGGTGTCCAAATACATTCCCATATCCAGTAAATCCCATGGGTAGGAAGCTAAGTTGTAAATCACCTGGTATCTGCACAAACGTTTTTGGCTTAAAAACAAAATGTTGTACTCGAGCTCTTTTTGCATTTGGTCAGGGGTTAGCTTGCCAACCAATAATCGATATAAATTGCTGCCATGTGGTTTTAAGGCATCTGTTACCCGATTGCCATACAACGGTTTGAGCAATACTCCTTTGATTTGTTTTTCTTCTAAAGCTTCATTACAAACATAACGATCTTTACTTACCACATCAATGGCAATACCATCTTCCGGATGTTGGATCAATCGCTTCAACCATTCTTTGTCGTTGATTTCTAAAAATAAATTTGCTCCTTCTCGTTTTACAGAAAATTGAGTCTCCTTTGGTTTTCGCATAAAAGCATCCAAACAAGGCTTGCAAATCTGGTCATGGTTCGGACTGCTAAAAATAATATCATAAGCGTTTTGTGCATTCACCACAGTGGTAAGCAATAACCAAAAAAGAATAAATCTCAACATAAGTAAAAAATTAAAAAAATGTAGTATTTCAAATATAGTTTATTTAGTGATAAGTGAGTAGTGAGTCGTCAGATAATCCAACAACCATCAACTGCAGACGCTTCGGTCTGCATCGAGACAAGCTTCGCTTCGTCTCGACAACAATCATACCAAGACTTTTCTGTATATTTATGCTTTCAAATAACAAGTATGAATAAAATTACCCAACTATTTGGTATCAAATATCCTATCATACAAGGTGGGATGATCTGGAACAGTGGCTACAAATTAGCAAGTGCCGTGAGCAACCATGGTGGACTCGGTTTGATTGGAGCTGGATCCATGTATCCGGAGGTATTGCGAGAGCATATTCAAAAATGTAAAAAAGCTACCAATAATCCTTTTGGAGTCAATATTCCGATGTTATATCCCAATTTGGAGGAAATCATTCAAATTATCATAGAGGAAGGAGTGAAAATCGTTTTTACTTCTGCTGGAAATCCGAAAACGTATACTTCTTATTTAAAATCGCATGGCATTACGGTAGTGCATGTGGTGAGTAGTTCTAAGTTTGCTCTCAAAGCCCAAGAAGCAGGGGTAGATGCGGTAGTTGCAGAAGGTTTTGAAGCAGGTGGACATAATGGAAGAGAAGAAACCACTACGTTCACTTTGATTCCAATGGTAAAAGAACACCTCCAAATTCCGTTGATTGCTGCTGGAGGTATTGCCACCGGAAGAGGCATGTTGGCTGCTATGGTACTAGGAGCCGATGGGGTGCAAATGGGAAGTAGGTTTGCGGCAAGTGTGGAAAGTTCAGCCCATGAAAACTTTAAACAAACCATCGTGGAGGTGAAAGAAGGGGATACCCAATTGACGCTTAAGGAACTTGCTCCGGTTCGTTTGGTAAAAAACAAATTTTTTAACGAAGTGCAAGCCTTGTATACCAAAGGAACTAATGCAGAGGAACTGAAAGCTTTGCTAGGCAGAGCAAGAGCAAAAAAAGGAATGTTTGAAGGCGATTTGGAAGAAGGCGAATTAGAAATCGGACAAATAGCTGGGTTGATTCACCAAATCCAACCCGTAGAAGAAATCATGCAACAAGTAGTCAACGAATACCAACAAGCATTGCAAGAGTTGTCGGTGAGTGGATCTAAATTTGTATGGTAATTGGTTGTCAATACGTACGTTTGGGAGCTTAAGAACAAAGCTTTCATGTATTTGAACTGCTGATGACGCAACATAGATAAAAAAACAAAGCCACCCATAGGTGGCTTTGCAGTTAGTAGTAATGATAGTAGTAGATTACTTCTTCACGTCAAAACGATCTAAGTTCATTACTTTGGTCCATGCTGCAACAAAGTCATTTACAAATTTTTGTTGGTTGTCTTGTTGTGCATATACTTCTGCAACGGCTCTTAATTCAGAGTTAGATCCAAAAATCAAATCTGCTCTGGTTGCGGTCCATTTCAATTCGTTGGTCAACATATTTCTTCCTTCAAAAATCTCTTGGTTTTTGTCTACTGCTTTCCAAGTAGTTCCGGTTTCCAACAAGCGAACAAAGAATTCGTTGGTCAATTGGTCTTTTTTACTGCTCAAATACCCGTGTTTTGCTCCGTTGTAGTTGGCTTGTAATGCTCTCATTCCACCAACCAATACGGTCATTTCAGGAGCAGTCAAGGTCAATAATTGGGCTTTGTCTACCAATAATTCTTCAGTTGGAACGGTATATTTGGTTTTCAAATAGTTTCTGAAACCATCTGCCATTGGCTCCAACACAGCAAAGGAATTCACATCAGTTTGCTCTTGGCTGGCATCCATTCTACCTGGAGTAAACGGAACGTTAATGTTCGTTCCTGCATTTTTAGCAGCTTGTTCCACACCTACATTTCCTGCCAACACAATCAAATCAGCCAAAGAAACTTTTTTGGTTTTGTTTTTTACGTTGAATTCTGTTTGGATTTTTTCCAAAGCCGACAATACTTTGTTCAATTGTGCAGGATTGTTTACTTCCCAGCTTCTTTGTGGCTCTAAACGAATACGAGCACCGTTGGCACCACCTCTTCTGTCAGATCCACGGTAAGTTGAAGCAGAAGCCCAAGCAGTAGTTACCATTTCAGAAATAGTCAATCCTGACTTGGCAATTTGTCCTTTCAAGTTTTGAATGTCTTTGCTGTCTACCAATGCATGATTTACTGCCGGAATAGGATCTTGCCACAACAAATCTTCTTTTGGAGCTTCCGGGCCTAAGTATGTTGTTTTAGGTCCCATGTCTCTGTGGGTTAGTTTAAACCACGCTTTGGCAAAAGCTTCGTTGAATAATGCTGGATTTTCTAAGAATTTACGTGAAATCTTTTCGTACACAGGATCAAAACGCAACGACAAGTCGGTGGTCAACATATATGGTTTGTGCATTTTGTTTTTGTCAAATGCATCCGGAATAATTTTGTCCTCTGTTTTGGCAACCCATTGGTGTGCACCTGCCGGACTCTTGGTTAATTCCCATTCGTATTTGAATAAGAAATTTAAATAGTCATATCCCCACTTAGCAGGAGTAGAAGTCCATGTAACTTCTAGACCTGAGGTGATTGCATCAGTACCTTTTCCGGATTTGTAGTCGCTTTTCCAGCCAAATCCTTGTTCTTCAATACCTGCAGCTTCTGGTTCTGGCCCTACATGTTTGGCATCTCCTGCACCGTGTGTTTTTCCAATGGTGTGTCCACCTGCAATCAACGCAACGGTTTCTTCGTCATTCATTCCCATTCTGCCAAAAGTTTCACGGATGTCTTTGGCAGCCAATACCGGATCTGGATTTCCGTTTGGTCCCTCTGGGTTTACGTAAATCAATCCCATTTGTACTGCAGCCAACGGATTTTCTAATTTTCTACCTTCTGAATATCGGTTGTCATCTAACCATTTGGTTTCTGATCCCCAGTAAATATGCGATTCTGGTTCCCATACATCTATTCTTCCTCCGGCAAACCCATAAGTTTTGAATCCGGTAGATTCTAAAGCAACGTTTCCAGCCAAAATCATCAAGTCGGCCCAAGAAATTTTGTTGCCATATTTTTGTTTGATTGGCCACAACAATCTGCGAGCTTTGTCTAAGTTCGCATTATCTGGCCAGCTGTTTAATGGAGCAAAACGCTGTTGACCTGCTCTTGATCCACCTCTACCATCACCAGTTCTGTACGTTCCGGCACTATGCCATGCCATACGAATAAACAACCCACCATAGTGTCCGAAATCTGCTGGCCACCATTCTTGCGATTGGGTCATCAAATCGTTCAAATCTTTTTTCAATGCTTGGTAGTCTAACGATTGGAAAGCTTTTGCATAATCAAAATCTGTTCCCATTGGGTTAGAAAGGTGAGAGTTTTGACGTAATACATCTAAATTCAATTGGCTTGGCCACCATTCTTTGTTTTTGTTTTTGTTCTCCATTGGTGATGGAGTAACTTCCGAAGTTGTCGGAGTGTTGTTGTAAGAGGTAGTCTCTCCATAGTTTCCATGCGGAACAGCAGCTCCTTCTACACCAACTGCATACGTTTTTCCGGTAACCGGACACGTTACCATTTGTTGGGCTTGGGCATGCCAAGCAAACAAAGCAGAAAGCGTTAAAATAATTTTTCTCATAGTTTTCCCTTTTGTATTCAAAAATAGTTTTTCCATGGTGCAAATTTCGTTGTGCAAGATCACTTTTCCTTGACTTTTTCTTTGGTTTAATTGATACTACTATAAGCCTTTCTGATGAAGTTGATTATTTTTTGTTATCCATTTCATTTGGATGATAGTACAAAAAAAAACACCTCCGATTGGGAGGTGCTTAGATTTAATTTCCCCAAAAAATTATTTTGCAATATTAACGGCTCTGGTTTCTCTGATCACTGTAATCTTCACCTGACCAGGGTAGGTCATTTCCGTTTGAATTTTGTGCGAAATATCAAAAGATAATTTTCCAGCCATTTCATCACTTACTTTTTCACTTTCTACAATTACTCGTAATTCTCTACCGGCTTGGATGGCATACGCATTTTTCACTCCTTGGAAGCCAAAAGCAACCGATTCTAAGTCTTTCAAACGCTGGATGTATGAATCCATTACTTGTCTGCGTGCACCCGGACGAGCACCTGAAATGGCATCACACACTTGGATGATTGGTGAAATCAAATACTTCATTTCAATTTCATCGTGGTGGGCACCAATGGCATTACAAACCTCTGGTTTTTCGCCATATTTCTCAGCCCACTGCATCCCTAAAATAGCGTGTGGCAATTCGCTTTCGGTTTCCGGTACTTTTCCGATATCGTGTAACAAACCAGCTCTTTTCGCTAATTTCACATTCAAACCTAATTCTGCTGCCATGATACCACAAAGCTTAGCAACTTCTCTGGAGTGTTGTAATAAGTTTTGACCGTAGGAAGAACGGTATTTCATTCTACCGACAATCTTGATCAAATCCGGATGTAATCCGTGGATACCTAAATCGATCACGGTACGTTTACCAACTTCAATAATTTCGTCTTCAATTTGTTTGGTGGTTTTGGCAACTACTTCTTCAATTCGAGCAGGGTGGATTCTACCATCGGTAACCAATTTGTGCAACGACAAACGAGCGATTTCTCTTCTTACCGGATCAAAACAGGACAAGATGATGGCTTCCGGGGTATCGTCTACGATGATTTCTACTCCAGTAGCAGCTTCTAATGCACGGATATTTCTTCCCTCTCTACCGATGATTCTTCCTTTTACATCATCACTTTCAATGTTAAATACCGATACACAGTTTTCAACGGCTTCCTCAGTACCTACACGTTGAATGGTGTTGATGATTACTTTTTTGGCCTCTTGTTGAGCGGTCAATTTGGCTTCTTCAATAGTTTCCTGAATCAATGCCATGGCACTGGTTTTGGCTTCTGCTTTTAAGCTTTCAATCAATTGCTCACGAGCATCGTCAGCCGATAAACCTGCAATGGTTTCCAATTGTTCAATTTGGCTTTTGTGCATTTTATCCAACTCCAATTGCTTGCGTTCTAAGGTTTCCAAGCGATTTTCATATTCTTGGGTTTTGGCATCGTAGTCATCTGCTGATTTCTTTGCTCTGGCCAACTCCGAAGATACTTGCGATTCCTTGTCGCGAACCCTCTTTTCAACCTCTGCCATTTTTTTATCACGAGCCAAAATTTCTTTTTCGTGTTCCGTTTTTAACTCTAAAAACTTCTCTTTGGCTTGTAACAACTTATCTTTTTTAATGTTTTCTGCCTCTACTTTGGCGTCTTTTAAGATAGATGCCGCTTCTTTTTTGGCATTCTTAATCAGGTTTGAAACATTATTTTTTTCTAAAATCTTGGAGATGGCAAATCCAATTGCTACGCCAACAATTCCGATGATGATTAATAAAGGTGTGTTTTCCATGGTTTTAAAATATATATAAATAAAAAACCCACATTATTGATTGAATAAACTCGTGAGGACAAGTTTTGAGTTAACTCGTTGTTCAAGTTTCCAATGCGATGAATGGCCTACTATAGTAACGATGATTCACTCATTTTAATTGTTTAATGTTGAGTTTATCAATAAAGATAATAATGTGGGTAGTTTTGTGATGCGTATTTTTAAGAACGTATTTATTTTTCTAAATATGCAGCAATGCTTTCGGTAATTTCTGCTAGTTTGTTTTCTAAGGCATCCCCATTTTCAACAAAAGTACCAGATTTTTGTTCTACCTGAGCGGCAAATTGTAGGGCACACATGGCCAATACATCTTGCTTATCTCTTACAGCATAATTTTGTTCAAATTGTTTGATCATCAGATCAATTTTTTTTGAAGCTGCTCTCAAACTTTCTTCTTGCGAAGGATGTACCGTTAACGGATATACCCTGTCGGCAATGGAAATTTTAATTTTGAGTTTGTCTTCCATCTTTAATCTGATAATTGGTGGATACAAAAATCAATCTCTTTCACCAATGCATTTATTTTGAGTTTTGTATCTCTTTTAAATTCTTCACTACCCAATAACGAATTAGACATTTTTAATGCTTTTACTTCATTTTGCAAAAGTTTTAACTGTTTTTCATAGCTACTCTTGCTGGCTTCTAACTCCTGAATTTGCTGTTTTAAATGCGAATTTAGTTGTTCTAAAGTGTCCATTTTTTGGAACAATTTTTGAACACTAGTTTCTAAATTTTGAACAAATTCATTAAGTTTACTCATGAATGACTAAATCGTTATCATTTTACAAATTTATGATTCCTATCGGTTTCCTGCAAATTAATTTCTTATGATTGTACGTTCAAAGGCATTTAAATTTTTAACCAATCTGTTTTACTTGATTGGGAGCTTGTTTTTTAGTCATTTGTTGATAGCCCAAAATCCCATGTTTTGGGACTACCATAAGCCCTTAGACATTCCTTTAACTTTGTCGGGTAGCTTTGGCGAATTGCGTACCAACCATTTTCATTCAGGCTTGGATTTTCGCACCCAACAAAAAATAGGTTTGCCTGTATATTCTTTGGACGAAGGCTATGTTTCTCGCATCAAAGTTTCTGTATTTGGTTACGGAAAAGTGTTGTACATCGATCATCCTAACGGATACACTTCGGTGTATGCACATCTAGATAAATATACCGATAAAATAGAAGAATACGTAAAAGGTTTGCAGTATTTAAACCAATCTTTTGAAATAGAATTATTCCCCGATCCTCACCAAATTAAAGTCAATAAAGGAGAGATGATTGCCTTTTCCGGAAATACCGGAAGCAGTGGAGGGCCTCATGTGCACTTTGAAATTAGAGATACCAAAACCGAAGAAATCATCAACCCCATGTTGTTTGGTTTTGACATGCAAGTGCAAGACCAAAAAAAGCCAACCATTGTAGCTTTAAGGGCTTATCCGTTAGAGGAACAAGCCTCGGTAAATGGATTGCAACAGCCTTCTATAGTTACCATTGCCCAAAATGCAGGAGGAGTGATCACCACCAAAACCATTCGAGCCAAGGGCAAAATTGGACTGGGAATCCAATGTTTTGATCAGTCTAATCTGAGTTTTGGTAAAAACGGAGTGTACCAAATCAAAGCTACTTGCAATGGCAAAACCTTGCTCGAAATGCAGTTTGATCGATTTGCCTTTGACCAAAGCAGGTTTTTGAATTATTATTTAGACTACGAACATTTTACCGAAACCGGTAATAAATTCCAAAAACTGTTTTTAACCAACGATGTGGTCATCCCAATGGTGAAAAAGCACACCAATTTAGGTTGGTTAGAAATTGCTCCAAACAAAACCTATCAAGTAAAAATTGAAGTTTCCGATTTTCATCAAAACACCACGGTGGTATTGGTGCCAATTGTGTATGATGCATCCGAAATTCCACCAAAAAAAGACGAAAGTAAAGGGTTTGTTGTTAAAAAGAGTAGAGATGAAATTTTTGATATAGGACCATTTGAAGTGATGATCCCAGCAAAAACTTTGTATGAAGATACCAAATTAGATTTGCAATACCAAGTGGGAAAACTAAAGTTGCACCACAAAAAAGTGCCAGTGCATGGTTCCATCACCTTAACTTTTGATCCGGAAAAAGTAGGTTGGACACCCAAAAGTTATTTGGCTTATATGGATAATGCCAAACCTTTATACGAAAAAGCCGAACTTAAAAAGAATGGCAATCGATTAGCGTATGTTCGAAGATTAGGTAATTACCAAATTTTAGAAGACAACATAGCTCCCATCATTCAACCTGTTAATTTTAAGGAAGGAGAATGGCTATCTAACAAAAGCCAATTGCAAGTGAAAATCTCCGATCAAGGAAGCGGTATCCAAAGTTTTAACGCTTATTTGAATGGCAAATGGATTTTGATGGAGTACGAATACAAAGATAATTTGTTAACACATGCCTTTGCAGATGGCAAAGTACAGGAGGGAAAAAACGATTTGAAAGTAGTGGTAGAAGATTATGTGGGAAATTCTACTATATTTGAAACACATTTTTTTCGAACCAATTCCAAACCATAAGTTTTGAAATACTTTTTTTTCATTTTTACCCTTGCAAGTTTTTTTACCCTAACTGCTCAAACCGCTCGTATCAAAGGAGTGATTCTTGATGAAAATAACCAACCGGTGGAACAAGTAGCAGTAACCTACGAAAAAGACAAAGGAACCACTACCGATGCCAGTGGCTTTTATTTGTTAGAAGTCCCTGCCAACCAAAAACTAACCGTTTTGTTTTTACACGTTACCCTCAAAAGAGTGGAGTTGAAAATACAACTCAAACCCAACGAAGAGTATGTGTACAACTTTAAAATGTTGGCAGACAGGCAACAAATTGGAGAAGTTGTCATTACCGCAAGTAACCGAAAAAGGGTAGAAGGAATGCAAGCCATTGACCCAGCTACCATCCGAAAAATACCAGGTGCCAATGCAGGGGTAGAAAACATCATGAAAACCTTTGGAGGGGTAAATTCCAACAACGAGTTGAGTACCCAATATGCCGTAAGAGGTGGAAACTACGATGAAAACTTGGTATATGTAAACGATATTGAAGTATATCGTCCGTTTTTAATCCGTTCCGGGCAACAAGAAGGATTAAGTTTTGTAAATTCTGATTTGGTTTTTAATGTCGACTTTAGTGCAGGAGGCTTCCAAGCAAAATATGGAGATAGGTTGTCGTCGGTGTTAGATATCACCTACCGAAAACCAACCCGATTCGGAGCAAGTTTTGAAGGCAGCTTTTTAGGAGGTGCTGCTTCGATAGATTTAGTTTCTAAAGATGAAAAATGGACAGCAGTTACTGGAATTCGTTATCGTGATAACTCCTTGTTGGTCAATAGCCAAGAAACCCAAACCAACTTCCGTCCACGCTTTGCTGATGTACAAACCTACATTACTTTTACTCCCAACACCAAATGGCAACATAGCTTTTTGGGGAACTTATCGCAAAACAAGTACGACTACCAACCGGTATTCAGACAAACCAATTTTGGTACGATTGACGAACCAATAGCTTTACAAATTTTTTATCAAGGACAAGAAAAAGACCAATACATTACGCGATTTGGAGCCATTAAAAATCAATTTTTCTTAAACGAAAACAACGATTTTCAATTCACCAATTCCATTTACCATACCACCGAACAAGAGTATTTTGATATAGCAGCTTTTTACAGATTAGGAGAAGTAGATACCAACATTGGTTCGGAAACTTTTGGGGGGGTGCTGTTTACGAGAGGTGTTGGCTCACAATTAAACCATGCCCGAAACGATTTGGATGGCTTGATTATTAACTCTGAAATCAAAGGAAACCACAAAATCAAAGAACACCAATTGCAATGGGCTTTTAAATATACCCGAGAAGACCTAAGAGACCGTTTGGTAGAGTGGGAAGTGATTGACTCTGCCGGATTTTCACTAAATCCTCCAAGTATCGATTTGCCTGTGAACGACCAACCATACAATCCGTACACCGGACCTTTGGTGCCTTACCAAAATATTCGTGCCACCAATTTTGTACAAATTAACCGCTATTCCGGTTTTGCCCAATGGAGTTATCGCACTACCGAAACCAGAAACCAATGGTGGTTCAATGCAGGAGTGCGTTTGCATGCATGGGAAGTTTCTGGGAGAAATATTGCTGGCAATACCCAAGTAGTATTTAGTCCGAGAGCCCAAGTAGCTTTTAAACCGGAAGACAAAGATTTGTTGTTTCGTTTGGCAGTTGGGGTGTACCACCAACCTCCTATGTATCGTGAAATGAGAGATTTTAACGGAGTGGTGCAACCCAATGTAAAAGCCCAGCAATCTATACACTACATCTTGAGTAACGAATATGGTTTTCAGTGGAATAACCGACCCTTTAAGTTGATTTCTGAAGTGTACTACAAAGATTTAAGTGATGTGAATACTTATACTCTAGATAATGTTCGAATTCGCTATCGTGCCAATAATGAGGCAGAAGCTTATGTGTACGGTTTAGACATGCGATTGCATGGAGAATTTGTTCCCGGTACAGAATCTTGGTTTACATTTGGCTACATGAAAACCCAAGAAAACCAAAATAACCGTGGTTTTATCGATCGTCCAACCGACCAACGACTAAAGTTTGCTGTGTTGTTTCAAGATTATGTTCCTAAATTTCCTAGCTTGAAGTTGTATTTGAATTTGGTGTACAACACTGGTTTGCCCGGAGGTTCTCCTGCGTATGCCGATCCGTACGACTACCAATTGCGTTTGCGTGATTACCGCAGAGCTGATATTGGTTTCTTTTATGTGTTGACCGACCGAAACGAACTTCGTGCAGATACCCATTGGTTGAAAAAATGGAAAGATTTAAGTGTTGGATTTGAAATCTTCAATATGTTCAACAACCAAAATGCCATCACCAACACCTGGGTTCGAGATGTGTATACCAAAAACCAATACGGGGTGCCAAATTTTATGACTACTCGCGTGTTTAATATCAAACTTACCGGTAGATGGTAAATTTACCATAGCATGGCTGCTCCCTTTACCAAATACATTTTTTGGTTTGGAAGAATGTCGATGGATGTGAAGTTCTCTTGTGCGTTTTTGACTTTTACTTTTTGTGGAAGAAAATAATAGTTTTTGGGATCTTCTTTTTGCAACAACAACACCCACTGGTTTTTGCCCTCCTGATAAATAGCTTCTGTTGGCAAACTAACTGCTTTTGAAGTACCTGTGAAAATTTTGGCTTGCAACATCATGCCCAATGCCAATTGTTTTTTCATGTTTTCCTCTAAACTACCATAAACGGCAATACTTCTGTCGGATTCGTTGACCGATTTTTCAAAAGAAACCACTTGGGATTTAAAAACTTGTGCATTATTACTCAATTGAAATTCAATAGGTTGATTTAAGGTAATTTTGGCAAAGTCTTTTTCAAATACCTTCAATTCCACTTGCATTTGTTTCCAATCGGCTACTTCGATCAACACATCGGTGGCAGCCACAAAAGCTCCCGGGCTGGTGTTAATTTTGATAATATAGCCACTCACCGGGGTTTGCACAGCCAATGCATTGCTAAATTTTCCATTTTCTACATGGCTAATTGAAACACCCATGGCACTTAATTTACTTTTCAAATTTTGGGTCATGGCTAATGTGGTTTTATAATCACTTTCGGCTTTTAAAAAGTTTTTTTGTGAGCTAATATTTTCCTCCCACAAAGTTTTTTGTCTGTCAAATTCAGATTTTAAAAAACGAAGTTGTTGGTATAATTGGGCATATTCTTTTTGAATATCCAACAATTCATTGCTTTCTACTTGCAACAAAGATTGCCCTTTATTGACATAATCGCCAACCTTAAAAGGAATGTTTTTTAAATAACCGGCTAAGGGTGCAGATATTTTGGCACTGTAAATGGGTTGCACGGCTAATTTTCCGGCTGTTTCAATGGTTTCCGGAAAATCACGTTTTTTCATCGAATCTAAAGCCATTTGGTTGGAAGCAAATTGTTCTTTGGTTACGCTGATGTAATGCTCCGAAGAAGTGGTATTGTTTTCAGTGCTTTCTTTTTTGCAAGAAACCATAAAAGATAAAGTAATCAAAAAAAATATACGGTTCATGGTGTTTTAATTTAATGGAATGGGTAGATAGGTTTTTTCTAATTGCAGCACATTGTATTGCAACAAAGTTTCTAAATATTGGAGTTCAATTTCTGTAGCATTTTCTAAACTTTGAAGATATTGAAAAAAGTCAATTTCTCCGGCTTTATAGCTTTGGTTGGCTACTTTGATAATTTGTTCCGATAGTTTTTTTCCTTGGTTTTGGTAATAATCTAAACCCAATTGCAATTGCTGCAATGCTTGCTCTTTTTCTTGTTGATAGGTGTTTAACTGCAATTGAATTTGTTCTTTTTGAAAGTTTCGGTTTTCTTTCTCATAGTTGAGTACTTTGATTTTCTGTTTGTTTTTAGATAGAAATAGGGGTAAGGAAACGCCAAATTTTACTCCATACAAACTACTTCCTACCCCTTTGTTATCTCCTTGAAAATACTCCACCATTAAGTCGGGCAAATTCTCTTGTCTTTGCTTTTTAATTTCCAAATTACTCAACTGTTCTAAATCGTTGTATAATTGAACGATGGTTTCGGAATTTATATCATTTAAAGGCTCTATCGGAAAAAGCCGATTGGTAATTTCCTCTACTTTTACTTCTTGATTTAATAAGTGATGCAATTGAATTTTTCTGATAGTTATCTCTTTCTGACTCTGTTGCCATTGTAATTGGATCTGTTTTTGTTTGGCTTCGGCATTTACTTTTTCCAAAAAATTGGTTTCTCCTAACTCAAATTTTCGGTTACTCGATTTGCTGAAATTAGTAAACAAACTATCTAAAAACCGATAGTAGGTTTCGCGGTTTTTCCAAAAAACCATTTCTTCATGCACTTTAGAAACTTCAAAAGCCAAGCGGTTTTTTTGAATTTCTAATACATCTTTATCTAAAGTGGTTTGTTGTTGTAGCACTTTTTTCTGTGCACCATAAAAAGTAGGAAATTTAAAATCTTGTGAAGCACCAAACACATGCAATGGAATGTTGTTTGGGGTTAAATTATTTTGGTCAAAACTGTAATATACATTGGTTTTTTGGAGCTGAAAAGCTGTTTTTTCATTGCTCTCAGATGCTTTGATTTTGCTTTGCAATGCTTTGATTTGTAGGTTGTTTTCCCAAGCCAGTTGCACCAAATCGTTTCGTGTTAAGGTTTTGTTTTGTGCCATAGAAACACTTGGCAGCAAAATGGTTAATAGAAACATCACCACAACAGGGTTGTTTTTCTTTTTCCATTTAAATTCACGTTCATGCATCCACAAATACAAAACTGGCAATACAACCAAAGTCAAAAAAGTAGCAGAAATCAATCCACCGATGACCACAGTTGCCAAAGGTCGTTGTACTTCGGCACCTGCTGAGCTTGAAATGGCCATTGGTAAAAATCCTAAGGCAGCCGCAGCCGCAGTCAACAAAACAGGTCGAAGTCGTTCGGAAGTTCCTTGAATGATCATGTCTTTTAGGGAAGTATATTTTCCGGATTTTAAATGCTTAAAATGTTCAATGAGCACAATACCATTTAGCACTGCAATCCCAAACAAGGCAATAAATCCTACTCCGGCAGAAATACTAAAAGGCATGCCTCGCATAGCCAAAAGCAAGATGCCTCCCACAGCCGAAAGCGGAATGGCAGTGTAAATTAACAAGGCTTCTTGCACCGACTGAAAGGCAAAGTAAAGCAATACAAAAATCAGTACCAATGCCACGGGAACCGCTACATACAATCGGTTTTTCGCACTTTCCAGGTTTTGAAATTGTCCACCGTAGGTAATGTAATACCCTTCGGGGAGTTTCACTTGGGTATCGATGATCTGTTGCATATCGGTTACCACACTTTGTAAATCGCGGTTTCGGATGTTTACTCCAATTACCACGCGTCTTTTGGTGTTGTCGCGAGAAATTTTAGCCGGACCTTTTTCATAGGTTACTTGAGCGACTTCGCTTAGTGGTATTTGGTTTTGGTTGGGTAGCGTAATCCATAAATTTTGTACGTCTTGCAAATTATTTTTAAATGCTTTGTCCATTCTAACCACCATATCAAAGCGTTTTTCGCCTTCTAAAACGGTGCTTGCAGTACTTCCGGCAAAAGCAGCGGTTATGGTTTGGTTTACCTCAAAAACATTGAGGTTGTATTGTGCCAATTTAAATCGGTCGTACACAATTTTTATTTGTGGCAAACCTTCGGTTTTTTCTACCACCACATCTGAGGCACCCGGGGTATTTTTGATTTTTTTGCTAATATCTTCTGCAATTCTTGCCAAAGTGTTAAGGTCGTCACCAAAAATTTTAATCCCAACATCCGAGCGAGTTCCTGAAATTAATTCGTTGAATCGCATTTCAATGGGTTGCGTAAATTCAATTTCGGTATTGGGTATTTTCTTTTCTAATTCGGTTTTAATCAAATTGGCCAATTCTTCTTTATCTTTTGTTGTTGTCCATTCACTTTTGGGTTTGAGTTTAACGATGATGTCACTTTCTTCCATACTCATAGGGTCGGTTGGGACTTCGGCAGCACCTATTCGGCTAACAATTTGATCGACTTCCGGAAAATTCTCCAATACAATTTTTTCAATTTTGGTAGTCGTTTCAATGGTATTGGTTAAAGGTAATCCGGTTTTTAAAACAGGTTGAATCACAAAGTCACCTTCATCTAAAGTAGGAATAAATTCCCCACCCATTTGCGAGAATATCCCAATGGAAACAACTAACAAGGTAACTGCGGCAATTATTACTTTTTTGGTGTTTTTTAAACTCCAACGAATTACAGGGTTATAAGCTTTTTGAATTTTTTGAATGATTACTTCCGAAATTTTGAAAGAAGAAGTTTTATTTGGATTCAAAAAAAGTGCAGATATCACGGGCACATAGGTCATCCCTAGAATCATCGCACCAAAAATGGCAAAACTAAAAGTCATGGCCATAGGTCGGAACATTTTACCTTCAATGCCAGATAGGGTCATGATTGGAATAAACACAATCAAAATAATCAACTGCCCAAAAATGGCAGAGTTCATCATTTTATGCGAGCTTTCCAATACGATATGGTTCATTTTCTCTTTAAGGTCGTTAGCAGACAGAGGCAATAGCGGACGCAATTTTTGGGTAATTTGAAAGGTAACAAATTCTACAATAATCACGGCTCCATCAATGATAATACCAAAGTCGATGGCACCTAAACTCATCAGGTTGGCATCCATCCCTAATAAATACATCATCGAAATGGCAAACAACAAGCACAATGGAATTACGGAAGCAATTACTAACCCCGAACGCCAGTTTCCGAGCAATAACACCACCACAAAAATCACAATCAAGCAACCTAAAATCAGATTTTCTGCAATGGTAAAAGTGGTTTTTTTCACGAGCTCGCTTCGCTCTAAAAAGCCATTAATAGACACCCCGTCTGGGAGTGATTTTTCAACCAAAGCGATGCGATTTTTTACATCATTAATTACTTGGTTAGAATTGGCTCCCTTGAGCATCATGATTTGCCCAAGTACTTTTTCGCCTTCTCCATTTCCGGTAATGGCTCCAAAACGATTGGCATGACCAAATTGAACTTTTGCCACATCTTTAATTCTAATTGGGGTTTGGTTTTTATTGGCAACCAAAATGTTTTCGATGTCTTGTAAAGAGGAAATTTGGCCTTCTGCACGGATAAAATAACTCTGGTTGTTTTTTTCAATATAGGCACCACCGGCTATGTGGTTGTTTTGTTCTAAAGCTTTTAAAATATCTCCTACCGAAATTTGCATAGCATGTAGTTGGTTAGGGTCAAATGCCACTTCGTATTGTTTTAAATAACCACCCCAAGTGTTGATTTCTACCACCCCCGGTATGCCCGAAAGTTGTCGCTTCACTTGCCAATCCTGAATTTCTCTCAAGTCAGCAACGGTGTATTGGTCTTTAAATTCGGGGGCAACTTCTAAGGTATATTGATAAATTTCTCCTAAACCTGTGGTGATGGGTCCCATTTCGGGTACGCCAAAACCTTCCGGGATTTTTTCTGCTGCGACTTTGATTTTTTCAGCGATTAATTGTCGAGGCAAGTAATTTCCCATTTTGTCTTCAAAAACCACCGTAACTACTGATAATCCAAACTTTGAAACCGAACGAATTTCTTTAACGCCTGGTAAGTTGGCCATTTCCAATTCTACCGGATAGGTTACATATTGTTCAATATCTTGTGTAGATAAATTTCTTGAAGTGGTAATTACTTGTACTTGGTTATTGGTAATATCTGGCACTGCACCTATAGAAATATGAAAAGTGGCATACAACCCATAACCAACCATAATCATTGTAAACAATAAAATCAATAGTTTATTTTGTAAACTAAATCGGATGATGGTTTTCATTTGGCTCTTAATTTTAGTCAAAAGTAGAGCCAAAAAATAGGGTTTAGCTTAAGATTTCCTTAGGATTTAAGGGAATATGTAACATAAAAGTAGTGCCTTGTTGTGGCAAGCTTTGCACTTCAATGGCAATTTGTAAAATGTTTGCTATTTTTTTTGCAATCGACAAGCCAATTCCGTATCCTTTTGGAGCATTATTAGAGCTGTTTACTCTGTAAAAAGAATGAAATATTTTATCCAAATTTTCTGCTGCAATACCATCTCCGTGGTCTATAATTTTTAATAGAACAAAGTCCTTATCAAGTTCAGATACGATTTCAACCTTCTGATTTGGTTCTGAATATTTAATGGCATTACTCAAAATATTTTTAATCAAAACTTCTAACAAATGTACATCAGTGGTTACTTGAATGTTTTTTGGTATTTGCTTGATTATCTGAATATTTTTTTGAGAAAGTTTGTTCTGCAATTGAACTTCCATTTTTTGTATTAATAAATGCAAATCAATAAGGTTCCAATGTGCTTCAATGTTAGGTAAGTATTCGTTTCTTGCAATAAAAAGCAACTCTTCTAACAATACATCCATTTGATTGATTTCTACAATACATTGTTTGATTTTATTTTGGTATTCAGTTTCAGTTCTGGGCTTGCGAATCAACACTTCTAGAGTGCCTTTGATTACAGATAATGGAGTTCTAAGTTCGTGCGAAGCATCCGAAGTAAATTGCTTTTCGCGTTGTAGGGTGTCTTCAATTTTATCTAGCAAATCGTTTATGGTTTCGGATAGCCTATATAGTTCGTCTTTATGGTATGGTAGTGGAATACGTTGGCTTAATTGGAGTGATGTAATGCTTTGGGCTGTTTCGCGAATGTTTTGAACGGGTTGAATGCTTTTTCCAGCAAAAAAGCGAGCAATGAAAAACAATGCCAATAACACCAAAGGATATAACCAAAGCAAATGATTTTGAAGTTTTTGCAATACAATTTGGGTGTTTTTGGTTGACATGGCTACGATGACATAGCCTTTTAGTTTTTGGTTTTCAAATACTTCAAATTGCTTTTGACGTATAGGGTTTTTTTCAAGATTGGTGTCAATGTATTTTTTATTTTCTTTTGCAACCAACCATTTTAATTGAGAATTTTTAAGGTTGGGTGATTTTTCTACCAATTCTTTATTTCGATTTAAAAAAGTAACAAAAACCGGATTTACCTCTACTCCGGTGTGTTCTCTTTCTAACCATTCTTCTTTATGGATAAGTTGAATTTGGTTATTTTCTATTTTAATTTCCTCTAAATGCTTTTGCAGCTCAAAATCCAAATCATTTTCAATAGTTCGGTACAGATTTAAAGAAGTGATTTGAAAAATCGAAATAAAAACCAAAAGCAACAACAAAGCCGAACTGCTAATATATAGCAGTCCGATTCTGTTGGAATAGCTTAGGTTTTTTAAAGGCGACATCAATACTATTTAGTCGTGTTCATATTCTTTTTCGTGCATTTTTCCTTCATTATTGTTAACAGGAAGTAATTCATTGGCATTTCCTGAAATTTCCGGATGACGTATTTCACCACCACTGGTTCCGGTTTTTTGTGCAAAAAATAACAAGATTAAGGTAAGTACCAACAAAAGGTAGTGTAAGTATTTGATGGCTTGGTGTTTTTTATGGTGTAAAATCAAACCAACTACCGAAATAATGCCAACCAAATATTGTATCCATGCCAATTGCTCGGCCATTTCTTCATGATTTTCCATTTTTTGTTCCGAAATACCTGGTAAGTTTTCTATAAAGTGCTCTGCCTTATCTCCGGTAAACATGGCAAAAAATGTGAAAACTGCACCTACCACAAAAATCCATAAGGCCGTTTTTTGTAGAGTTTCGTTTTTTCTAAAGATGCCAAAAGCTAAAAGTACCAAAGCTACCATAGGTAAAATGATAGGGAAATGATTCATCACTAAATGTGCGTGTGCTTCGTTCATAATGTGTTATTTAATGGGTTAAACTTGTACTCCAAATAGGTAGCCAACCAATGCGGTTAATCCCATGGCAAGGGTTCCCCAAATGATGACTCTTATAATGGCTTTGGTAATTGCAGCTCCACCGGTTTTTGCAGAAAAGTAACCTAATAAGCCAAGAAAAAATACGGTGGTAACATACAAATAAATTTCTGTTTGGTTTACTGGGGCAAAAAATACAGTAAGCATTGGCAAAATACCGCCAGCCACAAAAGCAACTCCCGATGCCAAAGCTGCTTGTAAAGGTTTTGCTTGATGCATTTCGGTAATACCTAATTCATCTCTTACATGTGCTCCGAGTGCATCATGCTCTGTTAGTTCTTTTGCAACCTGCATTGCAGTTTCCTTTTTTAATCCACGATGCTCGTATATCTCAGCTAATATTTGCAATTCTACTTCGGGTAATTCTTCTAATTCTTTAGCTTCCCTCTTAATGTCTGCTTTTTCCATATCGGTTTGTGAGCTTACCGAAACGTATTCACCAGCTGCCATAGACAATGCTCCGGCTACCAATCCTGCTAAAGTAGCCAAAATTACGGGTTCGTTGGTTTGGCTTGCAGTAGCCACCCCAACCGCTAAACTCGAAATGGATATGATGCCATCATTCGCACCCAATACAGCAGCCCTCAACCAATTGCTTCGATGGATGTAGTGTTGCTGTAAATAATTTTCGTAAGTGATGTTTTTTTCCACAATCAAGAAATTTTATATCCAATACCACGTATGGTTTGGATGATGTTTTCTGTTTTTAAACTTGGTATTTTTTTTCGTAAAGCATTCATAAATACATCAATTACTCCACTGTCATAACCAAAATGAATGTCCCAAACATGGTCAATAATTTCATCTCTTGTGCAAATTTTTCCCTTTTGCGAAGCTAAAAAGTACAACAAATCATATTCTTTTTGGGTTAAATTAATTAAAGTTTGCTCTTCCCACACTTCTCTTTGGTCGGGTTTCAATTTAATTTTTGTACCTATTTCAATAACTTTGGTTTCTAATTTGTTTCTAAAGTAAACTTCTATTCTTGCCAATAGCTCTTCAAAACTAAAGGGTTTTTTAATGTAGTCGTTGGCTCCAGCTTTTAATCCTTCTATTACTTCTTCTAATCGGTCTTTTGCTGTTAAAAATAAAATCGGTGTATTGGCATTGTGTTCTCTGTAATGTTTACAAAAATCTAATCCATTCATCTTAGGCATCATCCAATCCAACAAAATCAAATCAATAGGTTGTTTTAATGCCATTTGCAATCCTTCTTTTCCGTTCAAGGCGGTGTGCACTTGGTAGCCTTCTTCTTGCAAGCCCTCCTCTAAAAATTGAAGAATTCCTATCTCGTCATCTATGATCAAAATATGTTTCTGACTCATGCTTGTTTTTTATTTAAAAATAAGAAAAATCAAATTGGTTTCTTCAATTTTTATAGATGTTTCTCCTAGTTATTTATCCCATATAAATTTCACACCAAAACTGATGATATCGGCAGCCAAACCATCAGACCGGCTGTAGTGTTGGTATCTTAAATCGATGTTTTTAATGCCAAATTTCCAAATGTGTTTGCTATTAAGTAAATCGTAATATTGCAATCCAGCTCCGTATGCATGAGCTTCAAATTTTGATAAATCATAATCAGACGAGTAAAATCTTTCCGAACACATATGTTGATTATACGGGGCAAAGTAATCGGAACTACTTTGTTGGTAAAATCTATAATTAGGAATCATCGAAAATTTCTCCCCTAATTTAATCGGAGCTTCTATTTGAGCAGTATGTGCCTGAATGCCCCAATCGTCCCAGTAATAACGGTAGTAAGTACGCAATATAAATTGTTCGTTAATGTAATAATTCCAACGTACTCCAATCGGAATTTTATTTCTGGTGTTGGGTAAGCGTTCTACATCATCTGCCAATTGGTAAGCTCCAGTATTTTGTGGGGTTGTGTAAACCGAAATCATGTCCGGATTTCCAATAAAAAAATCGGGTTTGTCTGCAAAATAAATTCTTTGATAGGGGGTAGATAAATTCCCCATCTGACGAACCAAATCTAAAAATACAGAAAACTGCATGTTTTTATTCAGAATTTGCGATAACCCAATACTTACCGAATAGGAATTTCTTTCAGACGATTGCCAAGGAGTGAACTTAGTTGGATTATAATTGGCAGAAGCATTTCCGTTGCTATCCCAAATGGTGGTATTGGCAAACAACCCCGGATTCCATTGAGAGCCATTCCACTGAAATTGTCGGAATTCGATTGGGTAAATAGGTCTCCATTGGTCTAAAAACACATTAAATTTTACATTGAATTCTGTATTTTTTTGGTTCATCAGGTAAGCATATGCTCCTCCAAATCCTATAGAGGTATAATCGTATTCGTTGGAAAAAGACACATTGGCATTCCAAATTTTATTTCTATCATCACTATGGTGAGCATACCCTGCAACCACACTAGCCAGGGCATCTTGCATGGAAGCTCCGGAGGAAGCCTGCCACGGAGTACCTGTAATCGAACCTGGAATTGCTTTTCCTGCTTTGTCTTCATCTTCATCTTCATCAATGTTAAAAGGATTGATGTTGCTAGAAGAAGCTGAGGTGTAAGCAGAAACCCCTATATCAAAAGTCAACACACCATCGGCTTTTATGGGCATAGTAATAATAATGTTGCTGGCTACATCTTGTAAGTTTTCCGAGCCTATCCCTCCAGAAACGGCAGAATGTACCCCATCTTGTTGGTAATAACTCGAAATAAAATCAATTTCAGTGCTTTCTTGTATTTTCTTTTTAAAAACCAAGGTGGAATCCTGGGCATGTAAAATGCCATAAAAGCAAATAAATAATAGGGCAAATTTTTTCATAGTTTTATCAATTACAACCACAGCCACCACCTGATTTTCCTCCATTAGCTCCCGAAGCACCTTCGCGATATACTTGATAGGTGGTTTCAAATCGTTCCATTTTTGGGGCAGTTAAAGCCATTTGTTGGTCGTTGATGTATTGTTTTTCATATTCCTTTACGCTATTACAACCAAACATGCTAATGCATAATAGGAAACCGTAGATTATTTTTTTCATGGGGTTTAATTTTCAGGTTTAATTTTAATGTGGTTACTGGTATAAATTTTTCCTCGGTCATCAATGATGATGCCTTCAATACCATCCAATTGGTTTAGCAAAGCAAGTCCGTCCGTTACACCCAAAACAAATACAGCGGTTGCCAAAGCATCACTCAATTCGGTAGTTTTGGCAAATACCGAAACACTAACAATATCCTGCACCGGATATCCGGTTCGTGGGTCTATGATATGGGCATAGCGTTTTTGTTGGTGCGTAAAGTATTTTTCGTAGTTCCCCGATGTTTCTACGGCACTATTTTCTAACGGAAAGTAGCCAATAATTTTTTGGGTATTCATGGGGTTAGTAATGGCCACTTGCCAAGGTTTTTGGTCGGGCTTTTTGCCCCATGCATATACATCTCCAGATACGTTCACTACAGCCGAAGTGCATCCCATTCCTTTTAATTTTTCGCTTATTTTATCTGCTATATATCCCTGTCCGATACCTCCCAAACCTATTTTTGTTTTTGGGTTGGTGATATAAATCGTTTGATTTTTTTTATCCATTTGAATGAATGGATACCCCACATTTTTCACGTTATTCGATACAATTTCCGGACTAGGTAATGAGGCATGCTCTTTTTTATCAAATTGCCAAAGTTTTTCCATACTGGCAAAAGTGAGGTCAAAAGCACCTTCGGAAATTTTCGAAATTTTAAGGGCTCTTTCCACCAAATCAAATACTTCTTTGCTCACTTTAACAGCACTAATTCCGGCTTGATCATTTACTTTGGAAACCTCCGTTTCAGGTTTCCATTCAGAGATTAGTAACTCTATTCTTTTTACCTCTTGCACGCTGGCTTCAAAATATAAATTGGCTTGGGTGCTGTCTGTGGCTACAACTATAAGTTCAAACGGACTCCCAATCAAGGAGGTTTTAAAAGAATATATTTCTTGGGTATTTCCAATGTTGGTACACCCCAAGAAAAATATCAATAGCAATAATTTAGTTTTCATGGAGTATTTTTTTTATCTTTTGGATGTAGTCCTCTGCCGAAATAGACTCATAGGAAAGTTGTCCCAGAATTTTTCCATCGGCATGTATCATTACTACCAAAGGAAATATCCCGTTGGGATTGTATTTTTCGGCTAACTTTTCATTTTGGGCCTTTAATTCGTTAGGCAATTGATTTTGTTTTTTCTTCGGAAAATCAGCTTTGTAAATCACCCAATTTTCTGATGCTTTGGCAAATGATTCCGATTGCCATACAGCTCTATCTAATTTAATGCACGGGGCACACCAATCTGAGCCGGAGAACACAACTACCATTGCTTTTTGTTCTGTACGGGCTTGTTCTTCTGCTTTTTGGTAGTTGGCTAGCCAATTTTGAGAGAATAGCAAATTGCTAATCAATAGTAATAATGAGGTAGTAATAAATTTCATGACTTAGATTTTTTACGGTTTTTGTCAATTTGTTGGTGATAGTACAGATCAGCTATTTGGTAATATGCCTTGGTTAAATTTTCCTTTGCAGTATCGTGCTTGCATAATTGCAATTCGTTGGATATCGGATTTCTTTTATAAGTTTTACACTCTTTTTTGTTGTTTAAAATCACTAGCTTGTTGTCGTTAAAAAGTTCTCCTAAATGCAAGTAGGTTCCCACAAAAGCTCTGGGTTGATAGGAAGGGTCTAATACGTTTTTCCCAAAAAAATGAGAGGTATATTCCCATTGTAATTGAGCAAATAGAGTAGGGAAGATGTCAATTTGTGAACACAATAGCTCAATGTTTTGCTTTGCAATGTTTTTTCCGAAAATGATTCCCGGTATATGGTAGTTTTTAATGTCTATTTCATCTTTTCCGGCAGCATGGGCACAATGATCTGCCACTAAAATAAAAATGGTTTGGTTAAACCATGCTTGTTTTTTAGCTTCATTAAAAAGTTGTTTTAACGCAAAATCGGCATACTGTACTGCTCCTTCTCTGTTGGTGCCTGACGGAATGATTACTTTTTGGCTGGGGTAAGTGTATGGCTTATGGTTGGAAGTAGTCATCACAAAATGAAAAAAAGGCGTGTTTTTTTGGTGCATTTGGTTGGATACTTGTATTACTTTTTGGTAAATATCTTCGTCGCAAATACCCCAGGCATTCTCAAATTGTACTTCCTCATCCGTAATTAAAGTTCTTTTGGTGTGAATTTGATCACTCAGTACGCTGCCTCTGCCTCTGTCATATAAATCAAAACCATTGCCACCAAAAAAGACATTCATGTTGTCAAAATAGCCATCGCCTCCATAAAAAAATTGGCATTGATATCCTTTTTGTTTAAACACATCCGAAACCGTATGTAAGTTTTGGTTGTTCGGACGTTTTACAATGCTGCTTCCGGGTGTTGGAGGAATAGATAGGGCAATGGCTTCCATTCCTCTTACGGTTCTGGTGCCGGTGGCATATAAGTTTTTAAACAACATGCCTTGGGTAGCCAAACTATCTAAAAATGGAGTTAGGTGTTGCTGGTTGCCAAAAGTTTCTAAGTAATCTGCACTCATGCTTTCCATCAACACAAATATTACATTTGGTTTATTGTTATGATTACTTTCTTTAGTGGGAGTAATTTTTCGTTCTATCCAAAAGTTTTTTTGAGAGCTGTTGGAGAGATCAAATAAGTCTTTTGCCACTTTTTTTTGTGCTTCTTTTTTTGAAATGGTAGGGTAAAAAGTGTTGTAATCTAACTCATTACTTCTAAATGCTGCAAAAAAGGAATAAATACCGGTTTTGTTTATTTCGTTTACATAACGGTTGTTCGACCATTCTGCATCGCTACTATGGATGCCAAATAAAAAGAGCAAAAATATTCCAACAGAAATGCAGTAATAGCTCAACCGGTGGGATACTGGCATTTGATTTTGAAAACTATTTTTGTAAAATTGAAAGTAATGCAAGCTGGCAATTACTACCAAGCTAATCAATAACATTCCTGGTAGGAGTAAAACCAACGGGTAGCTTTCATTAATATTTCTCACTACCTCGTAGGTATAAATCAAATAATCTACAGCTACAAAATTAAACCGAGCATGAAATTCGTCCCAAAAAGTAATTTCTGCAAAAAATGTAAAGACCAATAAAAGAATGGTAAGGTAAGTTGTAAAATATATGATGCTTTTGTCCAACCAATTGCCAATATATTTTTTGGGGAATAACAACAGGTAACTACCCAAAATTACCCATAATACACTCAATACTCCAACATCAAATGCCCAACCAGTTAAGAAAGAGGGTAGAAATTGCAAATAATTGTTTTGTAAGGAGTCCCACTCCCAAAACCAAAGAATACTTCTTAATAAACCTGAAGCAATGAGGAAGAACAAACTAATGCCGAAAAGAATGGAAAATCGACTTTTCATGACGGAAATTTTATTCAAATCTCCGATGAAAATGAAAATAGAAACTTAAGATTGGCTTAAAATCATAAAAATTACTTTCTCCACAAAATCTTTTGACTCACATAGTATTTGTGATCCAACACCATGGTTAAAATAAAATCGGTTTGAATGCTTGGGTCCAAAGCAAAATTCATTTCTTGATAGCCTTGCGTATGGTCTTCAATTTCGCCTTCGGCCAAGAGTTTGCCATCAAAACTGGTGATAAAGTAAGATAGGTTGGCCACATAAGGCAAAGTAAAACCTAAACGAAAAGTAGATTGTTGAATGGGGTTTTGTAATATTTTTACCGAAAACGGGTTTTTGCCATCCAAAGCTTGGGCACCTAAAGTAGTGTCTTTTACCAATTTTACTTCATACAAACTGGCATCTGCTTGGGTTTGGGTACTGGTGGCATTATTGCTAAACGGATTAATGGTAGTGCTTAAAATACCACCATACAAATGACCAATCACAAATTCCTCTGCAGTAATCTCATTTAATTTCAAAACTTCATTGCTAAAGTGAGGCAAGTTTAAATTCGGAATAAATTCGGCTCCTGCTCCCTTTAAGGCAGGCATTTCTTGGGCAAACTTAAATTCTTGATAGGTGCCATTCTGGCTTCGGGTAACCCGACTAATGGTTTTAACAAAAGGCACTTGATCGTCCTGAACCAACGTATTGTTTTGGTAGTAATACTGGCTAATGCCTCCAAAAAACAAGCTGTGCATTTTTTGCTGGGTAGCATCCCACAAACCTAATTTACCGGAATGGTAATTGCTCAAATATTGGTTAAATGAAGTAATGGCTTCATGTCCGGTTGCTTTAATTTCTACCGGATACAAAAAAGGCAAATCGGCATTTGCCTGAAACACTCCCGAAGAAATCAAATACCCCAATTGGTTATTGGCAAAAACTTGTGGTACCAAGTTGTAGTCTCTTCTTCGTAAATGTACCGGGTCGGTAATGGCTTCGTAGTTACTTATGGCCAAAGTTGAACTATTTAAGTCTAATTGGAACTTTCGTATTTGGTTGGAATAAGTTTGTGTAAAAGTAGGATTGCCCATTGGGTTGTATCTGCCATCAAATCGGTGGCCACCTACCAAGTAGTAGGTGTTGTCTATTTTCCCTAATTGTCCGCCTGTAATGGCAAAGTTTTCGTTGGTAATTTGTTTAAAAGCCGAAGCAATTGCACTATTGTTTTGAATGGCAGGCACCAAAACCGACAAATCGATGGTGGTTAATTTGTTGTGGGTAATGTGGTCGTTTACAGAGGCTGCAAAGCTATAACCCCCGATAATAATCAAATGATTGCCATCTTGGTAAAAATTCATATTGGTGCTTTGCAATTGCTCTTTCAAGCCTACTGCCAATTCGTTTACCGAGCGAGTCCAAATTTGATTGGTGCTGGGTTGGTACACTATAAGCATGGTGTTGCTGCTATTTGCCGGAAAGGCATTAAAAGGTTGTCGAGCATGGATGCCGTCTAACCTACCACCAACAAAAACCCATTTGTTTTGCCACATGCCAAAGGCATACGAATGCAAACCGGGTAAATTGGTATTGGCAATCGGAGTAATTTGTAGGGTATACGGAAAGTCAGAAGTTTGGGCAGTAGCCAAAAAACTCATCCAAAAAAATAAAAACCAACGCATGAAACTAAAATTTAATAAGCTAAAGTAGTTGGTTCCGTGCAATAGTTTTGTAACCTAGGTTACCAAGTACTACTTGAATAAAAAAACCTATAAAATTTTTGACTCTTTTAGACTCTTTTGATTTTTTCGCTTCTTTAAATCCTTTAGATTTTTTTGCTTTTTTATATTTTTTAGATCCTTTTTTAACCACTTAACAACCTAGCCTAGAGATCATGTAATAACAAATAAAATTAAGCCTCCGTTAAAGCAGCCACCAAATAATCGATTTCTTCTTTGGTGTTATTTTCTGCAAAAGAAATACGAATGTTAGGCATGGCTCCTTGTTCATCGTTTAAAAAACAGGCCAACACGTGTGAAGGTTTGCCGCTACCGGATTGACAAGCACTTCCTCTAGAAATGGCAATATTTTTCATGTCTAACGCAAACAACAACATACTTGCTTTTTCTGCAGAAAGTGGCAAACGCACATTTAAAATGTTGTATGTAGTCATTTCCGGGTTGCCATTAGGCTCTGTTCCCGGCAAATGTTGTTGCAATTGCTCTAAGGTGTACTGTTTCAATGCTTGGATGTGGGTACGCTCTGCTTCTAAATGCACGTACGACAATTCCAAAGCTTTGGCCATTCCTACAATTTGATGCGGAGCTTCGGTGCCTGCTCGGTACCCTTTTTCTTGCTCACCACCCAAAATGGTAGGTTGCAACACCAACGGACTCTTTACATAAACCAATCCTGCACCTTTTGGACCGTGGAATTTATGGGCACTGGCTACCATAAAATCAACAGGTAATTCTGCCAAATTAATAGGGTATTTCCCAACCGATTGTACCATGTCGGCATGGTAGTACGCACCGTATTGTTTGCACAAATTTCCGATGCCCACCAAATCGTTAATAATTCCGGTTTCGTTGTTAATGTGCATCAAGCTCACCAAAGTAGGTTGGTTGTTTTGCAACAAACTCTCTAAATGAACCAAATCTAATTGGCCATCTGCCAACACCTTTACAAACTCTACTGCGATGCCTTCTTTTTGCCATGCTTTTACCGGATACAACACTGCGTGGTGTTCCATTTCCGAAGAGATAATCCTGGTCACTCCCAACGATTTTACCGCTTGTTGAATGATCCAGTTGTTGCCTTCGGTAGCACAGGAATTGAACAAAATTTCTTTGGCTTTGGCACCTAACAATGCTGCAATTTGCTTTCTGCTACTTTCAATCAAACTTTTGGCACTTCTGCCAAAGCTATGGGTAGAACTCGGATTGCCAAACTGCACCAAAACTTGGGTCATTTCCTCAATCACTTCCGGTTTTACATAGGTAGTAGCTGCGTGGTCCAAATAAATTTTGTTCATCGAAAAGGTTTTAGTTGCGGCTGCAAAGGTAAAACTTTGTTAACGATTTCAAAAACAAAATAGGAGAGAGGATTTGTGGATGAGCGAATTTGAAAATTAGCTAATTGGATAATGAGCCAATTTGGAAATGAGCCAATTTGAAAATGTGTCAATTAGAAAATGAGCCAATTTGAAAATTAGCGAATGGGATGATGTGCCAATTTGGAAATGTTTTTCTCGACCACCGACTACCGTTTTCGCTGGTCGAAGGTCGACTCAATCTTCTTGAAGGCTCAGGTTAAGTTTTAGAATTTTTTCAATTTTTTTCATTTGAAAATGATTTTCTACAACCGACTATCAATTTCCGATCTACCTATTCTATCACAACATAACCTGAAACTTTAAACCTGAAACTTTTTCCACCAACCACTAACCATCAACCAATTTTCGATTCAACCCTACGACAGGCTCAGGGCAGGAACTTCAACGCTTCAACAAAAAAAATAAACACCTCTTGTCAGGTCGAGCGGAGTCGAGACCCTTTTGCAATGTCAATTAGAAATAAGCCAATGAGCTAATTTGCATTTGGCAGGAAGCTTTATACTTTTATTAACTAGTCACAAAATGTTTTTTCTTCGATTTATATTTACAATTGAATTTTGAGTCTTGTATTTTTATTGCTTTTAAATAAAGAGTTAGATACTTAACAGTTTTATTAATTTGCTTCAATGCTATGTGATGAGAACGACAAGGGGTGACGGTTAGGATGGTATGTTTGAAAACTAGTTCTAAATATTGGAACAAAATAATTTGCAAGATTATGCTTTTTGTTGTTCCATTTTGGTTTTAAGTATTTTATAAATCTCTTGTCGCAAAGGGTTTAGTTTTTGTACCAAATCAGAGATGATTTTGCTAAGGTTTTCAAATTTTAATTCATCTAAATCAATCACTTCAATTTCACCTAAAAAATGATCGTTTGTCTTATTAGAAAGTTTAATGTTTGAATAGTCGGAATTAGCCATTAAATTTTGCATTTCATTCTTCAAAAAGTCATAATAATCAGTTGCATATCCATCTATTTGAATTTTAATAATTAACTTTTTTTCTTTTAAAATTTGATTCGGAAATAAAGCAAAAAATACTCTTTCATCATCAATTTTATTCCATATTTGTTTTAATTCGTGGGTACTGCCATACACAGCCCACCCATAGGAATCTGCAATGGATTTTACAATATTATTTACATAACTATATGCTTGTTCTCTTATTGATATTAAACTGTCTATTTGGTTAAAATAATCAGAATAAAACTTTACTTGTTCGTTCATAACATAGTTTTTTGAAATAAATTTAATATTAATGATAAAGTCTTGTAACTGAATTATATGTCTTTCAGAAAGTTTTTCCCAATCAATTTTTGATTCTACCTTTTTTATCCAATCTATATGCTTGATGGGAGTGAAATTTTCATCGGAAACTTTCGTGTCTTCCAAAGTTAACAATACCCCTTTTTTATTAGCATATTTAGAGTGTTCAAAGGTTTCCCAGTAGTTAATCAAATTGTTGTTTAAAATATGATTAATTTTATTTTCAATGATGATGGAACATTCTTGTTTATCAGACAGCAAAACAATGTCAATTCTCCCTTGGTTATTTAAAGAAGGGTATTCTGTATAAACTTCGTAGTCAGTTAATTCAAAATATGGTTCCTTTCGTTTCTCCGAAATTAATTCCATGATACTTTTAACAAACCAACTTGAGATAATGGGGTTTTTATTTACATCTAAGTAAAAAGCATAAATTTTACTAATGATGTTTTCTTTTTCTTGTCCATCAATAATGTCAAGATAAGTAATGGTTTCAAATTCATTCTTAGGGATAGATAGTAAAACAGGCAATAAAGAGTTGAATTTATTGTTCATATTTAAACATTTACTAAAGCTAATTACTGGTTTAAATATTAAGAGTTTAATATTTAAATTTATTGAAAGTCCTCAACATTCAACAAATGCAGCAACGACCAAACCGGACTATTCACATGTGTAATACCTAAATCACGCAATGCTCCCGGACCCTCGTGATATAAAGAAGGTTCTTTTTGATACCCCTTAATTCCAATTAATATTTTATCAAAAGACACTCTTGTGTCTTTTCCATTTTCACGAGTAACATAAACTGCATTATGCGTTTCTTTGATATATCCAAAAGAGGTATAACCCTTAACCTTACTAATTTTAGCATCATAAAAACGTTGCAATATCTTGCCTAGTAAAATTTTTGAATCCATAATTATTTAATTGATTACAATTATATCGTAACATTCAATGCTCTAAACAAATCAACAGTTTTAATACAAACAATTCCATGTCGTAAGGCAGCATCTGGGAGTTTAACTCTGCTTTTACTATTCGGACTACTAGTCTCGTGAGTTACAATTTGAATGTTATGAGTCATTGCATAAGCAATAAGCCATGCGTCAGCTTCATCGACGTCTAAAAATTCACTAATTGCTTGTGGTGAATATTGATTAGATTTAGAATAAACCCAACTTGTTAATATAGCATAATTTAATATCGTTTCTGTTGAATCTTTAAAAAAATCTTCAGGTAAATTATCAATACACCATTGTGAAAGTTCATCTTTATTTTGAAGGAGTTCTTTTTTGACTTTATCTATAGAAATGATTTTTCCTTTCTCAGCGATTTCTTTAACTTTTAACCAAAAACTTGGAACAACATCAAAGGGATAGCTAGTTCTGTATGCTTCAATAAAAAAATTGCTGTCGAGTAGGAAAGGAATTGCCATACTCGATTAATGTAAATGTTGTGTGACAAACTTTTGATAAGTATCTCCTTTTAATCCTGTGATTTTATAAGCATCACGATGTAATAATTTATTTTGGTTTACCGCTTGATTAACATAAGTGGCAAAACTTACACTGACTCTCTTTCGGGCAGTAGCATAAAAATCACCACCACTTCCTTGTTTTTCTTTTTTATTTTTGAAACTTTCAATGTAACCGTTATAGAAAACAAAAAAGTCGCTTCTACTCATTAATCCTAAATCCATAGCTCTTCGAGCAATTACAATAGGACTTACTTTAAAAATTCTTCTAGCATGATTAATACTTGGTTTATCTTGCCAAATAGCAACAAGGGAACTCGCAGGCACTAAAAATTCAGCAGCTACAGCATCACAAAGTTGCTCTATGGGGTCAGATGCCGGAAGTAAATTTTGATTTTCAAAACCTGCACTTGCTCCTAACCAAATATGAGCCAATTCATGTACTATCGTGAAAAGTTGAGCTGCTTTCGCATCGGCAGCATTTACAAACATAAACGGGGCATATTCATTAACCAAAACAAAACCTCGACACTCGTCTACAGAAATAGGTCGGTGGGTATTGTTTTCTACAATACCATTAAAATTAATAAAAACACCAATGCTTTCAATTTTATGTGTTATAAAGGCAAGCGTTTCTTCAAAAGTGGCAAATTCTTTTGCCCAATCCGGTGCTAATTGTAATGTTTTACGAATGTCATTTACGATATCTTGAAAAGAGTGATTAGCATTAAATTTACCTACAAAAGACAAAGACTCTTGTTCACTTTCTATCAAATACTCGGTTATCCAATCTTGTCGACGTTGCAAAATTTGAATGGTATCAAATACATTTAAACTAACCCTATCGGTAGTGTTGTTTCCGGTTCTAAAAAAAGGAAATGGAATCGTTTCTTTTGGGGGTTCAGGTAAAAACAAATACCCAAAAGGAATATGTAATTTAGCAGCAAACTTTTCTAATTGTTTGATGGTTGGACTTTCTTCTTTGTTTAACCATTTCTGAATCTTGGGTTGACTTTGAATAAATTCTTCCACATCATGACCCGCTCGGGCTATTGCCCAAGTAATGAGATTTGGTTGGATGTGGATTTTAGGGATCATTTGTACAAAATTAGATTATTAGTTTTTGACGAAAAAGTTTAATTTAAAATTTTCTTCAAATGCCAAATCAACCTTTCATAAGAGCCATTGTCTAATGCTCGTTGTCCAGTTAACATACTGGTGAAAAATACAGGAACACCTACTAGTTTTTCATTGTTGATAATTTTATGAGTACCTATTTGTGAATCAAATTCAGTTTGAAAAATCCCATCTTTTAGGAATAAATCCCTAGCAAAAGCATTTGATATTACAATTATTTTAGGTTTAGAGCTCTCAATGACTTTCTTTGAAATCAATAGTTGCTCATCTAAAAACTCCTTTCCAATAAGTGAATTATATAAATGTTTAATATTATTTTGATTGGTTTCTCTTAAGAATAACAAGTCAAAATGTGACCACAGATTTTTAGTTTTTTCTCCAATATCTTTAAATTTTTTAAAATATTTGTGAGAATCATCTTTATGCACATCATAGAAAAAACTTTTAAAATGTTTATTTTTCTTTTCGTTAAATGAAGGATTAATTCCAATAAATAGAATAGAATTAAAAGGAATAACACTTTGAATGGCATAGCCTCTGCTAACAAAGGGGAGGCTTTTATATTTTTCATCTTCCCATAAAACATCAATTTGATTTTTAAAAATTTTTATATCAAGCATAATTTAATTTATATAATTTCTTAAGTGGATATTTAATTTATTTGTCTAATTTTTTTAGTTGAACTTTTAAAAAATTATTCTTTAAAAGAAATTTATTATAAATAGGTTCTAGTCCATTAATTTGATTTTGAGATTTTAACCAATTAAATACATTTTCTTCGTTTTTGTATTCATTAGTTTTCTTGAAAATAACTGATAATCGAAGTGCAATAGTTCTTGGTATTCCGCTTGAAATCAAATTTATTTCAAGAGGTTCTTGCGTACCTAATTCTATATGAATTGGCAAGGCAAGAGTTAATTTGTAAACTTCTTTTTGTTCTTCATTTAATATCAAATCAAATATATCAATCAACAATTTAAAATACTTTAGAACTGAAAAAGTGACAACTTTGTTATTTATTCTAATAACATCTTTAATGTGCTGGTTTATTTTATTAGGATCATTAAGGTCAATTCTTAGATTATCATTAACCTTTTCACTTGCAAAATAATTTAATCTATCATTTATTATCTGCCCAAAACTCTGTCCTTGAAGCCAATTCAAAGTATTAATTGTAATTGGTGTGATGTTAATCCAAAAATTATTTGTTTTGAATATTTCTCCTTTAATGTTGAAAATATCATTCAACCTTAAAATAATATTTTGTAATTGCCAGAAAAGATTTTTTTCTTCAAAAACTATTGAACTATTTTCTTCTCTATCTATTTTTCTGTTAAAATAATTTATACTTTTAGTATTTATAACCCATTTGTTTATTCCATCTTGTTTTATTCTATTATATAATTCATTTTGTAATATTGGATCGATTGTAGGGTTTCTTTTTACTATTTCATATGGAATAGTAACATTTTTAATTGAGTTTTTTAGAGAACGTATTAATCTTTCTTTTTTTTGCTCGTTAAGGTCATGTTTTGCTAAGAATATATCTAATGAACCATCTTTTTTTAAAGCTTTGTTTCTTAGTGAGATAATTATATTTTTAACTTTGGATGATTCAATTTGATTACTAGATTTTCCGAGTTCATCTTCTCCTATTTCCGGTATCGCTTTTGAACTTGAAGTTTTCACTTCCTTTGTATAACTAGCTTGATAGTAATCCTCTGCCCATTCTGTGTTATTTTGTTTACTAACACAGTATATAGTTCCAAACAAAGTGTTTTTAATCCGACCTGCTCTACCAATTAGATTACCAAATTCGAAATCAGATAATTCATCTTTATTCTTTTCAGGTTTTACAACAAAAAGGTTATCTGCTGGTAAATTAACTCCCTCCAATAATGTAGATGTACAAAACAATGTTTTTATAATTCCTTGTTCAAAAAGTGTTTCAATTTCTTTTCTTACAAATTCAGAAAGATTTCCATGATGAAATGCAATTCTTTTCTTAAGACAATCAATAAGAAAATACTTTGGATGAATATCTGTTTTTATATATTTAATCAAATCTCTTAAATCATCCTCTAGTTCTTCCTCTATTATAATGGTTTCAGAATATTTTAATGCCCATATTTCTGCATAATCTCCACGAGAAGCATAAATTAAATTACTTTCATTTTTGTTACTTAAAGTCGAAATTATTTTAGATAACCCACTCCCAATATTTGAGTTGAAAGTCTTTTCAATCTTTTCAATTTTGATAATATCCTTTAGTTCATAAGTTACTTTATTATTTACAAATAATGTTAAGGAAATAAAGTCAGATTCTAAATTAATTATTGTTCTAAGTTGAAAAACAGGTGATAATCCTGTATTTACTTCTTTACTGTCTTTATCAAATAATTCTTTAAAAATTTCATTTGAATTTGAAATAAATGGACCAGCAGAAATTATTTTTGTATCATTTGAAATTTTAGATAATTCCTCATAAACGTATTCAAAAAGATTTCCTCTACCATCTTCATTTTCTACATTTTGTATTTCATCTATAAAAATTAGATTTGGTAATATTATATCATTTTCTGAATTAATAATTTTGACAGCTCTTTCAGGAGTAATAACATAAATGAGTCTATCTTCTTCAATAATTTCATTTTCTATAAAGGCATTTTTTATAGTAATATTTGGAATATCTACTCTAAGTTCTTCACTAACCTGATTTATTAAAGCCCTAGATGGAACAATATAAAAAACACAATATTTCTCATTTCTTTTTAGCTCTTCTTCAATGTATTTTTTCAAAATGAAAGATTTTCCAGAAGAAGTAGGTGCGGAAATAGAAATATATTTTTCTTCGTTTAAAATTTCAAAAAGATTCTTTTGAAAATCAGTTAACAGAATTGGCTTATCATTTACTAAAATTGAGTTTTCAAATCTTTTTTGAATTAATTCATTAGTTAATACAATATCCTCAATAAAAATATTCTCATGTTGTTTATCTACAAGACCTTTCAAATGATTCGTTGCAGTTAAATTTCCAATTCTAGAGAAAAGAATATAAGTTACTTTGAGTACCTCTAAATTATTTTTATTATTTAAAAATAGTAATATGGCTAAATCTTGTACCTTTTTAAGATGTTGTTCATTTTCACTTTCTGCTAAAATCGATGCTAACCAAACAGCTTTTCTAATTTCATTATATTCTGTATTCACTGATGAAACTGAATCAATTTTCTTACTTAGAAGATTAATAACTTGTTTCTCAATAACAGAGTTTAAAGTTTGATTTGCATATATTTTGTCAAATTGTTCCATTTAGTTTAGTCTAAATTTGTATATGGAACTTTATGAATATTAAAATACATCCCAGTTCTAAAATTATCTATGTTGTTGAATGGTAAACAAAAGAAGTCAACATAAACTTTATTAATTTCAGGATAAGATTTAAGCTTCTCATTTATTATGTTGATAATTTCCTCTTTTTTTGAAAGCAAATGATTTTTAATTAATAGTTCCAAATCATCTTTATCAGATGCAATTGTTTCTAATTTACCTATTGTTGTAGTATTATACATTAACAAAATAGGGTGAACAGTAATTTGATTATTAAATTTTTCAGAGCCAGGGGTTAATCGTTCATATACCTCTTCATAATCGATATCGTCTTCATCTAATGATAAAGTTCTGTTTGCAACAATGAACTCCATTTTATTAAATTCAGCTTGAGTTTCAGGGTCATGAAATCTATTTATTGAATCAAGTGCTTCATCAATTGATCTACTTCGCTCTTGCATAATTTTAGATTCTCCAATGAAAATGGCAGGAACAATTTTTCCTTTAGAATTTTCATAATTCCCTAGAAATATTCCATCACCTCCTTTAACTTGATCTTTAGCATTTGATAATCCTTCTATTTTATGAGCTACCATTTTACATTTAAGGATACTTTCGCATAAGGCAAATAAAAGTAGCTCACCATATTTGCCATCGGTTGTAGGATCCTTTTTTCCAAAAAAAATTTGAGCTTCAGAATATAAAGCATTTTGGATTCTCTCTTTAGCTAAATCATCACCAAACTTAATAGATAAAGATTTAAAAATATTTTTTTTACTTCTTTCAGAGTGAACATAAGCGGGTAACAAATATCCAAGCTCTTCAATTAATGCATTACAACAAAATTTTGTACCTGTAATTTTCGGTGTATAAGCTCTAACCATAATTTTGGCAGATTTCTCAGAAAAATGATTTACAAGTAGTCTATTGACCCATTGAATGTCTATATTGATTTTTTTCTCCCAGTCAATACTCATGTAAAAGATAATTTAATTGGTTTGTAAATATTATTTTTAATTAACTTAAATTTCTTTTCTTAAATAACATGACAAACTACTTTCAATTTAAAAACTTAAAATATTAATTTTATAAAAAATGAATTAATTCAATATTTGATTTTAAATTCTAAAAATTCTAAAAAACTCATTTTCATAAGGTTTTGGAAAAAGATTTCTTCTGATTTCTAGCATTTTATTTTATATTATTTAATGCAAAGTCATATATTTCACTATGATTAAATCCTTTTTTAAAAATCACTTTTACCCCAAATGATTTTAAAAGCTCATGTTTGTGATTGTCTTCGTTAATTGTATAATAAATAATTTCATTTTTAAACTTGATTGAATTACCTAATTCAGTATAAAATCTTTTTCTCTTATTTAAAATCCAGTAAATATCTGTTTCAGAATAATCTAATTTTAAACCAATTATATGTACTTTATCTTTAAATAAAGACTCTATCCAAGAATAATCATCAAAATCTGATTGCCCTAATATTTTGCTTCTCATAGATTTTGGCTTAATAGAATCTCTATTAAATGCAAATTCATAATTACCCTTAACATATGATTCTAATTTACTTAATGAACCTGTATAATGGTCGTAACCCAACATTATTGAAATAGGCTTGTTAATTTCACCATGAATATTCCAAATAGTGCTTACTTCTTCATTTTTTTCGTTATAAAAAGTTGTTTTACGCCTAATACTATAAATATCCTCAGTACTATTGTTTACTTCATTAAGTTTATTTAACTCAAATATTTGATTCAAACAATAATCATAATTTGTAGTTAAATATTTTTTTAAACCCAACGTTGCTAAATTTTTATAAATATCAGCTGGGACAATAGTTTTCATTAATTCAGCTAATTTAATTTTAACTTCAAATTCGTAATCAGTAAAAGTATTTATTTGTCCTTTTGCACCATCCAATAAAGACTTTTCATATATTAATGTATATGGTAAATTACCATTACTGAAATTTTGCTTCTTAAGATCATTTAATACATCCTCCCAACTAATACCAGAATTTCTTAATCTATTAAAACCATTTCCAAATAAAATTGTATTTTCCATCTTAATTTTAGTTTTATTTCACTTGCAACGCCTCCCTAAGCACCTCCTGCAACAACTTCTCATTATACCCCTGACTTTCCTTTATACTCTCCTCCAAACCATCACAAAAAGCCATTAACTCCTCCAACTTAGCCACAATTTGCTCTTGCTCGTTAAGTGGTGGTAAAGGAAAATCAATTTCATTTAAAATTTTCAAACTTAAAAATGGTTGTAAACCACCTTTTGTTAAATTGGAATAGAACTCATCTTTTCTTAATATGAAGTAGTAAAATAAATATTTATTAAATATTAACCCGTTGTGCATTTACACCAAATTTACTTTTAATTGATTAATTGGTCGATTAAATACGAATTTATTTAGATGTTGAATCAAGGTTATTGCTGTAATTTTAGATAGGATTCTAGTGCTAAATCCTAT